>Ga0335397_10001853_pt1 | contig 28833 bp, 31 predicted proteins | sample MAT04_FD_205740 | JGI IMG/M metagenome (GOLD analysis project Ga0335397, IMG submission 205740) | Freshwater microbial communities from Lake Fryxell liftoff mats and glacier meltwater in Antarctica - MAT-04 (spades assembly) (version 2) ... | reverse complement strand
CGTTCGATGTCGACCCCGACCGGATCGGCACGACGCTCAACGTGTTCATGGACGTGTGGACCGACGAGCACGGCGAGCTGCACATCGACCCGCCACCGACCCGGCCCGGTGACCGGTTCACCATCGAGGCGAGGATGCCGTTGGTCGCCGGGGTGACTGCGTGCTCCGCCGAGAAGTCGAACAACGGCCGCTGCACGCCCATCGACTGGCGGGTCGAGCGCGCCGGGTGACCGGGGCGGGTGTCGGTGCCCGGCGGCAGGATGTGCGGATGGACGTCACGCTCGCCGAGGTGGTCGCCGCCTCGCACGCGGTCGCCGCGACCCGCTCGCGCACCGCGAAGACGCAGGCCCTGGCCGCCCTGTTCGCCCGGTGCGACCCGGCCGAGGTGGGGGTGGTCGTCTCGCACCTGTCCGGGGTGCTTCCGCAGCGCCGCCTCGGGGTCGGTTTTCGCTCGCTCGGGTCACTGCCCGAGCCGGCCGACGAGCCCGGGCTCACGGTCGCCGAGGTCGACGCCGCGTTCAGGCGGCTGGCCAGCACCGCGGGCGCCGGCTCCACGGCATCGCGCCGTGCCGAGCTCACGACGCTGATGGGCCGGGCCACCGCAGACGAGCAGCGCTTCCTCGTCGACCTGATCACCGGCAACCTCCGCCAGGGCGCCCTCGACGGAGTGGTGCTCGCTGCGATCGCCGCGGCGTATGCCGTGCCCGATGTCGTCGTGCGCCGCGCCACGATGCTCGCTGGCACCGCGGCGGAGGTCGCCACGCTCGCCGCCACCGGTGGGGCCGCAGCGCTGGAGCAGGTCGGTCTCGTCGTGGGGCGGCCGGTGCGCCCGATGCTCGCGGCCTCCGCAAAGACCGCCGCCGAGGCGGTCACGGCCGTCGGTGGTGGTGACCTGCTCGTCGACGGCAAGCTCGACGGCATCCGCATCCAGGTGCACCGGCGCTCGGGCGAGGTCACCGTCTACACCCGCAGCCTCGACGAGATCACCGAGCGCGTGCCCGAGGTCGTCGAGGCCGTGGCGGCGCTGCCCGGGGGCGATCTCGTGCTCGACGGCGAGGCCATCGTGATGCTCGACGACGGGCGGCCGGCACCGTTCCAGGTCACCGGCTCCCGCACCGCCAGCACCGCTGACGTCGTGGGGCTGCGCGAGCGGGTGCCGCTCACGACGTTCTGCTTCGACCTGCTCCACCGCGACGGCGCCGACCTCATCGACGAACCGGCCCGGGTGCGGCACGATGCCCTGGTCGACCTCGCCCCGCATCTGGTCGTCCCGCGCCTGCTGACCAGCGACCTCGCGGCGGCCGAGACGTTCTTCACCGAGCTGGTCGCCGCCGGCCATGAGGGTGTCGTCGTCAAGGCCGCCGACAGCCGGTACGCCGCCGGCCGCCGGGGGAGCGGCTGGGTGAAGGTCAAGCCCACCCACACCCTCGACCTCGTCGTGCTCGCCGTCGAGTGGGGGTCCGGCCGCCGCCGGGGCACCCTGTCCAACATCCACCTCGGCGCCCGCGACCCCGAGACCGGCGGCTTCGTCATGATCGGCAAGACCTTCAAGGGCATGACCGACGAGATGCTGCGCTGGCAGACCGTGCGGTTCACCGAGCTCGCGGTCGACGGCACACAGGGCTGGGTGGTCGAGGTGCGCCCCGAGCAGGTCGTCGAGATCGCCTTCGACGGCCTGCAGCGCTCGAGGCGCTATCCCGGGGGAGTCGCCCTGAGGTTCGCCCGGGTGCTGCGGTACCGCGACGACAAGGCCGCCGACGAGGCCGACACCATCGCGACGGTGCAGGCACTCGCGCCGGGCGGCGCAGGCGGGTGACCCGCACCCAGTGGGCCTGCCGGTGACAGCAAGGAGGGCTGCGACGAGGCTCGACGCGATGCCGCGTGCCACGCCTCGCACGCGGTCGCCCGCCACGCGGAAGGGCCGCGTGGCGCCGCGAGAGGACGACCCATGACCGTCGAGATCCCCCGGTTCCTCACCGCCGCACAGGCCGACCTGGTGCGCGAGGCCGAGCCGAAAGGGATGGACGAGCTCGACGAGACGCCCTGCTCGAGCTGCATACCCGGGTGCGGCGTGCGAGGTCGAAGTACGTCAAGCTCTACCGGCAGACGGGGGCGTCACGGGTGCGCCTGAGCGGTGCCCGCGGCCACGCCCGCCCTGGCAACGCGGGCAACGCCGCGAAGGCCGAGGTCTTCGAGCTGGCGCTTGCCCGGGTCAGCGCCCGCGTTGACGTGGTCGCCAGGGCGGCCGCCGAGGAGCTCAAGGCCGAGCGGCTCGCAGCGGCGGCAGCGCTGCGGGGGGTCGACCGGTCCGGGGTCGGCAACCGGTGGTGGTGGCGGGTCGGCCTCGGGCGCCAGCACGCGACGGCGTGCGACGAAGACCACCGGCGGGCTCAAGCGCGACGCGTCCTCACGTGCGAAGGGCGCGGCGAGACAGGCGAAGAAGGACTCGCGCTGACCGTACCCAGATCGACCAATAGGTCACTGGGGGTACGCCTGGGCCTGGGGCGCTGTACCCAGATCGACCGATAGGTCACTGGAGGTACACGCGGGCCTGGGGTGCTGTACCCAGATCGACCGATAGGTCACTCCGAGTACAGGCGCTCGCTTCGGTCAGTCCGTGGGCCTCGGCGGCACCGCCAGGGCGCGGAAGAACCGTGCGACCGACGCGATGGCTCCGATGAGGCCGCCGACGATACCGACGCCGACGAGCACGCGGGCGATCACGTTCCACGCCGAACCGTCGGAGAAGTCGAGGGGCCACACCTGCCAGACGCGCACCATCGAAAGCACCCCGACCGAGGTGGTGACGAGGTCGCCGAGCGCCTTGAGCCACGCGGGGTCCCACTTGAGGTAGGCGAGGTTCGCGACGAGGCCGGTGGCCATCGAGGCGTTGACCAGGGCGAGCACCTGGGTCGTGGCATCGGTGAGGAAGGGCACGGCCTCCCAGCCGGGGCTGCGGTTGATCAGGTACAGCATCACGGCGTTGACGGCGGCGCCGACAACGTAGCCGAACCGGCGTGCTGCCGGGCCGGGGCGCGCGCGGACGTGGTGCGGTGCGGTGTGAGGGGCAGGGAAGGTGGACATGGTGGCTCCCGGGGCAGCCGGGACGTCGACCCGCCGGTGCGCGTCCTGGCGCCCGGCCTCCGGCTCCATGGTGGCGCTGCGGACGGCAACCGGCGGCCGTTCGAGAGCGGCATCACGGCGCGGGCCGACCAGCGCGGGTCATCGCTCCGCTAGTGGTCCGTCGGCGAATTGATCTGGCGGAGGGTTTCGCGTCCGCACTGGACCTTGGTGATGATGTCTTCGGCGGTGGCTTTCCGGATGATTGGTTTGGGGTCGGTGTTCCAGTGGTCGGCCCAGGTGGTGATGGCTTGGGAGAGGTCGTCGACGCTGGTGAAGGTGCCGCGGCGTAGTCGCCGGTCGGTGAGTTCTTCGTCGCCCGAATAACCACATCGGCGCGAGCCGTGGGAGCGTCGTTCCTGGTTCCGCGGGCCAGGAAACGAAAGGTCAAGAACTCGAAGGCTGCATGGTGCATCCAGAATTTGCCCTCGTCTTCGCCCGTGGACCAAGCCCTTCCTGGCACGTTCTCGCGTTCGACGAACGTGCCCTGCTGGTCGCGACCCCAGAGCCACACTGGTCGGTCCTCGATGCTGAGGACATCAACGCGTCTCGCCCGGCTTCCACACCAACTGATTGCAGGGCAACAGCGGAGAGTCACTCCCCGGAGACGAACCGGACTGACTGGCGGACCTGGTAGAGCTGCTTGATCATCGCGGCCGAGGGGCGGCCCTCGTGGCGCGCCTCCACTACGATGTTCTGCCCGTCCAGGTCGAAGACCCAGAAGTCGATGACGACCTTCCGCCCGAGGTCGACGTCGGAGTCACCGCCCCAGCCTTCGGTGGTGCCCACGCCGTCACCGCCGTTGATGTCCGCCAGGTTGTACTGGTCCCCGGCTTCGCACCGAAGGCTGTCCGCCTGGATTCGCAGGTGGATCGTCTCTTGCCCGTAGGCCGGCACCAACGTCGGTACCTCGACGCCGGTGAACTGAGGGAGGTCTCGGAGGCGGCCGACCACGTCGTACACCGTGGCGTCGGGCGGGAGGTGGTCGACGGGCGCCGAGGTGCTATCGCAGGGCTGCGAGCCGGCTATGGCAACGGGCTCGTACACGTTGAGCATCACTGAGCCATCGCCGGACTCCTTCCAGACCCGGTGGACGTAACCGTAGGACGACCAGTCAGGCCATGGCACCCGCAGCTCGGCGCTGAGAGCGTTTCCGTCGTCGCCGCTACCGAGCCAGACCCGATAGGTGCCGGCCTTGAGGCATCGGCGCTCCACACAGTCCCAGTTCTCCAGGGTCGGGGCGATGGGTGCCAACGCGGTGGTGGTGACCGGCCTGGGCGGCATCGCGGGCATTGTCGACGTCCGGTCGGCCCGGGTGAACCCGAACGCTCCGATGCCGATCACTGCGACCACTGCCGCAGCCACGCCGGCCTGCAGCGTCGTGCGCCGCCGTTGCCTGGCCTTCCCGCGAGCCAGGATTTCTTTCGCGTCCACAAACGGCGGCTCCCGGCGCTGGGACTCGGACGCCAATGTCGCGCGCAGCTCCTCGTCGAGGTTCATGCCGTCACCTCCCCGGTTGCCCACGCATCGACCCCGCGGCGAAGGGACTGCATCGCGTCGTGCCCTTGCGACTTCACCGTGCCGACCGAGCACCCCAGCTCCTGGGCGACCTGCGCCTCGGTGAGGTCCTCGTAGAACCTCAGGACGACCACGGCGCGTTGTCGTGGTGGCAACGCGCAGACCAACGGCCACAGCAGGGAGCGGGAGTCGCTGCCATCCTCGAAGGAGGCGCTCACGTACTCGGGGAGCTCGGCCTGGTTCACCTCGTGGTGCACGAACGAGCGACGCGACTGCGAGACCGCCGTGTTCGCCAAGACGCGCCTGACGTACGCCTCGGGCGCATCCATACTCCGGATCCGCTCCCACCTCACGTAGGTCTTCTCCAGCGCCAGCTGCAGAAGGTCCTCGGCGCTCTCGTGACCTCCGGTCAGCAGCCACGCGAACCGGTAGAGCGGCGCCCAGCGCGCGTTGACGAACGCGACGAAGTCCTCGTCGTCAGTCCGGTCCACGACCGGTCCGTGCATGGGGTCCATGCACCATTAAACGCGCGCCACCCGTGATTTGGTTGGGTCCACCGTGACTTGGTCGGGTCCACGCTGGGTCCACCGTGGGCGTGGACGGTAGCGAGGTCAGCGCCCGGGCCGTCGAGATGGCGCTCATGATCGCGGACGCGGTGCGCCGGTGGCGCGCCAAGCTCACCGAGCAGGCACCGCCGGGGTCGGGGTGATCGCCGAAGGCCGTGGCCGCAAACCTGCACTGCCCCCCGGCACGATCGAAGAGGTCCTGCGGCTGACCCACACCGAACGTCCCGCCGACACCTCCACGCACTGGTCGACCCGCTCGATGGCGGCCCGGGTCGGGATCGGCAAGGACGCCGTGGCCAAGATCTGGGCCGACCACAACCTCAAGCCCTGGCGGTCGGAGACGTTCAAGGTCAGCAACGACCCGAACTTGCCAAGGGCAAGCTCGTCGACGTCGTCGGGCTCTACCTGAACCTGCCGGCCCGGGCGGTGGCGTTCTCCTTCGACGAGAAGACCCAGTGCCAGGCCCTGGACCGCCCCCAGCAATCACTGCCGATGAAGCCCGGCCGCGCCGGCACGATGACCCACGACCACAAACGCAACGGCACGATCGACCTGTTCGCTGCGATGAACATCGCCACCGGGCAGGTCATCACCGGGCTGAACAAGGGTCACACCGGGGCCGACGTGCTGCGGTTCTTCGAACAGATCGACGCCGCCGTACCCCGCGGGACGTGCACGTTGGTCCTGGACAACCTGTCCGCGCACTGCACCCCGAGATCAAGAAGTGGCTCGCGCACCGTGACCGACGAGACTGGCACCTGCACTTCACCCCGACGTCCAGCTCCTGGGTGAACCCGATCGAACGCTGGTTCAAGGAACTCACCGACCGGCGACTACGCCGCGGCACCTTCACCAGCGTCGACGACCTCTCCCAAGCCATCACCACCTGGGCCGACCACTGGAACACCGACCCCAAACCAATCATCCGGAAAGCCACCGCACAAGACATCATCACCAAGGTCCAACGCGGCCCCGAAACCCTCCGCCAGATCATTTCGACGGTCCACTAGGGTCGTCCGGACCGGGTGCTCGAGACCCTGGGTGACCCCCACTGCGGAGGACGTGATGGCGCACGACGGCACCGCCACCAGCGACAACCGCGGGGTGGCCGAACCCTCGCGGGGCATCTGGACCTTCACCAGCGATGTCGACCTGCTCCGCCGGCTCGCGGCCGCCGGGTTCGACTGGGTAGCGGTCGACGCGCAGCACGGCCCGCTGGACCGAGCCGGGCTCCACGCGATCGGCCGCGCCCTCGGGGACGCCGGTGCCCCGCTCGTCGTGCGGGTGCCGGCCGTGGACCCCGGGTGGATCGGCGCCGCCCTCGACGCCGGTGCCGCCGCCGTCGTCGTGCCCTCGGTGACCACCGTGTCGGATGCCGTGGTCGCGGCCCGTGCGGCGCGCTACCCACCCGCGGGCGACCGCAGCTGGGGGCCGTTCCCGCCCCTGTGGGGTGGCTCGGCCCCTGAACCGGCGACGGCCGACGCCGGGGTGCGCTGCCTGGTCATGGTCGAGACCGTCGGCGCCCTCGCCGACGTCGATGCCATCGCCGCAACCCCCGGCGTCGACGGATTGTTCGTCGGGCCGCTCGACCTCGCACTCGCGCTCGGCACCACGGTCGACGCCCTGCTCGACGACCGGTCGGTGGACAACCCGCTGGGCGCGGTGGTCGCAGCGGCACGACGGCACGGCATCCTCGTCGCCGGGTTCGCGGGCACACCGGCGAACGCGCAGCGGCTGCGGGCGCACGGCATCCGCTGCCTGGCGGTGACCACCGACCTCGCGGTGGTCGCCGAGGGGTGTCGAGCGGTGCTGGAGACCGACGACGGGCCGTCCCAGGGACTCACCCCGGCTGGGTGAGGCGGCGCACGTGGGCTGGCCCTAGAACAGGAGGGCGGTCGAGCGACCGCGCGCCCGCGGCCTGTGCGGCGCTCGACGACGAAAGTGGGACACGATGTCACGCGGCAGCACGTCAATGACGACGGACCTGAACAAGTCGGGTGGCTTCACCGGCGGCGAGAACACCGGAGCCGTCGCCTTCGCCGGGGTCCTCCTGATCATGGTCGGCCTGTTCCACGCTCTGCAGGGGCTCGTCGCGCTGCTCAGCGACGACATCTACGTCGCCGGCGAGAACTACGTCTTCCACTTCAGCTTCACCGCGTGGGGCTGGGTGCACCTGCTGCTCGGCCTCCTCGCGGCCTCGGCGGGTGGGGGGCTGTTCTTCGGCAAGACGTGGGCCCGCACCGTGGCCGTCATCGCCGCCGCGGTGAGCCTGCTCGGCAGCTTCATGTGGCTCCCGCACTACCCGCTCTGGGGCCTGGTCGTCATGGCCCTCGACGTCTTCGTCATGTGGGCCGCGATCGTGCACGGACGGGCCCTGGTCGAGGAGTGAACCGCCCGCTGACCGTTCAGCCGGCACCGGTGTCGTGGAAGCACCGCGGTGCCGAACCTCAGCTCAGCGCGGTAGCCCTCGAGCCATTCGCGCCGATGGGTGCGTGCGGCAGCGAGCACCTGCCGACTCTCGTCGGCGCTGCGCTCCTCGCGCAGCGCCCACGCCACGAGTGACCCGGTCCATGACCACTCGTAGTCGTCCCACTCCTGCGTGCTGCTGTGCGCGTATCCGGGCTCGAAGCCGTGCCCGGTGATGGTCGCCACGAGCTGGGCCAGGGTGGGCAGGTCGCCGGGCCGGGCCCCGAGTGCCTGCTGTGCCGCGGCCGAGGTGGCAGCTCCCAGATGCCGTCGCCGAGCAGGGCCCGTCCACCGGGGCGAAGGTGGCCGCGGACCGCGTCGAGCGTGCCGTCGAGACCCCCGAAGGCATGGCTGACGCCGATGCAGATGACGGCGTCGGATGCCGGGTGGGCCGGGCCCGGCCGCCAGGTCGCGGCATCCGCCTCGACCCACTCCAGCCGGTCGGCAACGCCGACGGTTCGGGCCCGGGCGTCGCGCTCGGGGTGCAGGGCGGTGTCGACACCGACCGCGGTGAGGTCAGGCCCGGCCGCCAGCGGCTCCAGCAGCCACACCCCGGCGCCGCAGCCCAGGTCGACGACGTGACCGCCGGGTGACGGGTCGAGCAGGGCGAGGAGGCGGCGGACCATGTCGGGGGACACCGGCGCCGCGATCGGGTGGTCGGTGTAGGCGATGCCACTGAGCCCAGCGCGGACCATGGCCCGCATTCTTGCGGGAGGTCGGCAGCGCGTCGAGCCATGCGGGTGCGTCAGCGCGGGGGGTCGATACCGGCCGAGCTGCGGGAGGATCTGGTTGTCACACAGCGAGAGCCGAGCCGATGGCCCTGTGCATGTCGAGGTACTGGTAGGTGCCCAGGCGTCCACCGAACCAGCCGTTCGGCTCCGCGCGGGCCAGCTCGCGGTAGCGGGCGAGCCGCTCGCGGTCGGTCGGCCCGTTGACGGGGTAGTAGGGCTCGTCGTGCGGGCCGGCGCTTCGCGAGTACTCGCGTACGACGACCGTGCGGTCCTCGGGGTAGTCGCGTTCCGGGTGGAAGTGCCGGAACTCGTGGATGCGGGTCCAGGGCACGTCCTCGTCGGCGTAGTTCATCACCGGGGTGCCCTGGAAGTCACCGGTGTCGAGCACCTCCTGCTCGAAGTCGAGGGTGCGCCACGAGAGCGGCCCCTCGCGGTGGTCGAAGTAGCGGTCGAGCGGCACGGTGTAGACGACCGGCACCCCGGCGGGTAGGTCGTCGCGCACCTCGAAGAAGTCGGTGTCGAGACGTACCTCGATGAGTGGCGACTTGACCATGCGGGCCAGCCAGGCGGCGTACCTGTCGGTCGGCAGCCCCTCGTGGGTGTCCTGGAAGTAGCGGTTGTCGAAGTCATTGCGCAACGGCAGCCGGCTGATGATCTCCGGGCTCAGCTCCCGGGGGTCGTGCTGCCACTGCTTGGCGGTGTAGCCGCGCACGAACGCCTCGTAGAGCGGGCGCCCGATCAGCGACACCGCCTTGTCCTCGAGGTTGTCGGGCGCGCGTCCGCGGGTCTCGGCCGCCTGCGCCTCGACCAGCTGCCGCGCCTCGTCCGGGGAGAAGTGCCGGCCGAGGTACTCGCAGATCGTCGCGAGGTTGATCGGCAGCGGGTAGACGCGCCCCTTGAAGACGCTGAAGACCCGGTGCTGGTACCCGGTGAACGAGGTGAAGCGGTTCACGTACTCCCACACCCGCTCGTTCGAGGTGTGGAACGGGTGCGCGCCGTACCGGTGCACCTCGATGCCGGTCGTGGGCTCGGGCTCGCTCCAGGCGTTGCCGCCGAGGTGGCTGCGCTTGTCGAGCACGAGCACGCGACGGCCGGTGGTGCGCGCGACGGTCTCGGCCACCGTGAGACCGAAGAAGCCCGAGCCGACGACGACGAGAGCCGGGTTGCCTGCACCGACGGTCATTCCGGTGGCGGCGGCCATTCCGGTGGCGGCGGTCACGCCGGTGACAGGGGCCACGCCGGTGGCAGCGGCCATTCCGGTGGCACCGGTCACGCCCGGGCCCCGCTGGCCGCGGATGCCGGGTCGCCGGCATCCGCCATGGCCCAGGACAGGCGCTCGGCGATGGTGTCCCACTCATGGCTGTGGGCGATGGAGCGTGCCCTCCGGTCGCGGTCCTCGGGGCAGTCCTGCAGCACCGAGTGGCACGCGGCGGCGAAGGACGGGCCGTCGTCGGCCAGGTGGACGACCCCGGCGTAGTCGGCCACCACGTCAGGCACCCGGGTCGACACCACGGGGAGCCCTGCGGCCAGGTACTCCAGGGTCTTGGTCGGGCTGATGCTGCGCGTGGCCGCGTTGAGGGCGAAGGGCATCAGCGCGACGTCGAAGCCGGCGAGCACGGCGGGAAGCTCCTCGTACGCAGTCATGCCGGGGTACTCGATGTTGTCGGCCCGAGGCAGGTCGGCCGGGTCGATCTTGGTGACCGGGCCGACAATCCGCAGGGTCCAGTCCGGCAGCTCGGATGCCAGCCGATCGACCAGCTCGAGGTCGAGCCGCTCGTCGATCACCCCGACGTACCCGGCGACCGGACGATCGCGCGGTGTGCGTAGTGCCCGGGCCGTCGCGAAGTGCGCTGTCTCGACACCACTCGGGGCCAGCAGGCACGGGCCGCTCACGTGGTCGACCACCCCTTGGTACAGCGAGCGTCCGCCGGCGACGACGACGTCGGCCTCGGTCAGCACCCGGCGGTGGCGCAGCACCATTCCCTCTGGGGCACCCTCGAAGGACGCCAGGTCGTCCATGACGTCGTAGAACAACCGAGAGGGGTTCAGTGCCTCGGCGATGTCCAGGGCCATGGGTGTGTAGAGCAGGACCTCCGGTTCCGTGACTCCCTGGCGGGAGAGGAACTCGGCGAGCACCGAGGAGTAGGCACGTGTGGCGTCGAAGCCGAGGTGGCCGCGTTGCGCAGCGCCCTCGGGCAGCTCCAGCCGCACCTGGGTGACCCCGGAACCGACCTCCGCGGTGCGCAGGCGCGGCACGGTGACGTCCCGGGTCACGGGCTCCTCGACGAACCACGTGCGCGCACCGGTCTGCGCCCGTTGTTGGGCGAACCGCGAGACGAGGTGCTGGGGCCGTTGCCACACCCACGTCCACCTCAGGTGCGACAGCACGACGAGGTCGGGCGACCTGTCGTCGCGGCGCTGCGAGCCGGGGGCGTGGGGTGCTCGGGTGGTGGGTCGGGCGGTCATGCTCGTCCTCTCGGTTCGGCGGCCGGGCGTCCGGGCAGGACGCGCTGGTGGCTGGCTGCTGTTGAACCAAGGTGAGAGGCATCTACCCGGGTGGCTCCGGTGTAAACCCTCTGCGGGGCGCCGATGTTCGTCAGCCGCATTCCTGCAGCCCACGGAACGAGTCACGAAGAGCCGCAACGGCTTTCGCCGACGGAGCTCAGCGCAGGGGGCGATTTGACAAGCGGCCGTCGGTACCGGAGTCTCTTCCCAGTGCGCCGATGCGACCGTCTCCAAGACGTGGTCGCCGGTGAGGCCTTGGCAACGAGGTATTCCTGAAGGTCCAACCAAGGGCCGTCGCGCGCAGGGCTGCACGGCCATCCACACACCGACCCAGTCGACGACGACGTCCTGGGTCGCCATCCCAGAGAAGGATCTACCATGACGACCATCCAGCACGAGAACACCACCAGCACCAAGGGCCGCACCGAGCGCGACCACCACGTCGACAACCACGGCACCGAGACCCGCCCGGCGACCAAGACCACCGAGCTGATCGCCTACGTCGCGGCCGTCCTGGCCGTCATCGTCACGGCGTTCGTCGTCGGCAACGACGGTGACAACACCGCCGACCCGTTCAGCGCCGAGCAGGCCCTGCGCTACATCACGTTCCTCACCATCGGCTACATGGTCGCGCGCGGCCTGGCCAAGTCGGGCACGCGTGGCAACACCCGCGACAACGCCTGACCCCTGCTCACCGCTGCGCCCCGACTCCCCCTGGGAGGCGGGGCGCAGCTCTGTCGGGAACCGACCGAAGTCGACCCGATGGATGCCGGCAGCATCAGCCCTCGCGGGTGCTCGGCGCCCGGCTCTTCAGGACGCGCGCAGAGCGTGACGCGCATCACCGTGGACTGTGGGCTCCGATGCTCCGGGCGTACCGTCCCTCACATGGTCCCCGTGATCATGGGGGCGGGAGGGGTAGCAATGGACCTGACCCGAGAGGTGTGGGCGGTGATCCACGGTCTGCTCCTCGGCACCCTTTTCCTGTTGGCGTTCGGGGGGGCGCTGGCGGGGCTGTGGAGCTTCCGGCCGGGGCTGGTCACCACCAAGGGGATCACCGAGCGGGTGACCCGGCTCAAGGTGGGCCTGGGCGCGATGGCCGTGGCCGCGTGGGCCACCGTGATCACCGGGACGTGGCTGGTGTACCCCTGGTACCGCGAGAAGCTGGCTGGTGAGGAGTACGAGCTGTGCGCCGGTCTGGCGGTCCCTTCGGAGCAGTGTTCGGCACGGGACTTCCTGAAGTCGAACGTGTCGGGTGACACCGAGTACTGGCACAACTTCGGCATGGAGTTCAAGGAGCACATCGGCTGGGCGGCGCCCTTCCTGGCGACCTCCGCGTTCCTCCTGGTGCTCTACTACGGTCCCCGAGTCATCGCGCGGCCGTGGCTGCGGACAGCGATCATCGTGTTGCTGGTGGGTGCCTTCGCGGCTGCTGCGGTTGCCGGAGCCTACGGCGCCTTCATCACCAAGATCGCCCCGATCTCCTAGCTTCGAAGGGACCAGCAATGAAGAACTCGACTGCTCAGGACGTGCAGGTCGCACCCGAGCTGGCACCGCTCAACCTTCCCGAGAAGCCGGACGGCCCCGGAGCCGCGATGATGATCTCGGCCGGGATCGGCATCTTCGTGCTCGGGCTGACGTGCATCCTGGCGGAGGCGTCAGCCAGCACCAGTACGTTCCTGGAGTGGTGGGCGTTCGACCTGGGCGTGGGAGCACTCGCCGGCAAGACCGTCCTGGCATCCCTCGCATACTTCGGCTCGCTGGCGCTGTTCTGGGCCTTGTGGAAGAACAAGGACGTCGACGTCAAGAAGGTCTTCTACATCGCGCTGGTCCTGGGGATCCTCGGGGTGATTGCGATGATGCCCCCGGTGTTCAAGCTGTTCGCCGCGGAGTAGATCGGTGAATCGGCGCGCGGACCTGATCAGTGCCTGGGCGACCGGTGTCGGTGTCGGGTTCATCGTCTTCATGCTGGCGTGGATCGTCGGCGCCCGAGTGACCGAACGCATCTGGGCGCAGCCCACCGCTGCAATCGTGGCGATGAGCGTGGCGATCGCAGCCGGGGTCATCGCCGCGGTGCTGATGGGTGTGCGCCTCCGCAGGTCGGTGCACTCCGAGCACCGGCAGCTCACCTGAACCGAGCCGCTGCGGGGGACCGCCCGGGGCTGTTCCCTGCTCACCGGCGCGGATCGGCCGCAGCCTGCACGTCCGGGGATCGGGCGACCGGAGTCGGACGCGAGCACCACCACCTGCTCGAGCTCTGTGGTGGTCGCGTTCAGCGTGTTCGGGAGCAACTCGGCAGGGTGGGCATGCGGGGCCGGGTCGCGTCCCATGGCGTTCGGCCATCTGCTAACCTTCGGACTTGCGCAAGTGAGCAAGTCTGAAGGTTAGGTGGTGTGCCGTGCCGGTGCCGTTGTACGAGGCGAAGGCGAACCTCTTCCGGACGCTGGCCCATCCTGCGCGGATCCGGGTTCTTGAGTTGCTCAGCGACCGAGAGCATGCCGTTCACGAGCTCTTGGCGAAGATCGCCTTGGAGCCGTCCAGCCTCTCGCAGCAGCTGGCTGTGCTGCGCCGGATGGGGCTGGTTCGCCAGCAGCGGGTGCGGGGTGAGGTGGTCTACTCGATCGTCGTGCCGCAGACGAGGGACCTGCTCGCCGCCGCGCGGCTGGTCCTGCGAGAGCTCGCGGCCGATCAGGCCGAGCTGGAGCAGGCGCTGCAGCCGCGGCCAGGCCTGGACCCCGCCGGGGCCACGCGAGGCGAGTCCGATGGGACGTCGTCGTGAGCTCGATGCGGCTCGCCAAGCTGATCCGGCGGACCGGACGGGTGGCCGAGCCAGCCCCTGAGCTGTCGACGGAGCCTGCCGGCGCCTTCCGGCCCGACCGGGCTCTGGCCGGCAGCGCGCAGGTCCGCCACGTCGACTGTGGGTCGTGCAACGGCTGCGAGGTCGAGGTTGGTGCCGTCTTCGGCCCCGTCTATGACGCTGAGCGGTACGGGGCCCGGCTCGTCGCGTCGCCTCGGCATGCCGATGTGCTGTTGGTGACGGGCGTGGTGACCCAGAACATGCGAGAGCCGCTGCGGCGCACGGTGGACGCCACGCCGCGGCCTCGGGTGGTGGTCGCGGTCGGCGACTGCGCCGTGGACGGGGGCGTGTTCCGCGACGGGTACGGGGTGGCCGGCTTCGTGGACGAGGTCGTGGGTGTCGACCTGACCGTGCCGGGCTGTCCTCCCGAACCCGAGGCGATCGTGGAAGCCCTGCGGCGGGTGACCGGCAGGTGAGTGGCGTCTCCGCGGGAATTGCCACCCAGCTGGTGCTCGCAGCAGTTGCACTCGTGGCCGCGACGCTCGCCCCCGCCAGGATGCGCTCCCATGTGGCGGGCGCGGCGTGCGCCGGGCTGGGGGTCGCGGGAGCGGTCACCGGTCTGGTGGCGATGTCCGGCGGCAACCCTGGTGCGGGGCTGCAGATCCCGGTGACGCTGCCGCTCGGCCTTCCGCTGGAACCGCTGCTGTTGGCCCCGGACCGGCTTGGCGGGGTCTTCTTGGCCCTGGCCGGTGCCGTGGCGGCGGTGACGGCCGTGTACGGGATCGGGTACGCGACGGGGCCAGCGGCGTCGCGCTCGGGCTGGGCTGCCTTCGCCGTCTTCATCCTGGGAATGCAGCTGGTGCCGGCCGCGTCCGACGTCGTGTCGTTCCTGGTGGCGTGGGAGACCATGGCGATCGGCTCCACGGTGTTGCTGCTGGCTGATCATGGCGCCCGTTCCGAGGTCGTCAGAGCCACCCAGTGGTACGCGGTCATGACCCATGCAAGCTTCCTGCTGTTGCTGGCCGGGTTCGCGGTGTTGGTCGCCGAGACTGGAGGCACCAGCTTCGCGACGATCGCGGCGGCCGGAGTGTCCGGTACGTCGGCGAGCGTGGCGTTCGTCCTTCTGCTGGGCGGCTTCGCCACCAAGGCCGGGCTCGTCCCGGTCCACGTCTGGCTGCCCCGGGCGCACCCGGAGGCACCCAGTCACGTGTCGGCTGCGATGAGCGCTGCGATGGTGAAGATGGGTGTGTACGGCGTGCTGCTGGCGGCCCTGCGGCTGCTGCCGCAGGGGCCCGCCTGGTGGGCGGGGCTGCTGCTGGTGCTGGCGCTCGCCTCGGCGCTGTACGGGATCCTGCAGGCGTCGGTGGCCACCGACCTCAAGCGCCTGCTGGCCTACTCGACGACGGAGAACGTCGGGCTGATCCTGGTCGCGGTGGCCGTCGCGCTGCTGCTGCGCGGGGCCGGTGACGAGCCGGTGGCCGACGTCGCCCTCACCGCGGCACTACTGCTCACCGTCAGCCATGCCGCGTTCAAGACCGTGCTGTTCCTGGGCGCCGGCGCGATCCTGCACGCTACCGGAGAACGAGACCTGGACCGTCTCGGCGGGCTGGCCGCGGTGATGCCGACGACCTCACTGACGTTCGGGGTTGCTGCCCTCGGGGCTGCGGCGCTGCCGGTGACCTCCGGCTTCGCCGCCGAGTGGGTGCTGCTGCAGTCCCTGATCCACGGTGACGGCCGTGACGATGTGGCGCTGGCGATCCTCCTGCCCATCACCGTCGCCATCGTCGCGCTCACTGCTGGGCTGGCCCTGCTGACGTTCGTCAAGGCCTACGGGATCGCGTTCCTGGCCCGTCCCAGATCTCCGGCAGCCGAGCACGGCCACGAGGGCGGCCGCTCGATGCGGGCGGCGATGCTCCTGGGCGCGGCTGCGGTCGTGGGCCTCGGGCTGGCTCCTGGCCCCGTCGCGGCCGGGCTGGCTGAGGCGGTGGGTGCCTCCGGCATCGAGGTGGTCGGTGTGTTGGGGGTCTCGCTGCCTGCGGTAGACGCGCTCCTGGACCCGGTGGCCCTGATCCTGCTCGCCGCGATCGTGCTGGCCCCGGTGGTCGTGGTGCACCTGGCTGCCGCGCGGAGGGCGCCGCGCCGTGATGTCGACCTGGCCTGGGGGTGTGGCGGTGTGCGGGTCAGCCCACGGATGCAGTACACGGCGACGTCCTATGCCGAGCCACTGGTGCGGGTCTTCGACGACGCCCTGCAGCCCAGTCGCGACGTCGAGGTGAGCCACGCGGACGAGTCGCGGTACCTGGTCTCGCAGGTCCGGTTCCGCCAGCGGGTCACCGACCTCGTCGCCGACCGGGCCTACGAGCCCATCGTGCGGGCCACGCTCGGGATCGGCGAGGGAGCGCGCCGCATCCAGAACGGCAGCATCCACCGTTACCTCGGGTTCTCGTTCACCGCGTTGGTGCTCGTCCTGCTGGCGGTGACCTGGTGAACACCCTGACCGTCCCCGGGCTCCTGGCCGTGCAGGTCGTCGGCGCGCTGGCCCTGACCCCGATCCTGATCGGCGTGATGCGCCAGACCCGGGCTCGACTCGAGGGGCGGGCCGGGGGCGGTGTGACCCAGCCCTGGCGTGACGTTCGCAAGCTGCTGGCCAAGGAGCCTCTGCAGGCGGCTGGTACCGGCCCGATGTTGTCGGCCACCCCTCTGCTGCTGATCACGTCCAGCCTCGTCGTGTGCGCGTTGGTGCCGCTGGTGGGAACGGCCTCTCTGGCAACGGTGCCCGACGACCTGTTCGTGGTCGTCTCGGTACTGCTGCTCGGCACCGTGGCGTTGGCCCTGCTCGGCCTGGAGTCCGGCACCGCGTTCGGTGGGATGGGCTCCAGCCGGCACATGACCATCGCCGCGCTGGTCGAACCCACCGTCCTGGTTGCCGTGTACGCGCTGTCCATCCCGGTCGGGACCTCGGCGCTGTCGGCGATCGTGGCCGCCCGGGTGCAGGACCCGGCCAGCGTGGTCTCACCGGTGGGTCTGCTCGCCGTCGTCGCCCTCGGGATCGCGGTGCTGGCAGAGACCGGCCGGCTGCCCGTGGACAACCCCTCGACCCACCTCGAGCTGACCATGGTGCACGAGGCGATGGTGCTCGAGAGCTCCGGGCGTGACCTGGCGTGGCTGGAGGTGGGCTCCTGGCTGCGCCTGACGGCCCTGCTCGGGCTGCTGGTCAACCTTGCCATCCCCTGGGGGGTGGCGACCACGCTCAGCCTGTCCGCGGTGCTCCTCGGGGTGGCAGCGATCGTGGTCAAGCTGCTGGTGGCGGGCATGCTCGTCGCCGCCGGGGAGGTCTTCCTGGCCAAGCTGCGCCTGTTCCGGGTCCCCGAGCTGCTGGCCGGGTCCTTCGTGCTGGCGTTCCTGGCCGTGACCGCCTCATTCCTGATCGGGGGCGCGCCATGAGCGATGCCCTGTTCAGCCAGCTTCTGGCCACGACCACCGGGCTGCTGCTGGTGACCGCGGTCGTGCAGGTCTGGCGCTACTCGCTCAGCGCGTCGATCCGCGTCCTGGCCGTGCAAGGGGCGGCGCTGGGCGCGCTGGTGGCGGTGCTCGGCATCGAGCGCGGCGACGCCGAGGTCCTCGTCGTGGCCGTGCTGGTGCTGGCGATGAAAGCCGTCGCCATCCCGTGGGCGCTGTCCCGCACCGCCACCGCCACCGGGGCCGTGCGGGAACAGGCGCCGCTGGTCAACCCCACGGCTGCCCTGCTCGCCGCGACGGCGCTGACGGTCCTGGCCTACGTGGCCGGCCTACCGATCGTGGCGGTTCTCGAAGGGCCGGCCGCCAGTGCAGTGCCGGTCGGGCTTGCCCTGGTCCTGATCGGCTTCCTCGTGCTGCTGACCCGGCGCAGCGCACTGGCCCAACTGATCGGCTTCGTCGTGCTGGACAACGGGATCGCCACCACCGCGTTCCTGACCTCAGGTGGCGTCCCGTTCGTCGTGGAGCTCGGCGTGACCCTCGACGTGCTGCTCGTGGTGCTGATCCTGCGGGTGCTCACCAGCCGGCTGCAGTCCGCCCACGGCGGTATCGACCTCGACGAGCTGACGGAGCTGCGCGACTGATGACCGCCCTGATCTGGATCCCTCTCCTGCTACCGGTCATCGTGGGCGGAGCCTCGTGGTGGCGCCGTGCTGACGGCTGGACCCGGGGGGCCGACCTGGCCGTGGCCGTCGTCGCCCTCGGGGTGGGGATCGCGCTTCTGACAGCGGTGCACGCCACCGGGCCCATCACGGCGGCGACCGGGGCGCTGCGCGCCGACGCGCTGTCCGCATGGCTCCTGCTCACCATCGGCACGGTCGCAGTCACCGCCCTGTGGGGCGGGCTGCCGACCCGCGCCGCCAGGACCGCCCCGGACGGCCGTTACACGGCGCTGATCTGCCTGTTCCTCGCAGCGATGAGCCTGGCCGTGCTCAGCGACAACCTCGGCATCCTGTGGGTCGCCATCGAGGCCACCACCATCGCGACGGCATTCCTCGTCGGTCACCACCAGAGCCCGCGATCCCTCGAGGCCGCCTGGAAGTACGTGGTCCTGGGCTCGGTCGGCGTCGCCATCGCCTTCCTCGGGATCGTCCTGCTCTACGCCAGCACCGTCGCGGCGGGGACCCCGACCCTGTCCTGGGTGCAGCTGGCCGAAGGCGGCCTCTCCCTGGACCCCGACCTGACCCGGATCGCGGTGGCCCTGGCCGTCCTCGGCTTCGCCACCAAGGCCGGTCTGGCCCCGATGCACAGCTGGCTACCAGACGCCCACTCCCAAGCCCCCGCACCAGTGTCCGGCCTGATGTCAGGCGTCCTGCTCTCGGTGGCCCTGTACGCCATCCTGCGGATCCAGGCCATCGGCGACGCCACGCTCGGCCCGCAGTTCCTTCGCGGGCTGCTGCTGGCCGGGGGGCTGCTGTCCCTGGCCGTCGCCGCCGCGATGATCCTCGCCCAACGCGACTACAAGCGGATGCTGGCCTACTCCAGCATCGAGCACATGGGAATCATGGCCCTGGGAGTGGCCATCGGTGGGCCACTCGCCACAGCCGCTGTCCTGCTGCACATGCTCGGCCACGGCCTGGTCAAAGCAGCCATGTTCGTCGTCGCCGGCCGGATCCTCGCGGCCGGGGGCACCACCCGCACCGCGGACGTCACCGGCCTGCTCACCCGCCGGCCGGACCTGGCCCGAGCACTGCTCGCCGGAACCGCCGCGCTGCTCGGGTTCCCCCCGTTCGTGCTGTTCTTCACCGAGGTGGCCATCGTCGTGGCCGGCTGGCAGGCAGGACTCGGCTGGGCCATGGGGATCGCCCTGTTCCTGCTGCTCGTGGTGTTCGCCGGCCTGGCCCGCCACGTCTCCGCCATGACCTTGGGCCCCCCGGTGACCGTGGACCCTCCGGTCGCAGCAGCACCAGGGCAGGACCACGGGGCGCACCCGCTCCCGGTGGACTCGCACACCGCCCCGTTGCCCACACCGTGGCGTGAGCCTGCCACCGAGCCGGCGGCGAAGCACCGGCAGGCACCGGTGCTCATCGCGCTCGCTGCAGCAGCCATCCTGGGCCTGATGGCATCCCCTCTCGCTGCCCAGCTGCGCGAGGCCGCAGCAGTGCTGGCGGGTGCCCGATGACACCGACGCAGGCCACCAGCCAGACCCTGAGCCGGGAACGGCTCACCGCCGTGGTCGGTGGGCTGCTCGACGGCGGGTGGCGGCTGGCGCTGATGGCAGCGCACGACGACGTCGACCGGCTGCGCGTGGTCTACAGCTTCCTGCGACCCGTCGGCCAGCGCCACGAACTCACCGTCGAGGTCCCCCGCGACGACGCCTGGCTACCAAGCCTCGCGCACTCCTCGTTCCCCGCCGGGCGGTTCGAGCGCGAGATCCGCGACCTGTTCGGGATCCGCCCCGACGGGCACCCGATGCCCAAACGACTCGTCCGGCACGCCCACTGGCCCACCGGCTACCACCCGATGCGCCACGACGCTGACCCCACCCCCCGGTTCGACCCCGACATCGGGTCCTACCCCTTCATCGCGGTCGAGGGCGACGGCGTCTACGAGATCCCCGTCGGCCCGGTCCATGCCGGGCTCATCGAACCGGGCCACTTCAGGTTCACCGTCGTCGGCGAGACCATCCTGCAGGTCAAGGCCAGGCTGTGGTTCCTGCACCGCGGCGTCGAAGGGCTGTTCCAGGGCCGCACCCCCGTACAGGGCATCGAGCTGGCCGAGCGGATCAGCGGCGACACCGCGGTGGGGCACTCCCTGGCCTACGTCATGGCGGTCGAGGACGCCCTGGACATCGACGTCGACGAGCGCACCCGAGCCGCCCGGGCCCTGCTCCTGGAGGCCGAACGGCTCTACAACCACGTCAGCGACCTCGGTGCGATCGCCAACGACGTCGGCTACGGCATCGCCCACACCCACACCCAGCGCCTCCGCGAGAGCCTGCTGCGCCACAACAAGGCCCTCACCGGACACCGTCTCCTGCGCGGCGGGATCACCATCGGCGGGGCCCATCTGCGAACCAGCCCGGATCTCGCCCTGCTGCGGGGCGTCGCCGACGAGGTCGCCGAGATCGTGCAGATCACCTTGGCCAACAGCATCGTCGCCGACCGATTCACCGGGACCTCCACCCTCACCACGGCGCAGGCGGAGCACATCGGCACCCTCGGCTACGTCGCCCGCGCCTCGGGGATCCCCATCGACGCCCGCCGAGACCACCCGACCGTCGACCTGGGCGCCTTCGAGCCCGTGACCGAGGAGCGTGGCGACGTCCTGGCCCGGTACCTCGTCCGCGCCCGCGAGGTCGCCGCCTCCACCCAGATCCTTGCCGCACTGGCGCCACGGGCCACACCCACCACGGCCGGCCACCTGATGTCCGTCACCCCGACCTCGCGAGCGGCCGCCGGGCTCGGGGTCGTCGAAGCCTGGCGAGGCACCCTGTGCCACCGCGTCGAGATCGGCAGGTCAGGCACGCTCACCCGGGTCCGAGCCGTGGACCCCTCATTCTTCAACTGGCCCGCCCTGCCCGTGGCCCTGACCGACACGATCGTCCCCGACTTCCCCCTGACCAACAAGAGCTTCAACCAGTCCTACGCCGGCAACGACCTCTGACCCAGGAACCCTGATGCCCCACCACCCCTTCCCCACCCACCTGCGCGGCCTGCGGCTCGGTCGCACCCCTGCGGGGGAATGGCTCATCCGCAGACACGATCGCGAAGACTGGATCGAGCTGGGCGCCTACGGCGCCGACGGCGCCGACCCGCTGACCCTGCGTGACGCCATCCGCGCCTGTCGGAAGCTGCCGAGCCACTGGTCCGAACGGTCACCGGACCGCCCTTCCGACACCGCACTGAGCGCACCGGCCTTCCGTCCCGGCAAGATCGTCGCCGTCGCCGCCAACTACGCAGCACACGCCCGTGAGGTCGGCCTTGACACCGACGGCGACCTCGTGCTGTTCGCGAAGTTCCCCACCAGCGTGATCGGCCCAACCGACACCATCGAGGTCATCGCCGGCACCAGCGAGCAGGTCGACTACGAAACCGAGCTCGCGATCGTCATCGGGCACACGGTCGGGCCGCGCCGCAAGCCACTACCCCTGCATCAGGCCGTCTTCGGCTACACCGTGGCCAACGACGTATCCGCCCGAGACATCCAGAGCCGGGGCAACCGCCTCACCCACGCCAAGAGCTTGGACACCTTCCTTCCCCTCGGCCCGTGGATCACCCGTCCCACAGCTGAACTGGACGTCGACGACCTGACCGTGACCACCCTGGTCAACGGCGCCTCCCGCCAGAACGACAGCACGGCACTGATGAGGCGCAACGTGGCCCAACTGGTCCAGGAGATCTCGGCCCAGATCACCCTCGAGCCTGGTGACCTCATCCTCACGGGCTCTCCCGCCGGATCCGCAACAGGGATGTCCTCACCGGAGTTTCTCAACGACGGCGACACCGTCGTCTCGAGCGTGGCCGGCCTCGGCGAGCTGCACAACACCGTGAAGGTGCTGCCCCCCGGCTCCTCCTGGGACCAGGCTGCTTCGGACGACACCGCTGCCACCGACACCGCTCTCGACAGGGATTCCCCGTGATGGGCCGGGGCGACCGCCCAGTTCCATGACCCTCGCCCGCGAATCCAGTGGTCTGGGCTACCCGCATCAGCCAGTCCGTCGCCGTCGCCGTCGCCGTCACCGTCGCCGTCACCGGCGGCGAGCCGGCCCAAGAGGTCGACGGCAGCTTTCTGGACCGTGCCGCGGACGCGGGCATCGCGCGCGAAGCGCCGACCCCGACGGCATGGGCGACGGTCTCTCGTCAGCGCCCAGCTGCACAACCTCTCGTCGCCGCCGATCGCAACGCACACCGCCAGGACTCCTCGCCAACAGACACCGCGTGGCGTCGAGCCCGCTGTTACCGACGTGATCCCCTTCAGGTCCATCGCCACCGGCCTGATCTGCGACCTGGACACCACGACAGGGCTGCTGACGTGGGTCAGCGCACACCACCTGGAGCCGCTGCTGCTGCGTGCAGGGATGCGGGGTGCTCGCCCTTGACATCGAGCCGATGTTGCCGCGCGGCCCGAACGAGCGTCGGGTGCGGCGGACGCGGGGTTTTCGTCGTGGTTTCAGCTCAGGCCGACGAGTGCTTCGCTGGCGAGCCACAGCTCGCGGGCTACCTGGCTGTCGTAGCTCCTGGTGGACGATCGCCTCTGCTTGCCGCTGCTGAAGAACTGTCCGGTGACGGTCCTCAGGTCGGGATCGGACGCGAGCAGCACCGACGTGTCCGCTCCCCGGTCAGGGCTGCGCATGAAGGGCCGCACCATCGGGACCAGCAGCCGTTGGGCAAGTCCTGGGTCCTCGGCACCGAATGAGGTGCGCACCACTCCCGGATGCAAGGCGTTGGCCGTGACCGTTGTCCCTTCGAGTCGGCGCGCCAGCTCGTGGGTGAACATGATGTTGGCGAGTTTCGACTGGTTGTAGGCACGGGCTCCGGAGTAGGAGCGTTCGCCGTGGAGATCGTCCAGATCGATCCGGCCCATGGTCTGCGCGTTCGAGGCGACGGTGACCACGCGCCCGTCCGTGCTCTGGCGGATCCGTTCCAGCAGCAGTGCCGTGAGAAGGAACGGAGCCAGGTGGTTGACCGCGAAGGTGCGCTCGAGACCATCCGCGGTCACGTGCCGGGTGTTCCAGTAGCCGCCGGCGTTGTTCACGAGGACGTCGAGGTGGGGGAGGTCGGCGAGGAGCTCGGCAGCCAGCTGCCGAACCTGTGCCTGGGCGGACAGGTCCGCGGTGAAGGCGTGGACGCGTGCGCCCGTGGAGGAGCGGATCTCGTCGGCGGCGTCCTGGGTGCGAGCCTCGTCGCGGCCGGTGATCGCGACGGTGGCGCCGAGCTGGGCCAGGCGTCGGGCGGTGGCTCTGCCGATGCCTCGGCCGCCTCCGGTGACGACGACGGTCCGGCCGGCCATGGGTGTGGCGGTGTCACGGTTCATGCTGGGCTCCTGTACGTGGCCAGGGTCGTCTCAACGGCCGTCTTCACGGGGGTGGAGTGCATTGCGAGTCGTGCGGTGAAGGAGGTGCTGTCGACGACGAAAGGTTCGTCGAACTGATACTGCATCTCCAGCAGCTCACGGACGGTCGGGTTCGCCACTGCGACGGCGCGAAGCAGCAGGGGCTGTACCTGACGAAGCCGAGCTCGGGACCGGCCGGCGAGGCGGAACGCGAGGTCCACGAGCTCGCGGGTGGTGTGGGTGGCCGGGTCGTTGGGCAGGTGCCACGCCCGCCCTGTCGCGTCGGGGTGCTCGCCGAGGACGGCCAGGCCCTCGCCGATGTCGGGGACGAAGGTGTAGGTGTGTGGCTGGTCGGGGTCGCCCAACACGATGGCCGTCCGACCGGCCAGAGCGGCGGGGAACACGCGGTCACCGAGGTTGGACTGGGCTCCGCCGCGCGGGCCGAAGTAGTCGGAAGCGCGCCCGATGGCCACCTCGACCCGGCCGGCCTCGTGGGCGGCGAGCAGGTCGCGGGACATCCTCGAGCGCAGGCGACCCTTGCGGGTGTGGGCGTCGTGGGCGCGACCCTCGGTGAGTGGCCGGCCGTTCGGTGGGCCGTACATGTAGACGTTCTCCACGCTCACCAGGCGCGCTCCGTGGGCCTGCGCCGCGGCGAGGACGCCTGCCTGGAGCTTCGGGAACTGCTCCTCCCACAGGTGGTAGGGCGGGTTGAGCGTCTGGTAAACGACCTGTGCGCCCTCGGCGACGGCGATGGCGAACCCCGGGTCCCCGGCATCCCCGCCGACCACCTCGACGTCGTCCGGGACGGCGGCACGTCCGCTGCGGTTGACCATCCGCACGCGCTCGCCCCGGGCGCGCAGGGCGTCGAGGGTGGCGAGCCCGATGGCTCCGGTGCCGAAGACGACGTGGCGTGGTGCCGACGTGGTCATGAACGTTCTCCGATCGTGGTGGTGGACCTGCTGTCGACGTGGTCGGGGGCGTCGGTGCCGGGCGGCACGACGGCGTACAGCAGGACTCCGAGGATGGCGGTGACGGTGACGGCGCCGCTGGCCCCGAAGGTGGTGAACTGGTCCGTCACGGCGATGCCGGCGCTGGTCGTCACGGCCCAGCCGGCCGCCCAGAGCGCGGGCATCGCGACGGCCCAGGCCCAGCGGTACCGAGCGCGATCCGGCAGGGCCAGCGCCTGCACCGGCCCGAGGAACGCGCCGGTCACCGCCCCCATCACGACGAGGTCGCGCAGCGAGGTGCCGTAGCCGACCACGCGCGCGCCGACCATCAGGCCCACCGCCATGGCCGCCGCGGTGGCGAGCACCCAGCGCAGGATCGGCAGTCGGCGAGAGCTGGCCAGCGCCTGGCCGAGGCCAAGGACGGCGCCGGTGGCCAGGCCACCGAGGGCGGCAGCCGCTGGTGCGTCGACACGGCCGGCCACGGCCATGCCGGCGATGCCGGCGACGGGGAAGGCGAGGAATCCTGCGGTCCAGAGCAGCCACGCACGCAGCGCCCCACGGGTGGCGGCGGCGGCGGGGGTCCTGGGGGTCGGGGTGCGCGGGGTGCGCGGGGTGCGCGGGGTGCTCAGGGTGCGCGGGGTGCGCGCGGTTCTCGGAGTGCTCGGGGTGGTCATGACGGTCAGCCCCGGGCCCGGGCGAGGCTGCCGTTGGTCGGAACGGCGATGGCGGGCCGCGGGCGACGCAGGAGCAGGACCCCGAAGGTGATGAGCCACAGGCTCCACAGGACGTACCCGGCGAAGTTCGCGGTGTCGACGAGGGGCAGGTCGAGCGGCGCCAGCATCCCCGCGAGGATCAGCACGGCCGACACGGCGCCGAGGGTGGTGAACCAGCGACCGGCCAGTGCGCGGTGCAGGGCCACGAGGACGAGCAGGGTCCAGGCCGCGGTGAACAGGTAGCCGAAGTTCTCGCCGATGATGTTGCCCAGCACCCGGTGCGCGGTCTCGAACGCGTCCTTCGCCGCGGTGGCGGTGGCGGGGTCGGTGCTCGCCGCGTCGGCGGCGAAGCCCGGCACGAGCAGGGGCCAGCGGGAGAGGCCGAGAACCTGGACGGCTGCGGCGGCGATGCCGGCGGGGACGGCGACGCGCATGGCCCGGTGGTTCGACAGGCGGCCCACGCCGATCGCGATCGGGGCGAACAGTGCGGCTGAGACGGCCATGACGGCGAACCAGAACGTGACGGCGCCCTGGTGCTCCCGGAAGCTCGCGAGGATCTCGTCGGTGGGCTCCTTGAGGACGTCGGGGTAGTTGAACACCGACCCCAGGACGGTGAAGGCCGCGTTGGTCAGCACGGCGGCGGCGATGAGGAGAAGGGCGGTGGCCTTGCGGTTCATGAGGACTCCTTGGAGGTGGGTGCCGGGGTGGTGCCGGCCGAGGTGGCACTGATGGGGGCGGGACGCGTGGCCCCGGCAGCGATCCACGCCGCCAGGACGCTGTCGGGGTGGTCGAGCAGGTGCTCACGAGCCAGAGCGCTCACGAGGTCGTGATCGCCGGCGAGGTGGGCTGCGGCGAGGGCAGCGACCTGCCGGTCGCGAGGCCGCACCGCCGCGGCGGCAGCCCGGGCGAGGAGGCCCGGCGTGGCCGGGTCGATCAGGGCGGCCGCTGTGAGCACGCGCGGCTCGGTGGAGGTGGTGGCGCGGGCCAGGATCGCGCCAGCCGCTGCGGGGTCGCCGCTCCGAAGCTGTCGGACCAGGGTGTCGCTGTCGTCGGGGGTCATGGAAAGGAGCGTCGCGGGGTGCGCTGGCGCCGCGCTGACAGGGCGCTGACACTCCTGTCCGGCCCTGCTGCCGCGCCGTATGCTCGCCAGATGCTGACCCTTGCGGTGCTGGGTCCGGTCGACGTGCGCCGGGACGGAGTCGCACTGCCGGTCCCGGGTGGCAAGACCGCCGAGCTGCTGGTGCGGCTCGCGCTCGAGGCCGGCACGCCGGTGCGGGCGGAGCGGCTGCTCGAGGACATGTGGCCCGACGAGCCGCTGGGCGCGGCGCCCAACACCCTGCAGTCGAAGGTCTCCCGACTTCGGCGCGCCCTGGGTGACGGCACCGCGGTGACGAAGGGGGATGCCGGCTACACCCTGGCCTTGGCGACGCGGGACATCGACGCGCTCCACGTGGTCGGCCTCGCCGAGCAGGTCGAGACCATTGACGTGACGGCTGACCCCGAGCGGGTGATCGGCCTGTGCGACAGCGGACTTGCGCTCTTCCACGGCGACGTCCTACCGGCCGCGTCGAACGCCGCGTGGGCGCAGCCCTACCGCCAGCGCCTGCTGCAGACTCGTCTGGCGCTGGCGGAGGGACGTCTCGCCGCCAGGGCCGACCTCGGCGCGGGCGGCGAGCTGGTGTCCGAGCTGGAGGAGCTCGTCGCGACCAACCCGCTGCGCGAGCGCGGATGGGCGCTGCTCGTCACGACCCTCTACCGGGCCGGGCGGCAGGCCGACGCCCTGGCCGCGTGCGCGCGGGTCCGTCGTCTCCTGGCCGACGAGCTCGGCATCGACCCCGGCCCGCAGCTGCGACTGCTCGAGGAGCAGGTGTTGCGTCAGGACCCAGCCCTCACCGCCCCAACGCACCGTGCTGCCCCCGCGCCGCCCGCGCCGCCCGCGGCGCTGGGGGTACGGGGGGCACGGGGGGCGCCGGGGGCGGCCCTCGGGAACCTGCCCATGACACCGGGCTCGCTCCTCGGCCGCGCGGACGACCTCGACCGGCTCGAGTCCCTCCTTCGTGAGCGGCGTCTCGTCACGGTGACGGGACCCGCCGGCGTCGGCAAGTCCAGACTCGCACTCGAGGCCGCACGGCGGTCGACCCCGCCCGGCGGGGCCTGGCTGGCGCATGTCGAGACGGCGACGGACCCGGCATCCGTGTGGGCCGTCGTCGGGCAGGCCCTCGGCCTCGACGCTCCCGGCCGGGCCGCGGTGACCGACCGGCTGCGCGAGGCAGAGCTGCTCCTCGTTCTCGACGGCTGCGAGCACGTCGCCGACGTGGTGTCCGGCATCGTCGGCTCCCTGCTCGCATCGGCGCCGGGGTTGCACGTGCTCACCACGAGCCAGCTGCCGCTGCGCACCGGGGGGGAGGGCGTGCTCGACCTGGCGCCGCTGGCGCTGACCGATGCGGTGGCGCTGTTCACCGACCGGTCGACGGCACGGCGGCAGGACGCGACCGGCGACGACAGCCACCGCGCCGTCGAGGAGGTGTGCCGGGCACTCGATGGCCTGCCCTTGGCGATCGAGCTCGCCGCCGCCCGCACCCGGGTGCTGCCCATCCACGAGATCGCCCGTCGTCTCGACGACCGGTTCGCGCTGCTGCGTGACCCGACGCGCGACCTCCCGGCTCGCCAGACCACGCTGCGGGCCGCCCTGACCTGGAGCTACGACCTGCTCTTCCCCGACGACCAGCGGGGCCTGTGGTCCATCGCCGCGTTCACCGGCGGCGCCCCCCTCCCGGCCGTCGAGGCGGTGCTGGCGGCTCTGGACGTGCCATCGGATGCCGGTCTCGACGTCGTCACCCGGCTCGTCGACCGCTCCCTCGCCACAGCAGAGTTCAGCCCGCACGGCCCGGGCCGGTACCGCCTGCTCGACAGCGTGCGCGCCCTGGCCGCGGAGCGCCTCGGGGAGGCCGGGCTGGCCGACGTGGCCGCGGCTGCGCACGCGCGATGGTTCGCGGAGGCGGCAGACCGGGCGCGCGCCGGAGGGCGAGGACCGCAGCAGGCTGAGCACCTGGACCTCACCCGCACCGAACGCGCCAACATCGACGCCGCGCTCGGCTGGTGTGCGACCCATGACCCGGCCCTCGGGGTTCGCATCGCTCTCGGCTTCGGGTGGGCCTGGGTGATGCTGGGCACCGGCGTCGAGGGCGCCCAGCGCGTGCGCAGGGCCTTGGACGCCGCCTCGGCCGGTGACCAGGAGCGGTCGGCCGGCCTTCTGCTGTGTGGTTGGTTCGAGGCCTCGGGAGGCAACCTCGAGCGGGCCGTCGCCGACCTCGAGGCGGCGATCCGCCTCGGCGACGAGCAGGCCGCCGCCATCGCCCGGCTCCACCTCGCGTTCGTGCACACCCAGGGCGGTCGGCCGGCCGATGCGCTCGCCCTGCTCGCCGAGTGCCGTCCGCAGCTGACCCGGTTCGCCCTCACCTGGGAGGAGGGTGCCAGCTGGCTGCTCGCGGCCTGGGCCCACATCGCCTCGGGCAACGCCGCCGCGGGAGAGGGCGCCTGCACCCGGGCGTCGGCCCTGCTGCGGCCGCTGGGTGACGGGTGGGCCCTCGCGCACGCCGACGGGCTCCTCGGCGAGCTGGCCCTGGTGCAGCACCAGCTGCCCGAGGCCATCGGGCACCTCGACCGGGCAGCAGCCGCCGCCGGTGCCCTCGGCTTCGAGGCCGCGCAGGCGCACCACCTGCTCAACCTCGGCCGAGCCCAGCACCAGGCGGGACGGGTTCTCGCCGCGCGGGCCTGCCTGGAGCGCGCGGTCGCCATCGCGCAGCGCTGCGGCGACGCCCGCACTGCTGCCGTCGCGCGCACCCACCTGGCACGACTCCTTTGTGGGTCTTCCGGCATGAATGTGGGTGACCCGATGGGATGAGCAGGGGTTTGTGGTTGTAGTGGAAGGGTTGCGGGCTTGGCGGGCGGGGCGCTCATTCG
>Ga0335397_10001852_pt1 | contig 28833 bp, 30 predicted proteins | sample MAT04_FD_205740 | JGI IMG/M metagenome (GOLD analysis project Ga0335397, IMG submission 205740) | Freshwater microbial communities from Lake Fryxell liftoff mats and glacier meltwater in Antarctica - MAT-04 (spades assembly) (version 2) ... | reverse complement strand
TTTTGAGTCGAGCGCGTCTACCATTTCACCACAGGGGCGTCTCTGGTTCGCGTAGCCGAGCGCGTCGCGCTTGCCAAGGCGGACGCCGCACCGCAAGGCATGCCCGATGAGACCACCCCGTACCCCCGGCGGCGGCGCGCGCCCGCCCGGACGTCCGCCCGGCGCGCCGACCGGCGATCGCCGTCGTCCGGCGGCAACCGGCGACCGCCGCCCCGCGGGAGCTACTGATGGCCGCCGTCCGGCGGCGACCGGCCCGCGCTTTGGCCGCGCCCCCGGCCTCGACGAACTCGCCACCAACCCGCGCGAGGCGCGGCGGCACATACCCGGCGGCCGGCTGCCCAAGGTACCCTCGGCCAAGCCCGATCCCGGCAACGCGCCGACCGGACGACGGGCCCGTGGCCAGGTCCGTGCCGCCGCAACCGTCGCGGCGCGCGAAGGCCGCAGCGCCGAGGAGCCGCAGCGCATCGCCAAGCTGCTGGCGCGTGCCGGGGTCGGATCGCGGCGCGACATCGAGCGGATGATCGCGGAGGGCAAGGTGTCGCTGCACGGCAAGGTACTCGAGACGCCCGCGACCATCGTCACGACGCTCGACGGCATCACGGTGGAAGGCCGCGAGGTGCAGCCCATCGAGGCGGCGCGGCTGTTCCGCTTCCACAAGCCGGCGGGCTTCCTGACCACGGCACGCGACCCGGGCGGGCGGCCGACGATCTTCGACGCGCTGCCGCCGGGCCTGCCGCGGCTAGTGCCGGTCGGGCGACTCGACATGAACACCGAAGGGCTGTTGCTGCTGACCACCGATGGCGGGCTGAAGCGGGCGCTGGAGCTGCCGGTCAACGCCGTGTCGCGCCGCTACCGCGTGCGCGCCTATGGCGAGATCGGGCAGAACACGCTGGAAAGCCTGATCGAGGGCATTACTATCGACGGCATGCGCTATGGCCCCATCGACGCCGACATCGAGCGGCGAACGGGCGCGAACCTGTGGCTGACGATGCGGCTGACCGAGGGCAAAAACCGCGAGATTCGCCGCGTTCTTGAGTATCTCGGCCTGCAGGTGTCGCGCCTGATCCGCACCGCCTACGGCCCGTTCGAGCTTGGCGAGCTGCCGCCCCGCGATGCCGACGAGATTCCGGCGGCGGCGATCGCGACGCTCCGCAAGGGGCTCGGTAAGGTTTGAGGATCATCGCCGGCAAGTGGCGCGGGCGAGCGCTCGTCGCCCCCCCCGGCGACGCGACTCGCCCGACCGCCGACCGGGTTCGCGAGGCGTTGTTCTCGATGCTGGTCAGCCGGCTCGGCAGCTTCGAGGGATTGCGCGTCGCCGATGTCTTCGCGGGCACCGGCGCGCTCGGCATGGAGGCGCTGTCGCGGGGCTGTGCCCATGTCGATTTCATCGAAACCGATACGAGTGCGCTGACGGCGCTCAAGACCAATATCGCCAAGTCAGGGGCGGCGGCCGAGACCGAAGTTTTTGCGGTGCCGGCCAGGTCGCTGGGCCGCGCGCGTCGGCCGTGCGACCTGCTGCTGCTCGACCCGCCCTACGGCGAAGGCCTGGCACCCGCCGCCCTCGCCCGGCTGGCCGAACAGGGCTGGGTCGCGCCGCATGCGCTGATTTCGGTGGAGACCGCGGCGAAGGAGCCGCTCGATGTTCCCGGCTTTGCGGTCGAAATTGTCCGGCGCCACGGCAAGGCCGCTATCCATTTGTTGCGAGCGACATGAGCCTGTCGATCGCACTTGCCACCGCGACGCTGGCGCTGCGCGACCTGTTGGCCGACGCCCTCACCAGCGATCCCGGTTGGCACCTGACCGGACTGCCCGCAACTATTGCGGTGCAGCACTTCGGCGGCGGCGGCAGCGGCCTTGTATTGTCACTGATCGGCGTCGAGACGGTCGCGAATCAGAGCCGCGAGTTGCGCCGCGGCCAGGTGGCCAGGTCTAGGACCTTGCCTTCCTGCTGATGACCGAGACCGACGTGCCGCTCCACAGCCAGTTGCTGATCGGCGCAGCGCTGCATGCGGTCGTCGAAAACCCGGTACTGCGGATGCCGGCGCAGCCGCGGGCCGACGACGACGAACTGGAGAGCGCTTTGAAGCGCGTGGCCGACCCCATTCCCGCCGGTCTTCGACTCAACGCCCGGCCGGTCGCGCCCGGCGAACTGTCGTTCGTGCGGTTGCCGGCATTGTCGATCCGCGCCGGTCCGCTGTCGATTCCCGAACGCGCGGAACGCCCGGTACCACACCTGTGATCTTCGGGTAACCAAGGGCCGCGCTTCCGAAGCATCAGAATTATTTAATAAATTGTTTCGCAGACGACCGCAACCCGGTTCGCCGACCCTGCGTATGCATGACCGGGGGGCCAAGCACTCGTCATGCAAAGAGTTTCAGGATGCTTAAGAATCTTACCACCGCGGCCGTCGTCGCCGCGGCCTTGTCCATCACGTCGCAAGCGAACGCGGCGGTGTTCAGCTTCGATCTCAGCGGGTCGCGCAACGCCCAGTTCACTCTCGACACCGCCGACGCGACCGCAAGCTATTTTCAGGCAAATTTCGCCAACGTCACCGGCCCGTCGCTGTTCACCGGCACCACTGCCAGCCCGATGTTCACGCCCGGGACCTATTAGCTGAGCAGCATCGTGTCGGGCCGCAGCACGCTGACCATCGCCGAGGTGCTCGGCGGCGGCGGCATCGGCTCGACCGTGCCGGAGCCCGCCAGCTGGGCGCTGATGATCTTCGGCTTCGGCCTGGTCGGCGCGACCCTGCGGAACCGCCGCGGCACCATGGCCACAGTCGCCGCCTGATCCCAGCGGGCCGCCGCTAGATGAGAGCGGCGGCCCGCAAGCGGCAGGTGACAAACACCCGCGCGTTCCTTAACTGTTCCCCGTGCACCCTGCCCCAGCCCTGACGCCCGATCCGCCGTACCTCGACGGCCTGAATGCGCCGCAGCGCGATGCCGTGCTGACTACCGAAGGTCCGGTGCTGATCCTGGCCGGCGCTGGCACCGGCAAGACGCGGGCGCTGACCAGCCGGCTCGCTCACATCATCTGCACGCGTCTGGCGTGGCCGAGTGAGGTGCTGGCGGTCACCTTCACCAACAAGGCGGCGCGCGAGATGCGGCACCGCATGGGCGTCATGCTCGGCGACATGGTTGAGGGCATGCCGTTTCTCGGCACCTTCCACGCGGTCGCGTCGAAGATGCTGCGGCGGCACGCGGGCCTGGTCGGGCTGAACCAGAGCTTCACCATCCTCGATACCGACGATCAGCTGCGGCTGCTCAAGCAGGTGCTCAGCGAGGCCGGGATCGAGGAGAAGCGCTGGCCCGCGAAGGGGCTGGCAGGACTGATCGACCGCTGGAAGAACCGCGGCTGGCGGCCCGACCAGTTGCCGCCGACCGAAGGCCGCGACTATGCGGACGGCAAGGCTCCGGCGCTGTATGCGCGGTATCAGGAGCGGCTGGTCCAGATCAACGCCTGCGATTTCGGCGATCTCCTGTTGCACATGCTGACCATCTTCCAGCAGCACCCGGACGTGCTGGCGGAGTATCAACGGCGCTTCAAATACATCCTCGTCGACGAATATCAGGACACCAACGTCAGCCAGTATCTGTGGCTGCGGCTGCTGGCGCAGGAGCGCAGGAACATCGCCTGCGTCGGCGACGACGACCAGTCGATCTATTCCTGGCGCGGCGCCGAGGTGGCGAACATCCTGCGCTTCGAGGTCGATTTTCCGGGCGCCAAGGTCATCCGGCTGGAGCAGAACTATCGCTCCACGCCGCACATCCTGGCGGCCGCCGGCGGGCTGATCGCCAAGAACGGCGGGCGGCTGGGCAAGACGCTGTGGACCGAGCGTAACTACGGCGACCCGGTCAAGGTCGTCGGTGTCTGGGACGGGCCGGAGGAGGCGCGACTGGTCGGCGAAACCGCCGAACGCCTGCAGCGCGAGGGTGCCAGCCTGAACGACATCGCCATCCTCGTCCGCGCCCAGTTCCAGACCCGCGAGTTCGAGGACCGGTTCATCGCCATCGGCCTGCCCTACAAGATCGTCGGCGGCTTTCGCTTCTACGAACGTGCCGAGATCCGCGACGCGCTGGCCTATTTCCGCGTCGTCGTCTCGCCCGCCGACGGGCTGGCGTTCGAGCGCATCGTCAACACCCCCAAGCGCGGGCTGGGCGACAAGGCAATGGCGGCGCTGCACGGCCTCGCCCGCGCCCGCGACATTCCGCTGTCGTCTGCGGCCGCGCAGATCATCGAAACCGACGAGCTGTCACCCGCCGCGCGCCGCAGCCTCGCCGCGCTGGTCACGGATCTCTCGCGCTGGCGGGCGCAGCTCGACGCGCTGCCCCACCCGGAGCTGGCGCGGATCATCCTGGAAGAATCGGGCTATGTCGCCATGTATCAGGCGCAGCGCTCGGTCGAAGCGGACGGCCGGCTGGAGAACCTGACCGAACTGACGCGCGCGATGGAAGATTACGAGTCGATGACCAGCTTCCTCGAGCATGTCAGCCTCGTCATGGACAATGACAGCAGCGACGAGGCCGAATTCGTCACCATCATGACCCTGCACGCCGCCAAGGGGCTGGAGTTCGACCACGTCAACCTTGTCGGCTGGGAAGAAGGCGTGTTCCCCTCGCAACGGGCGCTCGACGAGGGCGGCAACGCCAGTCTCGAGGAGGAGCGGCGCCTCGCCTATGTCGGCATCACCCGGGCCAAGCGGCAGGCGACGATCTATCACGCCGCCAACCGCCGCATCTATGGCCAGTGGACGAGCAGCATCCCCTCGCGCTTCGTCAGCGAGCTGCCTGCCGACAACGTCGACGTCACCAGCACGATGAGCGGCGGCCCCAGCCTGTGGCGCGCGGCGCTCGGCGGCGGTGACCCGTTCGCACATGTCGAGCGCGGCACCGGGCGCGGGCCGGGCTGGCAGCGCGCGTCCTACCTGACCGCCAAGGGCAGCGGCGTTTCAGGTATCCCCGGCGGCGGCCCGGTGATCGAGGCCCGCGCCAGCGCCGTCTCGGTCGGCATGAAGGGCCGCGCCGATGTCACCGTCGGCGCGCGCGTCTTCCATTCGAAATTCGGCTACGGCGCGGTCACCGCCATCGACGGCAACAAGCTGGAAATCGACTTCGAGAAGGCGGGTCAGAAGCGGGTGCTGGACAGCTTCATCGAGGTCGTTTGACGCCGCATCGCCGCGCCGACCATGCCGAACCCGGCGATCATCAACGCCCAGGTCGCCGGCTCGGGGACATAGTTCCGGTTCGTCCCCTCGAACGAGAAACAGACGCGATCGACCGTCGCCGGGTGCCCTGCCCCGACCTCAGCGATCACGCCAGAGCGCAGGCGCAGCCCGCTGAAGCTGAACGGCTCGTCGCGCAGAAGGAAATCGATGCCGCCGCTGCGCAGCCGGCTGGCAGCCTCGCGGATTTTCTGGACGGCAGGCACTAGCAAGGCAGATGCCGGGGTCGCGACCCAGTTGCCGCCTTCACACTGACCACGCCGACTCCGGAATCGGGCCTCGAGCTCGCCATCCACGTCTCACGCCTGATGATCAAGGCGGTGCAGGGCGACGCGACGGTGCGCGGCGTGCTGCGCGAGACCTACGTCCATGACGCCGGCCTGCTGACGGCCGCCAGCCACGTCGTCGAGACCCACTTCGCGACGATCGCTGCGGCCAACAACTACTGGCGCTCGATCTGACGCTTGCCCGCCTCGACCGCCGCCCCTAGCACCGGGGGCATGTCCCCCTTTGCGATTCCGAACTACCGCGCCTTCTGGGCGGCGCGCTTTACCTCGACCGTCGGCGGCATGATGCTGGTTATCGTCATCGGCTGGCAGGTCTATGCCATCGCGCGCGAAACGATGCCGCCGAAGGATGCGGCGTTCCTGCTCGGCATGATCGGGCTGGCGCAGTTCCTGCCCCTGTTCCTGCTGACCCTCGTCGTCGGCTATGTCGCCGACCGGGTCGACCGTCGCTATCTGGCGCGCGGCGCGGTGGCGCTCGAGTTGGCCTGCACGGCCACACTCGGGCTGCTGGCGTTGGCGGACGCGGTGACCTTGCCGGCGCTGTTCGTCGTGGCGGTGCTGCTCGGCGTCGGCCGCGCCTTTGCCGGGCCGGCGATGACCGCGCTCGGGCCGAACCTCGTGCCGCGCGCCATCCTGCCCACCGCCATCGCCTGGAACTCGATCGGCTGGCAGACCGGTGCGGTGCTCGGGCCGCCGCTTGGCGCGTTTCTGTTCGCAGCGCATCCGGCGACGCCCTATCTCGCCGCGGCCGGCCTGTTCGGCGTGGCGCTGATTGCGTTACTGCTGATCACCCCGGTACCGCTGCCCCCACGCTCCGACAAGTCGCCCTGGGCGCAGACGATCGAAGGCCTCGGTTATGTCCGCCGCAACCGCATCGTGCTGGGCGCGATCAGCCTCGACCTGTTCGCGGTGCTGCTCGGCGGCGCCACCGCGATGCTGCCGGTGTTCGCGCGCGACGTGCTGCATGTCGGCGTCGAAGGCCTGGGGCCGCTCCGCGCCGCGCCCGCCGCGGGGGCCGCCCTGACCGCCTTGTTCCTGGCGCAGCGGCCGCTCAACCGTAACGTCGGGGTCATCATGTTCCTCTGCGTCGGCATCTTCGGGCTTTCGACCATCGCATTCGGACTGTCGCGTAACCTGTTCTTGTCGATGGCCTGCCTGTTCGTCCTCGGGGCGGCGGACATGATGTCGGTCTATGTCCGCTCGTCGCTGATCCAACTGCACACGCCCGACAACATGCGCGGCCGCGTCTCGGCGGTGTCGATGCTGTTCATCTCGGCGTCGAACGAGCTGGGGGAGTTCGAGAGCGGCCTGACCGCCGCCTGGCTCGGCCCGGTCGAAGCGGTCGTCGTCGGCGGCATCGGCGCGGTGCTGGTGACCATCGCCTGGGCCTGGGGCTTCCCCGAACTGCGCCGCGCCGACCGTTTCGTCGCCCCTGAAGACTCGAACCCGCAAGCGAATGCCGCTATCAGCGCCGAACAAGCGGAAGCCGGAGCGACACGATGAAAGCCGACAACATCCTCGCCACGATCGGCAACACCCCGCACATCCGGATGGCGCGGCTGTTCCCGAACGCCGAGGTGTGGATCAAGTCGGAGCGCGCCAACCCCGGCGGCTCGATCAAGGACCGCATCGCACTTGCCATGGTCGAGGCGGCAGAGGCCGACGGCACGCTCCAGCCCGGCGGCACCATCGTCGAGCCGACCAGCGGCAACACCGGCATCGGCCTCGCGATGGTCGCCGCGGTCAAGGGCTACAAGCTGGTCCTCGTCATGCCCGAGTCGATGTCGCTCGAGCGCCGCCGCCTGATGCTCGCCTACGGGGCCAGCTTCGCGCTGACCCCGCGCGAGAAGGGCATGAAGGGTGCGATCGAGCAGGCCGCCGAGATCGTCGCGCGGACGCCGGGGGCGTGGACGCCGGGACAGTTCGAGAACCCCGCCAACATCGAGGTCCATGTCCGTACCACCGCACAGGAGATTCTCGCCGACTTTGCAGACGCGCCGCCGCACGCGCTGATCACCGGCGTCGGCACCGGCGGCCATATTACCGGGGTCGCGCAGGCGCTGAAGCCCCACTGGCCCGAGATGAAGGTATTCGCGGTCGAGCCGACACTCAGCCCCGTCATCAGCGGCGGCCAGCCCGGGCCGCATGCGATTCAGGGCATCGGTGCCGGCTTCATCCCGGCCAACCTGCATACCCAGCTGCTCGACGGCGTCATCCAGGTCGATCCGGCGGCGGCCAAGGCGATGGCGCTGCGGGCAGCAGCCGAGGAAGGCATGCTGGTTGGCATCTCCAGCGGCGCGACCCTGCAGGCGATTGCCCAGAAGCTGCCCGAGCTGCCGGCCGGCGCCCGTGTCCTCGGCTTCAACTACGACACCGGCGAGCGTTACCTGTCGGTGCCCGAGTTCCTGCCGACCGAATAAGGGCGCAGCGTGATAACGACGAGCTCCGGCGGCACGCCGATGCGGAGCGGCACGATCGACGTGCCCAGGCCCGACGAGACGATCATCCGCTGGCCGTGCTCGGCGAACAGCCCGCGGCGGTGCGCGTCGAGATAATCGCCCATCCTGCGCCAGCCGATCAGCGGCAGCACGATCTGCGCGCCGTGAGTGTGCCCGGCGATCAGCAGATCGACGCGAGGCGGCAGCCACTGGAAAAACTCGGGCTCGTGCGACAGCAGGATTAGCGGCTTGCCCGGCGGCGCACCGGCAGTGGCACGCCTGGGGGCGGTAGCTGGATTACGCGGCCCGGTGATGTCATCGACGCCCGCCAGCACGATCGGCCCGATGTCCACCCAGCGGTCCTGCAGCAGCCGGATCGGCGTGCGCCCCAGCACGATCGGCGTCCAGTACGGCTCGTCGTGGTTGCCGCGCACCGCGAAAACCCCGTAGCGCGCGCGCAGCCGGGTAAGTGGCCGCACCGCGACGTCGAGGTTGCCGATGTCGATGTCCTTGATCTTGCCGCCCATCAGGTCACCGCTGATGACGATCAGGTCGGGCTTGAGCGCGTTCGCCTGCGCGACAATCCGCGCGATCCGCGCCTCGGGCATGTCGGGAAAGCTGAAATGCACGTCGCTGAGCTGAACGATCCGCAGCGGCGGAGCGCCAGCGGGCCAGTCGGCGAGCGGCACGTCGTAGCGGACGACAACCGGGGCCCGGGTCGCTTCGCCGTAGCCCCAGGCACAGAGCGCCACGATGCCCGCCAGCGCAGCGACCAGCACCCGGTACAGCCAGGTCACGCGGGCCGCCCGCCGGGGCCCGCCGGAGTGAGGCTCACGCCGCCTGCTTGAGCGCCGCGCGGCCGTAGAAGGTCTCGCCCGATGCCGCCATGTCGCGCAACAACTGCGGCGGGCTGAACCGCGCGCCGTGGCGCTGCGCCAGTCCGTCGAGGATGGCGACGACGTTGGCCAGTCCGATGGTGTCCATGTGGCTGAACGGCCCGCCGGTGAACGGTGCGAAGCCCCAGCCGAAGATCGCGCCAAGGTCGCCGTCCTGCGGCGTCTCCAGCACGCCTTCCTCGAAGCAGCGCGCGCATTCGACCAACTGGCGATACAACAGCCGCTCGCGCACCGCTTCCGGCGTCGGTTGAGGATGTTCGCCCGGCTCGGCCACCGTGGCGGTCAGCTCGGGCCACAGGTACTTCTTACCGCCGTCCTCTGGATAGACGTAAAAGCCCTTGTTGTTCTTGCGGCCCATCCGGCCGAGCTCGTGCATCGTTTCGATGACCTCGGTACCCGGCTGGGCCACCCATTTGTCGCCGAGGTCGGCCTTGGTCTGCTGCCCTACCTTGTACGACAGGTCGAGCCCAACCTCGTCGTTGACCGCCAGCGGGCCGACCGGCATCCCCATGTGCCGGCCGACATTCTCGATCAGCGCCGGATTGGTGCCCTCGCTGAGCAGCGCCAGACCCTCCTGGATGTACGTCCCGAAGCAGCGCGAGGTGTAGAAGCCGCGGCTGTCGTTGACGACGATCGGTATTTTGCGGATCTGCGCGACATAGTCGAGCGCCTTGGCGATGGCCTCCGGCCCGGTCTGCTTGCCGACGATGATCTCGACCAGCGGCATCTTCTCGACCGGCGAGAAGAAGTGGATGCCGATGAAGTTGGCGGGCTTCGACCACGCCTCGGCCAAGCCCGTGATCGGCAGCGTCGAGGTGTTCGACCCGAAGATCGTGTCCGCGCCAACGACCGCCTCGGTCGCCTTGGTGACCGCCGCCTTGATGTCGCGCGTCTCGAACACCGCCTCGATGATCAGGTCGCAGCCTGCAAGGTCCGCATAGTCGGCGGTCGGATGGATGCGGCCGAGCAATTCGGCGGTCTTCTCCGGGCTGGTCCGTTTCTTGGCCAGCCGGTCGGCGGTGTACTGCTTGCCCTTTTCGGCGGCGGCGAGATCGCGGTCGAGCAGCACGACCTCGATGCCGGCCTGCGCGCTGACCATCGCGACGCCCGCACCCATCAGGCCCGCGCCGAGCATGCCGAGCTTCTTCACCGGCGCGGGCGCGACGCCCTTGGGCCGCCGCGCACCCTTCTCCGCCGCCTGCTTCGAAACGAACAGCGAGCGGATCATGTTGCCGGCCTGCGGATCGCTGACCAGCTTCGCCATATACTTGCTCTCGAGCCGCAGCGCCGTGTCCATCGGCAGCTGCGAACCCTCGTAGACCGCCGACAGAATGGTGATCGGTGCGTTCATATTGTGGTTGGTCTGCTTGGTGGTCATCGCGGTGCCGGCCATGAAGGTCTGCGCGAATGCCGGGTTGAATTGGCCGACGCCGCCGGGGAACTTGAACGATTTCTCGTCCCACGGCTGGACCGACTTGGTCGGGTTGGCCTTGACCCAGTCCTTGGCCGCCTGGACCACCTGGTCGGCCGGCACGACAGCGTGGACGACACCGAGGCCGAGCGCCTCCTGCGGGCTCATGCTCTTGCCCTGCAGCAGATACATCAGCGCCGGCTGGACGCCCATCAGGCGCGGCAGCCGCTGCGTGCCGCCGGCTCCGGGGAACAGCCCGACCATGACTTCGGGCAGGCCGAGCGTCAGCTTGGGATTGTCGCTGCACACGCGGTAGTGGCACGCCAGCGTGAATTCGAGCCCACCACCGAGCGCGAGGCCGTTGATCGCCGCCGCCACGGGCTTGCCGCAGGTTTCGAGGTCGCGCAGCATCTTGTTGAGCGCGTAAACCGCGTCGAAGATCGTCGCCATTTTCGACTTCGAGCCGGGGGTAGCTTCGCCGCCCATCAGCGCGCCCATCCCCTTCAGGTCGGCACCCGCCATGAAGCCGCTCGCCTTGCCGCTTGTCAGCACCGCGCCCTTGATCTCGGGCTCGTTCTTGAGGCGCGCGATCGCGGCGGTCAGGTCGCGCGACACTTCCGGCGTGATGACGTTCATCGACTGACCCGGCACGTCGATGGTGAGCAGCAGGATGCCGTCGGCGTCGAGCTCGGAACGGATAGCGGTGTCGGTCATGGTCAAAGCCCTTAAATCCGCTCGATGATCGTGCCGGTGCCCATACCGGCACCGACGCACAGGTTGATCAGCGCGGTGCCCTTGCCGGTGCGCTCCAGCTCGTCGAGAACCGTGCCGAGGATCATGCCGCCGGTGGCCCCCAGGGGGTGGCCCATGGCGATGGCACCGCCGTTGACGTTGACCTTGCCATGGTCGAGCTTCATCGCCTGCATGTAGCGCAGCACGACGGACGCGAACGCCTCGTTCAGCTCGAACAGGTCGATGTCGTCGGTGGTCATGCCGGCGCGCTGCAGGACCTTGGCGGCGACGAACTCGGGGCCGGTCAGCATGATCATCGGCTCGCTGCCGATCGACGCCATGGCGCGGATGCGGGCGCGGGGCTTCAGCCCGTATTTCTCGCCCATTTCCTTGCTGCCGACCAGCACGGCGGACGCGCCGTCGACGATACCGCTGGAGTTGCCGCCGTGATGGACGTGGTTGATCTTCTCGACCTCGGGGTATTTCATCAGCGCGACCGCGTCGAAGCCGGGCATCTGCTCGCCGATCGCCTCGAACGCGGGGTTGAGCGCGCCCAGCGATTGCATGTCGGTGTTCGGGCGCATGTGCTCGTCATGGTCGAGGACGATCTCGCCGATGATGTCACGGACGCCGACGACCGAGTTCTTGAAGCGGCCTTCGTTCCAGGCCCGGGCGGCGCGCTTCTGGCTCTCCATGGCGTACGCATCGACGTCGTTGCGGCTGAAGCCGTACTTGGTGGCGATCAGGTCCGCGCCAATGCCCTGCGGCGCGAAATAGGTCTTGTAGGCGACCGCCGGGTCCATCGCCCAGGCACCGCCGTCGGCCCCCATCGGAACGCGCGACATGCTCTCGACGCCGCCGCCGATGGCGAACATCGCCTCGCCGACCATGACCTTGGCGGCAGCCATGTTCACCGCTTCCAGGCCCGACGCGCAGAAGCGGTTGATCTGAACGCCCGCCGTCGTCTCGGCATAGTCGGCATTGAGCACCGCGACGCGCGCGATATCGCTGCCCTGCTCACCGACCGGTGCGACGCAGCCGAGGATGACGTCGTCGACGTCCGCGGTATCGATCTGCGTGCGGTCGCGGATGCTCTGCAGCACCTGCGTCGCCAGCTGGATCGGCGTGATCTCATGGAGCTTGCCATCCTTCTTGCCCTTGCCCCGCGGGGTCCGCACGGCGTCGTAGATATAGGCTTCGGCCATCGTCAGGCTCCTCAGAACAAATGGGCCGGCAAGGCCATCATGGCCTCGCTGCCGGCTTCAAGCTTGCGGCGCAGCGCGCCGGCATCGGGAAAGAAGCGCTCGGCGTAGTAGCGCGCGGTAATCAGCTTCGCCTCGAAGAACTCGCGGTCGGACGCGCCGGCATCGAGCGCCTCGTGCGCCGCTTTGGCCATCAGCAGCCACATGTGGCCGAGGCTGACGATGCCGAGGATGTCGAGGTAAGCCGCCGCCCCGGCCCCGGCGTTGTTCGGGTTCGACAGGCCGTTCTGCATCAACCACAGCGTCGCCGTCTGCAGCTCGCCGAGCGCGTCGCCGAGCGGCTTGGCGATGAACGTAGTCTTGTCGTCCGCATCGGCGACCGCCTGCCCCGCCAGCGCCAGATAGGCCCGCAGGCCACGGCCGCCGTTCTGGGCCAGCTTGCGACCGACCAGGTCCATCGCCTGGATGCCGTTGGTGCCTTCGTAGATCTGGGCGATGCGGGCATCGCGGACGAACTGTTCCATGCCCCATTCGACGATATAGCCGTGGCCGCCATAGACCTGCTGGCTCTTGGTCGCGATCTCATAGCCCTTGTCGGTGCAATAGCCCTTGATGACCGGGGTCAGCAGCCCGATCAGGTCGTCGGCCAGCTCGCGCTCCTCGGGTGTCGCCGCCTTGTGCGCCAGATCGACCTGCAGCGCCCCCCAAAGGATCAGCGCTCGGGCACCCTCGTTGAAGGCGCGGCCGTCCATCAGCATCCGGCGGACATCGGGGTGGACGATGATCGGGTCGGCCTTGGTCGTCGGCTGCGGGATCGGGGCGGCGTTGGCGACGATGCCGATCGCCTTGCCCTGCACGCGGTCGCGGGCATAGATCGCGGCGTTCTGGTAGGCGACCTCGCCCTGGCTCAGGCCCTGGACACCGACGCCCAACCGCGCCGCGTTCATCATGATGAACATCGCCCGCAGGCCCTTCATCTCCTCGCCGATCAGATAGCCGGTGGCACCGTCGTAGTTCATCACGCAGGTCGAGTTGGCGTGGATGCCCATCTTGTGCTCGATCGAGCCGCACCTGACCGCGTTGCGCTCGCCCAAAGAGCCATCGTCGTTGACCAGGAACTTGGGCACGATGAACAGGCTGATGCCCTTGACGGTGTCGGGTGCGCCGGTCGTCTTGGCCAGCACGAGGTGGATGATGTTCTCGCCGAGGTCGTGCTCGCCGGCCGAGATGAAAATCTTGGTGCCGGTGATCTTGTAAGTCCCGTCGTCCTGTGGCTCGGCGCGGGTACGGATCAGGCCGAGGTCGGTGCCGCACTGTGGCTCGGTCAGGTTCATCGTGCCGGTCCAGCGGCCGTGCACCATGTTGGGCAGATACATCTGCTTCTGCGCGTCGCTGCCGACCGCGGTGATTGCCGCCTGCGCGCCTTCATTGAGGCCGGGGTACATCGAGAAAGCCATGTTGGCGCTCGACATGAACTCGGCGATCGCGGTGCCGACGACGTGCGGCAGGCCTTGGCCGCCAAAGGCCGGATCGGCGGTCAGCGTGCCCCAGCCACCCTCGACGAACTGGTCATAGGCGGCCTTGAATCCCTTGGGCGTGGTGACGCTGGCGTCGTCGTGGCGGGTGCAGCCCTCCTGGTCGCCGCTGAGATTGAGCGGGGCGAGCACGTTCTCGCAGAACTTTGCACCCTCCTCGAGGATCGCCTGCACCGTATCTGGAGTCGCGTCGGCGAAACCCGGCAGGTTCGAATATTTGTCGAGGCCGACGATGGCCGACAGCACGAACTGGGTGTCTTTAACCGGGGCGCGGTAGCTGGGCATCGGTAATTCCTAGTGGTGCGCGGTGTCGGCGAGCTGGGTCTCAACGATCGCACAGAACGACTGCAGCTCTTCGATGGTGGCGTCGATGTCGTTACGCTGCTCCTGCAGCGCAAGGATGCGGCTGTGGCATTTCTCCAGCGTCACCCGGCGTTGTTGCACCCGGCCGTCACCGACATCGTAGAGGTCGATCATCTCGCGGATCTCGGCGAGCGAAAAGCCGACGTTCTTGGCGCGCAAAATCCACGCCAGGCGGGCCCGGTCGCGCCGGCTGTAGACGCGGTTCTGGCCCTGCCGCTCGGGCGCGATCAGGCCGTTGTCCTCATAGAAGCGGATGGCGCGCGGCGTGACGTTGAAACCGATCGCCAGCTCCGTAATCGTGAAGGTCTCCGCATCGTTCGCCACCTCGGGGACATGGGCATGGGCGAAGGCGCGAGCGTGCTCGTTCATGGACGGAGGGTTTAGTTGACGTTTACGTCAACGGTCAAGCATCACGCCGGTGCGTCGGCGATCATTGCCGTGAACTTCGCCTCCGCCACGGTCCTGCCGTCGACCGTGGCACGGCCTTCGAACTTGCAGACAGTCGCGCGGCGCTGGATGAAGGTGACGTGGAGCTCCATCAGGCAGCCGGGTTCCACCGGGCTGCGGAATTTCGCGGCTTCGATCGCCATGAAATAGACCAGCTTGCCCGACGCGGCGAGGTCCATCGAGCGGATCGCGAGGACGCCGGCGGTCTGCGCCAGCGCCTCGACGATCAGGACGCCGGGCATGATCGGCCGGCCCGGGAAATGCCCGGCGAAGAACGGTTCGTTGATCGTCACCGCCTTGATGCCCCGCGCCGACTTGTCGGGGACGATGTCCTCGACGCGGTCGACGAGCAGCATCGGGAAGCGATGCGGGATCAGGTCCATCACCGCGCGCACGTCGACGGCGGTCATCGCCGCCGACGTGGACGCGGCATCACTCACTTAGCCGCGGCGGCCGGAGTCGCGGTCGAGACGCGCGGCAGCGACTTGTCGATGCGCGCGACGATGTCCGTGGTGACGTCGATGGTGCCAGAATGCTGCAGCGTCGCGCCCTCGGCCAGCGCGATCGTGGCACCGCGCTCACGCATCACCGCCGTGATGATCGGCTGGGCCGCATCGTTGATCTGCTTCAGCACCGACTGGCGCGACGCCTGAAAGTCCTGGTCGCGCTTGGCGAGGTCCTGCTCGTCCTTCTGCTTGCGGGTCTGCATGTCACGCGCCTTGGTCTCCCACGCGGTGATGGCCGGCCCGGGAGCGGTCGGGCGGCTTTTGATCAGCGTCTGCTCCTCGGTCCCATACTGGGTCCGCAGCGAGGCGAGACGCGCCTGGATCGCGTCGGCGCGGGTCTTGAGCTCGGCCGCGGCCTGCTTGCCGGCGGCCGACGTCTGGAAGACGCGGTCCATGTCGATAACGACGATCACCGCAGGCGGCAGCGTCTGGGCGGCAACCGGGGCGGCAAGAACCGTGGCGGCGATAGCGATAGATTTGAGCATGTTCTTCATCAGAATTGAGTCCCTACGTTGAATTGGAAAACCTTGGTATTGTCACCCGGCGACTTGACCAGGGCTTTGGCGACGTCGAAGCGGAACGGCCCGAACGGCGAATTCCACGACACCCCTACCCCGACCGAGACGCGCGGGCGTGGCGTATCACCGTCGTAGAATTCGCGGAAGCCCGTCGAGCCGGCGGTATTCGCGGCGCAGCCCAGACTGGCGGGCAATTGCGGCGTGCCGGGCGGCGGTTGCTGGCAGATCAGCGTCGGGTCGGTTACGCCAAACACCGCGCCAACGTCGGTAAAGATCGAGGGCCGCAGACCCAGCTCGGCACCGGCGGCACCCAGCGGAATCTGGACCTCGGCGCGGGCCCGGTAATAGGCGCGGCCGCCAATCGCGTCGTCGGTCTTGCTGTTCTTGTCGAACGAGGCGTTGCCCTGGGCATCGAGCAGGCGGCGGGTGACGCGCGGGCCGACGCCGCGGATGCCGAAACCGCGCAGCTCGGGTTCGCCCAGGAAGAAGCGGTCGTTGATCCGGATCTTGTCGACGCCGGGCTGGCCCGTTTCCTTGCCGTAGCCCCAGATATAGCCGGCCTCGCCGCCGATATTGAGGATGAAGCCACTGCCGAACAGCGCCCAGTAGCGATCGTAAGTGGCGCGGTTGCGCAGATACTGGACGCCGCCGCCGACGCCCGCCAGATCCTGGCTGAAAGTGAAGCGCTGACCGGCGCTCGGGCGCAGACGGTTGTTCAGATTGTCGTAAATGATGCTGTAGCCGACCGACGAGGTCGTCCGCTTGCCGATCGAATCGCACAGATAGCGGCCAGCGAGCAGCGGGCTGCACTGGCCGGTGACCGGGTTGTTGTAGATAGCGGCGAGCTTGATGTCGTCGAGACTGAGGCCGTAGCGCACCGACGCCGCCCAGAACTCGGTGATCGGGAAGCCGACCCGCGCTTGGCCGCCGGTGGTCGTCTGCTGATAGGTGGTGTCACGATTGTTACCGCCACCGGTGAAGCGGAACGAGCTGTAATCGCGGCGGAAAAGGTCGACGCCGAGTGCCAGGTTGCGGCCGAGTAGATAAGGTTCGGTGAAGCCCAGCTCGACCGACTTGGAAAAGCTCGAGATGTTCGCCGAGGCACGCAGCGTCTGGCCGCGGCCACGAAAGTTGCGCTGCTCGACCGATAGACTGAGGATGAAGCGTTCGAGGCTCGAGAAACCCGCTGAAACCTGCAACGAGCCGGTCGGCTTCTCCTGCACGTTGGCCTCGAGCACCACCTTGTCGGGAGCCGATCCGGGCTTCTGCTCGATCTCGAACTTCTCCTGGAAAAAGCCCAGGCCCTGGATCCGGTCGCGGGTCCGCTTCACCTTGAAGCTGTTGAACGCATCGCCCTCAGCCAGCCGGAACTCGCGACGGACGACCGTATCGCGGGTCAGCGTGTTGCCGTTGATGTTGATCTTCTCGATGTAAACGCGCGGCGCTTCGTTGATCCCGAAGGTGACGTTCATCTCGCGCTTGTCCTTGTCGCGATCGAACTGCGGGCGCACCTCGGCAAAGGCATAGCCCAACAGTCCGGCGGTCTCGGACAGCAGGTCGACGGTCGTCTCGATCTTTTGCGCATTGTACCAGTCGCCCGGCGTGATGCGGATGAGCGGCTTGAAATCCTTGTCCTTGATGTCGCGAATCTGGCTGTCCAGCTCGACGCGACCGAACTTGTAGCGCTCGCCTTCCTCGACGACGTAAGTGACGATGAAGTCGCGGCGATCGGGCGTCAGCTCGGCGATCGACGAAACCACCCGGAAGTCTGCATAGCCCTCGGTCAGGTAGAACTGGCGCAACTTCTGCTGGTCGTAGGCCAGGCGGTCCGGGTCGTAGGTGTCGTTCGACGCGAAGAAACGCCACGGCCGCGCTTGCCGCGTCGCCATCGCGCTGCGCAGCTGGCCGTCCTTGAACTTGGCATTGCCGAGGATGTTGATCTGGCGGACCTTCGACTTGTCGCCCTCGCGGATTTCGAAGATCAGGTCGACACGGTTCTGGTCGAGCTGGATGATCTTCGGCTCGACCGAGGCGGCGAAGCGTCCTGCGCGGCGATACAATTCGAGGATGCGGGCGACATCGGCGCGGGCCTTCGAGCGGGTGAAGATCTGGCGCGGCGCGACCCGGATCTCCTCACGGATCTTCTCCTCCTTGACCCGCTTCGAGCCTTCGATGACGATCCGGTTGATCACCGGGTTTTCCTTGACCTCGACGATCAGCGTGCCGGAATCGTCGCGGATCGTGACATCGGCGAATAGCTCGCTGGCGTAGAGGTTCTTCAGCGCCTTATCGAGCCGCTCGCGGTCATAGGAGTCACCGGGGTTGAGCTCGATATACGAGCGCACCGTCTCGGGCTCGAGGCGTTCGGTGCCGCGCACGACGACGGCGCGAACGGTGCTGCTCCCCACCGGGGCCGCGACCTGCGCCGGAGCGGCCTCCTGCGCGATGGCAGGCAGGCCCGCGAGCGCGGTACCGAGGAGCAGGACGGACGCCAGCCGGCGTGGCAGCATCGATCCGGACATTTGACTCACGTACTTCCCGCCCTTCAACCCTGTCACGTCATCCGCCACATCGACCGAAACCCGAAGGTTCCCCCTAGCCGAGCAGCCCGGTCAGATGCTTCCACACGCCGATCGACCCGAGGTCGTTCCAAGTCAAAAGGACCATCAGCGACACGAGCGCGGCGAACCCCGACAAAAACGCCCATTCCTGAACGCGCGCGCCGAGCGGACGCCGACGCACCGCCTGGAGCGCGTAGAGGAACAGATGCCCGCCGTCCAGCATGGGGATCGGCAGAAGGTTGATGAAACCCAAATTTATCGAGATCAGCGCGATGAATTCGATCAGGTTGGGCCAGCCGACCGAGGCGACCTGGCCGGACAGTTGCGCCATCTTGACCGGCCCGCCCATCTCCTTGACCGAGCGGCGGCCGGTGATGATCTGGCCCAGGCCGGTGATCTGGCCCTGGATCACGTTGACAGTCTGGTCGGCCGCGGCACCGACGGCGCGGAGCACCGGCAACCGTTCCCACCGCGGCGGGCCGCTGAAGATACCCAGCCGGCCGATGCGCGTCTCGTTGCCGAAGCGATCGGTCTCGACGATCACGCGCGGTGACAGCTCCAGCGTGCGCAGCGAGCCACCCCGGTCGATACGGACGGTAACCGGGTCGCCGACCGAGATGCGGATGTGGTCGGCGATCTGGTCGAACCGCTCGATGCGGTCCCCGTCGATGGCGACGATGCGGTCGCCGGCGACGATGCCGGCGGCCGCTGCGGCCCCCGCCGGATCGACCTTGCTGATCAGCGCCGGGGTCAACGGTGCCCCAAAAGCGGTGAAGAACGTCGCGTAGATCAGCACCGCGAACAACAGGTTGGTAACCGGCCCGGCGACGGTGATCAGCGCCTTCTGCCACAGCGGCGCGAAGTGGAAGAGCCCGGCGCGCTCGGCTTGCGGCGTGCTGTCGAGCTCTGGATCGGGCTGGCTCGCGGCATTGGCGTCGCCCAGGAACTTGACGTAGCCGCCAAGCGGCAGCCAGCCGAGCCGCCAGCGCGTTCCCCGGCTGTCGGTCCAGCCGGCAACCTCGCGGCCAAAGCCGATGGCAAAGGTCTCGGCGCGCACCCCGAACAGGCGGGCGACATAGTAGTGGCCGAACTCGTGAATGAAGACGAGCAGGCCGATGACGCCAGCGAACACCCCGACGGTGAACAGCAGTCCGGGCTGCGCCATCAGTTGAGCCTCCGGCTTACCGCATCCGCCGCCATTACCCGGGCAGCCCGGTCGACCTCGATCACCTCGTCAAGCGAGCCGCACGCACCGGCGACCAGCCGGTCGAGCGTGTCGCCGACGATTGCGGCGATATCGAGGAAAGATAGTTGACCCGCAATGAACGCGGCAACGGCGATCTCGTTGGCGGCGTTCAGGACGCAGGGCGCCGCACCCCCGGCGCGGAGCGCGTCCCACGCCATGCCGAGCGCCGGGAAACGCTCGAAATCGGGGGCCTCGAAGGTGAGCTGCGCGATCTTCGCCAGGTCAAGCCGCTCGCACGGCGTCGCCATCCGCTCGGGCCACGCCAGCGCATAGGCGATCGGGGTCCGCATGTCAGGCGTGCCGAGCTGCGCCAGCACCGAGCCGTCGACATATTCGACCAGGCTGTGGATTACCGACTGCGGGTGCACCAGCACTTCGAGCTGCGCCGCCGTAACCGGGAACAGATGATAGGCCTCGATCAGCTCCAGCCCCTTGTTCATCAGCGTCGCCGAATCGACCGAGATTTTCGCGCCCATCGACCAGACCGGGTGCTTGCACGCCTGCGCCACCGTGGCCTGCGCCATCTCGGCATGGCTGGCGGTGCGGAACGGCCCGCCGCTGGCGGTCAGGATGACCCGCGACACCCGCTCCGGCCGCTGGTGATCGAAACACTGGAAGATGGCATTATGCTCGCTGTCGACCGGCAGCAGCGTCGCGCCGGTGCGCGCCGCGGTCGCGGTCACCAGGTCGCCGGCACAGACCAGCGTCTCCTTGTTGGCGATGGCGATGGTCGCACCGCGCTCCACCGCTGCCATCGTCGGCGCGAGTCCCGCCGCCCCGACGATGGCGGTCAGCACGATTTCGGAATCACCCGCCGCGGCGTCGCAGATCGCCTGCTTGCCCGCCGCTGCCTCGATACCGCTGCCTGATAGTGCCGCCTTGAGGTCGGCATAAGCAGTGTCGTCGGCGACGACCGCGATGCGCGCGCCGGTCGCGCGAGCCTGCGCCGCCAGCCCCGCGGCATCGCGGTTGGCGGTCAGCGCATCGACCCGCCACGCCTCCGGGGCGCGCCCGAGCAGGTCGAGCGTCGACTGGCCGACGGAACCGGTGCTGCCCAGCACCGTGATGCCGCGCGGGCTCATCGCAGTGCCACCGCGAAGCCGAGGCCGCTCAGCAGCGCCACTGGCACCAGCCCGTCGAGCCGGTCGAGGACACCGCCGTGTCCGGGCAGCAGCGCGCCCGAATCCTTGACCCCGGCAGCCCGCTTCATCCAGCTCTCGAACAAGTCGCCGCCCTGCGCGACGACGGCGAAAACCAGCCCCGCGATCCAGGCATAATCGAACAACGCCAAGGAAATACCAGCCTCTCTGGCGATGACATAGGAAACCAGCGCGGCACCCGCCATACCGCCAGCGAGTCCCGCCCAGGTCTTGTTCGGGCTGATCGCCGGAGCGAGCTTGGGCCCGCCGATGGCGCGTCCGGCGAAAAACGCGAAGATGTCGGTCGCCCAGACGATAGCGAGCGTCCACAGCGTGATCTCGAAACCGCCGGGCAGCCCGCGCAGCACGATCAGCGCGATGCCGGGCAGCGCACAATAAAGGATGCCCGCGGCGATCCAGCCGGCGCGCTGACGGTCGAAGTTGCGCGCGAACACGCCAAGCAGCACTGCACCGCCGGCCGCGACGAACAGTGCCCGGTCCGGCACGCCGAGATAGGCAAACATCACCGCCGCCGCAATGACCGCCATGCCGGCGAGCCGGAAGCGCCGCTCGATCTCGTGCATCACCGCCCATTCGGCGAACATCAGCAGCACCGCGAGCGCGACCAGCGCGCCGAACACCGCGCCGCCGGCCCAGACCGCAGCCGTCGCCAGCACGATCAGCAGGAGGCCGGTAACGACGCGACCGCCCAGCCTGCCGCGTGGCGTCGACACTGCCCTAGCGCCCGCCAAAACGCCGCTCCCGCGTCGCGAACTCGGCGATCATCTCGGCCAGCGCCGCGCCGTCGAAATCGGGCCACAGCCGCTCGGTAACGACGAACTCGGCATAGGCCGCCTGCCACAGCAGGAAGTTCGACAGGCGCTGCTCGCCCGATGTGCGGACCACCAGATCGGGTGCCGGCAGGCCGGCGGTGTCGAGCCGCGCCTCGAAGGCCGCGGCGTCGATCTGCTCCGGGGCGAGCTCGGCGGCCAGCGAGCGCGCGGCGCGGAGGATTTCGTCCTGCCCGCCGTAGTTGAGCGCGATCGCCAGCGTCATCCGCGTGTTGGCCGCAGTGCGGGCCCGCGCATCCTCCAGCATCGTCACAAGGTCTGGCTTCAAAGCCTTGTAATCGCCGATGAACACTAGGCGCACGCCGTTGCGGTCCAGCTCCGCGATCTCGCTGCGGATATAGTGGCGCAGCAAGCCCATCAGGTCGCCGACCTCGTCCGCGGGGCGCTTCCAGTTCTCGCTACTGAAGGCGTAGAGGGTGAGCACCTCGATGCCGAGATCGGGCGCCGCTTCGACGACCTTGCGAACCGCCTCGACCCCGGCGCGGTGCCCGGCCACGCGCGGCAGATGACGCGCCTTCGCCCAGCGGCCGTTGCCGTCCATGATGATCGCGACATGGCGCAGGCCCGGACCGGTCGAACCGGGCAGCACGGCACGGGCCGGTGCGGCGTTCACTTGCCCAGGATTTCCTTTTCCTTGGCGGTGCTGGTCGCGTCGATGTCGGCAACCGACCTGTCGGTCAGCTTCTGCACCTCGCCCTCCATGCGCTTCTGGTCGTCCTGGCTGATCTTGCCCTTCTTCTCGGCCGCCTTCAGCGTCTCCATGCCGTCGCGCCGCACGTTGCGCGCCGCAATCCGCGCCTTCTCGGCATAGGTGCTGGCCAACTTCGCCAGCTCCTTGCGGCGCTCCTCGGTCAGATCGGGTATCGGCAGGCGCAGCGTCGTGCCGTCGACGATCGGATTGAGACCCAGCCCGGCCGAGCGAATGGCACGGTCGGCAGCGGCGACGTTCGATTTGTCCCACACCTGCACCGAGATCAGCCGCGACTCCGGCGTAGTGACGGTGGCGATCTGGGTCAGCGGCATGTTGGAGCCATAGACCTCGACCTGCACTGGATCGAGCAGCGATACCGAGGCGCGGCCGGTCCGCAGGCCGCCGAGGTCGTGCTTCAGCGCGTCGAGACCGCCGGCCATGCGCCGGTCGAGGTCCGCCTTGAACGCCGCTGCATCGAAATCTGCCATGCTCAGTTCCTTACCATCGTCGAGACGCCCTCGCCCGCCAAAACCCGCGCCAGGTTGCCGGTCTCGCGAATGTTGAACACCACGATCGGAATGTTGTTGTCGCGGCACATCGACACCGCGCTCGCATCCATCACCTTCAGGTCGTCGGCCAACACCTTGCTGAACGTCACGGTCTCATATCGTGTCGCGCCCGTGACCTTCTTCGGGTCGGCATCGTAGACACCGTCGACGCTGGTGCCCTTGAACAACGCATCGCACTTCATCTCGGCCGCCCGCAGCGCGGCACCGGTATCGGTGGTGAAATAGGGGTTGCCGGTACCGGCGGCGAAGATCACCACGCGGCCCTTCTCCAGATGCCGCTCGGCGCGTCGGCGGATATAGGGTTCGCAGACGCTGGGCATCGGGATCGCCGACTGGACGCGGGTGTCGACGCCAATCTTCTCCAGCGCGTTCTGCACCGCCAGCGCGTTCATCACGGTTGCCAGCATGCCCATATAGTCGGCATTGGCGCGATCGAACCCGGCCTTCTCCGCCGACAGGCCGCGGAAGATGTTGCCGCCGCCGACGACGACGCACAGCTCGAAGCCGGCGTCCTGCGCCAGCTTGATCTCACCGGCGATCCGGCTGGTTTCGGCGGGATCGATGCCGAACGAGGCACCGCCCATCAGCGCCTCGCCGGACAGTTTGAGCAGGATACGCTTGAACGGCGGGGTTGGCATCGAGACTGTTTCCTCCCCCGGGGACGGCGCGGCGCGACCTTAGTGTCGACGCTCTCGAAAGTCATCCCGGCGTTCACCGGGATGACTTAATCATTCCCTCAGGCCGTGCCCGCCGCCGCAGCGACCTCGGCAGCAAAGTCCTTTTCGTCACGCTCGATACCTTCCCCCAGCTGCAGCCGGACGAACTCGGTGACCACGATGGCGCTGCCGGCGGCCTTGGCGGCGGCGGCGACTACATCGCTGACCTTCGACTTGCCATCGATGACAAAGACCTGGGTCAGCAGGCTGTTCTCCTGACGGTACTTGCGGACGCCGCCTTCGATCATCTTCTCGGCGATCTCCGGCGTCTTGCCGCTGGCGATGGCCTTTTCACGGGCGATGTTGCGCTCGCGCTCGACCGTCTCGGCATCGAGGCCGTCCTCGTCGAGCGCCAGCGGGTTGGCGGCCGCGATGTGCATGGCGATCTGGCGCCCAAGGGTTTCGAGCGCGCCCGCATCGGCGGCGGACTCGAGTCCGACCAGCACGCCGATCTTGCCCTGCCCGGGAACGACCGCGTTGTGGACATAGCTGACGACGACGCCCTGCCCGACTTCGATGACCTTGGCGCGACGCAGCGACTGGTTCTCGCCGATGGTCGCGATATTATGGGTCAGCGTGTCCTGCACGCTGCCCTCACCGCCCGGATAGGGCGCGGCGGCAAGCGCGGCGAGGTCGTCGCCGCTGGCCAGCGCGATGCCGGTGACGGTACGGACGAAATCCTGGAACTGCTCGTTCTTGGCAACGAAGTCGGTTTCTGAGTTGACTTCGACCGCCGCGCCGCGATTGCCGGCGACGGCGACGCCGACCAGACCCTCGGCGGCGGTGCGCCCGGCTTTCTTCGCGGCCGCGGCAAGACCCTTGGTACGCAGCCAGTCGACCGCGCTCTCCATCTCGCCGCCGGTTTCCGACAGCGCCTTTTTACAGTCCATCATGCCCGCGCCGGTCCGGTCGCGCAGGTCCTTGACCATGGTTGCGGTCACGTCCGCCATGTTGCTTCCTTCGGTTGTTCCGCGTGTCTGTCGCAGACGCGCGTTTTGATCTGGTGACGGTGGCGAAAGTCAGACCGCGGGGGCGTCGCCCGAAACGACTTCGGGGGTGGTTTCGCCGCCCTTGCCATCGGGGAGCACCTGCGGTGCGGCATCGGCCTTGTTGTCCGCCATCCCGACCGCGCCGCCGACCCCTTCGGTACTGGCGACCTCGATCGCACCCGGATCCGCCTCGGGCTGGCGTGCAATGGCCGGCGCCGCCGCCACATCGGCTTCGGCGGCCGCTTCTGTCAGCACGGCCGAGGGCTCGGGAAGCACTTCCGCCGGCGGCGCGTCCATCGCACCGATATCGATGCCCTGGCTCGCCTGGCGGCCGGTGCGGGCATCGATGATCGTGTCGGCAATGGCGTTGCAATACAGCAGGATGGCGCGGCTGGCGTCGTCGTTGCCGGGCACCGGGAAAGCGATGCCGCTGGGATCGGTGTTGGTGTCGAGGATGGCGACGACCGGGATGCCGAGCACGTTGGCTTCCTTGATCGCGAGCTCTTCCTTGTTGACGTCGATCACGAAGATCACGTCGGGCAGCCCACCCATGTCGCGGATGCCGCCGAGCGATAACTCGAACTTGTCACGCTCACGGGTCAGCTTCAGGACTTCCTTCTTGGTCAGTCCAGCGGTGTCACCCGACAGCTGCTCCTCGAGCGTCTTGAAGCGCTTGATCGAGCCCGAGATGGTCTTCCAGTTGGTCAGCATGCCGCCAAGCCAGCGATGGTTGACGTAGAACTGGCCGGAACGGTTGGCGGCTTCCGCGATCGGCTCCTGCGCCTGGCGCTTGGTACCGACGAACAGCACCTTACCGCCCGCCTGCACGGTAGCGCGGACGAAATCCAGCGCGCGGGCGAACAGCGGGACGCTCTGCGACAGGTCGATGATGTGGACGCCGTTGCGGTCGCCGAAGATGTAGGGCTTCATCTTCGGGTTCCAGCGGTGCGTCTGGTGGCCGAAGTGGGCGCCTGCCTCAAGCAGTTGCGCCATCGAGACGACGGGAGTCGCCATAGGTATTTTCCTTCCGGTTGAGCCGCCGCAGGGAGTGGCCGCGGATCGCGGCACCGGATATGTCCCCTGCGTGGGGTTTACGTGGACGGCGCGGTTAGCCGAGCCGGTCGGTTATAGCAAGGGGGCTTCATCGATGCGTCATGCGTTAGGCCTAACAAGCGGACGGGGGTTCACGGGTCCGGCGTGTAAGGAACGCGGCATGCGTAAGATATCCCTCGCGTTTGGTGCCGTCAGCTTGATCGGCGCGTGCAGTGCCGCCGTCGCCGCGCCGCCGTTTGGCGTGCAGACAGTCGCCACCGGCCTCGACAACCCGTGGGCGATGACCTTCCTGCCGGACGGCCGCGGTCTGATCACCGAAAAGACAGGTAAAATCCGCCTGCTGTCGCTGACCGGTACCCTGAGCGCCCCGCTCGCCGGCGTGCCTGCGGTCGCCTATGGCGGCCAGGGCGGCCTGCTCGACATCGAGATCGACCCGTTCTTCAAGCAGGACCGCTGGATCTACATCTCCTATTCGGAGCCGGCGAGCGGCGGCAAGTCGGCGCTCGCGGTGGCGCGGGCGAAGTTCACCAACGACAAGTTCGGGCCGTTCACCGTGATCTGGCGCAACCAGCCGACCACCGGCGGCCATTTCGGCGCGCGGCTGGCGTTCACCCGCAAGTACGAGCTGTTCGTCACCACCGGCGAGCGCCAGCAGTTCACGCCCGCACAGAATACCGGCGGCACGCTCGGCAAGATCGTCCGGCTCAGCTTCGCGGGATCGCCCAAGGCCGGCAATCCGTTCGAGAAGAACCCGGCCTACAAGCCCGAGATCTGGACGCTGGGCCATCGCAACCCCTACGGCCTCGCCTTCGATCCCGCGACCGGGCTGCTATGGTCGCACGAGATGGGCCCCAAGGGCGGCGACGAGCTGAACCTGATCGTCAAGGGCAAGAACTACGGCTGGCCCAATGTCTCCAACGGCAGCAACTACGATGGCACCGACATCCCCGACCATGCACCCGGCGACGGCTTCGAGGCGCCAAAGCGGTGGTGGAACCCGTCGATCTCGCCCGCCGGCATGATTTTCTACACAGGTGACCTGTTCCCGGCTTGGAAGGGTCATATCCTGATGGGTGCGCTATCGGGGGAGGCGCTGCTCGATATCACAGTCGCCGGGACATCGGCGACGGGCGAGACCCGTCACCCGATGAACGCCCGCATCCGCGAGGTGCAGCAGGGGCCGGACGGCAGCGTCTATGTGCTGACCGACGGCGACGGCGGCAAGGTGCTGCGGCTGACTCCGAATTGAGCCGCTGCTAGGGTCCGGCGGTGGAAGGACTCGCCACCGCCGTCGCCCAGGTCGCCGCCGAGATGGCGGAAGTTGCCGACCGCGGCAGCGTCGCCGACTATATTCCCGAGCTCGCCAAATGCTCGGCCGCTAGTTTCGGCATCTCCGTCGTCACTTGTGCGGGCGAGGAAGCCAGCGCCGGCGACGCCGACGAGCCATTCTCGATCCAAAGCATCTCCAAGGTCTTCGCGCTGGCGCTGGCTCTCGACGGCGATACCGAGGCGCTGTGGCGGCGGGTCGGTCGGGAGCCGTCGGGTAGCGCCTTCAACTCGATCGTCCAGCTCGAGGCGGAGCACGGCGTGCCGCGCAACCCGTTCATCAATGCCGGTGCACTCGTCATTGCGGATATAATCGCCGAGCGGCTAGGCGCGGACGCCGTGCTGCACTTCATCCGGGCCTGCGCCGGCGACCCGGCGATCGCGGTCGACAAGGCGGTCGCGGCATCGGAGGCCGCAACGGGCTACCGCAACGCCGCGCTTGCCAACTACATGAAGGCGTTCGGCAACCTCCGCCGTCCGGTGCCGGTCGTGCTGGAGGCCTATTTCAACCAGTGCGCGATCGCCATGTCGTGCCGCCAGCTTGCCCATGCAGCGCGCTTCCTGGCCAACGCCGGTCTCGACCCTCGCACCGGCGCGCCTGTCGTCTCGAGCGAGGCGGCGCGGCGGATCAATGCACTGATGCTGACCTGCGGCCATTACGACGCCAGCGGCGAGTTTGCCTTCCAGGTCGGCCTGCCGGGCAAGAGCGGCGTCGGCGGCGGCATCCTCGCGGTCGTACCGGGCCGGGCGACCGTCGCGGTGTGGTCGCCGGGGCTCGGCCCGCGCGGTAACTCGGTGGTCGGGGCCACCGCATTGCACCGGCTGGCGGCGGCGATGCAGTGGAACGTCTTCAACCCCGATCGGTGCGGTTGATGTCCGGTGGTTGAATCGTTGACTTGCGCGGCACCCGCAGCTAACTCCGCCCGCGCCCACTGCCCTGTCGTCTAAAGGTAAGACAACGGACTCTGACTCCGTTAATCGAGGTTCGAATCCTCGCGGGGCATCCAGCGCCACCCTACCCAAGTCCGCTGCGCCGCGTTAATGACGGCGATGGTCGCCGTTACCGACACACCCCCACCCGGAGCCGCCGCCGACTGGACGGTGCCGCAGCGGTGGCGCGGCTATAGCGCGGCAGAGCACGCCGTCTGGGACACGCTGTTCGCCCGCCAGACCGCGATGCTGCAGGGTCGCGCCCATCCGGCCTTTCTTGCCGGCCTCGATGTGCTCCACCTGTCGAAGCCCGGCATCCCCGATTTCGATGAACTGTCGGAACGCCTGTACAAGTTGACCGGCTGGACCGTGGTCGCTGTCCCCGGCCTCGTTCCCGACGCGGTGTTCTACGAGCATCTCGCCAACCGCCGCTTCGTCGCGGGCAGCTTTATCCGCGGCGCCGACGAGCTCGATTATCTGGAAGCCCCCGATGTCTTCCACGACGTCTTCGGTCACGTGCCGTTACTCAGCCAGCCGGTGTTCGCCGACTATATGCAGGCCTATGGCCAGGGCGGGCTGCGCTCGATGCGGTTCAACGCCATCCAGCGGCTGGCCCGGCTCTATTGGTACACGGTCGAGTTCGGCCTGATCCGGGAGGCTGGCGACCTCAAGCTCTACGGCGCGGGCATCGTCTCGAGCCACGGCGAGAGCCGCTTCGCACTCGACGATCCGTCGCCCAACCGGATCGGCTTCGACCTCGCCCGGGTGATGCGGACGCCCTACCGGATCGACGATTATCAGCAGGGCTATTTCGTCATCGACAGCTTCGAGCAGTTGCTGCGGGCTACGCTCGACACCGATTTCGCGCCGCTCTACGCCGGTCTCGAAGGCCAGCCCGACCTCGCGATCGCCGCCGTCGCACTCGGCGACACGGTCATCACGCAGGGCACCCAGGCCTATGCGCGGGAGCGCGCGGCGGCGGCTTAATCAGGCGTTGCAAGGGCACAGGCGCGCCCCTATACGGACCGCCTTCCGTCGATGTGGGGCAGTAGCTCAGATGGGAGAGCGCAGCAATCGCACTGCTGAGGTCAGGGGTTCGATCCCCCTCTGCTCCACCATACGGTCCCGTCGGGGAGTGGCGCAGCCTGGTAGCGCGTCTGCTTTGGGAGCAGAGGGTCGCAGGTTCAAATCCTGTCTCCCCGACCA
>Ga0335397_10001851_pt1 | contig 28834 bp, 26 predicted proteins | sample MAT04_FD_205740 | JGI IMG/M metagenome (GOLD analysis project Ga0335397, IMG submission 205740) | Freshwater microbial communities from Lake Fryxell liftoff mats and glacier meltwater in Antarctica - MAT-04 (spades assembly) (version 2) ... | reverse complement strand
GTCTTCGCCGACTTCGTGCCGCCGCTGTCGGAGTTCCTGGTCCTCAAGCTCCGCGAGGCCGGCACGATCAGCCTGGGCAAGACCAACACCCCCGAGTTCGGGCTGCCCTGCTACACCGAGCCGGAGGTCGCCCCCGCAGCGCGCACGCCGTGGGACCTGAGCCGCTCGGCGGGCGGGTCCAGCGGCGGCGCCGGTGCGGCGGTCGCGGCCGGGCTGCTGCCGTTCGCGCAGGGGAGCGACGGCGGCGGCTCGATCCGGATCCCGGCGAGCGTCAACGGGCTGTTCGGGATCAAGCCGGCCCGCGGTCGCATCAGCGCCGGTCCCGTCATGGGCGACATCAACGGGCTGGCCGTGAACGGACCGCTGGCGCGCACCGTGCGTGACGCCGCCGCGCTGCTCGACGCGATGGCCGGGCCCATGCCGGGCGACCCGCACTGGGCCGCGCCGCACCACGGGACCTACCTGTCGGAGTGCGACCGCGAGCCGGGGGTCCTGCGGGTCGGTCGCTACTGCGACAACGGCCTTGCCGCCCAGGGACTGCATCCGGAGGTGGTCGCGGCCTACGAGCGGGCGACCGCGCTGCTCGTCGAGCTCGGCCACGAGGTGGAGGACATCGCGTCACCGTTCGGGCCGTTGCTGGTGCCGTCCTTCGAGACCGTCTGGTCGGTCAGCGCCGCGAGCGTGCCGGTCGACCCGGCGCGGGAGGGCGAGCTGCGGCCGCTGACGCGCTGGCTCCGGGAGCGGGGCCGGGCGACGTCCGCCACGCAGTACGTCGCGGCGCTGGCCGCCCTGCAGTCCGCCAGCCGGGCCGCCATCACGGCGACCGCGGCGTACGACATGGTCCTCACCCCCACGCTGGCTCAGCTGCCCGCGCCGGTCGGCTGGTTCCAGGAGGCGGGTGACCCGCGCGCCGAGTTCGACCGGATGATCGGCTGGACGCCGTTCACCGCGGTCTGCAACACCAGCGGCCAGCCTGCGGTCAGCGTCCCGCTCCACCACACCGCCGACGACCTGCCGGTCGGGGTGATGCTGGTCGGCCGCCCGGCGGACGAGGTCACGCTGCTGCGCCTGTCCGCGCAGCTCGAGCAGGCCGCGCCGTGGTCCGGACGCCACCCGTCGCTGTGGTGAAGGGCGTACGGCTCGGGCGCGTGAGGCACGGGCTCACGGGCAGGAGGCGGCAGTGATCCCCGCAGACCTGTCCGCCCTGGCGGCCGCCCACGGCGTCGCCACCTCCTATGTCGACGCCGCCGAGCAGACCGTCGACGTCTCCGCCGACGCCGTGCTCGCGACCCTGTCAGCGCTCGGCGTCGACGGCCGCGACCCGGCCGCGTCGCTGCTCGCGCTCGAGGACACCCGGTGGCGCCGGCTGCTGCCCCCCTCGGTCGTGCTGCGGGTCGACGGCTCGGTCGCCCTGCACCTGCCCGACGGCGCCGACGTCTGGCTGCAGGTCGCGCTCGAGGACGGGACGACCCGGTCGCTCGAGGTCGCTGAGCAGGTCGTCGAGCGACGCGGGGAGCGGGTCCGACGGGACGCCCCGCTGACCGGGCTGCCGCTCGGCTGGCACCGGCTGACCGCGACCGCGACCGCGACCGCGACCGCGACCGCGACCGCGACCGACGGCACCGTGGAGACCGCCGAGGCCGTGCTCGCCGTCGCGCCGGCCCGGCTCGAGCTGCCGCCGGAGCTCGACCGCGCCTGGGGCTGGATGGTGCAGCTCTACAGCCTGCGCAGCCAGGCGTCCTGGGCGATGGGTGACTACGCCGACCTGCGGCTCCAGCTCGAGCGGTCCGGCGCGGACGGTGCGGGGCTCGTGCTGCTCAACCCGCTGCACGCCGAGACGCCGGTCCTGCCGCTGAACCCCTCGCCGTACTCCCCGTCCTCCCGCCGCTTCCGCGCCGCGGCCTACCTGCACGTCGAGGACGTCGCGGAGTACGCCGCTGCCCCGGCCGACGTCCGCGCGCGCATCGACGCCCTCAAGCCCGAGGCCGACCCCGAGCGGATCCCGCGCGACCCCGTCTGGGCGGCCAAGAGGTCGGCCCTGGACCTGCTCTGGCCGCGGCACCGCGCGGACGCGCTGGCGACCTGGCGGGCCGAGCAGGGCCGCCCCCTCGAGGACTTCGCCGTCTTCTGCGCGCTCGCCGAGGTCCACGGCACGCCCTGGCAGGACTGGCCCGAGCCACTGCGGCGACCCGACGAACCTGCGGTCGACCAGGCGCGGGACGAGCTCGGCGAGCAGGTCGCGTTCTGGTGCTGGGTGCAGCTGCTCGTCGACGAGCAGCTGGCCGGGCTCGGCCGCGACCTGGTCGTCGGCGTCGTCCACGACCTCGCCGTCGGCGTCGACGCGGGCGGGGCCGACGCGTGGGCGCTGCAGGACGCGCTGGCGATGACGACCAGCACCGGCGCCCCGCCAGACCTGTTCAACCAGCAGGGTCAGGACTGGGGGCTGCCGCCCTGGCGCCCGGACCGGCTCGCCGAGATGGGCTACCTGCCCTTCCGCGACGTCGTGCGGGGGACGCTGCGCCACGCCGGCGGGCTCCGGATCGACCACGTGATGGGCTTGTTCCGACTGTGGTGGGTCCCGGCGGGGGAGAGCGCCGCCGCGGGGACCTACGTGTCGTACGACGCCGACGCGATGCTCGGGGTGCTCGCGCTCGAGGCGCACCGCGTCGGGGCGCTCGTGGTGGGCGAGGACCTCGGCACCGTGGAGCCGCGGGTCCGCACCGCGCTCGACGAGACCGGCGTGCTGGGCAGTGCGGTGCTCTGGTTCGAGTCCGAGGACGACACCCCGCTGCCGCCGGAGCAGTGGCGGGCCGACGCGCTGGCCACCGTGACCACCCACGACCTCCCGACGGCGGCCGGCTTCCTGGCTCAGGAGCACGTGCGGGTCCGCCACGAGCTCGGTCAGCTCGGCGTCCCGCTGGAGGACGAGACCGCGCGGGCCGTCCGCGAGCGCGACGCGCTGAGGGGGATGCTGGCGGACACGGGCCTGCTCGAGCAGTGCGACGGCGACGCGGTCCTCGCGATGCACGCCGTGCTCGGCGCGTCGCCGAGCCGACTGGTCCTCGCGGCCTACGGCGACGCCGTCGGCGACCTGCGGCAGCCGAACCTGCCCGGGACGGTGGATGAGTACCCCAACTGGCGACTGCCCGTGGCGGACGGTGCAGGACGACCGATGGGGCTCGAGGAGCTGCTCGAGGCACCCGGTGTGCGACGACTCACCCAGCTGCTCGTGGAGGGGGTCGGCAACGGGACGAGGGGCGTCCGATAGCGTGCTCGTCGTGAAGGACTCCCCGACGCTGCGCTCGCGGCTGCAGACCCCCCTGGTGCTGGCCGCGACCGGCCTCGCCCTGGCCGCCTGCAGCGGTGACCGGGTCACGGTCGACGAGCCCCCGACCAACGCGCTGGGCTTCCCGGGGGGCGCCGGTCCCGCCGCGGACCCGCTGTCCACGATCGAGGCGGTCGGCCTGTTCCTGCTGGCCCCGCTGGCGATCGTGCTCCTGATCGCCGCGCTGGTGTGGTTGCCCGGCATGGTGCGGGGCAACCGCTACAGGCCGGCCCAGGGGTGGTCTGCCTCGCCCCTGTGGTTCGGCGGACCTCCGGACCCGGCCGCAGCGGTCGAGTCGGCGCAGGTCGGCGATCTGGTGAGGGGTGGCGCAAGTGGCAGCTGGTGACGGGCTCTCCCCGCGTCAGCAGGAGCGCATCGAGCAGGTCGTCCACAGCTCGCGGACGGACAACGGCCTCGACGTCTCGGTCCTGGTCGGTGACCTCGAGCTCGACGACCTGTCGCAGTTCCGCGCGGCCTGCGAGCGGCTGCACGCGGCCCTCAGCGACCGCACCCGCAGTGCCGTCCTGGTCGTCGTCGCCCCCGGGCAGCGCCGGGTCGAGGTCGTCACCGGCCCCGAGGTGCGCCGGCGGGTCCCCGACCGCGTCGCTGCGCTGGCCGTGCTGTCCATGACCAGCGCGTTCCGCGGCGGCGACCTCACGTCCGGGATCGTCGACGCCGTCCGGCAGATCGCCGACGCCGCCGGCCGGCGCGCGGCCCTCACGACCGACGAGCCCACCCCCGGGGTCGTCGCCCGTCGGGCCGAGGCGCACTAGCGCCCTGGCGGCTCAGCCCGCCGCGGCGTCGCGCTCGCGCGCCCGCAGCGAGCGGACCACGCCGTCGCGCGCCTCGAGCAGCAGCCGGGCGAGCGCGGGAGGGACGTCGCCGGCAGCCAGGTAGGCGTCGGTGCGCTCGACCACCGTCGGGCTGACGAGCAACGACGGGTAGAGGCCGACGACGACGCTCTGCGCCATCTCGGCGGTGCGGGTCTCCCAGACCGTGCCGATCGCGGCGAAGTACGGCTCGACGTGGGCCTCGAGCAGCTCCAGCTGCTCGGGGTGCCAGAAGCCCGCGATGACCGCAGCCTGGACGGCGTTCGGAACGTTGTCGGCCTCCACGGCCAGCCGCCACGCCTCGGCCTTGGCCGCGTGCGTGGGCCGCAGGGCGCGCGCCGTCGCGGCGTGCCGCTCACCGGCCGACGTGCGGTCGCGCTCGAGCTCCGCGGCGATGGCCTCGTCACCCGCCTGGCCGACTACCACCAGGCGCAGCAGCAGGTGCCAGCGCAGCTCGGTGTCGACCGACAGCCCCGCCACCTCGGCGTCCCCGGACAGCAGGTCGCGGACGAGCCCCAGGTGCTCCGGGGTGCTCGCGAGTGAGGTGAAGGCGCGCGCCCAGGCCAGCTGCAGGTCGCTGCCGGGCTCGGCGCGACGCAGCTCCGCGTGGGCCTTGACGGCAAGCGCAGCCCGGCCGGTCGGTGCCCAGTCCGGGTCGGCGAACAGCGTGAGCGCCGACAGGGCCTGCCGCAGCAGCGACTGCACGAGCCCGATGTCGGTCTCGCTGCTGATGCCGGCCAGGACGATCTCGAGGTAGTCCCGTGCAGGCAGCTCCGCGTCCCGGGTCATGTCCCAGGCCGCCGCCCAGCACAACGCGCGCGGCAGGGACTCCTGGACGTCGCCGACGTGCGCGGTCAGCGTCTCGAGCGAGCGCGGGTCCAGGCGGATCTTGGCGTACGTGAGGTCGTCGTCGTTGACCAGGACCAGGTCGGGCTGGCGACAGCCGATCAGGCCTGCCACCTCGGTCTTGGCCCCGACGACGTCGAGCTCCTCGCGGTGGGTGCGCACGAGCCGGCCGTCGATCAGGTCGTAGAGGCCGATCGCCACCCGGTGCGAGCGCAGCGTGGGCCACGGGGCGGGAGCCTCCTGCAGCACGTCGAACGAGGTGAACGCGCCGTCGCCGTCCACCTCGAACAACGGGCGCAGGGTGTTGCAGCCGGCCGTCTGGAGCCACTCGGTGGACCAGTCGGACAGGTCGCGGCCACTGGCGGTCTCGAGTGCGCCGAGCAGGTCGGCGAGGACGGTGTTGTCGTACTCGTGTGCGGTGAAGTAGTCCCGCAGCGCGGCGAGGAACGCGTCTTTCCCCACCCAGGCGACCAGCTGCTTGAGCACCGAAGCGCCCTTGGCGTAGGTGATCCCGTCGAAGTTGACCTTGACCGCGTGGATGTCGGGGATGTCGGCGGCGATCGGGTGGGTCGAGGGCAGCTGGTCCTGCCGGTAGGCCCAGGTCTTCTCGATGTTGGCGAAGGTGGTCCAGCCGCGGGTGTAGCGGGTGGCCTCCACCTGGCACAGGACCGACATGTAGGTCGCGAAGGACTCGTTGAGCCACAGGTCGTCCCACCAGCGCATGGTCACGAGGTCGCCGAACCACATGTGCGCCATCTCGTGCAGCACCGTCTCGGCGCGCCGCTCGTAGGCCGCGTCGGTGACCTTGGAGCGGAAGACGTAGTCCTCCAGGAAGGTGACCGCGCCGGCGTTCTCCATCGCGCCGGCGTTGAACTCCGGGACGAAGAGCTGGTCGTACTTGCCGAACGGGTAGCGGTAGCCGAAGACCCGGTGGTAGAAGTCGAAGCCCTGCTTGGTGACGGTGAACAGGTCGTCCGGGTCGAGGTGCTGGACCAGCGAGGCACGGCAGTAGATGCCGAGCGGGATGCCGTCGTGCTCGTCGTGCACCGAGGCGTAGGGCCCGGCGACCAGCGCGGTGATGTAGGTGGACATGCGCGGCGTCTCGACGAAGACCCACATCCCGGCCTCGTCCGGCGCGGGGCGCGAGGCGACCGCGCCGTTGCTGACGACGACCCAGTCCCGCGGCGCCCGCACGACGAAGCGGAACGCGGCCTTGAGGTCGGGCTGGTCGAAGCAGGCGAACATCCGGTGGGCGTCGAAGGTCTCGAACTGCGTGTAGAGGTAGACCGAGCCGTCGACCGGGTCGACGAAGCGGTGCAGGCCCTCGCCGGTGCGCATGTAGTCGCCGTCCGCGGTCACGACGACTTCGTTGTCCGCCGCGAGACCGGCCAAGGTGATGCGGTTGCCGTCGAACACCGCTGCGACGTCGAGGGACTCGCCGTTGAGCCGCACCTCGCGCACGGTGCCTGCGGTGAGGTCGAGGTAGGACGTGGCGCCGGGCTCGGTGCAGGTGAAGCGGATGCTCGACGTGGTCGAGAAGGTGCCCTCGCCGGGCGCTCCGGAGCCGTCGGTCAGGTCCAGCTCGACGTCGTACGACGCGACCTGCAGCAGGCGGGCCCGCTCCGTCGCCTCGTCGCGGTGGAGGTTGTTCTGGCTCACGCGGTGGTGCCCTTCTTCGTTGCTGCAGGAGTCCTCATCCTTCCACGACCGGCCCTGGGCGCCCGGCTCGGTTTGACCTGTCACTTGCGCGTGCAAGAGTCCAGGCATGGCCGACGAGACGACGACCCGCATCGACTTCTGGTTCGACCCGCTGTGCCCCTGGGCCTGGATCACGTCCCGGTGGGTGATCGAGGTCGAGAAGGTCCGTCCGGTGCGCACGACGTGGAACGTGATGAGCCTCGCGGTGCTCAACTCCGGCCGCGACCTGCCGGAGGACTACGTCGAGATGATGACGCACGCCTGGGGCCCGGTGCGGGTCGTGATCGCCGCCCAGCAGGCCCACGGCGACGACGTCGTGCTCCCGCTCTACACCGCCTACGGAGAGCGGATCCACCACGACAAGGTCGAGCTCACCGACCCCCTGCTGCACGAGAGCGCCCTGGAGGCCGCGGGCCTGCCGAAGGAGCTGGCTGCGGCCGCTGCCGATGCCTCCCTCGACGAGGCGCTGAGGACGAGCCACCACGCAGGCATGGACCCGGTCGGCATGGACGTCGGCACGCCGGTGATCCACGTCGACGGCGTGGCGTTCTTCGGCCCGGTGCTCTCGCGCATCCCGCGCGGTGAGCAGGCCGGCCAGGTGTGGGACGGCGCGCGGCTGCTGGCCGGCTTCCCGCACTTCTACGAGCTCAAGCGCACCCGCACCGAAGGTCCCGTGTTCGACTGAGCCGGCCGGCCGACGCTTGGGGCGTGCGACGTAGGGTCGGGCGGGACCACGACGTCGAAGCTCGGAGGAGTGCTGTGCAGGCGAAGGATGCGTTCTACATCGGTGGTGCATGGGTCCCGGCGACCGGGCGCGCGCCGATCCCGGTGATCGACCCCTCCACCGAGGAGCAGGTCAGCTCCGTGCCCGCGGGGATCGAGGAGGACGTCGACAGCGCCGTCGCCGCGGCGCGGGCCGCCTTCGAGCCGTGGGCCTCGCGCACCCCCGCCGACCGGGCGGCACTGCTGGCCGCCGCCGCCGACGCGCTCGAGGCCCGGACGGACGAGATCGCCCTGACCATCTCCACCGAGATGGGCACGCCCCTGTCGTTCAGCAAGGCCGTGCAGGTCGGCAACCCGGTGCGGGTCCTGCGCTCGTACGTGGACCTGCTCTCCCGCTACGCGTTCGAGGAGGAGATCGGCAACTCGCTGGTCGTCAAGGAGCCGATCGGCATCGTCGGCGCCATCACACCGTGGAACTACCCGCTGCACCAGGTCGTCGCCAAGGTCGCCGCGGCGCTGGCCGCCGGCTGCACCGTCGTCCTCAAGCCGTCGGAGGTCGCTCCGCTGTCGGCCTTCGCGCTGGCCGAGGTGTTCGACGAGGTCGGCCTGCCGGCCGGGGTCTTCAACCTGGTGACCGGTGTCGGCTCGGTCGTCGGCGCCGCGCTGTCCGAGCACCCCGACATCGACATGGTGTCCTTCACCGGCTCGACCCTGGCCGGCAAGAAGGTCATGGCGGCCGGCGCCGAGACCGTCAAGAAGGTCTCGCTCGAGCTGGGCGGCAAGAGCGCCTTCATCGTCCTGGACGACGCCGACCTCGGGAAGGCCGTCAAGGTCGGGCTGGGCAACTGCTTCATCAACGCCGGTCAGACCTGCACGGCGTGGACCCGGATGCTGGTCCCGGCCGGCCGCTACGACGAGGCGCTGGACCTGATCCGCGACGCCGCTGCGAAGTACCCGGTCGGCGCCCCGACCGACGAGGGCACCCGGATCGGTCCGCTGGCCAACGCCAACCAGTACAAGAAGGTCGTCGGCTTCATCGAGCAGGCGGTCGCCGACGGGGCGACGCTCGTCGTCGGTGGCCCCGAGCGGCCCGAGGGCCTGGGCAGGGGCTTCTACGTCAAGCCGACCGTGCTCGGCGGCGTCACCCCCGGCTCGCGGGTCGAGCAGGAGGAGGTCTTCGGACCGGTGCTCGCGGTGATCCCGTACGAGACCGAGGACGAGGCCGTCGCGATCGCCAACGGCACGCCGTACGGCCTGTCGGGTGGGGTCTTCGGCGGCGACCAGGACCGGGCGGTCGCGGTCGCGCGCCGGATGCGCACCGGCATGGTCGACGTCAACGGAGGGCGCTTCAACCCGCTGGCGCCGTTCGGCGGCTACAAGCAGAGCGGCAACGGGCGCGAGCTCGGCGTCTACGGCCTCGAGGAGTTCCTCGAGGTCAAGTCCCTCCAGCTGTAGGGCCTCAGACCACGATCCGCATCGGGACGCCGAGCTCGTCGACCTCGCCGCCCAGGACCTCGGCCTCGCCGCGCTGCCACCGCGCCGCCGTCCACGCGCACGCGACCGCGTCGAGGCAGTCGTCGGGCTGGGCGCGGCCCGGTCGCGGGGAGGGCAGCTCCAGCCCGGGCAGCCAGGTGCGGAGCAGGGCGAGCCGGGCCGTCCGGCCGGCGACCTTGCGCTTGGGTGGCAGCGTGCAACCGCCGAGCCGGCGCAGCGACACCTCCGGGTGCACCTCGACGACCCGCGGGTCGGGGTGGTCCCGCAGGACGGTGTCGACCTCGGCGACCTTGTCGAGGATGAGGAAGGTCTGGATGCTCACGCCGACCGACCCGGCAGCCCTCGACAGCAGCGTTGCCTCGGCCTGCGTCGCCGCGGCCAGCACCACCCGCGGCGGGACGAAGAACACCGACGAGCGCTGACCCCCGAGCTCGGCCTTGGCCTCGAGGTCCGCCGTGCGCCGCTCCGGACCCCGCGGGAGCCCGATCGGGACGTCGATCGCCACGACGTCGGCGTCGAGGGCGAGCAGGTCCACGAACGACCCGGCGTGCCAGCTGACGGCGCCCGCGTCGACCCGGGCGCCGACCCAGCCGCCGGGGCACCCGTCGATCCCGAGGACGGCCATGCGGGAGACTCCAGCACATGCGCGTCCACCTGGGTTCTGACCACGCCGGCCTCGAGCTCAAGCAGGCGGTGGTCCGCCGCCTGGGGGAGCTCGGCCACGAGGTCGTCGACCACGGCCCGGAGCAGTACGACGCGGTCGACGACTACCCCCCGTTCGTGCTCCGCGCCGCCGAGGGCGTCGCCGGCGACCCGGGCAGCCTCGGCGTCGTCCTGGGCGGCTCCGGCAACGGGGAGGCCATCGCCGCCAACAAGGTCAAGGGAGTGCGCTGCGCCCTGGCCTGGAGCGTGGAGACCGCGCAGCTCGGGCGCCAGCACAACGACGCGAACGTGCTGAGCATGGGCGCCCGCATGCACGACGAGCAGACCGCACTGAGGTTCCTCGAGGCCTTCCTGACCACCGACTACAGCGGCGACGACCGCCACACCCGGCGGATCGAGATGCTCACGGCGTACGAGCGCGACGGCGTCCTGCCGCCCCTGCCGCGATAGCTAGGGTCGGTGCGCCCGCCGCACCACCACGGTGCGCTCGGCCCGGGCCAGGTCGTCGGCCGTCGGCGCCGACACCTCGCGGGCCCGGGTCGCCCGCTCCGTCCCGACCCGCGAGCCGCCCGCGCCGACGATGCCCTTGAGCCCGTCGTCGGGCTGCGCGGAGCGTCGCGGTCGCGCAGACTTCGCCACGTCACCCGCCCTTCGAAGGAGAACGCCTTGCCCGAGGGGCACACGATCCACCGTCTCGCCCGTGACCACAAGCCTCTGCTGGTGGGGCGGCCCGTGTCGGCGTCCAGCCCGCAGGGCCGCTTCGCGACCGGCGCCGAGATGCTGACCGGGCGGGTCGTCGAGCGGATCGAGCCGTACGGCAAGCACCTGTTCTACGGCTTCGAGGGCGAGGTGCTGCTGCACGTCCACCTCGGGCTGTACGGGAAGTGGACGGTCGGCCAGGGTCCGGCCCCCGAGCCGCGGGGTGCGCTGCGGCTGCGCCTGGTCTCCGACGGGCACTGGCTCGACCTGCGCGGCCCGACGGCCTGCGAGCTCCACACCCCCGCCGACCGCGACGCGGTGATCGCGCGGCTCGGCCCGGACCCGCTGCGCAAGGACGCCGACCCCGGGCGGGCGTGGCGCAAGGTCAGCGCGTCGCGGGTGGCCATCGGCGCGCTGCTGATGGACCAGTCGGTCCTGGCCGGAGTCGGCAACGTCTACCGCGCCGAGGTGCTGTTCCGCGCCGGGCTCTCGCCGTTCCGCCCCGGTCGCGAGGTGCCCGAGCGGATCTGGGACGGCATCTGGGCGGACCTCCGGGTGCTGCTCCGGTCGGGCGTACGGGCGGGGCGGATCGTGACCACCGAACCCGAGGACCGGGAACGCCGCAGCGGGCGGGCCCGCGGCTCGGACGCCCACTACGTCTACCGCCGGGCGGGGCTGCCCTGCCGCCGCTGCGGCACCGAGGTGCTGACCCGGGCCATGGTGGCGCGCAACCTGTTCTGGTGTCCGGTCTGCCAGCCCGACTGAGGCCAGTGGGACGCCTGGGGCAGGTGGGGCAGCGTTCCGGAACCGGCCCCCCGTGGCCGTGCGGACGGTAACCTCCGCCGATCATGCCCCGTCTGATCCGCTCCGCGGCGCCCACCCCCCTGCGGTGGGTGGAGGCGGCCCTGTCGGTCCTCCCGCGCGGTGTGACCCGGCTCCGGCAGAACCCGCCGCCCGAGCGGCGTGCGCTGGTCCTGCTGGTCCTGCTGTCCCTGGCAATCATGGTCGTCGGCTCCCTGTCGCGCTCCCAGGTGGTCCCCTCGTCGCTCCAGGTGATCCCCTTGCTCGGCGGAGCCCTGCTGCTGCGCCGCAGGGCCATGCGGCTGCTCATGGTCGTGGTCGCCGTCGCGCTCGTGGTCGACCTAGACAACGACGAGCTCTGGATGGTGCCGGGGGCACTGATCACCGTCGCCATCACCGCCGCCACCGGCTACGAGTTCTCCCGGTCCCGTGAGGAGACGGGCCTTGCCGGGTCCTCCGGAGACACCTTCCTGGTCGAGATGAAGGACCGGCTGCAGCGCCAGGGCGAGCTCCCCGCCCTCCCGGGCGGCTGGAGCGCCGAGGCGGTGCTGCGGCCCGCCGGGGGCGGCCCGTTCGCCGGCGACTTCGTCGTGAGCTCGCTCACCGGCTGCGGCCGCCGGCTCGAGCTGGCGCTGGTCGACGTGTCCGGCAAGGGCGTGGATGCCGGCACCCGCGCGCTGCTGCTGTCCGGGGCGCTCGGTGGCCTGCTCGGCTCGCTGCAGCCGCAGGACTTCCTGCCTGCTGCCAACCGCTACCTCGACCGGCAGGACTGGGAGGAGGGCTTCGCCACTGCGGTGCACCTGGTCCTGGACCTGGACAACGGGGCGTACGCCGTGGAGTCCGCCGGGCACCCGCCCGCCGCGCACTTCGACGCCGGGACGGGGCGCTGGTCGCTGCTGACCGCCGAGGGCCTCGCGCTCGGGCTGCTCACCGAGACCACCTACACCGCGCAGACCGGGCACCTCGACATCGGGGATGCGCTGCTGCTCTACACCGACGGGCTGGTGGAGATCCCCGGCCGCGACCTCGACGTGGGCATCGACAAGCTGCTCGGCGAGGCCGAGCGACTGGTGCCACGGGGCTTCACCGGAGGCGGCGAGCTGCTGGTCTCCCGGGTCGCCGGCGGCAGCACCGACGACCGTGGGCTCGTCCTGATCTGGCGCGACCGCTAGCGCGAGGCCAGGCGGTCGACCGGCCGTCGGTCGGTGGCGAGGACAACCCGACGGTCGCGCAGCGTGGCCAGGACGTCGAGGTAGTCGCTGCGCCGGACCAGCACCTGACCCATCGAGCTGAGGTGCTCAGTTTCCTCCTGGACGTCGAGCACCCGCGCGCCGGCCTCGAGCAGCCGGGCGCAGAGCTCGACGAGCGCGACCTTGGACGCGTCTGTCCTGCGGCGGAACATCGACTCGCCGCAGAAGACCTGACCGACCAGCACGCCGTAGAGGCCGCCGACCAGCTCGTCGCCGTCCCAGACCTCCACGCTGTGCGCGCCGGCGGCGGGGGAGGGGCTGTGGTGCAGCGCGCCGTACGCCTCGCGCATGCGCCGGGTGATCCACGTGTCCTCCCGGTCGGCGCAGCCCTCGACGACCTGCGCGAAGGCCCCGTCGACCGTGCTGGTCCAGCCACACGCCCGCAGCCGCGACCGCAGGGACTTGCGCACGACGACCTGGTCGGCGAGCAGGACCGCCCGAGGGTCGGGGGAGCACCACGGGACCAGCCCGTCGTCGCCGGGCAGCAGCGGCACGTGCCCGCGGCGCACCAGGGTCCGGGCCTGTCGGTCCAGGGAGCGGTCGTCCTCGCCGGACGGCCAGGGGAAGCACCCGGCGCGGTAGGCCGACACGAGGGTGGCGGCGTCCAGCGTCCCGCCGAAGGCGATCACGCTGCGCGCGGCCCCCGCCACGTCGAGCGAGGCGAAGGGGTCCACGGCTCCACGGTAGGCGGGTGGGGGGGCGGCTCACGCCCGGGCTCAGGCCGCCCGGGTTCAGGGTCGCAGCGGCCAGTAGGTCGGTGCCCGCCCCTCGGCGGTGGCCAGCAGCAGCAGCGCGATCACCGCCAGCGACACCGCGACGGCCACCGCGCTCGAGGTCCCCGGCGTCACGGTCAGCAGCGTCCGGCGTAGCAGCAGCCGCGAACCCGCGTGGACGCGGCGGGTCAGGGCGACCACGAGACCGATCAGCACGGCGGTCGCGATCGTGAGCTCGTCCCGCTCGAGGCCGCTGACCACGGGGTCGGCGAACCACACCGCCGCCGCCGGGCCGGCCGCGGCGAGCAGCATCAGCGGCAGGCTCGTGAGCGTGTCGGCCAGGGCCATCGCCAGGTGCCAGGGCGCCCCCAGCGTCGTCACGAGGGGGTCGCGCCGCCGCTCGCCCCGTCGCTCCCGGCGGTCACGCAGGCGCCGGCTGCTCCGGCCGACGGTCCGCAGCCCCACCAGGAGCAGGAGCGCCCCGGCCACGCCGAGCACGGGAGCGACCAGGGTCGCGGCCGCGACGACAGCCAGCGCTGCCGCGCCGGTCGCCCCCACCTGCGCGGCCCGGGCGGGGTGGGTCCGGGTGGGCAGGGGGGCGAGCGCGCCGTGGTCGTCCAGGCCCCGGTCGTCGTGCCCCCGGTCGTCGCCGTACGCGCCGACGTCGTAGGGCACGACGTCGGCGTAGGCGGGCTCGTCCTCGCCGGCGTCGCCCTGAGCGTCGTAGGCCGGCGCGCTGCGGTCGTCGTACGGCGGACGCGGCGGGGTGGCGTGCGGTCCGGAGGTGACCCCGACCAGCTCCCGGACCGGCTCGACCAGGGTCAGGGTGGGATCGGGTCGCAGGTCGCCGGTCCGCAGCACCGTCGTCGCGTCGATGTCGCGGCGCAGCGTCACGGTGACGGGCTCGGCATGGGTGGCGCCGCCGAGCGCGGCCAGCAGTGACGACGCGAGGGGGCGCTGCTCGGGGTCGGGGTGCATGGCGGCGTGGACCAGGTCGGCCAGCTCGTCCGGCACGCCCTCCAGGTCGGGCTCGCCGTGGACGATCCGGTAGAGCACCGCCTCGGGTCGGCCGATGCCGTAGGGCGGGCGGCCGGTGGCAGCGAAGGCGACGGTGGCGCCCCAGGCGTGCACGTCGATGGCGGAGGTGACCAGCGAGCCGGTGACCTGCTCCGGAGCGAGGTAGCCCGGGGTCCCGATGACCATGCCGCTGCGCGTCATCGCCGTGACGTCGGCCGCCACCGCCAGCCCGAGGTCGATGACGTGCGGCTGGCCGTCGAGCATCAGCACGTTGCCCGGGGTGAGGTCGCGGTGCACCACCCCGGCGCCGTGGAGGGCGGTGAGGGCCTCGGCCAGACCGCGGGCCGCCTGTCGCAGCGCGGGCAGCTCCAGCGGGCCGGACCGGTGGACCAGGTCGTCGAGCCGCTTGCCGGGGACGAAGCGAGTGACCAGGTAGGGCAGGTCCGCGTCGACGTCGGCGTCCAGGACCTCGACCAGGTGCGGGCCACCGACCCGGCGCAGCGCCTCGAGCTCGTGCCGGAACCGGCGTCGGGCGTCGGGGTCGACGAGCCCGTCGCGCAGCACCTTGACCGCGACCGCGCGGTCGTCGGGGGAGACGCCGAGGAAGACCGTGCCCATGCCGCCCTGGCCCAGCCGTCCGAGCAGGCGGTGCGGACCGACCTGTGCCGGGTCGGAGTCGCGCAGCGGGGTGACCGGCACGGCGCCTCCTCGGGATCGTCGGTCCGTCCGGGAAGGCTAACCCGGACGGGCACGACCGTCCCGCAGGTCGCGGCGCACGGCGGGCGGGTTGACGGGGCTCAGCCCGGCTGCTCCGGCGTGGCGTGGGCCCGCCTGTAGGCCGCGATGACCGGCTGGGACAGGCTGCCTGACTTGGCCACCGGGTAGCCCTGCTGCACCGCCCACTGGCGGATGACGGTGACGGCCTCTCCCTCCTGCAGGCGTCGGCCCTTGGCCGCGACGGCGGTCGCGGTGGCCTCGGCCGCGGCGAGCCAGGTGTCGATGCTGTTCATCAGCCCGGCGGCGTCGGCCTCGCACAGCGGGATCGAGACGGTCAGGTCCCCGCTGCTGATCACCACGGGCGCGGTGGGGGCGTCGGGGTCGCGGCAGACCCCGCACAGCACGCGTCGCGAGGGCGCGGCCGACCCCGACCCCGGTGGGCTGCCGGGGTGGTTCGAGGCGGCGGGGGGATGGGGCATGGACGGGCTCCCGACAGCTGGTGGCGACGATCTGTATGAGGGGGCCACCCCCCACGACGTACACCCGACCGCCGATCTTCCTCGAAGATCGTGTTAGGGCAACCTGACCTCAGTTAATACGGTCCCTGTGTGCCCCCCGCCCCCAGCACCGCTGTGCCGCTGCTCGATCGGAGCGGGACCTCCGTCCTGCCGCTGGTCGACGGGCTCTTCCGCCACGGCAGCCAGGTCGCTCTGCAGACCGCCGAGCAGGCCGTCAGCTACACCGAGCTCGCCGCCCGGGTCGAGGACGTAGCTGCCCGGCTGCGGACCGCACGCCGGCTGGTGCTGATCGCGGGTGCCAACGAGATCGATCCGCTGGTCGGCTACCTCGGTGCGCTCGCGGCCGGCTGCCCCGTCCTGCTCGTCCCACCGGGGGAGCGCACGGCCGGGTGGGTCGAGGCGTACGACCCCGACGTCACCGTGGTCGACGGCGTCCTGCGCGAGCGCCGGGCGGTCTCCGCTCACGACCTGCACCCGGACCTGGCGCTGCTGCTGACGACGTCGGGCTCCACGGGTTCGCCCCGCCTGGTCCGCCTGTCGCACCGCAACGTGCAGGCCAACGCCGAGGCCGTGGCCGAGGCGCTCGGCGTGCTCGCCACGGACCGCGCCGCCACCACCCTGCCGCTGCACTACTGCTACGGCCTGTCGGTCGTCCACAGCCACCTGCTGCGCGGGGCGACGCTCGTGCTGACCGGGCTGTCGGTGGCGGACACCTGCTTCTGGGACCTGGTCCGCGAGCAGGGCGTGACCAGCTTCGCCGGCGTGCCGTACACCTTCGACCTGCTCGACCGGGTGGGCTTCGCGCAGGCCTCGTACCCGTCGCTGCGCTACGTCACCCAGGCCGGTGGCCGGCTCGCGCCCGACCGGGTGCGCCACTGGGCGGAGGTCGGACGGCAGCAGGGCTGGGACCTCGTCGTGATGTACGGGCAGACGGAGGCGACCGCCCGGATGGCCTGCCTGCCTCCGGGCCTGGCCGCGACCCACCCGGACGCGGTGGGCCGGGCGGTCCCGGGCGGGAGCCTGTGGCTGGAGCCCGTCGAGGGCGTTGCCACAGCCGGCGTCGGGGAGGTCGTCTTCGCCGGGCCCAACGTCATGCTGGGCTACGCGGACGGGCCGCAGGACCTGGGGCGCGGCCGGGTCGTCGACGTCCTGCGCACCGGGGACCTCGGCACGCTGTCCGACGACGGCCTGCTGCGGGTGGTCGGGCGACGCAGCCGGGTGGCCAAGGTGCTTGGCCTTCGGGTCGACCTCGAGCACGTGGAGGCGCAGCTGTCCGCGCACGGCCTGGTGGTGAGCGTCGTCGACGACGGCGGAGCTGTGGTCGCGGCGGCGGAGGGGAGCGGCGACGACCAGCGGCTGCGGGATCTGGTCGCCTCGGCGGCGGGCCTGCCGCCCCGGGCGGTCCGCGCCGCGCACGTCGGCGCGCTCCCGCGCCTGGGCTCGGGCAAGCCCGACCTGCAGGCGCTCCCGCGGCTGGTGCCGGTGGCAGCGGCCGCCACGACCGAGCCCAGCGGCGAGCTGCTCCGGGACCTGCACGCGCTCTACGCCGACGTGCTGGGCCGCGACGACCTCACCGACGACAGCTCCTTCGTCACCGCCGGCGGCGACTCGCTGTCCTACGTCGAGCTGTCGCTGCGGCTCGAGGAGCTGCTGGGCCACCTGCCTGCCGGTTGGCACACCGCAAGGCTGGGCGACCTGCGCCGGCAGCGCCCCGGTCGGGCTGCGCGGCGCACCCTCGAGACCAGCGTCGCCCTCAGGGCACTCGCGATCGTGCTCGTGGTGGCCTTCCACAGCAACGCCCTGCCGTTCGTCGGCGGCGCGCACCTGCTCGTCGGCGTGGCCGGCTACAACCTCGCCCGGTTCGCGCTGGGCCCCGTGTCCCGCCGGCAGCGGGTACGGAACCTGCTCACCAGCGCGGCGCGGATCGCGGTCCCCACCGTGGTGTGGGTCAGCGGTGTCGCCCTGCTGGCCGGCGGCTACGGCCTGGCCAACGTCCTGCAGCTCAACAGCCTGCTCGGCCCGCAGGCGTGGGGGCCGACCTGGCGGCTGTGGTTCATCGAGGCCCTCCTCCAGCTGTGCGTCCTGGGGGCGGTCCTGCTCGCGGTCCCCTCGCTGGACCGGGTCGCGCGACGGTGGCCCTTCGGCGTCGCGCTTGGCGTGGTCGGGCTCGGCCTGCTCGTCCGCTTCGGTGTCGTCCCGGTGTCCGGCGGGCCGGACGGGATCCACACGGCCCCGGTCGTCCTGTTCCTGTTCGCGCTCGGCTGGGCCACCGCGCGGGCCGTGGACGCTGCGCGCCGGGTCGTCGTGAGCGTCGCGGCGCTGCTCACCGTCCCGGGCTTCTTCGGCGACCCGCAGCGCGAGGCGGTCGTGCTCGGGGGACTGCTCCTGCTGCTCTGGCTCCCGGGGGTCCGCTGCCCAAGGTCGCTCCGGCGGGTCGCGGGGGTCCTGGCAAGCAGCTCGCTGTACATCTACCTGACCCACTGGCAGGTCTACCCCCACCTCGAGCAGGACCACCCATGGCTCGCGGTCGCCGCGTCGCTGGTGGTCGGCGTCGTGGTCTGGCGGGTGGTCGAGGCGGTCGCCGCCGTCCCCGCCCAGGTGCGCCGGGGGCCGGGGCGGGACTGCCGCCGCGACGTTGCTGTTGCGGGTAGTTCGCAATCGCCATAGCGTCGTGTCCATGCACCGCGCTCCCCTGGCCCTCGCCTCCATCGTCGCCGCCTCCCTGGCCCTCTCGGCCTGCGGGGGCTCCGACACGTCCCCGGCCGCCTCCGAAGGCGATTCCGACGCCCTGCAGATCGTCAGCACCGTCGCCCCGATCACCTCGATCGTCTCCAACATCGTCGGCGACCGCGCGGTCGTGACGGGCGTCGTGCCGGAGGGCACCAACAGCCACACGTTCGAGCCGCCGCCCCAGATCGCCGCGGTGATGGAGCGCGCCGACATCGTGTTCGTCAACGGCCTGCAGCTCGAGGAGCCGACGTTCGAGCTCGCTGAGGCCAACGCGCCTGACGACGCGGTCCTGGTCCAGCTGGGCGACGAGGTGCTGCCGGAGGAGGACTACCTCTACGACTTCTCGTTCCCGGAGGAGGAGGGCAAGCCCAACCCCCACCTGTGGACCGACCCGACCTACGCCATGAAGTACGCCGACGTCATCAAGGACACCGTCGTGGAGGCCGACCCCGACAACGCCGACTACTACAACGCCAATCACGAGGCCTTCCTGGAGCGGACCAGCGCGCTGGCAGAGGCGCTCGTGGCCGACCAGGAGACCGTGCCCGAGGGCGGCCGTCAGCTGCTGACCTACCACGACGCCTACGCCTACTTCGCCAAGACCTACGACTGGGAGGTCGTGGGCGCGGTGCAGCCCTCGAACTTCGAGGACCCGCAGCCGCAGGAGATCGCCCGGATCATCGACCAGGTCCGGGAGCGCGAGGTCCCGGTCGTGTTCGGCTCCGAGGTCTTCCCGTCCGCGGTGCTCGAGCAGATCGCGGCCGAGACCGGTGCACGCTACGAGGACACCCTGCGCGACGACGACCTCCCGGGGGAGCCCGGCGACGCGGACCACTCTTGGCTGAGCCTCATGCGCTACAACTACGTCACCATGATCACGGGGCTCGGCGGCACGGCGACCGAGCTGGAGGACGTTGACGTCTCCGACGTGGCTCCCGACGAGGCCGACTACCCCCAGTGACCGCCACGCCGTTGGTCTCCCTGAGTAACGTCACCTTCGGGTACGGCGGCGCTCCGGTGCTCCGCGACGTCGACCACGTCGTGGCGGCCAACGCCTTCACCGGGATCGTCGGCCCGTCCGGCTCCGGCAAGACCAGCCTGCTGCGCCTGCTGCTGGGGACCGAGAAGCCCCAGCACGGCACCGTCACCCGCGCCTCGGGCCTTGCCGTGTCGTACGTCCCCCAGCTGGAGACGGTCAACTGGAACTTCCCCGTCACCGTCGGCGAGTGCGTGCTCATGGCGCGCCGGACCCGGCGGCTGCTGCCCTGGGCGACGCAGGAGGAGAAGGCCGAGGTCGCCGACGTCCTCGAGCGGCTCGGCATCGCCGAGCTGCGCTCCCGCCACATCCGGGAGCTGTCCGGCGGCCAGCAGCAGCGGATGTTCATCGCCCGGGCGCTGCTTCGCCGGCCCCAGCTGCTGCTCATGGACGAGCCGACGTCGGGCGTCGACGTCGCGACCCGGCATGAGGTCCTCCACCTTCTCGACGAGCTCAACCAGGGAGGGCTGGCGATCCTGCTGACCACCCACGACCTCAACGGCATGGCGGCGCACCTGCCGCACCTGGTCGCGCTCAACACCCGGGTCATCGCCTCCGGCTCGCCGCAGGGCGTCATCGTCCCCGATGTCCTGGAGCGCACGTTCGGCGCGCGCATGGAAGTGCTGCAGCACCTGGGCATGCCCGTCGTGGTCGACATCGGCTCCGTCGGCCAGCTGGGGGTGGCCGGGTGATCGACCTGCTGATGGAGCCCTTCCAGTACCAGTTCGTGGTCCGCGGGATCCTTGCCGCGGTGCTGGCCGGTGCCCTGTGCGGGCTGCTGGGGGTGTTCATCACCCTGCGCGGCATGAGCTACATCGGGCACGGCCTGTCCCACGCGGTGTTCGGCGGCTACGCCGCGGCGCCCCTGCTGGGGTTGCCGATCCTGCTCGGAGCCGGCGCGTGGGGGCTCGGCTCCGCCCTGCTCATCAACGCGGTCGCGCGAAGCCGGCGGATCGGGGCGGACGCCGCGATCGGCGTCGTGACCACGGCCTCGTTCGCCCTCGGGGTGGCGCTGCTGACCCGGTTCGGCACCAAGGGACCCTCGTTCGACGCGCTGCTGTTCGGCAGCATCAACGGTGTCGCGAACGACGACCTGTGGCTGCTGCTCGGCGCCCTGGTGTTCGCAGCCGGGACGTTCACCGTTCTCTACCGCGCGTTCCTGTTCTCCACCTTCGACCCCGAGGTCGCGAACGTGTCCGGCGTCAGCGTCCGGCGGATGGACGCGCTGCTCATGCTGGTCCTGTCGGTGTCGATCCTCGCGACGCTGCAGATCATCGGCGTCACCCTGGTCGCGGCGACGCTGGTCATCCCCGCCGTCGTGGTCCGGATGCTCACCGACTCGTTCAGCCGGATGCTCTGGACCTCGACGGCGCTCGGCGCGACGACCGGCGCGATCGGGATGTACGCCAGCTACCACCTGCAGATCCCGTCCGGCACGACGATCGTCCTTGTCAACGCGCTGGTGTTCGTCCTGGTGCTGCTGGCGACCGGTCCCCGCGGCCTGCGTCGGGCGGCCGGGATGGACGACCACGCCGACGTCCCCGCCGTGACCCGGGTGTCCTCCGTCCGCTGACGCGGCATGAGGGTCCTCTCACCCGAGCCTGATGAACACCACATGGAGGGTTCTATGCCGGCCGGACGCTCGGCCTGCTCGACGTCGACCTGGCCGCGGCGGGGGAGACGGCGCTGGACCTGGCGCCATGCCGCTGCCGCGCGGCAGCTGCTCGCCTGATCAGGTCGGGGCGGCGGCCGCTTTGAGGACCCCCACCGCGAGGTGCGCCAGCACCACGACGACGACCGCGCCGGTGACACCGCCCAGCTCGAAGCCGGCCATGAAGGCCAGGGCGGACAGGAACGCCATCGGCACGTGCGGCGGCGGACGCACCGAGGTGCGGATGTCGACCAGCCGCACGAGCTCCTCGGCGATGATGAGGGCCAGCAGGGCGACTGCCGCCACCGTCCGGGGACGGTCGGTGATCAGCAGCAGCACGAGCGGGGCGTGGCCGATCACCAGGCCGAGAACGGGCAGCAGACGCCACCATGCCATCCACAGCCCGAGCACCACCGGCGCGGGCACGCCGGCCAGCTGGGCGACCAGGGCGGTGACCGCGCCCAGGGCGACCGCCCGGCCGATGACGTGACGCGCACCGCTGGCCCCGTCGGACACGCCGAGGTCGATGCCGACCCACCGCCAGGGGTGCCCGGCGGCGTTCATGCGCATCAGCCGCTGCTCGAACCGCTCGTACGCCACGAGCATGAACACCGTGAGCGTGATCACCAGGACCACCTCGCCCAGCCGCTCGGCGGCGGTCCGTGCGGCGCTCGCGGGAGTGCCGAACAGGCGTTCAGGTGCCTGGTCGATCAGGTCCGACGTGCGGGCCACCAGGTCCAGCCGCCGGTCGAGGTCGGCCAGCGGACCTGACCGGACCAGGTCTGCCACGGCGGCGGGCGCGGCCTCGCGCAGGTTGCCGTACTGATCGACGACGGCGTCGACGACGCCGTAGGTCAGCAGGGCTGCCCCCGCCAGCGTGCCCAGCGTGACGCTCAGGAGGGCGAGGGCGCGGGGGACGCGGCGCTCGATGAGCCCGCGCACCGGCCCGTCCAGCAGCATCGCCGCGGCGCCGGCGGTGACGATCCAGTGCAGCACCAGACGCGCCCGCATGAGCACGATCAGCAGGACGACGGCGCCGACGGCGATGACGGCCACACGCACCGCGAAGACCGGGGCGAGCCGCACCTCCTGCGGCGTGCGGGCCCTCACGTCTGCGTTCCGTCCCCGCGCAGCTCGAGCCGGGCCGCGTTGACGGCGGCGACGACGGGGATGGCCAGGACCGCCCCGAGCAGGCCCGCCGCCGCGACGCCGATGAGCGCCACGACCATCGTGGTGAGCGGCGACAGCTGAACGGCCCGCCCGACGACCACCGGCTGCACGATGCGGTTCTCGAGCTGCATGTAGATCAGCCAGACGACCATCGCGGTCACGGCCGGACCCGCCCCGGTGGTGAGCGCCAGCGCGACCAGCATGCCGCCACCGACGACGCCGCCGAGCTGCGGCACGAAGTTCCAGAGGAAGGCCCACAGCGCGGCGAGCGGCACGAGCGGGACGGACAGCGCCAAGCCGATGACGAACGCCGCCACCCCTGCGATCACCGCCAGGACGATCGAGCCCACGGCGTAGCGGCCGATGACGACATAGACGCTGCGGGCCAGGCGGTCAGCCGTGGGGCGCCAGTCGGCGGGCATCACCTGCCGGGCGGCGGCGACCAGGGCGGGACCTTCGGCGAGGAGCAGGACCAGCAGCAGCAGCGTCTGGACGGCCCCGGCGGTCTGCACGGCCGCCGCCTGGGCGGTGCCGAGCAGGCCCTCGGCGTCGCTGGAGAACCGGTCGGGGAAGGTGTCCAGCCACTCCTGGACCTGCTCCGGGACCTGGTTCTCCTCGAGCGCCTGGCCGACCACCGGCAGCTGGACCAGGTCGTCGAGCACCGCCGGGGCGTCGTCGCCGAGCCGCCCGCCCTGCTCCACGACGGCGGGGACGAGCAGCAACGCGAGGCCGGCCAGGAGCGCGGTCGTGAGGCTGACGACGACCGCCACAGCCCCCGCGCGCCTGAGCCGGGTCCACCGCTCCACCAGCCCGACAACCCGGTCCAGGGCAAGAGCCCCGACGACCGCGAGCAAGAGGTGCACGACCGCGTCGTTGACGGCCCGGGCCACGTCGTACGCCACGAGGATCCCCACCAGCAGGGCCGCGACGGTGAGCAGGCTGGACCAGCCGATGTCGATGAAGCGTGGATAGCTCGGCCGCCCCGCCGGCACCGGTGGCACGCCGTCGGAGCGGGGCACGACCGGGCGCACGGAGGTCTCGGCCGACACCCGGACCGGTCGGCCGGTCCTTCGCGACGACTTCGGCACGCGGCCTCCCGGTGCAGGCGCCCGACGACGCGCCGCCGAGCGGGCGTCACGATCCTCCCGACAAGGCCCGGTGTCACGGGTCCTTCGGCCCGGAACCGGTTAGCCCGCCCTCAGGCGAAGGCGCTCTGCCCCGTGATCTGCTTGCCGACGATGAGCTCCTGGATGTCGGCGGTCCCCTCGTAGGTGTAGATGGCCTCGATGTCGGCCATGTGCCGGACGACGTGGTACTCGAGCAGGATCCCGTTGCCGCCCAGCACCTCTCGCGCCTCGAGGATGACCTGGCGGGCCTTGCGGGTGTTGTTGAGCTTGGCCAGCGCGGCGATGGTGTCGGTCAGACGTCCGGCGTCGGCGAGCCGCGCCAGCCGCATGCAGTAGAGCTGCATCCCGGTCACCTCGGCGAGCATCCGTACGAGCTTGTCCTGGACGAGCTGGAAGCTGGACAGCGGCCGGCCGAACTGCTGGCGCTGAGCGGCGTACTCCAGCGCCACCTCGTACGCCGCTGTGGCGTGGCCCAGCGCGCCCCACGCCACCGAGCCGCGGGTGGTGGCGAGCACGCGGCCGGCGTCCTTGAAGCTGGCACCCCCGGGCAGCCGGTTGCTGTCGGGCACGCGGACGCCCTCCAACGTGATGTCGGCCTGCCAGACGGCGCGGACCGACACCTTGCCCTCCATCTTGCGGGCGTCGAGGCCGGGCGTTCCGCCCTCCACGAGGAAGCCCTTCACCTGGCCGTCCTCGGTGTCCCGTGCCCACACGACGAGGACGTCGGCGATGGTCCCGTTGCCGATCCAGCGCTTCTCCCCATCGATCACCCACGAGTCGCCGTCGCGCCGGGCGGTGGTCTCGAGCGCCACCGAGTCCGATCCGTGCAGCGGCTCGGTGAGGGCGAACGCACCGAACTGCGCGCACGACGCGAGGCCCGGGAGCCAGCGCTGCTTCTGCTCCTCCGACCCGAGCATGTCGATCGACCGCATCGCCAGACCCGCCTGCACGCCGAGGAACGTGCCGAGGCTGCCGTCGCCGCGGTTGAGCTCCATGTGAACCAGTCCCGCGCCGGTCGGGCTCATCGACGGGCAGCCGTGGCCCTGGATGCCATCACCGACCAGGCCCAGCTCGCCCATCCGCGCGACCAGGTCGCGCGGGAACTCCGCGCGCTCCCAGAAGCCGCCGATGACCGGCAGGACCTCCTCGTCGACGAAGTCACGGGTCCGCAGCAGCAGCTCGATCTCGTCCGGCTTGAGCTCGTCGCGCAGGCCGAAGTAGTCGGTGGACGACGAACGACCGACGTCGTACATGCGGGGCGCGGGCTCGGACACGGTGCTCATGGGGCCTCCCAGGGGTAGTGCCCCCTGCCTTCCCCGCTGCGTCCCAGGTCACGCCGCGGTCGTGGTGCCACCTTGGCGGGGTGACCCGGCGCGCGGCCCTGCTCGTCGTGGTCGCGCTGCTCGCGGCCTGCGGATCGTCGACACCGGCCGCGGTGCCGGATTCAGCGCCCACCGAGCCCGAGCTGACGGCCGAGGCGGTGTACGGCCGGCACGCCGCTGTCCGCGGCAAGGTCGACGTCCGCATCGCCAACGACGGCGCCAACGACGGGGCCGACGAGGTGGTGGTGGAGCGCTACCAGGTGCGGCACCCGCTGTTCGAGGTCGTCCCTGCGTACGACCGGCGCTCCGCGCTGCCGACCGACGGTCGCCCGCGCATCGTGCCGGTGCCGTTCGGAACCCCGGGCTGCGAGGCCGACGCCGACGTCACGACCGGTGCGGTGGTCGTGGTGACCGTCCGTACGGGACAGGCCGTACGCGGTGTCAGCGTCCCTCTCGCGGACGGTCAGCCGGGGCTGGTCCGCGAGCACCGTCGCGCCTGCGCGACCGCCGCGGTCGCCGCGGTCGCCGACGTCGCGCTCGGGCCGCCGTGGGCCCCGGACGGGTAGGACAGGCGGTCGTGGACGACCCGGCCGACGCCTGGTTGCGGACGTGGCCTTGCCGGAACGCCCTGGCCCCGCGCGCCGTTGCCCACGTCGAGGCACCGTCGTTGCACGGTGATGCCCGCCCAGGTCGAGGAGGACGATGAGCTCGCGCATGATCACCCCGCTCGCCCGCAGCACTGCCACCGGGAGCAGGTCCGGGGCCCGCCCGGTGCTGCTGGCGGCCACCGCCGCGCTCGCCGCCGTCGCCGTGGTCGGCGTCGTCGTCCTGATCGGGAACGACGAGAGCGAGAGCGACGCGACGACAGCTCCGGGCGCCCCGTTCGGCATGGCCCACGTGCATGGCCTGGGGATCGACCCGCAGGACGGCGCACTGCTGGCCGGCACGCACTACGGCGCCTTCCGCGTCGACCAGGACGGTCGCGTCGAGCAGGTCGGTCCCACGCAGGACGTCATGGGCTTCACGGTCGCCGGTGCGGACCACTACCTCGCCAGCGGCCATCCCGGTGCGGAGCAGGCGGATGCGCCGCCGAACCTCGGCCTGATAGAGAGCACCGACGGCGGCGCGACCTGGGACAGCCTCAGCCTGCGGGGTGAGGCCGACTTCCACACGCTCGAGGCGCGGCACGACCGGGTGTACGGCAACTCCGGCGGGCGGCTGATGGTGTCGCGCGACAAGCAGACGTGGGACGAGCGGGCCAGCATCTCCATCGCTGATCTTGCCGTCAGCCCTGATGATCCAGACACGGTCATCGCCACCACCGAGCAGGGACTGTCGGTCAGCGCCGACGGCGGCGAGACCTTCACGCCCGTCTCGGACGCTCCGGTCATGGTGCTGGTCACCTGGACGGACCAAGGAACGATTGTCGGCGTTGACCCGCAGGGCGCCGTGCACGTCAGCGACGACCGCGGCACGAGCTGGGAGCGGCGCGGGACGGCGGGAGGTCAGCCCGCCGCACTGACTGCGACGGCCGACGCGGTGTACGTCGCGACCGTCGACGGTCGGATCGTGGAGTCCACCGATGGCGGGAGGACCTTCGACGTGCGCTACCAGGAGGCGCAGTAGGACCACGCCGCGGCGGGTCTGGGTGGGCCTGCGGCTCAGCCCGCAGACACCGAGATGGCGCCGAACGGCGCGACTCCGGCGGTCAGCGCTCCGGCGTCCGAGCGACGTCGATCGTCCGATGACGAGCCGCACACCGATGACCTGCCACGTCTGGGAGAGCCGGCGACGGGGATCGAACCCGCGTAGCCAGCTTGGACGTCCCGCTCCCGGGTCAGCGTCGACTCGTCGCGCGGTCTCCATCAGAAGGGGATAGCGAGAGCTGATGTCGGGCCCGGTCGCGCTCACGTGACCTCCGACCGCAGCACCACCCGCAGCCCGAGCAGGAGCGGAACCACCAGCCAGAGCACTCCGGCGACCCCGAGGTGCGCCCACTGCTGCGCGCTCAGGGCGCCTTCGAACAGTGCGGTCTGGGTCAGGTGGAAGTCGATCCAGGGCTGCAGATCGCTGAACCATTCTTGGCTGGCTGCGAGCAGGCCGAACAAGGTGGGGGCGATGAAGGCGTAGACGAAGCAGCCGACGATGGCGCCGGGAGAGCTGCGGATCAGCATCCCGAGCGCGAAGCCCATCGCGACGCCCAGGACGTTGCCGAGCACGATCGACAAGCCCTCCACGACGGACACGTCCCACACCAGATCTGTGCCGGCGACGGTCGCACCGATGACGTTGCCGGTGGCTCCGACCGTGAAGGCGAGGAGCATCGAGACAACGGCCACCACGAGGGAGGCGAGGGCCTTCGCGCCGACAGCGCGGCTGCGGTGCGGGATCAGGGTGAACGTCGTCAGCCCGCTGCGCTGGCTCCACTCGCTGGTGACCGACAGCACCGCGATCAACGGGAGGATCACGGTCATGGGGAAGCCGATGGCCGTAGCGAACGACACATACGTGAGGTCCTCCTCGGGGGCGAACAGGATCACGGCGCCGGTAGCCAGGAGGGCCGTGATGAGGATGCTGGCCATCAACCAGAATCCTGCTCGGGTGTCGAGCATCTTGCGCAGCTCGACGCCGGTGAGCCGGGGCAGCGTGAGTCCGCGGCGGACGGGCCGGATCTCGGGGACGATGTCTGTGGCGACGGCGGTCATGCCGCTGCTCCTTCTCGTTGGGTGTCAGCGGTGAGCTCGAGGAACATCTCCTCCAAGCCGGCACCGTCGGCAGTCCTCAGCTCGCTGAGGGCGACGCCGGCAGCGAACGCCAGGGCACCGACCTGGTCGACGTCGGCGTCGACGCGTAGCGCGCCGTCTCCTGAACGGGTCGCGGTCACCCCGCCCGCGGACAGGGCGTTCTCGAGGCGGGACAGGTCGTGGGCGCGGACCACGGAGCCCGAGGTGCGCAGCAGATCGGTCTTGGTGCCCTGGGCGACGATGCCGCCGTTGACGATCACGACGATGTCGTCGGCCACGATCTCGATCTCGTGCAGCAGGTGGGAGGACAGCAGGACCGTGCCGCCCGCGTCGGCGAACTCGCGCAGCAGGTCGCGCATCCAACGGATCCCGGCAGGGTCCAGTCCGTTGGCGGGTTCGTCGAGGATCAGGATCCCGGGGTGGCCGATCAGAGCCACCGCCAGTCCGAGCCGCTGTCGCATGCCGAGGGAGTAGTGGCCGACGCGGCGGTCCGCCTCAGAGCCGGTCAGGCTGACCACCTCGAGAGCCTCGCTGACGCGCCGAGACGGTAGGCCCATGGTCTGCTGGGCGAGGGTGAGGATCTCTCGCCCGGTGCGGCCCGCATGTTGGGCGGAGGCATCCAGGAGCACCCCGACTTCCAGCCCGGGGTTGGGATGGTCGGCGAATCGGCGTCCGGAGACAGTGGCGGTCCCCGAGGAGGGCTGGGTCAGGCCGACGATGATGCGCATCGTGGTGGACTTGCCGGCTCCGTTGGGGCCGAGGAAGCCGGTCACACGCCCGGGTCGAGCGGAGAAGGTCACGTCATCGACAGCGGTGAAGCCTCGGTAGGTCTTGCTGAGCGATTCGACGACGATCACGGTGAGACCTCGAGTCCCGTGGGGGTCGGTGGGTGCACCTTCATCAGTCCTTCTCTCGTTCGTGGGTCAGAGCGGGCTCTGCAGGCTCGCTTCAGCGCGACACGACGAACGTAGGGACGCGGCATGGGTGCGCGCGTCCCTCGAAGGCCCGACAACGGCTCCGCCCGAAGGCTGAAGGCGGCTCGTTCCCGCGGATGACGCCACCAGTGCTGGCGGCCCTGCTGGCGCCGACATCGCGCGTCCGCGCGTCGCCCTGTCGCGAAGCGCTCAGCACGTCGGCGACGAGGAACGAACCAGGCTCAGGCTTCCCCAGCGCCGGGCTTGGCCAGCCCGTGCTCGTAGGCGTAGACGACCACCTGGACGCGGTCGCGCAAGTCCAGCTTCATCAAGATCCGCGCAATGTGCGTCTTGACGGTCGGCTCTGTCACGAAGGCCTGAGCAGCGATCTCCGCGTTCGAGAGCCCTCGCGATACCAAGGCCATGATCTCGAGCTCCCGGGGCGTGAGCGTCTCCAGCTCCGGTGGCTTGGCCCGAGCGGCTTCGGGTGGGCTGCGTACGAACTCCTCGATGAGTCGGCGGGTGATCTTGGGTGAGAGCAGGGCCTCGCCGCTGGCCACGACTCTGACGGCATCGACCAGCCGCTCCGGGGACATGTCCTTGAGCACGAATCCGCTGGCGCCCGCGTGAAGCGCCTCGTAGGCTCAGACCTCCGGAAGTAGCCGACTCTCACCTGGGCTGACCTGGGGTTTCTTGTGCGCCACGCCGTCGTAAATCCGATCAATATCTGGTCGGGCGCCGTACGCTCCTGGGTGTTGGACACTGAGCACTCCGAGCTGGCGGGGATGCCCGCGCCGGCGGTCCTGCGGCGGCGCAGCGCCGGTGGCGTGACCGTCGTCAGCCATG
>Ga0335397_10001848_pt1 | contig 28855 bp, 28 predicted proteins | sample MAT04_FD_205740 | JGI IMG/M metagenome (GOLD analysis project Ga0335397, IMG submission 205740) | Freshwater microbial communities from Lake Fryxell liftoff mats and glacier meltwater in Antarctica - MAT-04 (spades assembly) (version 2) ... | reverse complement strand
TTTTGACCTTGTGGGTTAGTGACGGTTAAATCGCCTGATTCAATTGAGCTAAAAAGCTGGTAGAGATAGCGTTCTCCACTCGGCAGTTGATTCATTGTGGGGTTCCTTTGAAGCAATATTTTGGCAAGACTGATTGAAAAAACTGGCAGAGCCTAATATCACTCTATCGCCAGATTAGAGCAGGTCTTGAGGATGCAGAAATGATTTCGTTGTGATGATTGGGCGATCATATCGTACTATTGTGTACAAGTATCGGTTCCAATGGTGAGCAGCTATTGGAAGTAATGGGGAAAGTTTGGTGAAAATCCAGCGCTGTCCCGCAACTGTAAAGAGGGCGATCGCCAGTCAGCCTTTCTAAGTCAGAATGCCCGCCGATTCGTTAACCCCTATCCATCTGCGAGGCACGGATGAAAAACAAAATTTTGCAAACCCCGAAAGCGGGATGGCGATCGCGTCGGTTATTAGATCATTTATTAGATCATTTATTAGATCATGGGCAGTTCAAACAAAACCATGATTTTTTGACCTGACGACCACAGTTGAGAACGCGATCGTTTATTGATCAATCTGCTTAGAAAATGGGCTGGAGATGTTTCTCTATCCTCATCCAATAGTGTGCGTCTGCTTACACCTCCCTTCAGCAAATAATGGAAGTTAATCATGGTTCACCGATTTGGCGATCGTCGCAGCGATCGCAGACCAGAAAACGAGTGCTGGCAAAATACCTTCATTCGCAGTAACGCTGCGGTGATTGGATACTATGCTTGGTCTGGGTTTGAAAGTATGGGAACAGGATTGGTCGTGTGTCAAGTTGAACTGCCTCCTGTGCCCGTCCCCTATCTTTATCTTTGGCAATTCAAGACTCAATTTATTCCTCAATATGCCGTTGAGTCTGGCTTGATGGAATTTGGGGTCAATAGTGGCACTATCCCGTCTCTAGTTCAGTCCATTGAACGTTATGATCCCTATCGAGACGTCATGCTGTTGATTTATTCAGATCAGCAGGTTGAAGTGAACTGGTTTCGCAATTCCAACCTGTCTCCGTTTGAATGTCATCTGCAAGTGCGCGATCGCTGGGAAGAATTTTTCCCTTGTTCTTTACTATCGGAATCACCGAACTCTCTGAATGACCATTGAAACACTTAATTTACCGCGCCCTCGCTGGAATGTTATTACAGCTACCGTTGTGCTTCACTTGGGCGTACTTCTCGCTTTTTTGCCAGGTACCTTTAGCTGGGCTGCTGTAGGAGTAGCGGTTTTTTTGCATTGGGTTACGTTGGGTTTAGGAATTACGCTAGGGTTTCATCGGCTGGTGAGCCATCGCAGCTTTCGCGCTCCAAAATGGCTAGAGTATTTCTTAATTTTATGTGGTTCATTAGCCGGACAAGGCGGCGTCTTGGGTTGGGTTGGGTTCCATCGAATGCATCATCGTTATTCTGATCAATTGCAAGACCCTCACGATTCGACTCAGGGGCTTTGGTGGAGCCATATTAGTTGGTTGATGCATGATGTGCCCATGCGAACTGAGTTAGAGAAGTATACGCAAGATGTTTCTGCCGATCCGTTTTATCAGTTCTGCCACAAACACTATATTCTCCTTCAGGGTGCTTTAGCCGTTGTGCTGTACCTCATCGGGGGCTGGCCTTTTGTGGTGTGGGGAACTTTCGTTAGATTATTTTTTGGATTTCACTGCACTTGCTTTGTCAATAGTGCTTGCCATCAGTGGGGGTATCGTACCTATGATACGGGCGATCGCTCCACAAACTGCTGGTGGGTTGCGCTCGTAACTTACGGTGAAGGTTGGCACAATAATCATCATGCATTCCAGCATTCGGCTCGGCATGGTTTGCAATGGTGGGAGTTTGATATGACTTGGTGGACAATTCGGGGCTTGGAGAAGCTAGGAATTGTTTCTCATGTTAAAAGTCAGGGGACACATTAAGGATTATCAATTGCCCAAAGAAGCCCGGTATTTTGAAATATCGGGCTTCTTTGTGTTGGGCAGCGATCGGGAATTAGTAGTACTCTAGAATTATTTGGACTGTCTTTGGGAGGCATTATGGTTGCAAGTGCTGAACAGTTGACCATGACTCTAGAAGAGTTTTTACAGAACCCGCGCGATCGAGTGGAGTGGGTCGATGGTCAATTGATCGAGAAAAAAGAGATGAATGCAAAAACTGGACGAATTCAAGCCCGCCTAGCAAGGCTTTGGGGCAACTATATGGCGGCTCTAGGAGGCGAGGTCTATACCGAAACCCCATGCCGCACGACCGGACGCACTCGCTGTCCCGATGTTGCTTATCTCACCCCCGATCTGGTAGCTCAGCATGGTGACTTCAAAATTTTGCCCCACAGCTTTCCTCTCATTGCAGAAATTATTTCTCCAACCGATGAAGCTGAGGAGGTATTCACCAAAGTAGGCGAATACTTGGCATCTCAATGCCAGGAAGTTTGGCTAGTTATGCCCGAAAGCCGTGTAGTTTTGGTGATTACACCCGACTTTCAAAAGCTTTACGGCATTGATGAAATGCTTAGCACCTATGCAGTTTTGACAGGATTTACAGTGCCGATGCGAGATTTGATGGCTTGATGTTAGAGGGCGATCGAGGGGGTTGCAATAAGCTGAGCTGCTACAGAGGTAAGATTCTAAATGCTTCTCTTTCGCTCAAACTAATCTTCAAACGCAACTAAAAGTTTACGAAGTAATTGAGCCAGGTCTTGGCGTTCCGACTGCTCTAGAACACTAAGAATACGATGTTCATTCATCACATGGGCTTCAACCGCTCTTTCAATAAGGTTAAAACCTTTATCGGTCAACTCAATTAATAGTCCTCGGCGATCGTTCATATCAGGAATCCGTTTCACGAGGTCAGTTTGTTCTAAGCGATCAATACGATGGGTCATCGTACCGGATGTCACCATCAAGGTATTAAATAATTCAGTAGGCGAAAGGCGATATGGCTGTCCAGAACGACGCAGTGCTGCCAAAACGTCAAACTCTGCAACTGTTAAGCCAAATTCTGAAAACGTCTCTTGAAGCGATCGTTCTAAGTGTTTCGATAGCCGCCCTACTCGCCCAATAATGCCCATTGGTGAGACATCTAAATCAGGACGTTCACGCTGCCATTGCGCCAAAATTTTATCAACTGGATCAGACTTCATAATGTGGCTCTATTATCTAAGCATCTTGACATCAAGTATCTTGACATCAAAACATTCGCTATAATTTTGACATCAAGTATCTTAACTTCAAGATAAACTAGGAAGAGGATTTCAAGATGAATGGACGAACAATATTTCTTCTGGCAGCACTTGCAGGCGGCGCAATTCTACCCGTTCAAGTTGCTATCAACACCGTGCTGCGGCGCTATGTGGGTGAGCCGATGCAGGTGACGTTCATTTCATATCTGGCGGGGACTTTAGCATCGCTGGCTATTTGTTTTTTTGCACGGTATTCCCTTCCCACTTCAGCGGCTCTGGCTCAAACCTCCTGGTGGATGTGGATTGGCGGGTGTTTGGGAACGCTGTATGTCTGGTCAACAATTTTTGCTACGCCTCGGATTGGGGCAGCTCTAGCGATCGCTCTCACCATTACAGGGCAAATGATTGCAGCGTTATTTTTAGATCACTATGGGGCGATCGGGCTGGAGAAGTATCCCGCCAGTCCCACCCGAATTGCCGGAGTTGTATTAGTAATTCTAGGTGTTTCGCTAGTCGCCTATGCAAAGCGATGAACTTTGAACTCCCACTGGGGGGTAATAATTTCTTTGCTCTACCCTTTCTTCTCAACCATCGACTCCACCAAGGGCAGCCTGACGCGAAAGCAACTGCCTGCCCCTTCTTTGCTGTTCACTGTGATCTCGCCGTCGTGCTGCTGGGCGATCGCCTGCGCAATCGATAACCCTAACCCTTGCCCACCAGAACGATAAGACCGCGCCCGATCTGCTCGCCAAAATCGTTGAAACACTGACTTCAATCGCTCCGGCGCAATCCCGATGCCAGTATCTTCAATGCTGACAATCACAAATCGATTTACCCGCCCCAGAGTTAACGCAACTGTGCCGCCTTGAGGCGTATATTGCAAAGCATTTTCTAACAGATTAGAAAACAGTCGATTCAGCTTTGATGTATCGCCTAAAACTACTAATCCGGGTGTCAAGCTAGAGGTGAGCACAATTTTACGAGATTGAGCTTGGGGTTCTAACAGTGCAATCAAATCTTGCAGAACTTTATTGAGCAAAATGGGCTTTAGCTCAACGGATGACAATACCGGATTAACGGCAGTCGATCGCGCTAATAGCAATAAATCTTCTACTAACCGAATCATTTGATTGGTGGCACTGGCGATCGCCGATAATTTTCTGGCATCTTTAGGATGAATGCGTTCAGGATGTTTCAAAATCACATCAATCGAAGTTTTAATGGCAGTTAGCGGGCTGCGTAACTCGTGAGACGCATCAGCAGTAAACTGTTTTAATTGCTCAAAGCTTTGACGGGTAGGCTTTAGCGACTCATTAACTAACCACACGCCACCCACTCCAGTTAACGCTAGGGCAACTACGCCGCCAACGCCAAATCCCCAGCGCAGCCAATTGATCACATCCTCAATTTCAGACATCGATTCACTGGCGCGAATATAGCCTTCTAACTTCAAGTCAGGCTGCTCTAATTGACGGGAATAGACTGGAATTGTGAACGTGCGAATGCGATCGCGTGGTAACGTTAAAATTCCAACTCGCAACGGCAAATTAACCTGAATTGAACCTTGTTTAGCAAGTTCGTTTCCCTTCTCATTAAACCAACTTAAACTCTGACGATTCCGCCGAAACAAATCTTGCCAAGGAATGACTGCCCGGTTGTCTAAATGTTCGCCGCCTTCTAACTTTACAGTCGTTAAACTAGGAGCCGCCGACTGTGCCAATGTTAACAGCCGATTATCGACCTGTTGATAAAGGCTGTGGACAAAAAATAGGTAAACTGCCGCCGCCGAAGCCCCAAAAATGACCGCCATAACCGTCAGATACGCCAACAAGAGCCGCCAGCCAAAACCTCGAATCATGGCTAAACTTCAACCCCCAAACCCTTCAACCGATAGCCTAGCCCATGCACAGTTTCAATTAAATCTGGCGGCGCACCTGCCGCTTTTAGCTTGTGCCGCAAGCCTTTAATATGAGTTCGCACCGTCTCCTCAGTCGGCGGCTCTTCTAGCGACCACAGGCGCTCTAAAATTTGGCTGCTGCTAAAAACTCGCCGTCCATTGCGGAGAAATAATTCTAGTAGCCCATATTCTTTAGGGGTTAAGGCTAGGAATTTTTCACCGTAGGAGACTTCACAAGTGCTAGGATCGAGCCGCAGTTCACCTAACTCATAAATAGTGGGTAAAGCCGCTCCGCTACTGCGCCGCAGCAACGACCGAATTCGCGCTAGCAGCTCTGTTAAATCGAAGGGCTTAATTAAGTAATCATCGGCTCCTGCATCTAGCCCTAAAACGCGATCGCCCACAGTATCTCTTGCGGTCAACATTAAAATCGGCGTCGTGCAATTTTGCGATCGAATTTTACGACAAAGGCTAACGCCATCAATATCGGGCAGCATTACATCTAGCAAAATCAGGTCATAGGTGTAGGCTTCTACCAATTCCCAGGCGCTATTCCCTTCGTATGCCACATCAATCACATAATTCTGATCTGTTAAGTCCTCTGCCAAAGCATCTGCAATGCGCTCGTCATCTTCAACGAGTAGAATTTTCATCGTTTTACTCCTGCACAATGAGTCGAGGCAGATGCTCATCCTACGATACTGGAAGGAGGTTTTGATTAGCATAAAAATAATTAATCAGGAAAAAGAGCGATCGCTGACGAATATTTCAAAGCGATCGCTCCTCCTTAAATAGCCTTCCTGAAGCCTACTCAAGTACTAGTTGCTAAGGATACGCTGCAACTGTTGCTGTAAATCAGAATCTTGTCGCAGCACCGCAGTCAAGATTTCGTTAAACCGCGTCAACTCTAAGCCCTGAGATTGCACTGCCTGCACTCTAAGAGTTTGAGTCTCACTCTTAATAGTCTCAAGCTGAGAAACGACTTGTTGAACCGCCTGCTGCTCTTGAGGTGTTGCCGGGGTGCTTGCCTGAGTTGCATCCGAAGACTGTTGCACATCATATAGCTCTCTAAATCGACCTTCGGACAATCCTGCTTTTTGAATCTCTTCAGTGACTTGCTGCTGCGCCGATTGCTGAATCTTTTGCAACTCTGGAATGACCTTGGCAAACTTTTGGAGCTCTGCCTCGCTAACCGGAGCCGCAGGGGTGCCTGGCGCTGCGCTAGGAGCTTGGGGCGAAGTTGGAGTGACGCTAGGAGCCTGGGGCGAAGTCGGTGACGCGCTAGGAGTGCGGGGAGGAGTCGCGCTAGGGGCAACAGGAGTTTGAGCAGATGCCGGAACCTCGGTTCTGAGGCTGTCTGCCGCTCCCTTCGGAGCCGTGCTAGGAGCTTTGCTAGGAGTAGTATAACCAGGCGATGTGCCAGGAGGTGTGCTAGGAGCCACACTGGGGGTCGCTGATTCAGGTGGAGAATCGGTACTAGGTGCAGTTGAGCCTTGAGGCTTAGAAGTTGGTGGGAAGCTTGGCGTTAAGCTAGGAGACTCCATGCTGCCCGAAGAAGGCTTGTCATTAGGAGTCATGACGCCGCCAGGTGCAGGAGTAGAAGGCTCCATGCTAGGTGGTGGAGTCGTTTCGCTAGGCGAGGAAGGCTCTGGAGAAAGGCTAGGAGGCGCTTGTGGCTCTAATGATGAAGGAGTTGCCGACTCTCGAGGCTCAGAAGTAGAGGGAACCGCAGTGGGTTGCTCTCCACCTGGGCAACGAGAATTGAGTGGGAAAACTTCACAAAGGATTTTCATACCCTCTGCTGACATCACGATTTCTCTAGGAGCAGTGGATTCACTAGAAGTCTGTGACAGTGCAGGAAGGCTAACTGAAAGGCTCGCCCCCGCAGCGCCCATAGCTAAAAGTTTGAGTAAATTTGAGCGATCGCGCATGAACATGCTAGAACTCCTAATTTTGTGTGAATTGTGAACCAGAATCAGCCAATAACATTAAATTCTGAGGGAGATGAAATCCCTGACGAGATCTTGTGAATTAGCAATACTGGGAACTAGTGAATGGGTCAGGGAAGCAGCCTGTCACTGCATAATCGAGGAATAATTGGCTACTCAACAGATGACTGACCCACGAGCAATCTACAGCGGTCATAAAGCACTCAATGAAAAGGTACCGCTAGACTAAGGAGTCTGTAATTAAAAGAGCGGCTTTTGGCGGATCTAGCTTTCGCAATCTGGAAACGCTGTATCTAAAAGATTTCCTGATGCCGTAAATCTAATGAACAAGGCCTGACCTGTTAGGCATTGCTGAACCTCCATTAAAGATAAGCGCAGTATAGACAGCTACAGATGAGCGCAGACTCAAACTACCTTAAGGGTAAGATGTGAAGATTTTGTGAAGAGAGACTCCGAGTGAAGCTGTAAGCGTGACACCGAGCGGCTTAGGAAAAAATTTTACTTGTCCAATCCAATTTCATTTCTGCAACATAATCTTCAGTAGACAGAGGAAATTACCCTTTTTGACTGAAGCGCGGTCATGGTTTTTTTGATATGCGCTGCTTCTTGGATACCGCAAGGGTCGCCACAGTTAAAGGGCAAATTTTGCTTTGCACAAAATACGCTTTAAGCCGAATACGCCGAATACTAGGAGGCGCAGTCAACTACCCCACGCCGGTCTAAGAAACTGTTTGTAAACGCAATTAAAGATAGCTGAACTACGCTCTATGCCTAGATCCTCCCTAGCTCTCCTTAAAAAGGAGGGAACCGATTAAACAGCTGAAGTCTCCCTTATCAAGGAGGATCGAAACCTTTGTTTACAAGCAGTTTCTAAAGTTTTTTCTCGGCGTGGCGTTTTAGCGAAGCTTCCAACGAGCAGTAGGCGTTAAAGGTCTTAAAGCGTCTCAATTTTTAATTCTGGGTAGCCGGTTGTTTCATCAAACTCTCGCATAAATCTAAGGTTGGGTAAAATGCCAATGATCAGTTCGGCAGTGGTGAAAATGAGACAGCCCTTGAGAAGATGACCGCCGAAGGTGCATCCAGTGGAATCGGCGATCGCCATGTGGCAATGAATACCATGCCGAGACAAGGTTCCTGCCAGCGAAATAATCTCAAATCTGCCCTCGTACACTGTGCCATCCGACTGATTTGCCAGCCGCAGAACCGCATGGGTAAGACTGCCCACACAAGTCACCATACAGGCGGCTTCTATGGCGTACTTTTTTGCAAACGCCTCTAATTCAACCTTAAGATCTTGCTGGGGGTTCAAACGGAGGGCAATAGTTTCCATAGGATTGATGCAAGAGAAGAAATAAGCACAAAATAGAATAAAAACAAAGCAGGGTACGTTGATAACGCACCCTGCTTGGAAGTGATGGAGCTGACGGGAGTCGAACCCGTGTCCGCCCTGGGTATTAATATTCCGATCATTCACAGGTTTAGCTTATCTAATCCTCAAAGCGGGAACCGCCTTTATCCTAGACGGAAGGATTCTTTAGTTGAGTCTTAGCGAGTTTTTAACTAAAGGAACAAAACTCGAGCGTCCGTTGGGGTTGGTCTACGATCTTAACGGAGTAGGACTGTAGACGCTCGAACCTATAAGAGGTTTTTAGGCAACAGCTGCTGCTTTACGAGCAAAGGGTACTATGTTGTTCGCATGTACGTGTTTTGAGCCATTGATTTTCGAGAGTTAGCCCGCTCTCGACCTGCATCGCGAAATAACGTTCGCCAAAACGTCGAAACCGTGACAGCCCCGTGTCTTGTTCAGACATTATAGCCATATTTTAGGTAATGTGGAGTAACCCAAGGGGCAAACAGGTGACTTGTGGTCGTTAGTGCCTTAAACATCACACTCCCCATTGGTTGGGTTGATTCCTTCCAAGCGGGAATTTTAGGGTGGGTCGTGGGTGACCACAGCAAGCAGAGAGAGCGATCGCCTAATCATTGACTGCGATCGCGCGCTCATTTCACGAAACCGCATCTCGATCCTCTCGTTGCCTGGCTCTGGGTAGAAACAAGACGATCACGAGGATCATAAAGATTCCCGGCATTTTTGAAAACGCCGGGAATCTAACGCCGGGAATCTTCGATACTATGCCTTAAATTTCTCCGTGATCCGCTTCATTGCCTCATTCACATTGTCGCGGCTATTGAATGCCGAAATGCGGAAGTAGCCTTCGCCCGCAGCCCCAAAACCAGAGCCTGGCGTACCCACCACATTGCAAGTTTGCAGCAGCTTATCAAAAAAGTCCCAGCTCGATAAGCCGTTGGGCGTTTGCACCCAAACATAGGGCGCATTCACGCCGCCATAGACCTTAATCCCGGCGTTAGTCAGTTGTTCGCGGATAATCTTGGCATTTTCCATGTAGAAGTTAACCAAGCCTTTGACCTGAAGCTGTCCGGCTGTCGAATAAACAGCTTCGGCACCCCGTTGCACAATATAAGAGACGCCGTTGAATTTGGTAGACTGCCGACGGTTCCAAAGCTTCCAAAGATCGACTTCTGAGCCATCGGCGGATTTGCCCTTAAGAGTCTTGGGGACAACGGTTAAGGCACAGCGCGTGCCTGTAAATCCGGCATTTTTGGAGAATGAGCGAAACTCGATCGCACAATCTCTGGCTCCCTCAATTTCGTAAATGGAGTGCGGTAGGGTGGGATCGGTGATAAACGCCTCATACGCCGCATCAAAGAAAATAATCGAACCATTCGTTTTGGCGTAATCGACCCAGGCTTGTAAATGAGCCTTCGTGGCGGTCGCGCCTGTGGGGTTGTTAGGAAAACAGAGGTAAATCAGGTCTACTTTTTGGGTGGGAATTTGAGCGGTAAAGTCGTTGTCGGCAGAGATAGGCAGATAGACGAGTCCGCCGTATTCGCCCTTTTCGTTGGCATCTCCCGTGTGTCCTGCCATGACGTTGGTATCAACATAAACGGGATAGACCGGATCGGTAACGGCGATCGCATTATTATTGCCAAAAATATCTAAAATATTGCCGCAGTCACACTTAGAACCGTCAGAAATAAAGATTTCTGACGCATCGACATCACAGCCCCGCGCCTGAAAATCATGAGCGGCGATCTTTTCTCGCAGCCAGACAAAGCCCTGCTCAGGGCCATAGCCTTGAAAAGTAGCGCGATCGCCCATCTCTTCCACAGCCTTAATCATGGCAGTGCGGCAAGCTTCGGGCAAGGGTTCAGTGACATCACCAATTCCCAATCGAATGATTTTTGCATCAGGAGTTGCCTCCGCAAAAGCGTTAACCCGTCGAGCAATTTCAGGAAACAGGTAGCCTGCTTTGAGCTTAAGGTAGTTGTCGTTTATAGTTGCCATAGTCACATTGATGCAAACGCCATACACCAGCTTAATGCACCTGCTCAATGCCAACTGCGATCAATGGTTAGGTTTACCAGCAAATTTAACGAATTAGCGGAATTCCCCATCCGCCTGTGCGGCGGGGATGGATAGCGCGGCTACTATAGCTCTTAGCGGAAACAGCCAATCGTGATATAATTAGAATGGTTGATAACCCACCCACACGGCTGACCACAAAAGGCTTTTAGCCCTGCAACTAGCGTGAGAAAGGGGGAAGGAACAAGTCCGCTGGCTGGCTGTTGTCATAAGTCCAAGACACGTTGTACGAGTAGAACTCAAACAATCTCAGGAAGTGGGATTGCTGCCTGTGGAGGCTGTGTCAGTCCAAAACTAGCTTGCTGGTAGAGGCGACGGCTGTTGAGACGGGAAACTCTAAAGACGAATAAGACCGTCATTGTTAGCTGTTTTTGGAAGCCCCAACTTCAGCGAAGCAAGTTGGGGTACTTCACGATATTGAGCAATGAATCAATCTAGTATTCACAGTGACATCTAAGCCCGTGAATATCCTGCTAGGTTGTCTGAGTACAGGTCTATCTAGATACCTGCCAAATGAAATATCAAACATGAGGAAAAAAGTAAGAAGGCAGGGAGTCAGTCCAATCATAGTTGCTAGTTTTGCAGCATCTTTAGGCATCTTCACAGGCATTCTTTGGGCTTACGCCAATCCACTTCAATTAGTTCCAGGAATCATTCAATGGCGAACTTTTGCATTTCTACCGCCCGTTATCGGTATTCTCATTAGCCCAACTGCGGGGTTCGTATCAGGTTACACTGGCGCAGTCGTCTGGAGTTTATTGGCAAACACGTTTATTCCAGCGCACACGCTGATTGTGGATGGGGTCATGTCGGGCGTCACAGGGTTAATTCCGGCGTTGACCACCGGAAGAAAATTTACATTAGCGCAGATGGCAACCGAGCAACAGGCAATGGTTCACGCAGTGATCATGGCGACAAGCGCTACAGTCATGATGGTCATGGTGAATTCTGTTAGCTTTGCTGTAATGAAGATTCACCCATTTTGGTGGGCGCTTTTATGGTTGGGTCTATCCATGATTATACCAGTGTCGCTGGGCACGCCCATCGCCATGCGCTACGGCTCTAGGATGATTCAGGCTGCAAAGTGGGTGCCCACCGAACGCGCCTAGAGGCAAGCAGTTTCAAAAGAATCGCCCTCTAAGGATACTGTTCAATGTACCCTGATACAAAATCCCTTTACGTGTCGGTTCAAACACAATGCACTACGAATATCAGGTTGGGGGCAGTCTCAAACTAAACTCTCCTAGCTATGTAACTCGCCGAGCTGACATTGAACTGTATGAGGCTATCGTTGCGGGTGAATTTTGTTATGTCTTTAATGCCCGCCAAATGGGCAAGTCTAGCTTGCGCGTCAGGACACAATATCAACTCAAACAAGTGGGTATTCGGTCTGCATCGTTAGATATGACTAGCATTGGCAGCAGAGATCTAACGCCTCAGCAGTGGTATAAAACCTTGGCGGCTGATTTGTTGCGGAGCCTTAATCTTTGGGATCAGGTGAACTTAAAAACCTGGTGGCAAGAGCGCAGCAGCATTTCTCCGTTGCGGCAGTTAAACCTGTTAATTGAAGAAATTGTTGAGGTGTATTACCCTGACGAGCGTCTGGTGATTTTTGTTGATGAAGTCGATAGCGCTTTAAGCCTGAACTTTCCGGTCGATGACTTCTTTGCGCTAATTCGCTACTGCTACAACCAACGCGCCGACCAACCTACGTACAATCGCCTTACCTGGGCTTTGTTTGGAGTGACTATTCCCTCTGATTTAATGCGCGATCGCCACCGCACGCCTTTCAATATTGGTCGGGCGATCGAGCTACAAGGTTTTCAAGAAGATGAAGCGGTTCCTCTGATGGCGGGCTTAGCGACCAAAGTTAATAATGCTCAGGGCGTACTGCGGGAAATTTTACAATGGACGAAAGGACAACCCTTTCTAACCCAAAAGCTTTGTCGATTGGTCGTCGAGACTTGCGATACGGTCAGCCGCTGCCCCATCATTATTCCTGCTGGAACCGAAGGCTATTGGGTGGAACAGATTGTGCAGTCTCAAATCATTACAGATTGGACGACGCAAGATCAGCCCGAACATTTGCGCACCATTCGCGATCGCCTTTTATACAACGAAGCGATGGCAGGTCGTCTGCTCGGTATCTATCAGCGCATTCTGGCAGGTGAAAATATTCCTAACGACGACAGCCCCGAACACATTGAGCTGTTGCTGTCGGGGCTAGTGATTTATCAGCACGGCATTTTGCAGGTCAAAAATGCTATCTATCAAAAAGTTTTCAACCCGCAGTGGGTCACCGATCAGCTTGAGAACCTGCGCCCCTACACGCCCAAATTCAAAGCCTGGTTAGAGTCACACCAGCAAGACGAGTCTTACCTACTACAAGGATCAGACTTGCAAAAAGCCATGATTTGGAAGACCAATCGAATGCTAAGCGACATGGATTATCGCTTTATTAGCGCGAGCCAAGACCTCGCCAAGCGATCGGTTGAAAGCGATCTGGCAGCAGAAAAACTAGAGCGCGAAAAAGCGCAGTTTGCTCTGCAAGCCGCCCAAACTGCCCGCCAAATTTTATCAAATGCCCAAAAAGCAGCCCGCAGCAGCACTAAAAATTTAAGGCTAGGGCGACGCTGGATTGCTGGAATTGCTATGGGCATGACGGGCATCATGTTTGCCCTGCGGTTGACGGGCATGATGCAGGGCGTAGAGTGGATGGCTCTCGATCGCTTTTTCCAAGTGCGCCCGACCGCAGCGCTCGATTCTCGGATCACGCTGGTCGAGATTGCCGAGCTTGACTTACAACGAATTGAGCAATACCCCATGTCCGATCGCGTTTTGGCGCAATCGTTAAAAAATCTTCAGCAGTACAAGCCTCAGTCGATTGGATTGGATATTTATCGAGATATATCCATTGCTCCGGGTCAAGCAGAACTCAATCAAGTGTTTCAAGAGTCTGAAAATATCATTGGAATTCACAAGATTGCCGGAGAACGAGTAGCGCAGTCGCCAGTTTTGATGGCGCGCAATCAGGTGGGGTTTGCAGATCAAATTTTAGATGGTGATGGTAAAGTTCGCCGCGCCTTGCTTACGGTTCGGACTGAAGGAAAGGTGCAGTTAAGTTTGGGCTTACGGTTGGCGATCGATTATCTTAAAACCCAAGGTATTATTCCTCGCCCTCGCTCCAATCATTCCAATCAAATGGAAATGGGTAAGGCAATACTGGTGCCATTTCGCTCAGACGATGGCGGTTATGTGCATACAGATGCAGCAGGGTACCAAATTTTGATGAATTTTCGAGGGACGCAACAGCAGTTTGTCACGTTGTCGATGACAGATGTACTGGCGAATCGCATTCCTGCTGAAAGCATCCGCGATCGCATTGTGCTGATTGGCTATACTGCCGAAAGCGTTAACGATTTGTTCCAAACACCCTACAGCAGTCGGATCATTGGCGTTCCGACTCAAATGTCAGGCGTTGTTCTTCACGCCAACGTGGTCAGCCAACTGGTTGATGCGGCTTTAGGCGAACGTCCGCTTTTAAAAGTCCTGAACGAGCCTACAGAATGGCTAGTAGTTCTTCTTTGCGCTGCGGTAGGCGCAGCTTTAGCTTGGCAAATTAAAACATCTGAAATGATCGCCATTGCAGTGTTAACGGCGATCGCTGGAATTGCCAGCGGAGCTTACTTGGCATTTCTTCAAGGATGGTGGCTCCCTGTGGTGCCAGCCAGCTTAAGCTTGGCGATCGCAGCGGCTATTTTGCCAAACGTTGCCACCAAGCAATTAGAAAAAATTCAACTCCGCCAAACCGTGCGTTTATTAGTTTTTGCAACTCATCAAGATCCCACCGCCGGACGAATTGCGATTGAGTACCTTAAACAATCGGAAAGTAAAGAAAACCAAAAACTCATTGAAGAATTCTTAGTGCACGAATTCTATCAACCTATTTGAACTGAGATCTTGCACCACTCGCAACACCCACCCGGAATTTCAATTCCGGGCTAACGCAACGAAGTCCGTTGCAACGAACTAAAGAACTGGGCAGACAGGCTTTCAACCTATTAAAACGGGGTCTGTCTATTAGCCCCGAATGCATTCGAGGTGGGCTATTGAGAAAGGTGCAAGATCTGAGTGAACCTACATCTGAGGATAAGTTGGCTTTTGAACAATGCCCCGAGAACCTGCGCCTCGGGTACCGGTCGGAACTGGATCACCAGGTGGATCAAAATTTTCTGGGAGACTATTGCTAGGCAAAAAAAACTGATTTAATTTAGATAGTTGAAAGGCTTGCGCTGATAAGCTAGGCAATCCTAGTACAAGAAGAATAATGAGGATGATAATGAGCCGAGCAGAATGGGGCACATAGGGTAATAACATAGGATCAGGTCGTGAAAGGGCTCTTTTGTCCGAAGACACCTTAATTTACGCGCTAGTTCCAGGCTGCTCAGCATAGTTCATCATTCTTTTATAGTGATTAAAGATATTTTTTTGCATAAATTAAACTTATGCTGGACATTGAGGCGCGATCGCTCTTTTCCTGCATTTTTCAATCCCGCACAAAATCAGGCTTTTCGCCCCTATCTCAACAACTTTAGATAAAGGTGTAGGTTTAGTTTGAACGTCATACAAACGATTGATTCACAAGGTGGGTTTATCGAAATCTTTAACTTATTCGGCTTTCTGGGTACGGTTAGGGCGGTGAAAGAGTACGACAAATCTATCGGTTTTTGCGACCAGACATTTCTCAATGCATCCGTCATGATTGTAAGCGTAGAAAAGGACAACAAGAGCAGGCAACGAGCGATGAAAACCAAATTTGCAGTTCCACTGGTTTCTGATTTGATGTACAACTGGTTTCGTAACACCATTCGTCATCCTAAGTATGGCTGGTGGATCGTTGCAGGTTCTTTGGTCTATCTTCTAAGTCCTTTTGATATTTCGCCTGATATGTTGCCAATTGTGGGCTGGATTGATGATGGATTGTTAGCCACGTTGGTGGTGTCTGAAGTTTCCCAACTGGTGCTCGATCGGTTCAAAAACCAAAAGCAGAAAGGTGACGTTTCAACGGTTCAGCCGAGCGTTTAAAGGGCGATCGCACCAATCAATTATTCATGCTATATCTATTCTTTGAGAGGTTTCAAAATGTCTGACACCATTCCTAACACCATTAAAGATCGTGTTGCCACCGATTTTCAAACTATTAAAAATGAAAGCGGTCAAAGAGCTACCAAAATTAAAGAAATTTTGCGTCCGGCTGTGGCAGAAACGGTTGCTGAAGTTAAGGCAGGCTCGACTACAATTTGGTCGATCGCCAAAGCGCTAACCGTGGCGGCGATTGCTATGCTTCGAGATACGGTATTGCCTGAGCAATCGGCTAAGTTGAATGAAAAATTCGTCACGGTGGACGAGCATTTAACTGAAAAATATGGCGATCGCTACCAAAGCATCAAACAGCGATTTGCACAATTTAAGACTCAATACGATAATCGCATCAAAACCGATAGTTAAAACTCCCGATCACATCGGTATCGGCTGAGGTCACTAAAAAAGGACAGGGTCAACCCTGTCCTTTTTACAGGTCTTTTTTAAGAGTGAAGGCTCAGAACGTGCAGCTATTACTCAGCCAGAAATAATTTGCAATCCCTTGCGGGTGGCTCGAAGAAATCAATTCCTCTGATTTCATCTCCTCATCAGGATTAATAATTACTGATCGCTGAATAACACCCTCTAGCCGCCGAGCCACTCGACTAGGAATGCCGTAGCCATAAACCAGATGTCCATCTCCCGCCAAAACCATGACCTGGTGGTTGGGCTGCGCCTGAAGGAAATTGGCAATCTGCTGCGCCATGGTTTCATCCCATAAAACTTGTGCCAGAAAGAAGCGATCGAAGCTACTGCTAACGCTCCGTCCTTGATGAATTTGTTCATAAACCGCTTGAATCATCTGTCGATAGGCGGCATTATTGGTCTGAATTTCTGACTCAGGCGGAATCCATTGGCGATCGGCAGGAGTCAAAGATTCTAGCCCTTCTCTGGCGACCTTGCGGGTGATTTCGGTGGGTACATTAAGGGCAATTAGGGGGAGTTGATGCGCCTTTGCGAACCGGAGAATGGGCGCATAATATTCCCAGGGAAAGCCCCAGCGTTGGTCGTATTCGCTTTGTTGCTGAAGTTCGGACTCAGTGATGTTGCCCGCTAAGTATTGATCTAGAATCGGTTGGTAGGGGCGCTGAAACATTTCCAGGGCGATCGCCATTCGTTTACTGGGATGCTGTTGATTCTGCTGATACAGCGCTCGAATAATTTGTAATTGCCCATGATGATCGGCGACATCATCATGGGTTTCGCCTAAATAAACTACTTTTGCTTGAGCTAGATCAGTCAACACCGCTTGCTGATTCACTTCGGTGCCCAAGCATGGGGACTCAGTCTGAGCTAAAACCGATGGACTCCAGAAGAGTAAAAGAGCGATCGCCCAAGCCAAAAATTTAATGGATTTTCTCATTCTTAATCTTAAACAGCTAGTGGTAGAGCCGTCTGGCTAGCAACAGCCGGACGGCTCTACTTTAGTTAGCTCTTAGAAAGCTCCTTGACTTCAGCCTCTGTAACTTTCTGCGAGCAATCATCCAGGCTGATAGGCATTGGTTCAACCTGCCAGATGTTTTTGCAGTAGTCGGCGATCGTGCGATCGGCGGAAAACTTACCCATGCGGGCAACATTAAGAATCGACATCCGAGTCCAGCGCTCCTGATCCCGGAATACCTCCGCCACCTGTTCTTGGCAATCGGTATAAGCCTGAAAGTCTGCCAGCAGCATGTATTCATCACGGGAAAGCAATGAATCAACGATCGCCATAAACTGTCCTCGGTCTTTAGGCGAGAAATACCCCGACGAAAGCTGGTCAATCACTAACTTTAGCTCTGGGTTCGCGTTGTAATAGTCCATTGGCTTGTAGCCTTTGTGCTTCAAATCGACCACCTCTTGAGCCGTCATCCCAAAAAGGAAGAAGTTTTCAGCTCCAACTTCTTCTCGAATCTCCACGTTGGCGCCATCTAGCGTCCCAATGGTCAGCGCTCCGTTAAGGGCAAACTTCATGTTGCCTGTTCCAGATGCCTCTTTGCCAGCGGTCGAAATTTGCTCAGACAAATCAGCGGCAGGGTAAGCAAATTGCCCTAACGAAACCGAGTAGTTTGCCAAGAACACAACCTTGAGCCGTCCGGCAACGTCGGGATCACTGTTGACCACATCACCCACTGCGTTGATCAGCTTAATCACCATCTTCGCCATAAAGTAGCCGGGAGCGGCTTTACCGCCAAAAATGAAGGTGCGAGGCAGCACGTCTAGGCTGGGATTAGCTTTAATGCGGTTGTACATGGCAATAATGTTCAGTGCCGCTAAAAGCTGACGTTTGTACTCGTGGATGCGTTTGATTTGCACATCAAACATCGAGTTAACGTCTACTTCAAAGCCGTTTTTGCTGAAGATGTATTCGGCGAGCTTAGCTTTACGAGCTTGCTTAATGTTGCGCCAGCGGGTGCGGAACTCGGCATCTTCCACAAAAGGTTCGAGCCTACGCAGATCATCAAGATCGGTAATCCAGCGATCGCCGATTTTCTCAGTAATCAAACCCGACAGTTCTGGATTGCTCATCAACAGCCAGCGTCGAGGCGTAATGCCGTTAGTTTTATTTTGGAACTTTTCGGGCCATAGCTCGTAAAAGTCGTGCATCAAATCTTTCTTAATCAACTCGGTGTGCAGTTCGGCAACGCCGTTAACTGCGTGACTGCCTACGCAAGCCAAATGCGCCATCCGCACTTTCTGATCATCCCCTTCCTCAATCAACGACATCCGCCGCAGCTTCGTCATATCACCAGGGTATTTCTTCTGAACTTCGGCGAGGAACTGGAAATTAATTTCGTAAATTAACTCCAAGTGCCGAGGCAGCAAGCGCCCAAACAGGTCAACCGACCAACGTTCTAGCGCCTCTGAAAGTAAAGTATGGTTAGTGTAGGCAAAAGTTTTGCGGGTAATATCCCAGGCTTCATCCCATTCCACACAGTGTTCATCAACCAATAATCGCATCAGTTCGACGACGCCCACTGCCGGGTGCGTATCGTTAAGCTGAATAGCAATCTTATCTGCAAAAGCATCAAACGTATCGTGCTGGCGCAAATAAAGTCGAATGATATCTTGCAACGAACAAGACACAAAGAAGAACTGCTGTTGAAGCCGGAGTTCTTTACCTTGAGGTGTGTTGTCATTAGGGTAAAGCACCTTGGAAATGTTTTCAGAGAAGGTCTTCGCCGCTACTGCCTGAGTGTAATCTCCTGCGTTAAATACGTTGAAGTCGAAGTCTTCACCCGCTCGTGCTGCCCACAAGCGCAATGTGTTAACAGTATTATTGCCATATCCTGGTATAGGGGTGTCATAGGGCGTTCCCATCACTGTTACCCGAGGCATCCAGCGAACTCGGTATTGTCCATTAGCATCAGTGAAAGCTTCAGTGTGTCCGCCGAACTTGACCTCGACCATATAGTCAGGGTGAACAATTTCCCAGGGGTTGCCAAACCGCAGCCAGTTGTCTGGACGCTCGACTTGCCAACCGTCAATAATCAATTGGTCAAAAATCCCAAATTCGTAGCGAATGCCGTAGCCCATCGCTGGAATCTGGAGAGTTGCCATAGCATCAAGGAAACAGGCTGCGAGTCGTCCTAAGCCACCGTTGCCTAACCCTGGTTCTTCTTCTCGCTCTATCAGGTCATCCAAGGTCAAGCCGGAGGCTTTGAGAGCTTCGCTGATGGGTTCATAGATGCCGAGGTTGATTAGGTTGTTAATGAGGAGGCGACCAATCAGAAACTCGGCTGACAGGTAGTACACCATCTTGGTGTCGTTCTTAAAGTAGGTATGGGCAGTTTTAATCCGTCGATGGACAAGGCGATCGCGCACGGTGTATGCCAACGCCATGTAGTGGTCATAGAGCGTTGCGAATTTCTCATCCTTCCCTTGAATGTAGTAAAGGTTGTCGGCAATGGCGCGTTTGAGCGTTTCTACGCTAAGACCTGTGCGATCGTCCTCTACAAGAATCGGCGTGGGCTGGCTGCTGCTCATAAACTCTTGACTCATAAACTCTGGGTTGCCTAAGGGTTCACTTAAGTTTATGTACGATACCTTCCTAGAACACAAGAACTTTGTGTTAACTGTTACAACTTCTAAGGGTTACAGAGAGGCTTAAGGATCAAGGCATTTGCGATCGCGCTCTTCAGCTTTGGCTTAATGCTCTTTACAAAAAAGTTCAAATCCTTGTGGGGTAGGCATCTTGCCTGCTCAATCTATGGCAGGCAAGATGCCTACCCGACGGAAACACTGAACAAGCCCATTTCTTCAAGACTCGGCGCTCACCGTCTCGACGATCGCCGCTCTCGGATCTACAATCAATGCCATCTCAATTTCCTCTTCGGCAAGCGGGATCAGCTCAACCCGCACCCCCGGTCCAAAAAATCTAGTCAGCTTGTCTTGCTTCTCTTGCCAAGTTTCTACGGGTATCAGCGGAGAATAAAACTTCAAGATCAGCGCATAGTTGCCTTCCCAGTTCTGCTCCCGAATGTGGCTCAAGATAGGGCGATCGTCATCAGTTGGACTCAGACCTAAGCGCTTCAAAACTTCGTCTAGGTGGGCTTCCTGACCGTAGCGATAGCGGGTCACATCTTTGCGAATTTGATTTTGGGTATCGGTGGCTTCTTTTTCCCGAAGCGCCAAAACTTCTGGAGGAGATTCGGGCATGGGTACGGGCTTCAGTTCAGATGCTGTTAACGCCAGACCGCCCAGCAGAATAGGAATGCCGTAGAAAAAACCAATTAGATTTAAAGTCGAGTTTTGCACCCCGTAGGCAATAAAGCCCATGACTGCCAAAATACCGCCCACGACTAAACCAACATTTCCTAGAGAAATTTGACGTAACATATCTTATGAGTCCAGCATTCTTCTCCCCAATTATTGACGATATTGGGGTTGCAAAACCATTTCGGTAGATTATTCGGAGCCTAAACCCATGTCAGATATCCCAGTTAACCCTCAAGAATTGCGCGATCGCTTTGCCCTCATTGAGAGCAGGCGCGATTCCCTCGTGCGCCTATTGGAGCAGCCTGACTTAGGCACCTTGAGAATCGATGTCAACCAGGCAATTGAAGAAGTCGATGACTTAATCGAAGAGTTCAATCGCACCTTTCCCGCAGAATAATTTTTCTGTACCCCACACCCTGTAAGCTGTTGAAGCGGTTATCTCCCCACTAACATCCATGTCAAATACCTACACCGTTGAAATCCTCCACCAAGGCACCACTCAAACCCTCACCGTATCTGAAGACCAAACCATCTTGTCGGCAGCAGATGCAGCAGGCTTGAACTTTCCTTCTGCTTGCAATGCTGGAGTCTGCACCACCTGTGCCGCTCAGGTGATATCAGGAATCGTAGAGCAGAGTGAGGGCATGGGCGTTAGTCCTGATCTACAGGCGCAAGGCTATGCGTTGCTTTGTGTGTCCTACCCTCGGTCTGATTTGAAGATTGAGACAGAAAAAGAAGACCGCGTGTATTATCTGCAATTTGGGCAGTTTCAGAAAGTTAAGAAATAGCGCAGTTTGTAGCAGTGACGTATGACCGTGACCCAGTTAGTGATGCAATTTGTGTCTTTTGAAGTTGAGCTTCAGTCAACGCCCGGAGAATTGCAGCAGTTGATTTTGGCACAGCTTCAGGCACAGGGGCAGCCTTTAAGGTGGGCGATCACAGCGATCGCCCCTGATCAGTCTAGGGTCACGGTTGAAGCAGTTGTGATGACTTAAGCTTGTATTTTCCTTTGAACGCAAATCCTTATACCGTTGTTTTAATTGTCCCGACTGGCATTGGGGCGGCTGTTGGTGGCTATGCCGGGGATGCGCTGCCAGTGGCACGGGCGATCGCCCAGGTTGCCGATCGGTTGATTACGCATCCTAATGTTCTCAATGGGGCACAGCTTTACTGGTCAATGCCTAACGCCTTCTACGTGGAAGGATATGGGCTAGATCAATTTGCGGCAGGGCATTGGGGGCTGCGTCCGGTTACCCAAAATCGGGTGGGGCTAGTGTTAGATCAGGGCATTGAGCCAGAATTGCGCTTACGACATCTGCAAGCGGCGGATGCTGCCCGCGCCACATTAGGACTAAGTTTGACTGATTATGTGGTGACGGATGCCCCGCTGGGAGTAGGGCTAAAAGCTGCGAGTTCGGGGGCAACCTGGGGGACGATTCAAAATCCTGGTAGTTTGCTGCGAGCGGTAGAGAAATTGGTGAAAGTGGGTAGGGCAGAAGCGATCGCCGTTGTTGCCCGCTTCCCAGACGATGTGGGCAGCGAAGCACTACAGCAGTACCGCCAGGGTCAAGGCGTTGATCCTCTAGCAGGTGCCGAAGCCGTCATCAGCCATCTCGTCGTCAAAACTTTTGAAATTCCCTGTGCCCACGCACCCGCCCTGTTGCCGCTCCCCCTCGACCCTGCCTTATCGCCGCGCTCGGCAGCAGAAGAGTTGGGCTATACTTTCCTTCCTTGCGTCTTGGTAGGCTTGAGCCGTGCCCCTCAGTTCGTCACAGCTCCCTCAACTCGGTTAGGCGATTTATGGGTCAATCAAGTCAATGCCTTGGTCATTCCAGCGACTGCCTGTGGGGGTAGCACCATTCTCAGCTTGAGTCAAACCTCGACGCTAATTATTACCGTCCGAGAAAACCAAACGCGCCTAAACGTCACAGCAGATGCCTTGGGCATTGCAACGCTTGAGGTGAATTCTTATCTAGAAGCGTTAGGGGTGTTGGTAGCTCACCGAGCAGGGATTAGTCCAGCGGCGCTGCGTCCAGCTATTGACTCCATGCGCGAGCTTAACCATTAAGATTTCCGTCTGAAGTCACATTCTCGCCAGAGAGGAGGTTAAAACAGATTATCGAGTAAAGCATTGGTGTAAAGAGAAATATGGTAGCGAATGAATGGTTTAAAACCTTTGATTTTGATGCGTGTTCAGTCAATTACAGTTCTAAAAATGCTCTCGCTTGCGGAAAGCTGTCCTGGTTAGCTTATTACAAAAAAGACGAAATTCGGGAAGTTCTCAAAAGTTGGAATTTTACGAAGTTTAGATTTTTTGATTTGGGCTTCACCCAGGCTTTCATTGTGGCGGATGCTGAAAAAATAATTCTTACCTTTCGCGGCACAGACTGCCTAAGAGACTGGCTAGGAAATTTTGATATTGACCTGGTGGGAGGGCCCTTTGGCGGCAGAGTTCATGAAGGCTTCTCGCGATCGCTCAGCCTCATTTGGAAAGATATTCAAATGACGTTTGATCTGCTGCAACCTAGACCTGTAGCCACTCAAGCAGAAATTAAGGGTAACTTAAAAACAGCCCCACCCCCTTCCCTATGGGTAACAGGGCATAGTTTAGGGGCAGCCTTAGCCACTTTGTCGGTTGCCAGACTGAGGGAAAAAGATCAGATGGTGCATGGTCTTTATACTTTTGGTTCGCCTCGGGTGGGCGATCGCCAGTTTGAAGAAGAATACAATAGCGACTTTCGTTCCAAAACGTTCCGCTTCGTCAATAAAAATGATGCCGTCACCCGCGTTCCCATGCGAACTTTGTTCTACAGCCATGTCGGGCAACTTTTTTACATTGATGGCGATGAAATGATTCACACTGACCCAGCCTTTTGGTATCGCTTTGTAGATAGCATTAAGGTGCGTCTAGAAGACATCGCCGATCTCGACCTGTCAACCATCGAGAATCATCGGATCGAGAACTACATCAAAGCTCTAGAGAAAAACAAAGATCGAAAAATCGAGGACTTTGCTTAGGAATCTGACCGCATACCCGCTCTTGCGCTAGGCTAAAGGCGAACTGTTTGTTAATGCCCTTGGCAAGAGAAAATTGGAGATGAGTCAGACTATTACTCGACCCCAACCCAATTCAAGCGATCGCTCAACTAGCGCGATCGCCCCTCCCACCTCTGAATTCAGCGACTTTGTGCAAGAAACCTCAGCCCTCACCCGGCGGCTGTTCATTCAGCTTCAGCGTCGCCCCTCTACATTGGCGGCAGGAATTATTCAGCCTGTAATGTGGTTAGTTTTGTTCGGCGCATTGTTCCAGAATATGCCCCCAGGGCTATTTGGCGGCACTCAAAACTACGGGCAGTTTCTATCAGCCGGAGTCTTGGTGTTCACTGCCTTTGGAGGCGCGTTGAACGCTGGCTTACCCGTCATGTTCGACCGCGAATTCGGCTTTCTCAATCGGTTGCTGGTTGCTCCGCTGGCTTCGCGATTCTCCATTGTCCTCGCTTCTGCAATTTTTATTGCGACCCTAAGCCTGATACAAACGGCTGTGATTCTAGCTATGAGCGCTTTTTTGGGGGCGGGCTTACCTGATCCTTTAGGACTAGGATTAGTCGTCACCATTGTGCTTCTGCTGGTTTTGGGTGTGACGGCGCTAAGCTTAGGGCTAGCTTTTTCGCTGCCTGGACACATTGAGCTGATTGCCGTAATTTTCGTAACTAACTTGCCGCTGTTATTTGCGAGTACGGCGCTGGCTCCACTGTCTTTCATGCCGACCTGGTTGCAGACTGTGGCGAGTTTGAATCCTTTGACCTATGCGATCGAGCCGATTCGATATATTTACCTGCACCCCAACTGGTCGCTGGGCAGCGTGGTGATGCAAACCCCCTTTGCCGAAGTGACAATGATGACTGCATTGCTGGTGCTAGCTGGGTTTAGTGCGATCGCCCTACTCAGCATTCGCCCTCTGTTGCGTCGTAGCTTTGCCTGATCCCGGTGGCAAAAAGATCGGGTATACTAGCCGGGAGCAATTTTGGTTTAATTCACGTCTACAGTAAAACCCTCTTTAATCCGTGGTTCTTGCCTTATGAAAAAGCTTTCAGTTCAACTCACCTTTGGAATTTTGGGAATTGCTGGAACGCTGGGAATTTTCACTTTCCAGCCCGCCATTGCTCAAACTCCCTCCCGCGATGCCAACGTGTATAGCAATACCCAAGGGGGCGATCGCAGCTCTGATTTGGGAACTATGTTTGACTTCTTCCACCGAGCCGTCTTAGGATCTCCTCGCAGTTCTTCGGACTTTGGACGAGAACAGCAGCAGAATAGCCTTGGCTCCGAAGCGTCCGATTTTCGGCAGCGGCAGCAGGAATTACTGCGTCAGCAGCAACAGCGCAGCACGATGACTAATCCCCAAGCTTCGCCTACACCCACCACTGCGCCTCCTCAAAGCAACTAGATAGGCTGAATTAAATTCAGCCTATAGCTCTCTCTAGGACGTAGACTGTGGTAAAGGCGATCGCCCCTTCAAAAGATCTGCGGGCTTCATCTGTTCATAGATCTCAAAAGGCTGATGAATCCAGGGATTATCGGCTAAACGATCGACGTAATAATCAGGCGCGATCGCCGAGCATTCTTTGTACCACAGGACAGCGCTCCGAACTTCATCAATATAAAATCCATAGTTGCGATCGAGCCACACCAACGTCCGCTTCAGGCTAGCCCCCGAGTCAACCAAATCATCGACCAGCAAAACATGGCTGCCCAAGTTGGCAGTGGTCATCGTCAGGTCGCGTCCAAAGGTAATGGAACCGCGAACCTGGTTATTAACACCTCCATAGGAAGAAGTCGCTAAAATTGCCAACGGTTGGTCAAAAATACGCGCCAAAATATCGCCTACTCGTAACCCGCCCTTGGCAAGGCATATAATTTGATTGAACTGCCAACCTGACTGATGAATATTAGCAGCCAGTTGCTCGATTTTTTGGTGGTAGTCTGTCCAAGAGATATAAAGGTCTGACATGATAGACTGCATTGCATAAATGAGGGTTGAAGAGCATGATACAAGCCTCTTGCTCTGTAAAGGAATCTATCGGAACCATTAGAACCCATACTTAATCACGAATAATCATGCTATAAGAAAGTACAGTATCTACACCGACGAAGTGGGGATTAACATCTTCACCTTTACTAGAAGAGGTTATCCTGTGGGCATTGTTGTTGAAGGCGTATCCAAGCAGTTTGGTAATTTTAAAGCGCTTGACCAAGTCAACGTAGAAATTAAAACCGGCGGGTTAGTGGCGCTGCTGGGTCCCTCTGGGTCGGGTAAGTCTACGCTGCTGCGCCTCATTGCAGGACTAGAACTACCGGACACTGGCAAAATATTTTTGACCGGGAAAGATGCCACCCATACCAGCGTTCAAGAACGCAATATTGGTTTTGTGTTTCAGCACTATGCCTTGTTCAAACATTTATCGGTACGGAGAAATATTGCTTTTGGGCTAGAGATTCAAAAAGCGCCTAAGTCTAAAATTAAAGCAAAGGTCGAGGAGCTGCTGGAGTTAGTCCAGCTAGCAGGATTGGGCGATCGCTATCCTTCTCAACTTTCTGGCGGACAGCGCCAACGGGTTGCCCTCGCTAGAGCCTTAGCCGTCGAACCCAAAGTGCTGCTTTTAGATGAACCCTTTGGTGCTTTAGATGCCAAAGTGCGCAAAGATCTGCGGGTATGGCTGCGGCGACTGCATGATGAAGTGCATGTAACCACGGTTTTTGTCACCCACGACCAGGAAGAAGCAATGGAAGTTTCCGATGAAATCGTGGTCATGAACAAAGGGCGAATTGAGCAAATCGGCACCCCAGCCGAAGTTTATGATCATCCTGCTACGCCTTTTGTCATGAGCTTTATTGGGCCCGTCAATGTGCTGTCTAGCAGCTCTCGAATTTTCCAGGACAATGGGTTTGATTCTCCTCATCCTGAAGTATTTCTCCGTCCACAAGACGTGATGATTGAAACTCACGCAAACGGATCAAGTGTAGGCGCTAGAATTAGCCGAATCATTCATTTAGGGTGGGAGGTTCAGGCAGAACTAACGTTAGATGATGGTCAGGTGGTGGCAGCTCACTTAACGCGCGATCGCTTTGATGAACTAAATCTTCAGCCCCAACAGCGCGTCTACGTCAAACCCAAAGAAGCTAAGGCTTTTCCCCTGCACTATTCCATCTAACTCCATTTTTTCTGACTATTCGTTCCTCAAATAACAGATATTGATGTGAGAGCAATGAGTCCTACCGCTCAAGAAATGTCGCTTGTTGTGATTAAAAAGAACGATCGCGGTAGATATCGATACCGCGATCGCGCCTTCTGTTTTAATTGTTTTACATCACATGGAAATTCGTCCCGCGATCGCTGCTGATCTACCCGCTATCGTTGCCATTTATAACGCTTCCATTCCTAGCCGCACTGCCACTGCCGACACTGAACCGATCACCGTTGCGAGTCGGCAGGAATGGTTTGCCAAACATCATCAATTGCGCCCGCTTTGGGTTTTAGAAGTAGATGGCGCGATCGGCGCTTGGATCGGGCTAACTTCTTTCTACGGCGGACGTCCCGCCTATAACGCCACGGCAGAGGTCAGCCTTTACATTGCACCTCAGCACCAACGCAAAGGCTACGGCTCCTTTCTAGTGCAGCAAATGATCGACCATTGCCCCAGCTTGGGAATCACGACGCTTTTAGCCCTGTATTTTGATCACAATGTAGCGAGCCAAAACCTATTCACTTCCTTTGGCTTTGAACCTATGGGTCACTTAACAGAAATTGCTGTTCTAGACGGCATAAAGCGAGGCTTAATCATCGCGGGTAGGCGCATCTAATGTGATGAATAGAACACTTATTTTTTTAGGTTGAAGCAATAGTAATAGGACTGAGATCTTGTACCACTCGCAACACCCACCCGGAATTGAAATTCCGGGCTAACGTAACGAAGTCCGTTGAAACGGACTAAAGAACTTGGCAGACAGGCTTTCAACCCATTTCAATGGGTTTTGTCTATTAGCCTCGAATTCATTCGAGGGTGGGCTATTGAGAACGGTGCAAGATCTGAGAGGACGCAAACTACCAGGGCGAAGAAAATCAGGGAGTTAAACATGGCAGTTCTTTCGATGATTGCAGTCAATGGCGATCGCCTTAATGCCAGCATTACCCGCTTGGCAAAAATTGGTCGTTTACCCAATGGCAATATCTGCCGTCTTGCCTTTACGCCAGAAGACTTACAGGCACGCTATTTAGTTCAGCAATGGATGGTGGAAGCAGGCATGGCAGTCCGCACCGATGCGGCAGGCAATATGATTGGCACCTATGCAGGCAGAAAAGCAAGTGCCCCCGCTTTGGCGACTGGATCGCACATTGATACAGTGCCCTCTGGTGGAGAATATGATGGGACACTAGGCGTACTAGCAGGTATTGAAGTAGTGCGAGTGCTGCGAGAAAATAATTTACATCTGCACCATCCAGTTGAAGTGATTGTGTTCACCGACGAAGAGAGTTCGATGATTGGCTGTCAGGCAATGGCGGGGATGGTGAAGCCCAAGGATGACGCTATGGCAGAGCGTCTAGAGCGCGTTGGCGGCAACTGGGATGAGATTGCTACGGCAAAACGGACGAAAGAAAACGTAGCGGCGTTTATTGAACTCCACGTCGAGCAAGGCGCGGTTTTAGAGCGATCGCAGAAACAAATTGGCATCGTTCAAGGCGTGGTCGGGATGTTACGTCAGGCAATTAGCATCACCGGGCAAGCCAACCATGCAGGTACTACGCCCATGAATGCGAGACAGGATGCTCTGGTGGCAGCGGCTCAGATTGTGTTGTTCGTGCAGGCGATCGCCCTCAAAATGCCGAGCCAACCTGTCGCCACGGTCGGCTTTTTAACAGTTGCGCCCAACGCAGTCAACATTGTGCCGGGTCAGGTCGAACTGACGGTAGATATGCGGGATTTGTCGCAAGCCTGCCTGGATGAAATGAAAGAATTACTGGATCGAGAGCTAGAAGCGATCGCCACTCACACCCGCACTCAAATTACCGTCAGCCCCATCCTGGTTGTAGAACCTACTCCAGCAGCGGCTTTAGTGCAGCAGGCAATTGAGAAAACGTGTCAACAGGTTGCCCTAACCTACTGTCATCTGCCGAGCCGAGCCGGACATGATGCGCTGGAAATTGGTCGCTTTACCGACATGGGCATGATTTTTGTGCCGAGCCAAGCTGGGGTGAGTCATTCGGGTGAAGAATACACGTCGCCTGAGCAATGTATTCAAGGTGCTAATATTTTGTTGAATACGCTATTGCAGCTAGACGAGATCTATCCATAAAAGATTTCTGGCGTTGCTGAATGAAAGTATGAAAATCTAGTTCCCCTGCCCTCTGAGGGAAGGGGTTAGGGGTTAGGTTGAGTCGGCAACGCAGCTAGAGACCTCTCCCTAAATCCCTCTCCTGAAGGAAAGGGACTTTGAAGGGATTCATATTTTCATTCAGCAACGCCA
>Ga0335397_10001847_pt1 | contig 28857 bp, 25 predicted proteins | sample MAT04_FD_205740 | JGI IMG/M metagenome (GOLD analysis project Ga0335397, IMG submission 205740) | Freshwater microbial communities from Lake Fryxell liftoff mats and glacier meltwater in Antarctica - MAT-04 (spades assembly) (version 2) ... | reverse complement strand
CTCGATTGCTCGTTCCTCGCAATCCGCTCGCCACGGCCGCTCAGGCCAGTGTTTCCCGCTCCAGTGGCTCCTCGATTGCTCGTTCCTCGCAATCCGCTCGCCACGGCCGCTCAGGCCAGTGTTTCCCACAAGGCACCCACAGGAAACTCCCAGGCTCAGTTGGCACACTCTTCGAGATGAGCCCCTCCACCGATGATGCCCCTCGGATCCTCGTGGTCGATGACGACGACAACATCCGCTACCTCCTCACCACGGCTGTACGACACGCCGGGTTCGCCGTGGCCGAGGCCGCAACCGGCCGGGACGCACTCGAGCAGGTAGCCGAGTGGCACCCCGACCTGGTTCTCCTCGACGTGATGCTCCCCGACCTCGACGGCTTCGACGTCTGCAAACGCCTACGAGCCGACCGCTACGACGTTCCCGTGATCTTCCTTACGGCGCGCGACGCAGTGGACGACCGCATTCGAGGCCTCACCCTCGGCGGCGACGACTACGTCACCAAGCCATTCTCTCTCGAAGAGGTGGTCACCAGAGTGCGCACCATCCTTCGACGCATCGGTCGGGCATCCGATGGCGCCGACGGCCGCCTGTCCTTTGCCGACGTCGAACTCGAAGAGGAAGCACACCGCGTCACGCGGGGTGCACGCGTGCTCGAGCTGTCCCCCACCGAGTTCAAGCTGCTCCGCTACTTCCTGCTCAACCCTGATCGTGTGCTCAGCCGAGCGCAGCTCGTCGATCGTGTGTGGCACTACGACTTTGACGGCGACACGAATGTGGTGGAGACCTACGTCAGCTACCTGCGTAAAAAGCTCGAAGACCCGCCCCTGATCCAGACGGTGCGCGGCGTGGGCTACGTGCTCCGCCAAAGCTGATGTCACTCCGCCGCCGGCTCAGTCTGGGGTTCATCGCCCTTGCCGCACTTCTCGTCATCGCCAATGTAATGCTGTATCGAACCGTGGCCAGTTCGTTGCAATCCGCCGTCGACGAACGACTCCTCGCCAGCGGGAACGGTCCGGGTCGCGGAGGCGGCGGACCCGGCGGTGACGGACCCGGCGGCGGCGGACCCGGCGGCGACGGCGACAATGGCGGGGGTCGACGGCCGGAGCCCGACAATCGAGGAACCGACGCCACCACAACGCTCGGAAGCCAGGCCACCACCCCCGCCTTGGAGTGGTCCGCTGAGCAGATTCGACGGGTGCCGGGAGGCAACCAATTGCTCCTCCAGATCCGAGACAGCTCCGGCGGGATCGTGGCGGAGATCTTTCCTGGGCAGGACGTCGGTGACGCTGCCCCCACGCTCGATGCCGCCACGGTTCGTGCCCGGGCATCCTCCGAGGGACAACCCCAGCAGGTGTTCACGGCCGAGGCCGGCGAGAACGGTGGCGGCGCCTACCGCGTCGTGGTTACACGTTCGCGCGACGGCGGGTATTTCGTCCGCGGCGCATCTCTGGCGGAGACCGACTCCACCATGCGCCGAGTGCTCCTTCTGCAAGCCGGCACCACCGGCGTGGTGTTGCTCGGATTTCTCCTTGTGGGCTGGAACGTCACCCGCCTCGGCCTGCGCCCGATCCAAGCCATGACGGATACCGCGCTGGCGATCGCCGGCGGCGATCTCGAACGGGAGATTCCACCGGCCTCGACCACCACGGAGGCCGGCCAGCTCGCGACCTCCCTCAACGCCATGCTCACCCGGCTGCGCACCGCCCTAGCCGATGAGGAACGAAGCAGCACGCACCTCCGGCAGTTCGTGGCCGATGCCTCCCACGAGCTTCGTACTCCGCTCACGTCGATCCGCGGCTACACCGAACTGCTCCGTGGGGACGGTCTTTCACCCGGTGATGAGTCCGATGAAGCGCTGCGCCGGCTCGACCAGGAAGCACACCGGATGAGCGGCCTCGTCGATGAACTTCTCCTCCTCGCCCGTCTCGACCAGGGCCGTCCGTTGGACATGCATCCGGTCGAGCTCAATCGGATCATCGAGGAGGCCGCCACCGACCTTCGCATCTTGCAACCTGAACGACCCGTACGACTGCACCTTCCCCCCGGCGGGTGCCGAGTCGATGGTGACGCCGGTCGTTTGCAGCAGGTCGCCACCAACCTGTTGGGGAACATCCGCTCGCACACGCCGCCTGACGCACCCGTCGAGATCGCGGTCCGGGCCGAGGGAGATCAGGTGATCCTCGAGGTCGCCGATCGTGGACCGGGGCTACCTCCTGGCGAGGAAGACCAGGTGTTCGAGCGTTTCTACCGAGCCGATCCCGCGAGATCCGGACCGGGAAGCGGTCTCGGACTCTCGATCGTGGCGGCCATCGCGGCCGCCCACGGAGGCCGTGCACAGGCGGCACGACGCGACGGTGGAGGGACCGTCATCACCGTTTCACTCCCCGCCCGTTCGGCATGAGCCGCCCGGCCCGGTAGGCTACGTGGGCGGTGAGCAACGGCGCTCCCAGGAAAACCAAGCAGCGCACCTACCGGGAGCTGGAGTGCCAGAGAGCATCACGATCACCGACAACCGAAACGGGAACTCGATCGAGATCCCCATCGCCAACGGCGGCGTCAGCGCCGATGAATGGGCGAAGCTGCTTCCCAACATTTGGTTCTACGACCCCGCCTTTTCCACGACTGCGGCGGCCGCGAGCGCAATCACCGAACTCGACGGCGAGAACGGGATCTTGCGGTACCGCGGTTACCCCATCGAGCAGCTGGCCGAGAAGTCCACCTTTCTCGAAGTGGCCTACCTTCTCATCTACGGCGAACTGCCCACCCAGGACGAGCACGAACAGTGGGTGCACGACGTCACCTACCACACCTTCATTCACGAAAATGTGCGCAAGCGGTTCATGGAGGGCTTTCACCACGACGCCCACCCGATGGGCATCCTCGTTTCCACCATTGCTGCGTTGTCCACCTTCTATCCCGACGCAAAGGACATCTTCTCCCTCGATTCGCGTAACAAGCAGATCGTACGGCTGATCGCCAAGATGCCCACGATGGCCGCCGGTGCCCATCGGCACTCGGTCGGGATGCCGTTCGTGTACCCCAACAACAGCCTGGGATTCTGCTCCAACTTCCTCTCGATGATGTGGAAGGTGGCGGAACCCCACTACGAACCGAACCCGGTGCTGGCCAAGGCGCTCGAGGTGCTGTTCATCCTCCACGCCGACCATGAGCAGAACTGTGGCACCACGGCGATGCGGGTGGTCGGATCTTCCCACGCCGACCCGTACAGCGCGGTCGCGGGCGCAACGGCGGCGCTCTACGGGCCCCGTCACGGCGGCGCCAACGAGCAGGTCATTCGTATGCTCACCGAGATCGGGCACATCAAGAACGTTCCCGCCTACATCAAACGGGTCAAGGCCGGTGAGGTTCGGCTTCAGGGGTTCGGGCACCGCGTCTACAAGAACTACGACCCCCGCGCCACCATCATCAAGCGAACCGCCGATGAGGTCTTCGAGGTCACCGGCAGGAACCCGCTCCTTGATATCGCGCTGGCGCTGGAGGATGTTGCGCTCGCCGATGAGTACTTCGTGAGTCGAAAGCTCTACCCCAACGTCGACTTCTACTCTGGCCTCATCTACCAGGCGATGGGTTTCCCCATCGAAATGTTCACGGTGTTGTTCGCCATCCCCCGCACGGCGGGGTGGCTCGCCCACTGGATCGAACTCCTCGACCGCGACGCCCGAATCGCCCGCCCCCGCCAGTTGTACGACGGGGCCCCCGTGCGTGACTACCTCGCGCTGACCGAACGCTGATTCGAGATCCTCTTGACCGTCGAGATCGTTCAGATCGACGCCTTCACCGACCAACTCTTCTCGGGAAACCCGGCGGCTGTCTGCCTGCTCGACGAGCCAGCGGATCCAACCTGGATGCAGGCGGTCGCAGGCGAGATGAACCTGTCCGAGACGGGTTTTTTGGTGCCGGTTCACGGTGGCTACGACCTCCGCTGGTTCACCCCCACCGTGGAGGTCGACCTCTGCGGGCATGCAACTCTCGCTGCCGCTCACTACCTCCTCGAACACAAGGGGGCATCGTGGGAAGAACCCATTTCGTTCTTCACCGCATCCGGTGAGCTCACCGCTCAAGTTGGCAACGACGGATGGATCGAGCTCGACTTTCCCGCCGGTATCCCCGAAGCAATCACCCCGCCCGGAGCGCTCCTCGAAAGCCTCGGCCTCGTCGATGTGGTGAGCGTCTCGCGCAGCCGGCTCGACTACCTCATCGAGGTGCCGTCGGCCGATCAGTTGCGGGAGCTCTCCCCTGATTTCGGACACTTGGGCAGCATCGGCACGAGGGGCGTGATCGTCACCTCGGTGGGCGAGGGTCTCTACGACTTCCTCAGCCGGTTCTTCGCTCCGGCGGTGGGTGTCAACGAAGACCCCGTCACCGGATCTGCCCATTGCTCGCTCGGACCTTACTGGGCCGAACGTCTGGGCAAAGAGGACCTGCTGGCCTACCAGGCGTCGCCGCGCGGTGGCGTCGTTCGTGTGGGAGTGCGTGACGACCGCGTGCTGCTCGGCGGTCAGGCGGTCACCGTGATGACCGCCACGCTCAACGCCGTGCCCACCGAGCCGGTCGCCCAACCGGCATTCGTTCCCGGCTGAACGAGCCCGCACAGTTCCCGCACCAGTTCATCGTTTTGGTCGCGGGCGGCACCGACCGAATGACGGGTTTGGCGGGACTCACATCGGAGCGACGTCGATCACGATCTTGCCGATGTTGGCGTTCTGCTCCATTCGCTCGTGTCCGGCGGCGATGGAAGCGAGCGGGAAACGGCAATCGATGACCGGCCGAAGGGAACCGCCGTCGAACAACGGCAACATCTCGGCGGCAAACCGCTGGGTGATGGCAATCTTCTCCTCGAGTGGCCGGGCCCGCAGGACGGTTCCGATCAGGCTGGCTCGTTTGGGCAGCAGCATCCCGATGTTCACCGACGTGACCCCGCCTCCCATCACCCCGACCTGCACGATTCGACCGCCCACTCGCAGCGCCGCAATGTTCCGGTCGACGTAGTCGCCACCAATGACGTCGACCACGACGTCGACCCCGGCCCCGCCCGTGAGTGCCTTGGCGGCGGCCACGAAGTCCGACGCGGCGTAGTCGACAGCGGCATCGGCCCCGAGATCGAGGCAGGCCTGCGTCTTGCCCCCTGATGCGGTGACGATCACCTGCGCGCCGATCGCCTTGGCGATCTGAATCGCCGCCGTCCCCACCCCCGACCCGCCAGCGTGCACGAGGGCCGTTCGTCCGCTCGTGAGCCCACCTTGGACGACCATCGCATCCCACGCGGTGATGAACACCTCAGGAATGGCGGCGGCGTCGGCCAGTGCGACCGACCGCGGCACAACCATCAACTGCCGCTCATGGACGGCAATGCGTTCGGCGTAGGCACCACCGCCGACGATCCCCATGACGGCATCACCTACAGCCCAGGAGCCGGCCCGATCACCCCGGCCCACCACTCGACCCGACAGCTCCATGCCCGGAATCTCCCGTGGCATCGGTGGGCCGGGATAGAACCCCCGCCGTTGCAGCAGGTCGGCGCGGTTCAGCGCCGTCGCCACGACCTCCACCACCACTTCCTCTGGCCCCGGAATCGGATCCGGGAGATCGGCCAACTGCAAGACCTCGGGACCGCCATAGCTGTCTAGGACCACTGCGCGCATTCGTTCTCCTCGATCGACTCGCCTCTACCTTCCGGCGGCGCCGGACATCACCCGGGTGCGAAACCGAGCGTAGTGGGCACACTTTCTGTCGCGGGAGCGACAGAAAGTGTGCCCAGTTCGGCAAGAGGGCGGGGCGGGTCGGACGGCGGGGCGGAGGGAGGGACGGGTCAGCGACGTTCGAAGGGGCAGTGGCGGCACCCTGAGGTGCAGCAGTGACCTTTCGCCCACAACGAGACGGCCGTCATCACGAACAGCCCGGACGTGGGATCGAGATAGCCCGTCGCACCGTTCGCAACGGCGGCATCGTGGGCGCGCATCGCCCGCTCGAAGCGAGTCGAGGTAGGCGCCAATCGAGAAGCCAACGGCAGACGACGACCCTCCGGAACCCCGCCCCACAACGCCACCGATGTCGCCCACCGATAGTCGGGCTTGCCGGTGGGCAGCCGGCGACATTCGTCCACCCGAGTCCAGCTTCGAGGCACCTTGTATCCGGCGAGCTGCTGGCGAACCACGGCGTCCAACTCGGCATCGGAGGGCCGCCGCACGCCTCCCTCGACGGGCCGAAAGGCCACCACCGCAGCAACCCGTTGCCCGAACCGCTGGTCGGGCAGGCCCACCACCAGCGCGTCGGCCACGGCGGGCAGCGACTTGATCACCTCCTCCACCTCCTCCGCGAAGACCTTCTCCCCACCGGTGTTGATGCACGACGACCCGCGTCCGAACAAGGTGATCGAACCGTCGGATTCCGTGGTTGCCATGTCGCCAGGGACCGACCACCGACGCCCCTCGATCGTCGGGAAGGTCGTGGCGGTCTTCTCGGCGTCTCCCCAGTACCCGACGGGAATGTGGCCGGCCCGAGCCAGCCGCCCGATCACCCCGGAGCCTGGTTCCACCCGACGATCGTTGTCGTCGAAGACAGCAGTGTCGCCGTCGGTAAGCAGGCGTGGCGGACCCCCGCTCGGCCCGCGCCGAAGCCGTCCCTGACCGCCCGTTTCCGACGCCCCGAATGTGTCGACGATCTTGGTATGCGGGAGCCTTCGCTGCAGTTCCCGCACCGTGTCGGGCGCCAACACGGCACCGCCGGAAGCAATCACCTGCAACGACGGAAGGTCGAAGGTCGACGGTTTCCGGTTGAGTGCCGTCGCCAACGGTCGGGCGGTCGCATCACCGATGACCATGGTGAGCTGCACCTGCTCCTCCCCCAGAAGGGCAAGCGCGGCGTCGGGGTCGAAACGCCGATCGATCGACAGGACAAGACATCCACCGCCGAGCAACGTTTGGAGCGCAACCCACATCGCGCCTCCATGCATCAGCGGACACAACGGCAAACGTCGAGCAAGTGGATCACCTCGACGAACCCGATCCACCAACTCCTCCGGCCGGACCAACGCCGGGATGCCGGCCGAGGGTGTTCCCCGACCACCCAATGACGCGAAGAAGATGTCCTCGTGTCGCCACATGACACCTTTGGGGGCGCCCGTGGTACCGCCGGTATAGAGGAGGTACAGATCATCGGCCGATCGGCTACGCGGCCGCACGTTTGGCCACCGATCGCCTCCCGGAACGAGCAACGACGCCATGCCGGAGTCGGCCGTGATCACCTCGAGGGGCGCTGGACCTTCGGTGTGGGAAAGGTTCGACGCCCCTATTGCGCTCGCTTCGACCGCACCCGGCACGAGGTCGGGATCGCTCACGACCACGGTGAGGCCAGCATCCGCGAAAAGGTACGCCAACTCCGATGGCGTGTATCGGTAGTTCACATTGACCGGTACGGCACGAAGCGCAAACGACGCCATCATGGTCACGATGTACGGCCAGCCGTTGTGGAGTAGGAGGCCCACACGATCGCCGGGCCGCACACCATGCTCCGCCAAGAGGACAGCCATCTGGTCGATGCGCTCGCCCAACTCGGCATAGGTCCATCGAACCTGCTCGTCGGAAGCACCCCACGATCGCGTCTCCATACCGATCCGTTCTGACGTCCCCCCGGCCTGCCCCCCTGCTTGCGCTGCGACTCCGAAAGCTCGCGTGACCAGGGCTTCCCGGTCGGGAACGGCCGCCACCACCGCTTCGAACAAGTCGGCCAGGTTGAACTCCATTGGCTTCACCTTCTCCCCTGGGCGGGCTCTACCCCAAACTCGCTCCGCCGATAGGGTCGCGTGCATGGACTTCGTGTGGCCAGAGCACCTCCGGACGCTGCAGGCCGAAGCCGCCGACCTCGCCGATGCGTGGCAGGGCGAGGTGCAAGAGGACAGCTGGATTGTGGGCGATTCGGTGCCGTTCGCCCAGGAGCTCGCCGCACGTGGGTGGCTTGGCATGACCTGGCCGAAGGCATACGGGGGTCACGAAGCGTCGCCGCTCGAACGTTTCGCGGTTTTCGAAACGCTCATCGCCCGTGGGGCCCCGGTGGCGTCGTCGTGGTTCGCCGATCGCCAGATCGGCCCCACCCTCTTGCAGTACGGATCGGAGGAACAACGGCGGCGCTACCTCCCCGAGATTGTCGCCGGCCGTTCCGCTTGGTGCATCGGCATGAGTGAGCCCGATGCAGGTAGCGATGTGGCGTCCCTTCGCACGAAGGCCGTCCGGCACGGTGACGACTGGGTGATCACCGGGCAAAAGGTGTGGACTTCAGGCGCCCGTCATGCCGACTGGTGCTACCTGGTGGCGCGCACCGATCCCGATGCCCCGGCGCACGCGGGACTCAGCGAGTTCGTTGTCGACATGCACGCTCCGGGGATCCGAGTCGAGCCCATCCACGACATGACCGGGAACGACCACTTCTGCGAGGTGTTCCTCGAGGAACACCACGTTGCGTCGAGCAGTCTCGTGGGAGCGGAGAACGGCAGCTTCCGGCAGATCATGCGCCAGATGGAGCACGAACGCGGTGGCATCGATCGGCTTGTCAGCAACCGAGCACTGTACGAATGGTGCTTGGACCGGTGGGCCGATCGAGACGATCCGCTCCTCCGTCAGGAAATCGCCGCCCTCGAAACCGGGTATCGCATCGGACGGCACCTCGTGATTCGGGAGGTGCTGGGTCAGGCGCCACGTGGATTCTCGGCTGCCACCAAGACCATCTGCACCGAGTTTGAGCAGCACGTGGCCGCCTTCTGCGCGCGGGTCGCTGGCCCCGATGCCCTCATCTGGGGACGCGTGGCCCGCAATCTCTGTTACGCGCCCGGCTACACCATCATGGGCGGAACCACACAAATCCTCCGGAACGTCCTCGCCGAACGCCTGCTCGGGTTGCCTCGCGGCCCGCTCATCTGACCGCCCCCCACAAAGAAACCGCGGAAGCCTGTTGCAGACCCGCGGAATTTGATACTTTGGCGCTGGGTTCGATGTCGACAGGGGGATGAGCGGACCGTGGCCAGCCAGTACTTCAAGCGGATGCGACAAGAAGCACGTACTCGGCGATCCGAACCCGACGCGACCCACGATGACCATCCGCACGACAATCCTTGGGATGAAGTGCCCGTTCCGCGACTCAGTCAGCTCGCGACCACCGACCCGTTAACCGACGACCGATCCGCCTCGTACGCCGATTGGGCGCAGCGCATGAAGGACAAACGCACCAACAATCAAGTCAAGATCGCCAACGCCACCGATGGCGTGGCATGGGCCAGTTTGGGCGAATCGTGCAGCGAGCCCACCACCTACTGGACCACCGATGCGCTCTACGCCGAGAGTCGGCGGGTGGACGAGGAAGAGCTCACGGAACGCCCGAACCCGTGGCGGGTCGGGGAACTTCTTGCCGTCCTCGATCTCCGCGAGGGTGCGTCGTCGACCGAGGTGGCACTCGCCTACAAACACTTGGCAAAGGCCCATCATCCCGACCGCTACGTAGCCGCCGATGAGGCCACCCAACTGTTTCACTCCGAACGAATGATGTCGATCAACAAGGCGTACCGAGCCTTGCGGCAACTCGAACTGGCCTGAAGGTTCGCCCGACAACACGTCGCGCCATCGTCAGGTGTTTCGGCCATGCGGGGGCGGGGACGGCCGCGACGCCGCCAGCCGACCGTTCCACCACCCAAGTGGTTGTCCTGCCGGCCCTCTGGCCGCTCCGACCATTCCGCTCCCCAAACCCTCAGCGAAAGAGCCTCCGGGGGCTGTTGGCATACCAGAGGTACCACGGCCCTTCCAGCGACGTGAACCGATCCACGCCGGTTTCGGGCGGAGGCCCGGCCGGGCGGTACACCACGCCGTACTCGTCGTCGCCGCCGCCGTTGCCGACCACGTAATACACGGCGTTCCCGCGCCGTTCCACACGATCGATGGCAAACGGCCCGATGGCGTCATCGAGCGGGGCGGCGAAATCACGAAGGTAGACCTCCGCCTCGGCGGTCATGTCGCTTTTCGCCAGTTGGAATCGCACGTTCACCGGCGCCTCCGTGATCGCCGCCGCCACTACCAACACGCCGAGAACGGGAACGATCATGTACATCCAAAGCGGGGCCGGAGGTTCTCCCGCCCGGCTGCGACGGACCAGTCCGATTGCGCACAGAACGCCGAGCACCATCCACCCCACAAGGCAGATGCGGGTGGCCAACACGTGCCACCCCGGTTGGGACAACGCCCACATGGTGGCGATGGCCAGGAAGATGGCGGGGACGTGGGTTGGCTCCTCTACCTGGCGACGGAGCTGCACGCTGAGCCACGAGCGCGGGGGTTCCCCGCCGACAGAAGCATCGGTGGTCGATTCGGACTGCGGGTCTGGCTCCGGTTCGGAGTGCGCATCGGAATCGGGCGGCACTGGTGCATGGTTGCACACGAACGTGACGGGCGCTCCTCGTGGCAGGCTCGCCGTTCCGTCAGCGAACCCGGGGCCGCCAACCCGTCCTGGCGCGTGAACTCGTAGTCTTTCGCCATGAAGATCGATCCGGCCCTCCTCCCCCACGTCGAGGAGCAGGAGGCCTTCAACACCCTTGTCGCCGCCTTCATGCCCAGCGTTCCATCGTTCTCGACCGCCGAAGGCCTGTCGGCGCTTCGCACCAACGACGGCTTCTTCGGCACGGAGCCCGTGGACCACGCGGAGGACCGCACCATCCCCGGACTGGCCGGGCCGATTCCGATCCGAGTCATCGCGCCGCGCCACGCGGCGCCAACCAGCGCCCACGTCCACTTCCACGGGGGCGGATGGTGCATCGGGGCGGCCAAGACCGGCGACTCGACCGCCGCTGCTCTGGCCGATGCCACCGGAGCCGTCGTGGTGAGTGTCGACTACCGCCTAGCCCCTGAACACCCCTTCCCCGCCGGTCCCGACGATTGCGAATGGGCGGCACGATGGGTGATCGAGAACGCGCACGCCGAATGGGGCGTCACCACCTTGAGCATTGGGGGCGGTTCGGCCGGTGCCCACCTGGCCGCGCTCACGCTGCTGCGACTACGAGACCGCGAAGGTCTCGACGCCGTTCAACGTTTCGTCGCCGCCGACCTGCTCTTCGGCTGTTACGACCTCGGGCTCACCCCGTCGGCCCGAGATAGCCACGACAAGCTCGTGATCCCCCGCGCCATGCTCGAGGCGTGCATGAGCCATATTCTCCCCGGCATCGACGTCGAGGGCCGGCGATCCCCCGAGTGGTCACCCCTCTACGCCGACCTCACGGGTTTGCCCCCGGCGCTCTTCACCGTCGGCACGCTCGACCCGCTGCTCGACGACTCGTGTTTGCTGTACGAGCGCTGGACCGCCGCCGGCAACGAAGGCGAGTTACGGGTGTACCCAGCGGGAGTTCATGGGTTCCCTTCCTTCCCCACCGAACTCGGACGGATTGCCACGAGTCACATGACCACATGGCTCGCCACCAAGCTTCGCGACCGCCCATCGATGAGCGAGTAATGCTGCTCGAGTCGACCTCGCCAGCCAGTGTGCTGATCAGTGGTCGGTGGTGTCGGTGTGGCCGGGCTTATCAACTGAGTCGATCATGTCGAGAAGCGTGAGCGCCACCAGCACCGATCCACCACCGCCTTCGGAACCATCGGCCGAGGACCGACCAGACAACACGTAGCGGTCCGGACGAAGCAGCACGGTGTCGAGGTGGTGCCGTGCGAACCACGCTTCGAGGAAGCCGTCTACGTCGATCACCTCCGCCATCTTCCCAACCCGCTGGTCGTAACCCACCCCGTCCGCGTTGAGATCGTTACTGGCTGACGTCCGCACCATCACGGCCATACCACCGAGCCGTTCCCAACGTTCACCTTCAATGGTGCCGTGCCGCGGCCGGGGATCGGGACCGACGGTGATGAGTGCAAAGCCCGCGCCGAGAACGTCGTCGAGCCGCACGCGCGCACCGTCGACCCATCGTTGCACCCAGGGCTGGATGAAGAGCCGACCAGCGCCGGCGGTCACGCCTTCGTGACAACCGGGTCCGAGGGGTGGCAGCAGAGATCCCGAGTCTGGATCACGTTTTGACGCCGGCGACACGCCGAGCATCTGGGCGTCTCGTTCTGCCGCGGCCTCGGGATCAAGCAGGCAGATGGTACGCCCTATCGCCACGGCGAGCTCGATGATCGCTTGCACATGGGCTGATCGTTCGGACGCGTAGGAGTCGAGCAGACGGGCTTCGCAGAGCCCGTGGAGCACAAGGTCGAGCTTCCATGCGAGGTTGGCGGCGTCTCGAATTCCGCTGCACATGCCCTGCCCCAAGAACGGAGGCATCAGGTGGGCGCTATCGCCGGCGAGCAGCACGGAGCCGGCGCGCCACGCGGGCGAAACCCCCGCCTGAAACGTGTACACAACGGCCCGCTCGATCTCGGCGTCGTCGGGCGTCAACCATGGTGAGAGCAATTCGTAGACCTCTTGCTCGTCACGCAGATCATCCGGATCCTCACCGGGAAGAACCATGAACTCAAAGCGGCGGCGAGGATCTGGCATTGGCACGAAGGTCGCGGGACGACGGGGATCGCAGATCTGCTGGCACACCGTGGGTAGCGACACCGATCGTTTCATGAGGAGGTCGATCACGAGCCACGATTCATCGAATCCGAAGTCGGTGAGGGACAGGCCGGCGGCCGATCGGACGGCGCTCCGAGCCCCATCGGCGCCCACGAGGTACCGAGCCCGGAGATTTGTTCGGACCCCGGTGTGCACGTTGTCGATCATCACATCCACGCCACCGTGCTCATCGAGGACGATGGCGTGGTCTTCCAAACCAACGACTTCGTGCTCAAGCAGTACCTCGACGTTGCGGAAACGTTCGATGCCGGAGCGAAGGGCCAGCTCCAACCCCGGCTGGTGGAACATGTAATCGTTGGCCTCCGCCACCGGCGCCGGGCCGACGGGCTGGTCGAATGCCAAGAGGATGTCGCCCGCCCCGTTCACGAGGTGCATCCCGTCGATTCCGCAGGTGGCCGAACCCACGGCCTGGTCGAGGCCGACGGCTTGAAACACACGCATGATCTCGTGGTCGAAGTGGGCCGCTCGCGGCAGGTGGTAGACCGACGGCTGACGTTCGACTACCACCACTCGATGCCCCGCCTGGCCCAACAGGTTGCCGAGGATCGCACCAACAGGGCCGTAGCCGGCGATGACCACGTCTGCATCGAAGGGCTGGGCGTTCATGCCTGATCGAGGTAGCTCACGCCATACACGTGGGTTGGCCGAAGTTCGATCACCACTCGATCCATGGACGCGAGCCCACCATCCGTGAGTGGTGGTTCGACGGGCGACCCGACGATCAACGAGAAGATGGCTCCGGTGCGCTCGGCGATCCCTTCGGTGTGGATTGTTGCCGGACCTTCCAGGGTCACTGCCGGAAACGGCGCCTCCGGACCATGCACACAGTAGGAAGCCCACCCATCTCGCTGTATCGCCCGTCCCTTCAACCGCCGCGACTCCGTGGAGATCCAGAGTGCCCCTTCCTCGAACAGATGCCGCACGACGGTCTGATGAATCGTTCCATCCCGACGATGGACCGCGAGTACCCCGGCCGTGTTGTGTGCGAGGAAGGTTTGGATCGCGGGCGTCAGTTGACCGGACATTCAGGCAGCCTAACGCCACGACCCGAATTACGCAACGATGCGTAGCGTAAAGCCGTCGCAACCCAGTACCGAGTGTTCCGGATCATGGCGGCGGCACCTGCCCGTACCCCTCGAGCACCGTGGCCACGAGGTGCTCGGCGTAGCTGTCCGTGATGGGAAGACGCATCACCAAGAACCGCATGAGCACCCCGCCAAAACAGAGATCAAAGGGAATCTCTCGATCTACATCGTCCGGCAGTTCGCCGCGTTGTACGGCTCGGTCGATGATCGCGTCGAGCTCACGTTTCCGGTCGGCGAGGAAGCCGGCGGCCGCCACGTCAGACAGATCCGGGCGCTCGGCCAACGCCAACTGCAAGGCCCGCACCATGCTTCCGAGCGCACCATCACGTAGCGCGCGTGCGAAATCGTCCACAAGGCTCGCCAAGTCCGCTCGCAAACTCCCCTGGTCGGGAACCGGCGTCGCATCGGTGAGCTGCGCCACGGCAGCGAGGACGAGATCGGCCTTGGCCGGATACCTCCGGTAGATGGTGGACTTGGCCACCGCTGCCCGGACAGCCACGGCCTCGATCGTGAAACCTTCGTAGCCGAGTTGCTCGATGAGCTCAACCGTTGCAACCAGGATGCGTTGGTCGACGCCATGATCACGCGGCCGACCTCGACCGACAGTCGCATCCGGGCTGACACCTCCGCGTTGCAGCACTAGTGCTCCAACCCGGAAGTCGGTCGCGCATCTCGCCGGCCAGCTTCGTCCCTCACGGCGTCCTCGTCCTCGCCGAACGGATCAAGTGGGCCTTCGTCCTGCGTCCTTGCGAGAGACGAACCATGACTCGGCGATATCAGGCGCCACTTCCCCGTTGCAGCACTAGCGCTCCAACAAGAAGTCGGTCGCGCATCTCGCCGGCCAGCTTCGTCCCTCACGGCGTCCTCGTCCTCGCCGAACGGATCAAGTGGGCCTTCGTCCTGCGTCCTCGCGAGAGACGAACCATGACTCGGCGATATCAGGCGCCACTTCCCCGTTGCAGCACTAGCGCAACTTCCGGATCTCGACGAGCGCGCCCCGTTGGTCGACCCACACGGCCACCTCGTCGGCCGTCTGCTCGAACTCGTCGGCGAGGTCCAACGCGCCCGTTGCGGCCTGCCCACTGCGTACCCGCGCTCGGGTGAGCCGAACACAACCGGTGGCGCCAGGCCGAGTGGAGACCATCGCTTCAACGTTGATCTCGAGGAAGGTGCCCAACCCGAAGTAGCTCGCCGTGGAAGAACCCCGCGTGGCCGTGCCGACCCACGGGGACACCCATGCCACCTGGAAGCCATGGCGAAGCAACACGATGTTGGCCTCATCGGCCAAGTCACGAGGGAGCTCGTTGGCGTGCACTTCGACCACCCTCAACGCTGCTTCACGATCTGCACGAGCGAACCACGCTTCTCCGACCATTCGGCGAGCTCGTCGCACAGTTGCTCGAAGTCGTCGGCCAGTGCCACCGCCACCGTTGCGTTGGGTGCGACGGCCGCGGGGTCCTGCCGCACGAATCGAACGCAGGCACCGGCCACGGTGCTCGTGGTATACCGCGTGACCAACACCTCGACATCAACCTCGTGACCGGTGCTGCGAGCGCCCGGCGTGATCGCGGGAAGCGGTCGCCGGCACTTCATCTTCCACCCCGCGGCGGTCGTGGTGATCTTGAAGCCCGCTCGTTGCATGGCGGCAAAACATTGCTGGAACAAGGCCTGTGGCTGCTCCGTGGTGTGAATGTCGACGAGGCGCACCCGACGGTTCTAGCTCACACCGAGCCCACGGGTTCGGCTGCGAGCATCGAACCGAGGTGCGCCAGCTGCGGCGCGGCCCCCTCGAGGGTGAGTTCGAGTTCCTTCGCCCAAAGGAAGTGACGGTGGATCGGGTAGTCCAAATCGATCGAGATGCCGCCGTGCAGGTGAAGGCCCGCGTGGCCAACCCGGCTACCGCTGTACGACGCCCAATACTTCGCAACCGCAACGTCTTTATCGGCTGGCTTTCCTTGTGCGAGGCGCGAACCAGCGAGCAGCATCGACAACTTCATGGCCTCGACGTCAACGAAACAATCCGCCATTCGATGCCCGACCGCCTGGAACGACCCGATCGGCCGGTCGAACTGTTGGCGGGTGGACACGTAGCTCGCAGTGATCTTCATTCCTCCGTCAGCCACACCGGCCGCGAGTGCACACACGGCGACGACGCCACGGTCGACGATCCACGACACCACGTTCTCCCCACGGAGCTCATGCGCCGCGCCGACGGACACATCAGTGAACGAGACCTCGCAGCGGGGCTCGTGGTTGAATGTGTCCTGGCGCTCGATGCGCAGGCCAGGGGCATTGGTCGCGACCACGAACGCTCGAAGGGTGCCGTCGGTGCCGGCGCCGGTAACGATCATCGACCCGGCGACGTGGGCGTAGGCGACGTTCGTCTTACTGCCGTTGAGCACCACGTCACCATTCAGGTCATCCACCAAGAGCGCCGGCGCGGACAGCGGCGCCGCGATCTCGCTCAGTGCGAGAGCGATTGGATGCCGACCGTCGATCACCGACGGAATGGCGGCTTCGATCGCCGACGCGCTTCCGAACTCGGCGATGGCCGCCGCTCCAACGAAGGTGGACCAGAGCGGGAGCGGGGCAACGTTTCGGCCGGCTTCCTGGAGGACAAGGCAGGCTTCGAGAAAGCCGAACCCGCCACCACCCACGGCTTCGGGAAGCGCGATACCTAGCAGTTCGCTCTTCGCGAGCTCAAGCCACGTTTCTCGGTCGAACCATTCCGTCCCCGCCTCCACCTCCTTGAGGTGTTCCTGGGTGCAACGGTCGGTCAGGATCTGGGCGCTGAGCCCCACGATCGCCTGCTGTTCTTCGGTGAGTGCGAAATCCATAGTGAGTTCCTTGCGAGAGTGGGATGACGTGCGGGGGTCAGCGGGAGCCGGGAAGGCCCAGGCCAAAGATGGCGATCAAATCTCGTTGCAGCTCGTTGGTGCCGCCCCCGAACGTGAGCACGTGAAGTCCCCGGAGGTAGGTGGCGACGCGGCCCTTCAACACCGCCCCAGGCGAGCCGTCACGTACGCCGGCCACTGGCCCCAACACCTCGAGCAGCTTGCCCAGACCCTCCATGTAGAACTCGGTGCCGAAGACCTTGATGGTGGACGCCGCTGCCGGGTCGAGCGCCTGACCTTGTTCGGCCCCCCAAGCCACTCGCCAGTTGAGCGTTCGCAGCACCTCGACGCGGGCGTGAACCCATGCCAGGTTCGCCTGCACCCAAGGCTCGTCGATCAGTCGCCGACCATCGGCAAGCTCCAACTCCTGGGCGTAACGCCGAACATCGTCGAGCGCCCGCTCCATGATCCCCGAACTACAAAGCGTGACGCGCTCATGGTTGAGCTGCTCCATGATGAGGTTCCACCCTCGGTTCTCTTCGCCCACGAGGTTGCCGTACGGCACCCGAACGTCCTCGTAGAACGTGTAGTTCGTGTTGAAGTTTCCGAAGTTGCGAATCGGTACGGCCTTGAACCCGGGCGTCGCCGTAGGCACGATGATCATCGAGATGCCCTTGTGTTTGAGCTCCTCAGGATTCGTTCGGACCGCGAGCCACACATAGTCGGCGTCGGTCGCCAGCGAGGTAAAGATCTTTTGTCCGTTGATGACCCACTCGTCGCCGTCGCGTGTGGCCCGGGTCTGAAGGGTGGCGAGGTCGGTGCCCGCATCCGGTTCGGTGTAGCCGATCGAGAAATGGATCTCACCTCGCAAGATCTTCGGCAGGAAAAAGTTCTTCTGTTCGTCACTGCCGTACTTCATGATCGTGGGCGCAACCGAGTTGATCGTGAGCATCGGCACCGGCGCACCCGCCCGCATCGACTCGTCGAAGAAGATGAACTGCTCGATGAAACCACGACCCTGACCGCCGTACTCCGTGGGCCAGCCAACACCCAGCCAGCCGTCGGCCGCCATCTGCAACACCACTTGGCGGGCTACCGGCCCGACGCCCTCACTGTGGGCGAGCGCATCAACGATCTCTGGCGTGAGCAGTTCGGCGTAGTAGGCCCGCAGTTCTCTGCGCAGCTCGTCGTGCTCGATGGAATAGCCGATGTGCATGGAGTCCCCAAAGGTCGGTTCGCAGCGAGTTGCGAAAACGAGAACGTGTTCTACTCCATTGAAACCCACGGCAACGACTGCTGTCGAGTCCGGCCCTCCGTCATGCGCCTCCCCGCCCCCGATCTGACTCGCTCAGCCCTCCGCACCAACCGTGTCTGGCGGTCCGGTGTCTGGCGGTCCGGTGTCTGGCGGTCCGGTGTTCGGCGGTCCGGTGTTCGGCGGTCCTTGCAGGGGCGCTGGTTCCGTAGCTGTGGTGGTGGAACCCAGGCCGGGGTCGGCGCTGGCCGGCCCCGATACGGCGTTGAGGTCGATGTTGCAGGCCTTTTTGATGTAGGTCGTGGAACGATCGATCGACACACTCCGCTGCTCACCCACACGCCCGAGCACCTCGAACACTGGGTCGTAGGCTTCCGTCGAATCCTTGCCGTATTTGGCCACAACCTCGTCGACCAACCGGTTCGCTTCGGCAAACCCGTCCGCCCAGTCGAGCATGGCCGGCCGGACCACCTCGGGAGCATCCGACGCGACGTCGCGAAGCGCCGACTCCATCCGTTTGACGACCTCGGCGTCCTTGGTGATGTCCACGCCACCGGCGCTCACCTGTTTGAACTGCTCCGCTTTGCGACACATCTCGGCGTGATCAACATCGGCCAGCGACGGATCGCGGACGTCGGTCCCCGCCAGCACGGAAGCCCCGAGCGCGGCGGCAACGACCGCCACCACCACGCCCGTCCAGAGCCAGGGGTTTCGTTGCCACGGCACCGCCGATTTGGATCGACCCCCATCGCCGGCAGATCCTTCTTCGACGAATTCACCCGCGGCCAGTTGACGCTGCCGCACCGCCGGCGACGCCTTGCGTTTTCGCACGGTTCCACTTCCCGGTGACTGCTGATCCGCGTTGCCGTCCGTGCCGTCCGTGCCGTCCGTGTCTGCCATCTCGTGCTCCATCCCTGAAGTAGGTCGCGCCTCTCACCGACTCGCCGATCGGTTGGCGGCACCTCCGAGATGCAGCACCGGTGGTTCCTTGCGATCGAGAGCTCCGTCAACGGACGGGCCATGCTACCGACAAGCACCACGCCAGAATTGGCCATACGCTCGGAGGCATGCGAGTGATTGTCGGGCCTGTGCCTTCAGGCAGCACCATGATCTGGGTTGCGTACGCCCGAACCGTGCTCGGGCAAGCCATGGCGGGGCGGAGTCCCGCACGAGTCGACCCAGACATCGTGGAAGGATTCGAGTCGTTTCTCGACGGCTGGGAACGCCTCGCCGCCGCATCGCCCGAGTTCACCTGGACGATCGATCTCGACCCCGACCAAGCCCGTTTCCTCACGCACGCCTTCTTTCAGTTGGTATCCGGACTCGACCGCGAAGCAAGCCAGCGGGGGTATCCCATCTCGCCCCCCGAGGGCGAAGCGTTCTATTTCGCACTCGTGGGGTCCCTGCTCGATGCGCTCATCAATGAAGGTGACGAGCTGGCGGCCTTCGCCATCGACCTCCGGGACCAGTGGCCGGGCTGGAAAGACGGCTGAGTGAAAGTCGCCAGGAGCGAAGTGCTCAGCCGGTGAACGCGGGAGTTGCCGCGGGAAGTGCGGGCGGCGGAGGGGTGGGGGTCGGGACGGTGGGAGGAACCTCCACCACGGTGAGCGCTGCCACTGCACTGAAGTCGAGGTCCAGCGACGCGCCCTCGGCGCTTACCTGATACCGCCATTGATCCCAGCCGACAGTGCTCCACGGACTCGACCAATGGTCTTGCGGGTGGAGGTCGACAACGTTCCCGTCGACAGTGAACGGCGCCGCTGTGCCGAACGTCAGCGCGCCCTGCTGCGGGGAGTTGTAGGCAACATCGAAACCGTCGCCGGGCGTGTGCGGCTGGCCCTCCAACGAGCGAGGCACCACGGCCGGAACCTGCGACGTGATCGCCGCCACAAATGCGGCGAACGGATCGGGGGCTTCGGCGAAGTCGGACGCTCGACCTACCTCCGTCACCCACACGTTGTCGGGCCCGCCGGGGGCAAGGAGATCGAACCGTTGGGTGAGGCCCCGGGTGGGCTCCGTCGCCGGGTTGTACACACGCCACTGCGTGTCGCGCCACGACCACAACGCCACGTAGCCGTTTCCTTTGCGGCCAATCACCCAGTTGCCGACTTCGACCACCTCGTCGAAGTGTTCGGTGGGAAAGTACGCGTGGGTGAAGTCCTCGTAACCCAGCCGATCCAAAGGACCCTCATCCTGGTCGGCAAAAGCAGGGGCGTAGATCGACACATTCACCCGTTCCACCTGGGCCGAGCGAGGTGCGGCACCTTCGCCAGTCCAGTAGCCACTGTTCGTGAACCAGTCGGTGGTTTGCGGCAAGGGTTGATTCGGCAGTTGCGTGAACACCTGCGCATCGGCGTCGATCGTGGCCTGCCAGATGTGGACCTGCTCGCTGTACTGCCCCGGACGCCAGTCCTGCGCCGTCGACAGCATCACCTCCGGCGAGCGCCAGGTGTTGGTGTGGACTTCGCTCAACAAGCCTGCATTGATCTGCGGACCGAGGGCCGCGCTGAGTTCCTGGAGTTGCGGAATAGTGGAGGCTTCGACGATCGGGCGGAGCGACGCCGCCTGCTGAAAGTTGTCGGTGTCCCACAGGTCGTACGCGTTGATCGTATTGATCGACAGGGGCACCACCGGCCACGCGAACTGCGCACCGATACCCCACCACACCATGAGGTCGTCGTACGGCTGACCCGCCGCGGGAGCGGGATCGCTCAGCACTGGCGGCGTGATCGGCACCGGCAGACTCGCATGTTGCCGGACCGTGCCAACGGTGGTGCTCTTGGCGATGTTGACGGCGGCCTGCGGAGGAACGTAACGAGTCGCCACCGCGAACGCCACCGCCACATCGTTGTTCACGAAGCCGATCGGCGTGTCGTCGAACACCAACTTCTGCAACGTGAACGTGTCTTCGTCACGGGCGGTCATCTTGTCCTTCATGTACGAGCGCCCATGTGTGGCACCGAAAGCCCCGTTCTGCAGGTGCGACGCGACCTCCACGAACATCACGTCGAGCATCATCGCGGCGTAACGCGAAAGCTCGGCGTCGTCAGAGAACTCGGCCAGGTTCAGCAGTGCTTCGAGGTCCTCCCCGTAGTAGACGTTCGAGAGCCACTCCGAGAAACCGAAACGGGCCCGGAGCCCAAGCCACTTACGGATCAGCGGCTCGGCGTGGGCCATGTGTTGGGCACCCGTCAGTCCGTCGTTCGTAAACGTTCGGGTTGGGAACGCCTGGCCAACGAGATACTCGTTGGTCAAAAACAGAATCTGGTGGTTCTCCGTCCAGTAGTACTGGCTGTCGGTGATCCCCGCCGGCGTCGGTTCTGTCCACCAATATTTGAACGCGAGCAGGCGTTCTTCCCACGCCGCCAACGTATCCGGATCAAGCTGATCTCGAAAGCCGTACCAAAGCGGCAGGAACGCGGCCACGTTGAAATCGCCGGTGTCGTTGAAGTTGATCAACTTCTGAAACTCCGAAGCGAAATCCGAGGGTTGTGGCGCGGTGCCATCGAAGGCATGGGTGTTGTCGCGCCGGTGCCGCTCGGCGTGGGCCAGTATCGAGTTCTTCCTGCCGTTGGCCATCGGGGTGGCGGTGGCGAAGGCCAAGAACGCATCCTGCCGACTCGCCCACGCCGCCGGCTCCATCCGAGCTCCGCCAAACGTCAGCGGGGTGGGAGGTGGGATCGCACCGGCGAGGGGCACCGGTGGTACCACCGTGGCCACCGCCCCCACGACGAGTGCTAGTACAAGCGCGGCGCAGTGACGCGCCATGATCCCCCAGCGGTTCGACATGTGGGGAGGGTACTTCGGCCGCCCCGTGGGGTCCGGACATCAACCCTCGTGGTCACCGAAATGTTCGAAGGTGACGGGTTCGATTCCACCGGCGCTGAGCACATGGATCGAGCCGGCGAAGGGGCCGTCGGAAACATCGGTCACATCGATTCCCTCACCTTCACGCTGAGATTCGCTCATCTGGGCCACATCGTGCACCGTTCCGGACCGGAGGTCGATGGCATAGATCCCATCAATCTCGTCGTCGGTGGCGAGGTACACCACCCCGCGCACGGCGTCCACGTCTGCCCCCTGCACCCGTGCCACTCGCCGGGAGAGCGGCAACGGGCCCAGCACCTCCCAGGGTGTCGACGGATCACTTCCGGGGGCCGGCATCCGATACTGGAGGAGCACCTCGTCGCTGAACTGATCCATCCCGAATGCCGTGCGCGTCACAGGATCGAACGCCACGAAGGAAGCATGGTGTTGGGGCACCGCGACCGATCCAAGGAATCGAAACGTTCGCGCATCGAACGCCGCCATGCGCATGTCGGGATTTGCCTTGTCGGGTTTCTCGAGCGGCCCCCACAGGAGGCCCGTTTCGGCATCGATATCCACATCGCCAAGATGATCGAACCCCTCGGATGCCAGATCGGGTGGAATTGCGGGGCCAACACGAACGATCTCGGTGAGGGCATCGCCGCTCGTGCGAAAGAGCCCGTTGTTGGTGGAAAAGATCCAGTCGTCGCCGTCTCGAGCAAGCCCCTGCCGGTAGGCCGGACTCACCGCCTGACGAGCGTTACGAGCGTAGGCACGCGGCGACGAGGCAAACCCGGTACGGGATTCGATCGCCGGCGCAGCGACGGTGGCCGACGGCCCGACCGTGGAACCGGTTTGTGGCGACGTTGGCGCGGGGGCTGCGCCCGGACCGCTCGAACATCCGAGGCCACCAAAACAGAGCCAGGCCGCCATCGCCGCTACGGCACCGGGCCTTGTTCTCGGCCGGACTTCGGTAGGCACGGATGAACCACACAACATGGGGCCGATCGTAGGAGCCGCGCCGGTACCCTCGCCTCCATGCCCTCGATGCAACACAAGGACCTGTACACGTTTCTCGCCTCCACGGGCCCTGGTGGCGCCGCCCGAACGGCCAAGCTTGCCACCGTGCGCGCCGACGGCTCACCCCATGTGGCACCGATCTGGGTGGCGTTCGACGGCGACGATCTCCTCTTCACCACGCACCGAGACAGCCTGAAGGGAAAGACCCTCCAACGCGATTCCCGGGTGTCGTTGTGCTTCGACGACGAGACGCCGCCGTTCGCCTTCGCAGTCGTGAACGGCACCGCCACCATCAGCGAGGACCCCACCGAGCTGTTGCAGTGGGCCACCGAGATCGGTGGCCGCTATATGGGCCCGGCCAAGGCCGATGCCTATGGCCGCCGCAACGGGGTTGCCGGCGAACTCCTCGTTCGTGTTCACCCCACCAAGGTTTTCGGCGCCACTGGCGTTGCCGACTGATCTCGAACCCCCGCGACTCACGTCACGATCTCGGCGGGTCGGTGGCCGACGGAATCCGCTCCACCGCTCCCCGCCCTTCAAGCGCGAGCAGGACAGGCTCCAGGTCGGCCCGCACGACCGACGGGTTCACGTCGTAGATGTCGGCCAGGATGCTCACCATGTCCGGAACGGTGGTACGCGTCGCCAGCAGTTCCCACATGATGGCGCCGGATGCCTGCACAAACGTTGGCTGATCGTCGGTATCGCCAGGTGAAAGCACGATCACGCCGTCGGCGAGTTGCCGCCAGAGCACGTCAGGCGCGCGGCGCCAAACCTCCGGGTCGCCGAGGCCTTGCGCGATCTCCTGCTCACCATTGCCATCAGCCCCGTCGCGGTTCTCCACCCTGCCATCCTTGTCGACGGCACCACACGGGGAGAAGCAAAGGGGCCGTCCGGTAGGGTCGACCGGATGAGCAATGGGTTCGGGCCCGACGACGATGACGCGGACGACGCCGATACCGGCGATGCGGGAAATGACGACGCCACCAGTCCCAAGGTCGAAGTCGCGCTCACGGTCATCGAGAAGCTCGGCGCCGTCACCGCGGCTCTCGGTGTTTCCGAAGCTAGGCCGCAGCAGGTCGAGATGGTGGAGCGCATCGCTCGGGCCCTCGACGAGGGTCGGCCGGTCGCCATCCAAGCAGGTACCGGGGTCGGCAAGACGTTCGGTTACCTGACCCCCGCCATCAGCCATGCGCGCGCCACGGGCGACAAGGTCGTGGTGGTCACCTCGTCGATTGCGCTCCAGGACCAGTTGGCCCGCAAGGACCTCCCGTTTCTCGAAGCTCACCACCCCGACCGTTTCTCGTGGCTCGTGCTCAAAGGACGCTCGAACTACCTGTGCGAGGCCGCGCTCACGGAAACACGAAGGTTGGTTACCCAGGCACAGCAGGGGTCGCTGGAGCTGGAAACTTCGGAACCAACGTTGTCATCCTCGGATCTGGAACGGCTCGATCAGGCACAGCTCGCGAAGATTCTCGAATGGTCAAGGTCCACTCGATCCGGTGACCGGGCCGAATTGGGCGCAGTCCTTGATGCCGAGCCGGATGCCGCCACATGGGGTGCCGTATCCGTCGCTCCCGGCGCCTGTCCGGGGGCTGACCGGTGTGCCCACGGCGACGACTGCCTCTACGAGAAGCGCAAACGACGCGCCCACAGCACCGACGTGATCGTCGTGAACGCCCACCTCTACGGCGCGCACCTCGCGCTCGATGGTGGGCTGCTGCCCGAGCACCGAGTCGTTGTGGTCGACGAAGCGCATGAGTTCGTCGACGCGGTGATCGGCGCGCTCTCGGTGGAACTGTCTCGCACCCGCGTGCTCCAACTCACCCGCCTTGTCCGCAGCGTTTCGGCCGATGCCGCCGACGACCTTCGAGATCTCGAAGCCGCTGCACAGCGATTCCACGACACGGTGATGCTGATGGCGAGAGCCCGAGCAGAGACCGGGCGGCCGATGAGGCTTGCCAACGGGATGGCCACCGACCCCGATCTCGTGGAGTCCGCGGTTGCGCTCCTCGCGCCGTTGGTGTCTCTCACCGCAACCCTGCGCGAAACCCGCGACAACGTGGAGCCGGGTGCCGCCGGCCGAATCGAGGGCGCGATGCTCGCCGTTTCCACGTTTCACTCCGACATCACCGATCGTTTGCTCGCATCGCCCGATGGTCGGGGCGACGTTGTGTATCTCGAGCACGGAGACACGTGGGCCTGTGTGAAAGCCACGTCGATCGCCATCGGCAACCGGCTACGCACCGTCGTGTGGGACGAAGGGGTCGTGCCGGTGCTCACCTCCGCCACACTTCCCGCCTCGATCCCGCTCGACTTGGGGATCGAACAGGCAGAGTGGGCCGATGTGGGTACCCCGTTTCCCTTCCGCGACAACGCGCTGCTCTACGTGCCCAAACGATTTCCCGAACCTCGCGGGGCGAGCATCGACGCCTGGCGCTCGCTCGCCACCGAGGAGCTACTCGACATCATCGATGCGGCTGGCGGCCGCACGCTGGCGTTGTTCACCACGAACCGCGCCGTAGGCGATGCTGCCAAGGCTGCTCGGGCCCGGTTCCCAAACCTCACGATCTACGCGCAAGGCGAGCTTCCCAAGGCCGAGCTCACCCACCGTTTCATCAGCGACGAGACCTCCTGCCTTTTCGCCACCGCATCGTTCTGGACAGGCATCGATGCGCAGGGCGCGACCCTCCGGGCCGTCGTGATCGACAAGCTTCCGTTCCCGGTACCCACCGATCCCATCATGCAAGCCAAGGAGGAGATGGTGGGATCCGAAAAGAGTTTCGCCCTCGTGTCCGTCCCTGCCACCGCGATTCGGCTGGCCCAGGGCGCGGGCCGACTCATCCGCACCTCCACCGACCAGGGGGTGGTCGCGGTACTCGATCCTCGGCTCGCCACGAAGTCCTACCGGACGCAGCTTCTCGCCTGTCTTCCTCCGATGCGAAGGACCATCGATCGCAATGAGGTGCTCACGTTCCTCCGTGAGCTACGCGACGCACCAAAGGCCTGACCGAAACCGGTGGATCCGCTCGTCAGCCCCTTCGGCACGTTCCCACTCCGCCGGTATCCAGCATCGCCGGCCGACCCCCTCCGCGCGTGGGACGCGGCAGACGAGTTGCTGCTGTTGTGTGTCGCGGAGACGCACCCTCGGGGCATGACCGGCCACACCGTCGTGGTGAACGACAACTGGGGCGCACTGACCACCGCGCTGACTGGCGACGTCGAACGGCTCACCAGCATCACGGACTCGTTTCTGGCGAGACGCGCCGTTCTCGCCAACGTCGCCATCTGCCGTCGACCAACCGAGGGGCTGGCCTACCAAACCAGCTTCGACCCGGTGGAAGCGCCGATCGACATGCTGCTGCTGAAGGTCCCAAAGGACCTGGGGCTCCTCGAGGATCTGCTGCACCGGTTGGGCCCCCGCCTGCATGCCCGCAGCACCGTGCTCGCCGCCGGCATGACCCGCCACATTCATCGGTCGACACTGGAACTCTTCACCCGCCTCGTGGGGCCGACCACCACCTCGCTGGCGCGAAAGAAGGCCAGGCTCATCCACAGCGTGGTCGACCCGTTGCTCGAGCGCCCCTCGAACCCGTGGCCGAATGCTGTAACCGTGGCAGTGCCCGGCCGGAACGAGCCAGTCACCACCACCAACCACGCCGGGGTGTTCTCGTCGCATCGGCTCGACCTCGGAACCCGGCTCCTCCTCACCACCCTCGACGGACTCGTTTCCGGACGCCCGCCGGAGCCCAACCAACCGCCCACCCAAGTGATCGATCTGGGATGCGGGAACGGCGTGGTGGGGACCGCTTACGCGCTGCTCCAACCGGCGTGTGGGGTGACGTTCATCGACGAGGCGTACCGAGCGGTGGCATCGGCAGAAGCAACCTTTCGTGCGACGAGCGCGGATGGCCATTCCGGTCGGTTCGTATGGGGAAACGGCATCGCCGACCTTGACGACTCGCCAGAGATCGGTGCGGGAACCGTGGATCTCGTGCTGAACAATCCCCCGTTTCATGCCGACCACGCCGTGGACACCGCCACCGCGATGCGAATGTTCAGCGACGCCCATGATGCCTTGCGACCCGGGGGCGAGCTCGTCGTGGTCGGCAACCGCCACCTCGGCCATCACACAAGACTGCAGCGATTGTTCGGCAACCACGAGGTGCTCGCGGCGAACCCTCGGTTCGTCGTCCTGCGCGCCATCCGCAGCGACGTTTCCGTCGGCGACCCCCGGTCCTAGCGGCGTGGGTGGGCGCCGCCCCCCTTGCCACCGGGCGGTGAGACAAAGCAACGCCGCGACATCCAGAATCGGCCGGAAGCCGCAGATGTTTTCCGACCCACGATCCCGCAAATGCGGACAGAAGGTGTCCGGTTTTCGGCGCGATGATTTGGCTTCACCCACCTCAGGAGCGCCGATGGCCGCCCATGTCCCCCCGCACACAGACGAGCGCGAGCTCCTGTTGGCGTTTCTCGATCAGCAACGCCACGGGATTCGAAACGCCGCGTTGGGATTGACCGACGACGAAGCTCGGCGGACCCCAACTTTGGGCGCCCTGAGCATCGGTGGTCTCGTGAAACATGCCGTCAAAACCGAGCGCTACTGGGTCGAGCTCGCCGTACCCGGCTCGCTCGAAGCCGGAGCAACGATCAACTACGACTACGAGACCGGATTCCTTCTGCTTCCCGACGAGAAGCTCTCTGCCATGCTCGAGGCCTATGCCGACGTCGCCACCCACACCGACCGCGTCATGCGCGACGCGGCCCTGACCGACCCTGTCCCCGTCCCGCGGGGCGCACCGTGGTTCCCGGCCGACGTCGACGCGTGGTCGGTGCGATGGGTCTTGCTCCACCTCATCGAGGAGACGGCCCGCCATGCCGGCCATGCCGACATCGTGCGCGAAAGCATCGATGGCGCAACGATGTATCCCCTCATGGCCGCCGCCGAGGGGTGGCCGGCCACCGATTGGCTCACGCCCTGGGCGCCTGCTTCCTGAGGCTTCTCCACCGGTCGGCCAAACGTGCCGGGCCGACCCCAGGACCAACTCGGTGCCCTGGGCGTCAAACTCCCGGCTCAACCCCCCAACAAGGCTGCTCGATCGCGTGAGGTGTTCGGGCTATTCGGCGAGGAAGGCGATCGCCCGACGCCACGCATCGGCGGCATCATCGGCACGGTGTGATGGACGGGTCGGATCGTGCACAAAACCGTGGTCGGCCCCCTCGTAGCTGACGACCGTTACGCCGGCAGCCTCGGCGTCGGCCACATCAGCGGGTGGCGTATAGGGGTCGGCGGTGCCCACCACGGTGAGCACCGGGCACGCACCCGGAGCGCGCACGGCTTTGAGGGGCTCCACCAGCGCCGGGTGAGACCAGGCGTCGGGAATGCGAATCATGCCGTAGAAGGGCACCGCTCGGTGGAAACGACCGGTGCCGGCGGCCTGAAACGTGAACATGCCGCCCATGCAGAAGCCGAGCACGCCGACGGTGGCCGCATCCGTCGCGTCGGCAGCGGACTGCACATCGGCGATCAATCGTTCGTGGTCGATCTCCCGCACGTTGCCCAATCGCCATTCCAGTGATGTACCCGGATGGTCGGGCCAGATCTCGAAGGCAACCACCGTGCTGCCGGACTCGTTGGCGAGCCACTGGCATTGTTCGTCGAACAGCGGACGAAGCCCTCCGATGTCGGGGATGAGCACCAACCCCCGATCGACGTCGTGGGGCGGTCCGCCCCCAATCGGCCGTGGTCTGGCCACCTCGGCGGCGGTTCCCGAAGGAAACGTGATCCTCATGCGGCGCAGCGTACTGCCCATGCTTGACTGGCCTGCGTGGCCCGAACGCCCCCAGCGGAGCGGGAGCAAAGCGGCCCGCACGACCAAGGAGGCTTCCGAGGTCACGACCAACCAGCTCCCATCACGGCATCACCTCACGGCATCACCTCACGGCACACCAACGACGCACCATCCCCGAAACCGACCCCGGGCCTGCGTGGCCCGAACGCCCCCAGCGGAGCGGGAGCAAAGCGGCCCGCACGACCAAGGAGGCTTCCCAGGTCACGACCAACCAGCTCCCATCACGGCATCACCCAACCGCATCACCTCACGGCACACCAACGACGCACCATCCCCGAAACCGACCCCTGGCCTGCGTGGCCCGAACGCCCCCAGCGGAGCGGGAGCAAAGCGGCCCGCACGACCAAGGAGGCTTCCGAGGTCACGCAGAACCAGCTCGTGGGCGATAGGGG
>Ga0335397_10001846_pt1 | contig 28865 bp, 24 predicted proteins | sample MAT04_FD_205740 | JGI IMG/M metagenome (GOLD analysis project Ga0335397, IMG submission 205740) | Freshwater microbial communities from Lake Fryxell liftoff mats and glacier meltwater in Antarctica - MAT-04 (spades assembly) (version 2) ... | reverse complement strand
GGCGGAATACTTGGCATCGAATGGATCCATCAGGAACTCGTCGATCGAGAGCGTGGAATCGGCGGAAAGACTGACCGCGGAGCCGTTGGCGAACAGCAGCACTACGCTGGATTTCGGCGCGGTGGTAACAATGGTGCCCTCGGACAGCACATCGCTGTCATGTAGCACCTTGCTGGAATTGTCGGCCTTGTTCATCGCGGTGACGGTACCGTGGACCTTGGCCGCGATGATTTTGCCGGCGGTTTTCTCCTGGGCGGCCTGCGCCGCGGCTACGACCAACAAGCCCAGGCTGAAGAGCAACACCCACGGAAACAGTTTGGTTCGCATAAGTTCAATGACCGGTCTGGCGTGCGCCAGTTGCCAGTCGTTGGCGTAAACTTTGCGCCTGCCGGTTAGAAGGGTCAAGGCCCAAGCAGACCGCCGCCGCCGCGTCGGCGAGGTCCGAGCAGGCCGGGTTAAGTCCCAGATGAAAAGCATGATAGAACCAAACGTTGCCGCTGGCGGGAGCCAGTTTAAGCGCACGTACGTAAGCACCGCCAGCCTCGCTCCAAAGCCCCTGCAGATCGAGTGCCACCCCTCGCCGCAGCCAGAACTCCGGCACCGCGGCGGACCGCGCGAGCGCATGATCTGCCAACTGCTCCGCCTCGCGACCGAGCTGAACCGCACGCGCCGGATCCACGTGCGACCACAATGCACTGACATACGAGAGATCAGCCCACGCCTGCGCGTTGCCCGGCGAAATTTCCACGGCCTGCGCGAGGGCAGCGCGCGCGCGGGTCAGGATCGCCCGCTGCGCCTCCCGCCCCGGTTCGTCTCGTGCCATCCGGTTGATCGCCTGACGAGCCGCATAACGCAGCGACTCCCCCCGGTAAAACGGCAGTACGCAAAATAACGCGACGCCGCCTACGAGCGCCGCGGCGCCGAGGTTGCGTGCGCGTTTCCCACGCGTCACCGCGGCGACCGCCTCCGCCGCCGGCCACGCCCGTTGTACGAGGAGCGCCGCGATGACCGCGAACGCCATCGCGAGCGCGGGGATTTTGAAATGGAAATCCACGAACAGTTGCAGCCCGAACGCCACCATCCCCGCCGTCAACGCTCCCGCGAATAGCGGCTCATCGAACCCATCCCGCCGCCGCGGCGACCGCTCCCGCGCGCCCCGCCACGCGATCACCGCCCCCGCGCCAAAAAACAGCAAAAAACCCGCCGCCCCATAGTCGCTCAGCGTGTTGAGGTAGTCGTTGTGCGCCCACTGCGGCTCATCCTGGTAGCGCTCGGGGCGGTATTTTTCGAACCGCACGTTATAGCTGCCCGCCCCGCCACCCGCCACGGGATGCGCCCGGAAAATCTGCCACGCCCCGCGCCACATGATCGGCCGGGTTTTTTCCCCGGCATCCGCCTTTAGGATCAAAAAGCGCTCGCGGACCTTAGGCAGCGTAAAATACAGCGCGCTGGCCACGGCGAAAACTCCCAGGGCCGCAAGTCCCGCCCGCCCCAACCGCCGACGCCAGGAACCGCGCACCGCAAACACCGGCCAAAGCGCCAGCACGAGTGCCAGCGCGAGCCACGCGCCACGGCTGATCGTCAGCACCAGCCCGAGACTCAGAAAAAGCGCGAGCCCCCCACATAGCAGACGGTGCCCCAAGTTTGCGCCACGCCGCAGGGCCAGAACCGCCATGGGCGGGATCAACAGCAGCAACAACGCCGCGAGGCTGTTCGGAATGCCGAAGCTGCCGCTCGACCGCCCGATGAATTGGTCCACCTGCACCCTGCCCAGCATCAGCCAGTCCGGCTTCACGAAACGCTGGTAACACGCCATCGTGACCGCGATCCCCCCGACGGCGACCAGTCCCCCAAACACCAACGTGCGCGAGGTCCGCGCCCGCACATCGTTGAGTACGACCCAAAAAACCAAAATCATCTGCACCCAGCCCAGCCAGTCCCGCCAGCCGAGCCACGGCACGGGCGTCACCCAGATGACATTTGCCGCCGCGTAGACGAGGAACGGCAGCAGATACCAGCCCGCCGGGTGGAAGGCACGTCCGCCGCCTGACGGCGCGAACGCCCTCCCCACCAAATGCGCCGTCAACAACAGCGCGTTCAGTACGCTCGTGACGATCATGGTCTCCGGCCGGAAGCCGCCGAGGCAAAGTGTCGTCCAAGCCAGGTTCACAACGACCAGCGCGGCGGTGAACCATTCCCAGGCAGAGGTGCGGGGGGACGTGGACTCGTTCAGCATGAAGGTAAAACGCGGCCGGCGCCGTGTCCTCGGACTCTGCGGAGGCGCCCCAGCGTGCCCAGAAAAAACGGCGAGACCTCCGCTATAGGCAGCCTGCTTGCAGGCGCGCGGGATCGACGTAGGGGCGCAAACTTGGCAAGGTGTCAGACATCGCTGACAGGTGGTCGGGGCTTGCCGCCATCTCCCAGATCGCGGGAGGGGCGGAGCCCCACCCACGTCCTGACTTGAAGGCCTTCCTTCCTGCGCTCGAGCGACTCGGCGACGAATCGCCGGCGCGCTTTCCTCTCATCGCTTGTTTCCCAAGGCCTAATCGCCCCAGCAAACTGTCAGCGATGTCTGACGCAAAAGTGTCACCGATGTCTGACACCATGCCCTGCTGCGCAGTTCCGCATCCACTCGGAGGGCGCAGCAATTCTGCGCCCCTACTGATTTTACGAAAGAAAAAGGCGCCCTCCGCGAGGAGGGCGCCGGGTGAAGAAGAAACCGTCAGGTACGATCAGGCCGTCGGCACACTCTGGATCGTTTTGAGAATCCGGCCGGCGACCAGATACGGGTCGGCGGCGGAGTTCGGGCGGCGATCCTCGAGGTAACCCTTGTAGCCCGCGTTGGCGAAGCTGTGGGGGACCCGGATCGAGGCACCGCGATCAGCCACGCCGTGGCTGAACTTATCGATCGACTGCGTCTCGTGCAGGCCGGTGAGGCGGAGGTGATTCTCCGGGCCGTATACCGCGATATGCTCGCCCATGTATTTGGCAAAGGCCGCCATGAGTTTATCGAAGTACTCCTTGCCGCCGGTCTCGCGCATATGCTTGGTCGAGAAGTTGGCGTGCATGCCGGAACCGTTCCAATCCAGCGGCTGCTGGAAGGGGGCGAGGATTGGCTTGCAGCGCCATTCAATGTCCACGGCGTAGGTCTCAGCCAGGCGGGTCAGAATGTAACGGGCGACCCACATCTGGTCGGCCGCGCTCTTGGAGCCCTTGCCGAAGATCTGGAATTCCCACTGGCCCTTCGCCACTTCGGCGTTAACGCCCTCAAGGTTGATGCCGGCATCGAGGCAGATATCGATGTGCTTTTCGACGATCTCACGGGCGATCGCACCGACGTTCTTGTAGCCGACGCCGGTGTAATAAGGGCCCTGCGGCGAGGGATAACCGTCCTTCGGGAAACCGAGCGGAGCGCCGTCTTTCCAGAAGAAATATTCCTGTTCAAAGCCGAACCAGGTATCCGGATCATCCGGGATCGTGGCGCGGGAATTCGACGGGCTGGCGACCCCAGTGTGCTGGAAGCACTCGCACATCACCAGCGCGCCATTTTTGCGGGTCGTGTCGGGATAAACCGCCACGGGCTTCAGGACGATGTCCGAGCTTTTGCCCTCGGCCTGCTGCGTCGAGCTGCCGTCAAAGCCCCACACGGGCAGTTCGGCAAGCTTCGGGAAGCTGGCAAATTCTTTGATCTGGGTTTTGCTGCGCAGGCTGGCCAACGGCGTGTAGCCGTCGAGCCAGATGTATTCCAATTTGTATTTGGCCATGGTCGATGAGTTGAGACAGGTTTGTTTAGGGGGAGTGAGCGGTGTTACGAGCGTGGATACTTTTGAGTCGGTGGGAACACCAGAAACTCGCGCTAATCTCAGCACCTTATATGCCAGAGCCAGCCCGAACTGGCCCGGGAGCGTTGTTTTAGGCCATCAAACTCACTGCCAACATCTTTCGTCATCGGGTCATCTGACTTGCCAGCCCCGGAATCCAGGGGAAACTCGGCCTAATAATCATGCACGAGATGAAGGACACCGCCCGCGCCTTGGTGCGCATCGGCTATGACGGCCGGGTCCACAAGACTTTCCGCGGTCATCTCGCCCAAGAACGCTTTAACCATGAGGTGCGCGTGCTCCGTCACTTGGAGGCCAGGGGCTGCAACTTCGTGCCGCGCCTGCTCGAGGCGGATCCCGCCCAATTGAAAATCATCACCACGAGCTGCGGCACCCGGGTGGATCATTTGAGCGCGGAGCGACAAGCGGAGGTGTTCGCAGAGCTCGAGCCGTTCGGCGTGCGCCATGAGGACCGCGAGTTGCGCAACATCACCTACCGCGCAATGGACGGGCGTTTCTGCATCATCGATTTCGAGTTCGCCACCCTCCTCGACGACCCCAGCGCGAATGCGTCGTTGAAACCCACGGACTGATCATGGACGCCCCCACCCCTTCCGCGTCCGCCTCGTCGCCCACCGTGCTATGGTCCGGGCTCACCGACCGCGGACGCTTTCGCCCGAACAACGAGGACTCCTTCCTCGCACTCAGTTTCAACGGCCACGAAGTGAGTTACCTGGGCAAAACCGGGCAGGCCTCCCTCATGGGCACCGATTTCGTCTTTGCTGTCAGCGACGGCATGGGCGGCGCGAAGTCTGGCGAGTTCGCCAGCCGCATCGCCGTGGACCGTATCACCAAGCTGCTCCCCCGCGCCTTCCGCCTCTCTGCCACCGGAATCAACAGCGGGTTCAACGACGTGCTGGCCGAGTTGTTTTCGTCCATTCACGCCGACCTGCTCAAACTCGGCTCCTCGTACGAGGAATGCGCCGGCATGGGCGCGACGCTCAGCCTCGGCTGGTTCACGCCTCAGTGGATGTATTACGCCCACATCGGCGACAGCCGGATTTACTACCTCCCGGCCACCGGCGGACTCACCCAGTTGACGCATGACCACACCCACGTCGGCTGGCTGCGCCGCCAGGGCAAGCTCAACGAGCGCGAGGCCCGCGAGCATCCCACCCGCAACTCGCTCAACCAGGCCCTCGGCGCCAGCAACCAGTTCCTCGACCCCCAGATCGGCGCCGTCGGGCACCAACCCGGCGACCGTTTCCTGATCTGCTCAGACGGCCTCATCGATGGCCTGTGGGATCACCGCCTCGAGACGCTCATCCGCGCGCCCGAGCCGGAGTCCGCCGGGTCAACGCCCGCCCAGCGCCTCCTTGAAGAGTCTCTGCAAAATTCCGGCAAAGACAACACCACCGCCGTGGTAATCGAGATCCCGGCGCCGTGAAACCAGCCTACGAAACGCCTACCTACAGGTTGCGAGCTAGCGCGGAAACCAAGTCGTGAACTCCCCGCCATGAGCCTCATTTTCGTCTACGGCACTCTCAAACGCGGTGGCAGCAACCACCACTACATGACCGGCCAGCAATTTCTCGGCGAGACCCGCACCACTCCCGGCTTCCGCCTCTACGAACTCGGCGGCCATCCGGGCATGATTCTAAACGCCGACGACAAAGACGGCGTCACCGGCGAAGTCTGGTCCGTGGATGCCGCCTGCTTCGCCCAACTCGACCTCCTCGAGGGCCTCGTCGAAGGCCTCTACCGCCGCGTGCCGATCAAACTGCTGCCACCTTTCGCCGACCAACCCATCGAATCCTACCTCTACGCCCAGAGTATTGAGGGACGCCGCGACCTCGGGTCGACTTGGGTCGAAAAAAACCTCTGAACCGTCGCTGGGTGTCATTGACCCGACTGCTTTTTTAATTCTGCGGAGATGGTTTCCAATCTCTTGGTTTGCCGGTCGACGTCCGCACTAACGGATCGAACCTGCTCACCGGCAGTGCCTTCCTGGTTGGCAATCAAAGCGACCGTGGTGGTCACGATTTCCTGCTCCATTTGCAGGGTCGCAAGGACTCCGCGCTGCTCAGCCAGTACGCGGCCTGCGGAGGACAGGCCATTGCGCCATGCTTCGGCTTCCGAGCTCCAAGCGAACGCCTCATCCATGCTTTCGCCGACAAACGAAGTTAACCGGGACAGCATGGCGAGATACCACTTTGCCCGCTTGCTCAATTGGATCACGTCTGGCGAGGACTGGGTGGAATCGACTTCCCCATCATCATGGAATTTCGACATGGATCTGGATTCCATCGGAGCGGCATTGGCATCAATGCCCTCTCCCATCGATCCCAAGACCGTACTGGCCGGATCAGGGCGTCTGAGTCTTGGCAGAAAGCCCGCTTCCTGCACGTCCATGATCGTGAGGGACGGAGCCTCACCCGCAGGAGGTCCGTCTACCAGCCAGCGGCGTAACACTCCCACCTGCACCACGCGGAATTGCTCCACCGCGCGGGAAAATTCGTTTCCGCAATCGGACAGCTGGTGGCGGGTTTCGACCAGCGCCGCGGCCAGCTTGTCGACCGCCGTACGCTGCGCCGATACCAGCACGGCAATTTTTACCTGTTCAGCGTTCACCGCCTTGATGTCCGCTGCATCGCCGGAGGCCCGAGCCTGCAGTCCCTGCAGCAGCGTAAATTCCAATTTTACCCGCAGCTGCATTTGAGCCAGGCGGTCCGCGGCCATATGCACCTGTTCCGCCGCGATTTTCAACTCGTCAGCCGTGATGTCGGCGACCCGGCGCTCGGACAGTTTGCCCGACCTATCGGCCGCGGTCAGCAACTCGTCCACGGTCTTGGTCGCACCAGCCAGCAGGGCCTTGTCATCCGCCAACGCCGGTTCCAACACGGCGAATCTCTCTTCGAGGCGCGCTTTTTCGCGCAGCAACTTCTGGCCTGCCGCCACCCGGCGGGCAGATTCTGTATCAAGATAACCCGTGGCCCGCTGCACTCCCTGTAGCCGCAATTCCATATCCGCAATTCGGACGGCCTGAGCGTCGGAACCCGACTCAACGATCGAGAGCACGTCATTGCCTCGGCTTACTGAGGCCCGGACTTCGGAAATCAACCGCACTCCTTCCACATAGCGGTTACGCAATGCATCCGAAGTTGAAACCACAGTTTCCGCCGCCCAACCCGAGTGCGGGCCCCAAGCCCGACACGACTAACATCCACAAAATTTTGGTTTTCATAGAGGTAACAAAACAATGAACGCCGTGGTCCCGAGTCACCAAAAACCTATTCACATTGTCGAAAAACTGAACTGTTTCAGTTTTTCAGCGCCTTCGCCGGCACGCGTCGCACGCTGGTGAACTTCGCGCGGAAGAGCTCGTCAAGTAGCTCGCGGGCTTCAGGTGAGATTCGTTTCACCAGGTCTTCCAAGGAGGGCAGCGCCTTGGTGTCGATTTCTCCCGTGGCATCGACGACCACGCCCGCTGGCAGATCAGGCTCGCCTCGTTCGCGGGATTCGGCGCGAAAGGCCGTTTCGGCCGACTCGTCGGGCCAGTTGCTGGCACCGGGTTCTCCCGCCATTTCCATCAACCCTTCATCGGGCACCTCGCTCGCAACCGCCTTGGCCGCCCCATCGCCCATCCCCCCTGACCCATCACCGGCTTGAAGCGCGGCGCCCAGCCGCGCTTCAAGCCGTTCAATCAGTCCTTTTTTTTTTCGCTGTCGGCGCCCGCGGCGGCCGGAGCTTCATCAGCCAGCGAGGCGAGTTCCTTGATCAGACTGTCGATCGCGCGGGCCCGGCTGGCCTCGACGGCTTTCAATAGTGTCACTTCAAAGTTGATCTTCTCCGCCAAGCCCAGCTTCACCGCGCCCTCGCCTTCGCGCAGGCCGTCGAGCATCCGGGTGATCTGCTCGGTCGTCATGGATTCTCCGCCGAGCACGCTGCTCTTCCCCCCTTGTGCAATGGCATCCAGCAGCGCCGCGCGCACCAGGGCTTGTAAATCGGACAGCAGCCGCACGAGATCGCGGCCGTCAGCGTCGCAGGCATCCACGATCGCCACGATTTTCTGGTGGTCACCCGCCGCCAGCGCCGCGGCCAGCGCAGTGATTTTCTCGGCGGCCACGAGCCCATAAACGTCGAGGACGTCGGGCTCGGAAATTTCCCCGCCGCAAAACGAAATCATCTGGTCGAGGATGGACTGCGCGTCGCGCATGCCGCCATCCGCCAGGCGCGCAATACAGGCCAGCGCCTCGTCGGTGATCTTGATTTTCTCCGCCTTCGCGATCTTGGCCAGACGCTCCACGATGAGCGCGGGCGGGATCGGCCGCAGGTCAAAGCGCTGGCAGCGCGAGACGATCGTCGGCAGCACTTTCTGCGGCTCCGTCGTGGCGAAGACGAATTTTACGTGCTCCGGCGGCTCCTCGAGCGTCTTCAGCAGCGCGTTGAACGCCTGCACCGACAGCATGTGCACCTCGTCAATGATGTAGACTTTGAACTTACCCTGCGCAGGCGCGTAGCGGACTGTGTCACGCAGGTCGCGCACCTGGTCCACGCCGTTGTTTGAGGCACCGTCGATCTCAATCACGTCGAGGTGCGAGCCCTCGGCGATCGCGATGCAGGCCGGGTCGTTGACGTCAAAGTCCGCCTTCGGGCCGCCCGTGCAATTGAGCGCCTTGGCGAAGAGCCGGGCCAGCGAGGTCTTCCCGGTGCCGCGTGGGCCTACAAACAGGTAAGCATGGGCGATCCGGTTGCGGGTGATCGCGTTTTTCAGCGTGCGGACCACATGATCCTGGCCGACGACGTCGTCGAAGGTCTGCGACCGCCACTTGCGGGCAATGACTTGGTAACCGGTGGGCACTGCGCCAAGACCAAATCCGAAATCCCAAAGCGCAAATAAAAACGTCCGCGGACGGTGGTCGGAGGTTGAAGAGGGAAGCCAAGAAACCATGAAGCGGAAAAAATCCTGTCGCGCTTGGTCTTTTCCCGGCTTCCTGGCTTCCCCCTTAAATCAAACAACCTGGGGCCCTGACGATGGCACCCCGCTGGCGCTGCCGGTTCGGCAATCCAGAATCGCCCTTCGGACCTGTTCGCCGGCGCCTCGGCGAATAAAGGCATTCCAAAGAAAAAGAGGTGGCCAGGCACTCCACGGCACTGGAAGAAAGTCGTTACCGTTGCTGCCTTCCGGCCCTGGCGGAGTTCACGCTACTGCCCATGCATGGCACCTGGCCAACGCGCACCATGCCCCCCTTCACCTCTCGCGCAACCCCAATTTCCGTCAGGCGCATGGGAGCTTCGTGTGCCGGGGTTTATCCCGGCATGTCAGCGTGAATGTTCGGGCGTTCCGCCGTCGCCAAGGCCATGGCGCACCAGAAATCCTAATGGTCCGCGTAGGCAGCGAGCTCGCTCGCGCTTTGCTCCAGCGCCTGCAAGCAGGCGGCCTATCCGCGAAAATTCCGTCGGCGCTGCACTCGACGTTACTTGGGCGGCGGCGGATCCCGTTTCTCGCGAGCTTTTATGCGGCGGGCGCGTTCTTCCAAGAAGTGGCGGATCCGCTCGCGGGCCTGGCTGACCTGCGTCTCAAACTTCGCTTTCTGCTCCGGTGTCAGCACCGCAGCGATGTCGCCCTGCATGCGCTCGAGCACTCCGGCGGTCGTCCGCTGCGTCGTGCCGCGCAACTGCCGCAGCTCCTCGGTCGCTTGGTTGATAATCGGCCTGACCTTCGCCTGCTGTTCCTCCGTGAGGTCGAGCTGGGCGACCAGGCGCTGAAACATCTGTGGGCCAAACTGCTCGCCCCTGGGCTGACGCGGGGTGAAATTCTTGCCCCAGCGCAGGGTCCCCAATCCGCCCACGAGGATGCCCGCGACAAAGATGCCGGTGAACGCGAGAATGACTTTCCAAGGCTTGTCCATGCTCAGGAGGCGAGGTCGAGCACTTCAGCCACAGGATCATCCGAGAGGGCGGCTTCCTCGTGGAACAGGCTGGTCACGGTGGAAATGTTGGCCGCCACACACACCAGCGCGAGCAGGCTGGCGAGGCCGAGCGCGCGCAGGGAGAACCGCTCGAGCAGCGACCCGGAGAGGCGCTCCTGCGCCATGGCCAGCGCCGCGACGCGCGTGGCGAAGCCGTAGGGCGCCGCGGTGTCGCGGGTGTCCTGGGCCGGGCGCGCCGCCGCGACGAGACGCGACCATTTTTGGTCTGAGGGGTTCATGGGCGTTCCTTTTGTTCTAGTTCTTGAAAGAGCTTCTGCAACTTCCGTCTCGCGCGAAATGCGCGGACTTTCACGAGCGACTGGCTCCAGCCGGAGGAGACGCTGATTTCCGCAATGGTTTTTTGTTCGAGGTCGAGCAACTGGATGACGAGGCGGTCGTCGGGCTTGAGCTGGTCGAGTAGTTTATGCACGAGTTCGCGCGCAGCGAGGGCGTCGCCCGCCTCCACGTCGTTCTCGTTGGTCAGCACCGCGTCGAGCACGTCGGCCTCGTTCTCCGACAGGTCGGCCCAGCGGAATTCCGGCCGGCGTTTTTGCGCGCGGAGCTGGTCGATGCAGGTCGTCACTGCGATCCGGGAAACCCAGTGCGGGAACGGCACCGCGCCTTGGTATTGTTCGAGCCGGGTAAACATTTTCAGAAAGATGTCCTGGGCGAGGTCTTCCTCGCTGGACCGGCGGGGCAGGTGCGCGCGAACGATGCGGATAACGAGGGGATGGAGATGCTCGACGAGGGCCCGCGCCGCGGCCTGATCGCGCTTGCGAACCAGGTCAAGGCAGCCGGCCAGGTCGAACGACTCGTCTTCAGCCATAGGAGGATGTGGGCAAACTCACGCACAACAGGCAAGACGTAGCCTGCCCCCGTCAAGTTACAGCCCGGGACCAGGCTTCGGGAAAAGAAGGAAGCCAGGAAACCAAGAGCCTCCCGTACTCCCATTCTCATTCTCCCCGCTTCCTGGCTTCCCCCTAAAATTCGCCCCTCGCCCATCACCTTTCACCCGCGGGGGCCCCGCCCCCGCCTTCTTGACACCCCGCCGGGCCCCGCCCTTACTGCCGGCCGCTTCATGCGAAACCTGTCCCAGGCGCTTCGACTTACCTCCACGCACGATCTTTGAGTCGCCGCGTAGCGGTCGATCGTGCGTTTGCGCCGTTGGTTTTCCGCCGCTCCTGCGGTGTGTGGTCCCGTCCTTCCTTTCCTTTCCGTCCGTTTCGCCGTCATGCAAACCGCTCCCGTCACGAAATACCGCCCGTTCCCGCCCGTCGCCCTCCCCAACCGCCAGTGGCCGGGCCGTACCCTCAGCGCCGCTCCCATCTGGTGCAGTGTGGACCTCCGCGATGGCAACCAGGCCCTCGCCCAACCCATGAGCGTCGAGGAGAAACTCGAATACTTCGACCTGCTCGTGAAGATTGGCTTCAAGGAAATTGAAGTCGGCTTTCCCTCCGCCTCGCAGATCGAGTTCGATTTTTGCCGCCGCCTCATTGAGGAGAACCGCATCCCCGCCGGCGTCAGCATTCAGATCCTCTGCCAGTGCCGCGAAGACCTCATCACGCGCTCGCTCGAGGCCCTGCGCGGCGCGAAGTCCGCCATCTTCCATCTCTACAACTCCACGTCGCCGAAGCAGCGCGAATATGTCTTCGCCGCCAGCCGCGCCGACGTGATCGGCATCGCCACGCATGCCGTCGCGTTTCTCAAGCAGCAGATGGCCCCGCTCGTCGCCGCCGGCACCCAGGTGCGCCTGGAGTATTCGCCCGAGAGTTTCACCAGTACCGAACTCGAGTTCGCGCTGGAGATTTGCGAGGCCGTGACCGACGTCTGGGCGCCGACCGTCAAAAACAAGATCATCCTCAACCTCCCCGCGACCGTCGAATACGCCACGCCCAACGTCCACGCGGACCAGATCGAGTGGATGGCCACGCACCTCACGCGCCGCAACCGGACGATCATCTCGCTCCACACTCACAACGACCGCGGCACCGGGATCGCCGCCACCGAGCTCGCCCTGCTCGCCGGCGCTGATCGCGTCGAGGGCACGCTCTTCGGCAACGGCGAGCGCACCGGCAACGTGGACCTCGTGACCGTGGCGCTCAATCTCTACACCCACGGCATCCACCCGGGCCTCGATTTCTCCGACATCAACGGCATCCGCGAGATCTACGAGCGCTGCACCAAGCTCGAGGTCCCCGTCCGCTCGCCCTACGCCGGCGAACTCGTCTTCACCGCGTTCAGCGGCTCGCACCAGGACGCGATCAAAAAATCCTGGCCGCACCAGCAGCCCGGCCGCCCGTGGGACGTGCTCTACATTCCCATCGATCCCGCCGATGTCGGCCGCAGCTACAAGGCCATCATCCGCATCAACAGCCAGTCCGGCAAAGGCGGCGTCGCCTATGTGCTCGAGAACACCTTCGGCTTCACGTTGCCGAAACTCATGCACAAGGAGATCGGCAAGATCATCAACGACCTCGCCGACGCCACCGGTCGCGAGCTCACGGCCGACGAGCTCAATGCCGCCTTCCAGCGCGAATACCTCGAGCGCACCACCCCGCTCGCCCTTGAGCAGTTCAAGTCCACCGAGCAGGACAGCGCCGTCAAATGCGAGGCGCGGCTCACCCTCCACGGTTCGTCGCAGAAACTCTCCGCCGAGGGCAACGGCCCGATCGACGCCTTTGTGCGCGCGCTCGGCACCACCACCCTGCCCAAGTTCGAGGTGCTCAGCTACGCCGAGCACTCCCTCGGCAAGGGTGCCGAGGCCCGCGCGGTCAGCTACATCCAGATCAAGACCGACCGCGGCTCCACGCTCTTCGGCGCCGGCATCGACACCAACATCGAGCTCGCCTCGATCAAGGCCATCGTCAGCGCCCTCAACCGCGCGCTGGCCAAACCCTGATTCGATCCGATCGCGGAAACGCGGAGGAGCGGAAACACGAAGAGGGAAGCTAGGAAATCAGGAGGATTACTCCTGGCTTCATGGCTTCCCCCTTAAAATCTCTCCCTCCGCGTCTCCGCCCTTCCGCGTTTTCGCGATAATGATTGGGGGTTGAACTCCCTCGGCTTGCGCTCCGGCTATCACTCCCCAGCCTTTTCTGCGTCATGAAATTTTCTCCCGCTAAATCACCGCTCACCGGTGAGACGCTCGATTCGCTCACCGCCGCTTTGAAGGCGCAGGGCGAGCCGGCGTTCCGCGCGGGGCAGATCCTCGAGTGGGTTTACAAGAAGCGCGTCACGTCCTGGGACGCCATGACCAACCTCTCGAAGCCGCTGCGCGCGTGGCTTGAACAGACCTTCGACTTCATGCCCGCCGAGCTCGTGCTCAACAAGCACTCGGAGGACGTCACCGACAAGCTCCTCCTCGAGTTGCGCGACAAATCGCTCATCGAAACGGTCATCATCCGCGCGCCGCAAGACGGCGTCGGCCTCGACCACTCGCGCAAGACGATCTGCATTTCCACCCAGGTCGGCTGCGCGATGGGTTGTGTGTTCTGCGCCAGCGGACTCGCCGGCCTGAAACGCGACCTCTCCGCCGGCGAGATCGTGGCCCAGCTCCTGCAGGTTTGCCGCAGCGAAGACGCCCGCACGCCGCGGGCGCGCATGGAACTCGCCTCCTTCGACAACATCGTGGTCATGGGCATGGGCGAACCGCTCGCCAACTACGACGCGCTTATCCGCGCCCTCACCATCGTCAACGCCGACTGGGGTCTCGGCTTCGGCGCGCGCCGCATCACGATTTCCACCAGCGGACTCGTCCCGAAGATCCTCAAGCTTGCCGAGGAGCCGCTCGGCTTCCGCCTCGCCATCTCGCTCCACGGCGCGACCGATGCCGTGCGCGAGAAGATCATGCCGATCAACAAGGCCTACCCGCTCGCGAAACTCCTGCCCGCGGTGAAGGCGTTTTCCGAACAGCACGGCCGCATGGTCACGCTCGAATTCATTCTCATCGAGGACGTCAACGACTCGCTCGAGCAGGCCAAGCTCCTCCGCAACATCGCGCTCGACCTGCACGCGCATGTGAACCTCATCCCTTACAACACGGTCGAAGGCCTGCCTTGGAAGCGCCCGTCCATCACGCGGCAGGAGCGCTTCGCCGACGTGCTCCGCGCCGCCAGTATTTCCGTCACCCTGCGCCGCGAGAAGGGCCACGACATCGACGCCGCTTGCGGCCAGCTCCGGCTCAAAACCGAAAAGAAGCGGGAGCTCGCCGCAGTGTAGGCCGCGAGCTTGCTCGCGCTTCGACCAGCGCCTGCCAGCAGGCGGCGTCCACTGCCAGGTCCGAAACGGCGTTGCAAAGCCCCGCCCACCCTCACCGAATTTCCCCGCATGGGCGCCGCCGACATTCTTCTTTCCGCGGGCCGGCTCGGGCTGCTGTTGGCGGGGCTGCTCCTGCCCGGCGCGATGCTGCTTAGGGTGCTGCGCCTGCCCGCGATGCTCGCCGGCAGTTTCCTTGCCTCTGCCGCCCTACTCTACGGCTGGGTCGTGCTCTTCGCCCTGCTGCACGTGCCTGTTTCCTTGGCCACGCTGGCCGGGGCGTTGGGGGTCACGACTCTCCTCGGCGCCCTCTGGTCCCGCCGAGTCGCAATCACCGCCCCTGCCGCTGCGCCCGAGGGCACCGGCGTCGCCTCATTTCTGACCGGGCTGGGCGGATGGACACCGTGGTATGTCGCCTTCTGGGCCGTGATTGCGTGGCGGCTGGTGACGCAGCCCCTCAACGGCGGCGACGTGGATTTCCGCTGGAGCTGGCTGGCCGAGCAGATGCTCCAACATCACTCGCTGGATTTTTATCCGCCGCTCAGTGCCGCGGATTTCGGGAAATATTTCTGGGTGGAAAGCCTCCCGCCCGGTGTCGCCAGCCTGCACGCGTGGGCCTACGCGTGCGGCGGGAGCGTTCGCGAGATCTGGGCATCGGCCGACGTGCTGCTGCAGCTGCTGGCCTTGCACGACTTGGTCTGGCGGCTGGGTTTTCACTGGGGCGGCCGGACCGCGGCCCGCCGCGCTCTGCTGCTGGCCGCCGCCGTGCCGATGTTGAACTGGTCGGTCCTGATGGGCCAGGAAACCGGCCTGACCGCGCTCGCCGTCTGCGGCGTGTGCTTCGGGCTCACGCGCTGGCACGAAGCCCGCACGAAGCCATGGCTCGCCTTCGCGGCGATCGCCGCCGTGGTGGGTTCCAGCACGCGGGAATACGGGCTGGCCTTCCCTCTCCTCGGACTCCTGGTGCTGGGCGTCATGCGGGCACCGCGCCGCGCGCTGCTGACGTTTGCCGCATTTGCCTTTCCGTTGGCTCTCCTCTGGCCGCTGCGCACTTGGGTGCTGACGGGCAACCCGTTCTACACCTTGCGCGCAGGTGAATTTTTCCCGGTTCATGCTTTCTTCGTGGACTGGGCCGCGAGCATTTCGTCGGGCTCGAAGAACCTCTTTGCCACCTCCACCGGATGGCTGACGCTCGCGCGTTACCTGATCTTGTTCGCCCCGGCCGCGGTGATTGGCTGGGTGGCGGTGATCTGGCTCGGGTTTCGCCGTCAACCGGCGGCCCGGTGGTGCGGTGTCTGCATCGCGGTGGTCGCGGGCTTGTGGTTCGCCTCCATCCCGTACACGGGCGGCGGGCTTTTTTATTCGCTGCGGGTCTTGAGCCCGGCGTTTGCGCTCGGCGCCGCGTTCGGGGGATTCGCACTGGGTCTCGCACATGAGTCAGCCCGGATCCGCACGGCCATCAACTTCGGCCTGATCGCGCTGCTGCTGGCTACTCTCCCGCTCACCCTCACCCTCCCGCACAATGCGTACCGCCTCCCACTCGCAGACTGGGCCGTCGCCGGGCGGTGGTTTGTCGATGGCAGCCGCGCGGCAGACGCCGCTTTGTCCCGCCAGTTGCAGACCATGCCGGGACACGAACGCATCCTCAGCGAATGCGTCAGCCTGCCCCGTTCGCTCGCGCCCGCGGGCATCACGGTGGTGCCGCTCTGGAGCCCGGAGGTCGCGTGGCTCTTTGATCGCACGCTCCCGCATGACGAGGTGGCGCGCCGCTGGCGGCAGTCCGGCCTGCGCTACGTGGTGATGACGCGTTCCCCCCGCCAGTTGGAATTCCTCGCCCGCCGCGCCGCGTGGCAGGAGCCGTTCTTCCAAGTGAAGCACGCCTGGCAATCTCCCGGCTACGTTGTCTTCGAGGTCACTACGACCGAGTCAGCGCATTGATGAGGTGGGCGGGCACGTCCTCGTGCTCGCATTTGGCTGCCCCCCGACTATCCGTCGCTCCGTTTCCTGTCCGGGCCGCCCGTCCACCCTGGCAGCCGGGAGCCGCCGCCCAGTGTCGTTTTCACTAGTTAAGTGAAAACCGACCTGAGCTCTGTCCACGGACGTAACGTCAGGGGCCCTTCGCCTCCTCGATCACTCGACTTCTCGACCACCAGATCAGCCTTTACACATATCATCGTTCCTTTATGCGTTGATATGTTGTGAAGACCGACCGCCCCCTCACCGAACTCTTTGCGCAGCAGCGCCCGTTGCGCTCGATCGAGTTTTTCCCGCCGAAGGACGAGGCCGGAGTCGAGGCCCTGCGCGCCACTGCGATCGCCCTTAGTCGCATCAAACCCGATTTCGTGTCGGTCACCTACGGGGCGGGCGGCAGCACGCGCGAACGCACTGCCCAGGTCAGCGATATCCTCCGCCGCGAGTGCGGCTTCACCGTGATGCCGCACCTCACCTGCGTGGGCCACACGCGCGCCGAATTGTCCGACGTCGCCGACCGCATCCATACCGGGGGCTTCCGCAACATCATGACCCTACGCGGCGACCCGCCGAAAGGCGAAACCAGTTTCACGCCCTACAAAGACGGCCTGCGCTACGCCAGCGATCTCGTCGCCCTGCTCAAGTCGCGTCATCCCGACTTCTGCCTCGGCGTCGGCGGCTATCCGGAAAAACACCCCGAGGCACCCAATGCCGAGTCCGACCTCGCCAATCTCAAGCGCAAGGTGGACGCCGGCGCGGGGTTCATCACGACGCAGCTCTTCTTCGACAACGCCGTGTACCACCGTTTCGTGGAAAATTGCCGCGCCGCCGGTATCACGGTTCCGATCGTGCCCGGCATCATGCCCGTGCTCTCGTTGAAACAGATCCAACGTTTCACCCTGATGTGCGGCGCAACCCTGCCGCAGAAACTCATCACGCGCCTCGAGGCCGCGGCGGAGAACCCCGAAATCGTCGAGAGCGTCGGCAACGACTGGGCGCTCACCCAGATCCGCGACCTCCTCGCCCACGGCGCCCCGGGCTACCACCTCTACATCATGAACCGCGCAAAGAGCGCGCTGGCGCTTGCAGCTGGGCTAGCTGCCTGACGGCGTGACTGCCCTTTCCGGACGTTCCTTGCGGCAGATCGCGAGGAGCGCGCGCAGCTCGTCAAAGGATTTGCCGTTAAAATCCGTGGTCAGTCGGAAATCGACCGCGTTGAGATCCGCCGTGAAAGGCAGGCTTTCGCGGATAATCTTCGTCTCATGGCAGCCAAAGCAGAAAAGGAGATAAAGGGTATTTTTGCCCGTGGTGAGCGCCGCGGCGTAATCTGCATGAAACCCGCCGCAATATTTCGTTCCACCCCCAGGCTGAAGCAACCCGCCGTCGAGCAACCGTTACAGCGCGAGGACCGTCTCGAACCTCGCTGTTTGCGGCACGCAATAAACCCATTGGTCTCCGACCTGCCGGCAAATTTTGCCGTGTTTCTCACCTTCGAAGTGCTCCCGTTCCCCCAAGGGATTGGGCAGTCCTTCGTAGATCTCAACCCGTTCGGCTCCCGCCAGGGCTGCGCCCAAAGACGCGGTGGCAATTCCAAACCCGATCCCCGCGTCGTCGGGCGCAGCCGGAGATCCGCCCAGCCTCAGCGCCAGGCCGCTCGCGAGAAATACAAGGGTCAGGTATTTCATAACGGATAATACACGCGGAGTTCGGCGTCGATCCCTGCGTCTTAAACCACCCCAGCTCCAACCCCGGTTCTCCGTTTTAGCTCCCTCCCCTTGCATCGGGCGGCTCTAATCGGGAAACCAGCGTTGCAACGCCGCCGCCTGGCCCAGCTCGGTATGGCCGCAACGAATCACCATCGCCTGGTAAAAGGGCCGGGCCGCTTTCGGATCCCGTTTCTTTAACCATCCGCCCGCTTCGTTCAGAATCTGCGCCGTCTCATCCGACTCGTTCGGCAGCAACGAGGCCGCCCACCAGGCCAGCTCAGCTGCGCGATAACGGTAGTGGAATCGCTCGGCGGGCGCCGCCTGATCCTCCAATCGTGCGGTTTCGAGGGCGGTGGGTGCAAAGATCCCCCCGGCCGAGGCCGGCGCCCCCAACCGGGTGCGCACCACCGGATCGAGCGCATAACTACCGCCCCAAATCACCCAGTCGGGCTCCAACTCCGTGCCGAGAAGCTCCAGGCCATACTCCTTCACTGTCCGGGCCGCGCGCCAAAACGCCGCTGCGCGTTCTGCCGCGGAACGAGTGGCATCGAATCCGCCCTGCACCTCGATGACGTAAGTCTCAAAGCGCTCTCGATATTCCAGTGGGAAATAAGGAGCGGCTTCCCGCGCCTTCCCCATCCGGGCCAGTCGGCGGGCCAGCAGGTGCCGGATAACCCGCGCCGGCGGATCGATCTCAGCCAAGGTAGCTCTCGGCGAAACTTTTGCCTGTCGGTCCACATAACTCGCCAGCTCCTCGCTGGTCATGACCCGCTCGGCGACAAACGCGGCATCTTCCTGCTGCCCGCCCGCCATCCAGGCCGAAAGCGCACCCTCGAAATTATCCTGCGCCAGGCAGACCCGCCCCAATTCTGCTTCGAGCCGCGTCCGGTGGGCTTCAATCAACTTCGCGGACGCGAGCGCTGACCGCATAAATTTTTCTCCCGCCGCGAGATTTCCGTCCCGCAAGGCCAGTTTGGCCCTGATCCAGTCCGCCTCCGGCGAATCAGCCGGAGCCAGCGCCGCCCATTCCCGGGCCAGGGCAAACAATCCTCCTTCGTAGGCGACCCAGGCGAGACGATCCGCTTCCGGCAGCGATTGCACCCCCGCATCTTTCAACGCCAGCGCCCAACGCTGCGCCAGTTTTACGGTCCCCTCCACGTCCGGCGTGTCGTCGTAATTCACCCCTCCCCGCGCGACCAGGTAAGCCGTGAAAACCCGCCGGACCGCCGCGTCCCCCGCGAGTCGCGGCAACTCGTTCGGGCTGAGCGTGCCAAGTTGTGCGGCGGTTCGACGCAGCGAGACCAACGCGGTCGGGTCTCCCGCCGCTTCTTGCTCAAGATAAAGGCGAACGGCCGTCCCGTATGCTCCCCGCCCCAGTTCGACTTTGGCTTCCCACCCCAGACTCGCGACCGCGAGGCCCAGCGGATCAGCGTAACCTTCGCTCACCAGCGCCCTGACTTGGCGGAAGGAGTGCACCGCCTCGTCGGACGCCTGCTTCGCATCGGGCCAGAATTTCGCCTCGAGTTCCGCCAGCCAAGCCCGGCCCACCATAAAAGCCGCCCAAGTCGAGCGGTAGTGGCGATCGGCCGCCGGCAACTCGAGCACTGCCTGCCACGCTTGCCTCGCCGCCCCCGCCTCGCCATGCGCCCATTGCTCCGCCCCTCGAAAGTACGTCGCAAATTCGGCGGGCAACCCTACCGGCAGGCTCTTCGCCAGTTCCGGCAGCTTGGACCCGTCCACTTGCGCGCTTTTCTCCGTCTCCAGCTGCTGGCGACTCTCGCGGTAGGCCTCCGTGATTTCCCGGGCCCTTGGCGCGGGAATTCCCCGTTCCGCGAGCGCGCGCGGCAGCTCGACGGCTTCGGCGGCCCAATTCGCCGCGGCAAAATTGTGGTCGAGGACGACGACGGCGCGCTGCGCCGGCACGATCTCCCGGGCGATCCGGTCGATCTCGACCGCGAAATAGCCTTCCGGAGCAGCCAGCAGCTGGCGGCCGTCCATGTCGTAATAGGTTTCCGGAAAATCGGGTCCGCACGCCAACATCCGGCACGCGAACAGCGACGAAAAAATCACGCCGCAACTAAGGCGACGGTACCACGAGGGCTTCCAAAGGTAAGTCATGAGCGAAGCGCAACCAGGCGATTTTCTTTCGTCGGCCAGGCGCGATCATCGCGTCGGTCACCACACCCGTTGCACGCGAAATTGCCTGAACCTCGCTCCCGCGCATTTCCAGCCGAAACCCGCCCAATCCGTCACCTGCCTGCATTTTTTCCGACGTTACTCCACGTAACTGGATGAAAGCGGGGAGCAACTCGGTGGTCTGGCCGTCGTTGATCAGCGAGACTTCCGCCACGCCGGGCTCCACCCACGCGACTGCCACCGTCAGGTGGGTGTGCGGAATTCCACCTCTCAAAACCGCGGCAAACGTCACCGCGTTCCACGCGAGTCGGTCGCCCCTGACGGGCAGACGGAACCAGATGATTCCCCGGAGATGGGGCGTCGGCGCCGCGAGGATCTTCCGCATCAAGGTGCCCATCGCCACCGGATCCGAGCGCACCGTCCGGACCTGCGTCCCCAATGGCCAGTCCGGCGCGGGGCCTTCGGCTCCGAGCCCGAGATAATCACCCGCCGGATCGAAACCCAGCACGTAGCCGTGCGTCGGCAAGGCGACTCGGAAGTCCACGCCGGCTTTTTCCGCCTCATGAATCCACGCCCGGGCGCGCACCGGATCGCAGAGGACCGGGATTTGATCGGCGCGGGCCGGTTTTTCCAACGAGTGGACTTGCAGCACGAACCCATCGGCGGCGTGCGCCAAGGGAATGAACTCTTCCCGTTTCAACCACGCCGGCAGCGCGGTGAACACCACCTTGGTGCCGGCCACACTTTTTCGGAGATTCTGCAGCCAGTTTCGGTAGCCCGCCAACTTTGACTCCGCACAGTCAAAATCGACCTGCAGCTCCGCGGGTTTTAAGCCTTGGGCTCGCGCACTCGCCACTACGTCGGTCACGACCGCGGCAATGTGACTCCACTCTGCATCCTCCGACGACGGCGCCCGCGCCGACGACCCGATCCGCACCGCCAATCCGACCGGACAACCCAGCTTCGCCAACGCCGTAAAGTCCAACGGCACGCGCACCGTCGTGCTACCGCGAGTCGTCCAGGATATTTCGGCCGCGAGCACACAAATTTCCTGCAGCTGCGGCGCAAATTGCGCCATGGCCGCGCTGACCTCGGGCCCGGGTTGGCGCTGCCAGACGTAAGCCGCCGCCGTTCCGGCCGCATGGGCCGCGTGAGCGAAGAACAGACCCCCGAGCAAGAAGATCCCCCAGGTTCGCTTCATCCGACGCCCCGGGCGAGCGGCCAAGTTTGGAAGGTCGGGAATCAGAATGCCACAGAGGTCATGTTTCTACTCGCGTCCAGACAAGGCGAAACGCGCGAGAAAGGCCCTACGCAACAAATCCGTAGGGGAGCAGACTTGCGGAGCCCCTCCCCCCCGCTGAATATCCCCGGCCATGTCCACGCTGGATCCACCCTGATCTTCCGCAATGCCCCGCTCAGCGTCGCAGCGGCCATCATGCGGGAGTCCGCACTCTCGTTCGAGCAGCGCGGGGAAAAATTATGGGACCAGGAAAGCCTGTCCGATGCGAATTTGGCCGCGCATTGTGAGCCCCACGAAGTTTTCGTCGGCGAACTCGCCGCCGAAACTGTCGTCGCCGCGCTCATCCAGGACCGTGACCCCGCCATCTGGCCCGACGACGGCACCGCCCTGATCATCCTAATATCGCATCCTCCGCCCTGATCCCCTTCTTATTAGTTAGCCGCCGCTTAACTAAATCTACAAGATTCGCGCGCATCTCAAAATCAGTGAGTTCCTTTTTCCGAAGAAAATCGAATATGCGCATGTGCGGAATGTTACGGCACGGTTAGAGTGTTTTCAGACACGGTCAGGCTTAAACATTCGCCATAAATTGTCCGTTCACCCACCCGCCGTCACCGGCCTAAATCCCGCCTCGGCCAAAATCTGCGCGATCTTCTCCCGCTGGTCGCCCTGAATCTCGATCGCGCCGTCCTTCACGGTTCCGCCGCAACCGCACGCGCCGCGGATTTTTTTCGCGAGTTGCTCCTTCTCCGGGAGCCCGATGCCGACAAAACCGTCGATCACGGTGACGGTTTTCCCACCGCGGTTGCCCGTTTCGCGCCGGATGTCGACGCGGCCGCGATTTCGCTCCGCCACTTTGACCGCATTTCGCGTGGAGTCCATGGGCGCGGCCTTCGGCGCTTTGGGGAAGCTCGTCCCGCTCAGCCCTGCAAACGGATTGTGCCCCAGTCCACCGCCGCCATCCGTCGGAATCTTGCCGTCGGCCGCCATGTTCAGCCTTTCGCCGGCCGACCACCGCACGCCCCCACCGGAATGTCCGTTTCCCCGCCCAGGAACTGCAACGCCTTCGCATAGCTGCGTTTCTCCAGAAAATGCACCATTTGCGGGTGCAGTCCGCCTGCCGCCCGCCCGTTTTCAAGGAAGCCGTCCAGCCGCTCCATCTCGCCGGCGATGATCGCGCCGTCCGAGCGCTTGATGGCGTCCATCAACGAGATAAGCGATTCCTTGATTTGCAGTTCCATGGGCGACGATGAAGAATCTAATCCCGCTGTTACCCCACTTAAGCGCGATTGCAATCCCCGAGGCCTGACGCCCCCAAGCTTGTGTAAACCGGCTTCCCGTGCTGAATGTTCGAACAACTATCGTCTAACCCGGACCCATTGTCGGCGGCTTCAAGCCCACCGCAATCGAGTCGATCTGTTCTCCCATGAATTCCCTGAACGTCTCCGCCAACGCCAATTCCGCCGTCATCGAGGCGGCGTATGCGGCGTGGCAGCAAAACCCCGACTCGGTTGACCCGACGTGGCGCGCTTTCTTTCAGGGCTTTACGCTCGGCAGCAACGGCGCCGCCGCCGCCGCGGGCTCGACTGCAGCCGCCGCCGGCGCCCCCATCATCGACAGCCTCAAGCAGTCCCACGTCCATTACCTGATCAACACGTATCGCGCAATCGGCCACATGGAGGCCCACCTCGACCCGCTCAGCGAGCCGCCGGAGCCGTATCCCAAGCTTTCCCTCGCGCAGTTCCAACTGGGCGAGGCGGACTTGGACACGTCGTTCGACGTCGGCACCTTTCTCGGCGGCGGCCAGATGAAACTCGCGGACATCCTTATCGCCCTGCGCACCACCTACTGCGACCACGTCGGCGTGGAATATACTCACATCCAGGACGTCGACGTGCGCCGCTGGCTGCAGGAGCGCATGGAGACTTCGCGCAACCAGCCCAACTTCACCCGCGCCGAGAAGATCCGCATCCTCCGCCGCGTGCACAAGGCCGAGCTTTTCGAGAAATTCCTCCACACCAAATACGTCGGCCAGAAGCGTTTCTCCCTCGAGGGTGGCGAGACGATGATCGCCGCGCTCGATTCGATCATCGAGCACTGCCCGGCCGTGACCGTCGAAGAGGTTGTCCTCGGCATGGCCCACCGCGGCCGCCTCAACGTCCTCACCAGCGTGATGCGGAAAAACTTCGACCTGCTGTTCGAGCAATTTTCCGAGAACTACATCCCCGACGCCGTCGGCGGCGACGGTGACGTGAAATACCATCTCGGGTACGAGGCCATCCTCGACACCGCCGCGGGCAAAAAGGTCGAGGTCCGCCTCACCGCCAACCCATCCCACCTCGAGATCGTCGACCCGGTCGTTGAGGGCAAGGCCCGCGCCCGCCAGCGCATCCGCGGTGACACGCAACGCAAGCGCGTGCTCCCGCTGCTCATTCACGGCGATGCCGCCTTTGCCGGCCAGGGGGTGGTGGCCGAGACGATGAATTTTTCCCAGCTCCCCGGCTATCGCACCGGCGGCACCCTCCACTTCGTCGTCAACAACCAGATCGGCTTCACCACCGACCCGAGCGACGCCCGCTCCACGCGTTACTGCACCGATGTCGCGAAGATGATCGAGGCGCCCGTGTTCCACGTGAACGGCGACGACCCCGAGGCGGTCTGCATGGTCGCGCAACTCGCGCTCGATTTTCGCGAGGAATGGCAGCGTGACGTCGTCATCGACATGTATTGCTACCGCAAACATGGCCACAACGAGAGCGACGAGCCCGCGTTCACCCAGCCGCTGCTCTACCGCAAGATCGCCGCCCATCCGCAGGTGTCCGTCGTGCTCAGCCGCAAGCTCGTCGCCGAGGGCACGATCAGCGAAGCCGAGTCGGACGCGATCAAGGCCGAGTATACCCTCGCGCTCGAGTCCAGCCTCGAAAAGGCGAAGGCCACCGAGACGGCCAAGTCGGCCAAACGCGCCGCCGAGCTCGAGGCCAAGAAATTCCAAGGCTCTACCGCGGTGTTTCAGCCCGACTACCATTTCAAACCCGTCGTCACCGGCATCGCCGTCGAGGAGGTCGAGAAAATCGTCCGCGGCCTCACCAAGGTGCCGGCCAACTTCAAGCTCAACCCCAAGATCAAGCGCTTCCTCGAGAGCCGCGCCCGCGCCTTTCAGGAAGGCGGCCCGATTGACTGGGGCTTTGGCGAGGCGCTCGCGTTTGGCAGCCTCCTGCTTGAGGGCACGCCCGTCCGCCTGAGCGGCCAGGACACCCAGCGCGGCACGTTCAGCCACCGCCACGCCGTGCTGCATGACGCCGAGACCCTCGAGACCTACACGCCGCTGCTCAACCTCGACGAGAAGCAGGCGCGGTTCTGCGTCTACAATTCGCTCCTGTCCGAGGCCGCCGTGCTCGGTTTCGACTACGGCTACTCGCTCGACTACCCCAGTATGCTCTGCATCTGGGAGGCCCAGTTCGGCGACTTCGCCAACGGCGCGCAGGTCGTGATCGACCAGTTCATCGCCAGCGGCGAATCCAAATGGCAGCGCGCCAGCGGCATCGTGCTGCTCCTGCCCCACGGTTACGAAGGCCAGGGTCCCGAACACTCTTCGGCCCGACTCGAGCGTTTCCTCCAGACCTGCGCCGAGGACAACATGCAGATTGTGAACATCACGACGCCCGCGAACTTCTTCCACGCGCTCCGCCGCCAGATGAAGCGCGACTTCCTGAAGCCGCTCATCGTGATGTCCCCGAAGTCTCTCCTCCGCCTGCCTGCCGCCACGTCGCGGCTCGAGGAGTTCACCTCCGGCTCGTTCAAGGAGATCATCGACGATCCCGCGTTCGCCACCACCGGCAGCGGCACCAAGGCCCCGTTCGCCACCGCGGCGAAGGCCCCCAACCGCGTCGTCTTCTGCTCGGGTAAGGTTTATTACGACCTCGTGGACTACCGCGAAAAGAACGGTCACACCGCGACCGCCATCGTGCGCTTTGAGCAGCTCTACCCGCTGCACCAGAAACGTCTCGCCGAGATCGTCAGGAAATACTCTGGCGCGCGGATCGTCTGGTGCCAGGAGGAATCCCAGAACATGGGCGCGTGGTCCTACATCGCCCCGCTGCTCACCCACACCTTCAACGGCCTGGTGCCGCTCTATGCCGGCCGCGACGCCTCCGCGTCACCCGCGGTCGGTTCCCTGGCCTTGCACAAGCACGAGCTCGCCACCTTCCTCAAGGAAGCCTTCACCCTCTGATATTTTTTAGGAACGAGCATCGAGGAGCGAGTCGTGAGCACTTTAAATTCGCCCGCTGCCTTGTGCTTACTTTCGCCCGCATTTCTACTCACTACCCGCTACTCCCTACCCGCTCCTTTTTACTCCCATGGCTCTCGACGTTAAAATCCCCCCGATGGGCGAATCCATCAACTCCGGCGTGCTCGCCAAGTGGCACGTCAAGGATGGCGACACCGTCAAACAAGACCAACCGCTCTTCGAGCTCGAGACCGACAAGATCACGTCGGAAGGCACCGCCGAAGCCGCCGGGAAAATCTCCCTGAAGGTCGCCGCCGGCGCCGAGGTCAAAATCGGCCAGGTCGTCGCGTCCATCGACACCGCTGCGAGCACGGCCTCTACAGCAGCAGCAACCAAACTCGCAGAAGCCGCGAAGACGACTTCACCTTCCGAAGCTTCAGCGAAGGGTTCCGCTGCCAAAGAGGTTCAGTCTCCCGCGGTCCGCCGGATCGCTACGGAATCCGGCGTGGACCCCGCCACCATCGCCGGGACCGGCAAAGCCGGCCGCGTCACGAAAGGTGATATGCTGGCGGCGGCCGAACCGGCCGCCGCTGGTCAGGGCCCAGAGGTCATGGATCATGGGAAATCATCCCCATCACCCATCACCTTTAACCTATCACCCGCCATCGGATCAACCGTCACCCCTAACCCATCACCCGCTGCGGCCGCCTCCGGCGACCGTCAGACCCGCCGCAAACTGACCCCCCTCCGCCAGAAAATCGCCCAGCGCCTCGTCGCCGCCCAGCACGAGGCCGCCATGCTCACGACTTTCAACGAGGTCGATATGTCCGGCGTCATGGCCCTCCGCGCCAAATACCAGGATGACTTCGTCAAGAAGAACGGCGTGAAGCTCGGCTTCATGTCCTTTTTCGTGAAGGCCGTGGTCCACGCGCTGAGGGAAGTCCCCGCGGTCAACGCCCAGATCGACGGCGATACGATCATTGAGAACCACTTCTACGACATCGGCGTGGCCGTCTCCACCGATCGCGGCCTAATGGTCCCCGTGGTGAAGAACTGCGACACGCTGGCCATGGCCGACGTTGAAAAGCAGATCGCCGCCGCCGCCGTGAAGGCCCGCGACGGCAAGATCACCCTCGCCGACCTCGAAGGCGGCGTGTTCACGATCACGAATGGCGGCACGTTCGGCTCGCTGCTCTCGACACCGATTATCAATCCCCCGCAAAGCGCCATCCTCGGCATGCACGCGATCAACGAGCGCCCCATCGCCCTCAACGGCCAGGTCGTGATCCGTCCAATGATGTATCTCGCCCTCAGCTACGACCACCGCCTCGTCGACGGCAAACAGGCCGTCACCTTCCTCGTGAAAGTGAAGCAGGTCCTCGAGGATCCCGCCCGCCTCGTGATTGGCATCTAATTTTTGAACCACCGAGGCACAGAGAGCACGGAGTAAAACCGCCGCCGCTTTTCTCTGTGCCCTCCGTGCCTCCGTGGTTCTTTCGCTCTCATGGATAACTTCGATCTCATCGTCATCGGCGCCGGCCCCGGCGGGTACGTGTGCGCCTTCCGCGCCGCGCAGCTCGGCCTCAAGGTCGCCCTCATCGACAAGCGCGCCACCCTCGGCGGCACGTGCCTCAATGTCGGCTGCATCCCCAGCAAGGCCCTCCTCCACTCCAGCGAGCAATTCGCCTTCGCCAAGACGCACGCCGCCGCGCACGGCATCAAGCTTGGCTCCGTTGACCTCGATCTGACCACCTTCCTCAAGCGCAAGGACGAGGTCGTCGCGAAGAACGTCGGCGGACTCGCCCTCCTCGCCAAGGCCCGCAAGATCACCGTCTTCACTGGCACCGCGACCTTCACCTCCGCCAACACGCTCTCCGTCACTGGGGACGCGGCGCCCTCGCCGCGTGCGCTCACCGCAAAAAACATCGTCATCGCCACCGGTTCCGCCCCCGTCGAGCTGCCGTTCATGAAGTTCGACGGCACCACGGTCGTCTCCAGCGATCACGCCATCGCGTTTTCCGAGGTCCCGAAAAAACTCGTCGTGGTCGGCGGCGGAGTCATCGGCATCGAGCTCGGCTCGGTCTGGTCCCGCCTCGGCTCGGACGTCACTGTCGTCGAGTTCCTCCCGAAAATCATCGCGACCTACGACGATGACATCGTCCGCAATTTCACCCGTCTGCTTGCCAAGCAGGGAATCAAAATCGAAACCAGCGCGAAGGTCACAGGCCTCAAGAAATCGGCCATCAGAGATCCGCAATCGGCAATGCCCGCCGCACTCTTGACGGCCGAGCGTGATGGGAAAGTTTTGGAGTTTGCGGCAGACAAGGTCCTCGTGGCGGTCGGCCGCCGCCCGTACACCGACAATCTCGGCCTCGACAAAGCCGGCGTGCAGCTGGACGAGAAAAAACGAGTCAAGGTCGACGCCCAGCTCAAAACCACCGCGCCGGGCGTGTGGGCCATCGGCGACGTCGTCGCCGGCCCGATGCTCGCCCACAAGGCCGAGGAGGACGGTTACGCCGTCGCCGAGTGGATCGCCGGCAAAGCCGGCCATGTGAACTGGGAGATGGTCCCAACCATCGTCTACACCGAGCCCGAGGTCGCGAGCGTCGGCCTGGGCGAGGACGCCGCCAAGGCCGCGAACCGCGCCATCAATGTCGGCAAGTTCAATTTCGCCGCCAACGGCCGCGCGATCGCGCAGGACGCCACCGATGGCTACGTGAAGATCATCGCCGATGCGAAAACCGACCGGATCCTCGGCGCGCAGATCATCGGCCACGGCGCCGGCGAACTCATCAGCGAAGTCGTCACGCATATGGAATACGGCGGCAGCGCCGAGGACCTCGGCCGCACGATCCACGCGCATCCCACGATGAGCGAAGCCGTGAAGGAAGCCGGCCTCGCCGTCAGCAAGAGCGCGATCCACGCGCTATAGGCGAAGGTGGGCGGGCACGTCCCTGTGCCCGCATTCGATCGGCCCCTAAAAATACTGCAGCGCCCTGTTCACGTTTCCGCCATGCGGGCACAGGGACCTGCCCGCCCACCCCGGCTACGCCTTGCCCGCACTCAGAAGGACTTAAGGAGACGCTGAACAAAGGCGAATTTATGGGATTCTGATTTGGGCGGGTCGAACGGGCGATAGGATGGAGGAAAAGAGTGACGGCGAACCTCGGCGCACCGGTCGGCCGGGGGCGAATCGAGGGGTTGGGCGGCCGGGCTTTGCCCGCCGCCGCCGGTGCGGCGCACTTTTCTCAGACCGCCGCCGTCCGGCCGCCGATCACCACGTTGGCCAGGCCGAAGAGCACGAAGAGTTGATGTCCGTTCTTGGCCAGGCCGCGATACCGCACTTTCCGGTGGCGAAAGAGGTTCTTCACGATGTGAAAGGGATGTTCCACGAACGCCCGCACCGCGGCTTTGAGTTTCTCGGCGGCTTTGACCGCCGTTTTCTCCGCGCCTTCCGTCATCGTTTTGATCAGCCCGCGTTTGCGCGCGATCTGCCAGTCGATCTTCCGCGCCAACGCCACGATCTCGGGGCGCTTC
>Ga0335397_10001845_pt1 | contig 28866 bp, 27 predicted proteins | sample MAT04_FD_205740 | JGI IMG/M metagenome (GOLD analysis project Ga0335397, IMG submission 205740) | Freshwater microbial communities from Lake Fryxell liftoff mats and glacier meltwater in Antarctica - MAT-04 (spades assembly) (version 2) ... | reverse complement strand
GATTACTGCCACTATTGTTGATGATGAGCCCGATTGCTGTGAATCGATGGTGATGCTGCTGGAGCGATATTGCCCCGAAGTAAAAGTGCTGGATATTTGCTATTCCGCCGCAACAGCTTTACAGTCCATTGAAGAGCATCAACCTCAAATACTTTTCCTGGATATTGAAATGCCTTTTATGAATGGGTTTGAATTGCTGGAAAAATTAGGGCAAATTAATTTTGAATTAATCTTCACCACCAGCTATGACCAGTATGCCATTAAGGCCATCCGCTTTAGTGCGCTGGATTATTTATTAAAACCCATTGACCGGGAAGAACTGCAAAAAGCTGTACAAAAAGCTGCCCAACGTAATCAGCATCCGCTCCCACAACAACTGGATATGCTTTTGCAAAAATTAAAACAACCGGCAATACCAGTAACTAAAATTGCTATACCAACCATGGAAGGCTTTCAATTGCTGGCTGTTGAATCTATCATCAGTTGTGAGTCGGATAGCAACTACACATACCTCATTTTAAAAGATAAGCGAAAGATAATTGCCTCCCGTAACTTAAAAGAGATGGAAGAAATTCTGGAGGATTATCCTTTTATCAGGGTACATCATTCCTATATGGTAAACATAAACGAAGTAGAAAAATACATTAAAGGCGAAGGCGGCTATTTAATTATGAGTGATGGTTCATCTATCAATGTATCAAAAAGCAGGAAGGAATTGCTGCTAAAAAAACTTTCTTTAAGATAGTGTTATTGTTATGCCTACTTTTTAAACGTAAGATTTGCACAAAGCATCAGGGAAAGGGTACTATTTTCCCATTTTAAATACGTTGATACTTTTCGGCAAACAAAATGCCCCTCGATTTTTAGTTGAAGGGCACCGAACCGTTGCCTGAAAAAGTATTACCATGTTGCCAACAGGAAGTTGAAAAATGGAGCGTTGGTTTTAACCTGGCCCGCCCCGGGTTCCTGCTGATAAAAATTGGAAAGTCTCATCCCACACTTAAGGCAACTTCGAAAGCAATAGTTTTAAATTCGTTAAAAAAAGAGCCGGTTCCTGCTGATGTATGTAGTGCCCGGCGTTGACTGTTTGCACATGGGTAAAATCTGTAACCCCGGTTCTTAATTGTTCGTGGGCATTGTACCAGTCCTGGCGTGTTTTACCATAAGCTGCATCGCTGTAATTATTGCCTGCATCATGTTTCATACTCGTAAGAACGATAACCGGAACATTTGGCAAAGGGTTGAGGGTGGCCGAGTATTGAAAATCTTCAATTAGTTGCCTGGCTTCTGTGGCAGCACCGGAATTGGCTCCAAAACTGGTAACAAACATGTTATAGATCAAATCTTCTGTTGCCTGGGTGGGCTGGTTATAGGCTTCATGAGAGGGATCTGCCAAAAGCAGGGCAGCAACTTTTGCGGGGTTTTTAATTGCATAATCTCTTATAATTAAACCGCCCAAAGAATGTGCCACCAGCACAACTTTTCTTCCACCCGCAAGTTGATTTATAACCATTTCCAGTTCAGATCGTAGTTTAATAATATTCCTTGGTGCGGCATTAAAACCAGATTTGCCATAACCGGCCCTGTCATACATCAGGATATCAGTTTTAACAGAATCGGATAGTACTGCAATATCACGCTGGTTCAATGTTGGGTTCCATGATTCATGTCCATCACCTAAACCAGCTTCAAAAACTACCAGGTATTTAGAATTTTTAATAACACTGTAGGCGGTAAGCTTGTGGGTGCTTATATCTACTTTAGTTTCTGTTACATAAGGGCTTTGCACCGGCTTTTGCTTTTTGCATGAGAAAAAAGAAGCAGCGGTGATTAGCAATAACAATAATAGGTTGCGCATAAAGGTTGTTTTATAAATGGAGGGAAATGAAATACTGAATTGGCCTGCGGCAATATGTTGGCTTTGCCTCCTGGAGGTTTGCTGGCCTGTGCGGCCAGGGGTAGCGGAGGGTGTAAAAAATATCTGCTTCATTAACGTAAATGCTACCCATTTTAAGTTTGAGGTAATGGGTGGATAGCAAAGCAAAACAACGCCTAAGTTACAGCATTACCGTTCTGACTTATGAATCCGAACATATTTTAATGGCCTATTATCCGGTAAGTTGCGAAGATTTTTTAAATTCAGTGGGTGTTTTGCCTGTCATTTTTTTAAAAGTAGTGTTGAAAACAGTTTTTGAGTTAAACCCTGCTTCAAAGGCAATACCGGTTATAGTAAGGTGATTCAGATCGGGATCGAGAATCATTCTTTTGGCTTCTTCAATTCTATACCTGTTTATAAATTGAAAAAAATTTTCATTAAAACCAGTGTTGATAATATAGGAAAGCATGTGTGGGCTCGTATTAATTTGCCTGGCCAGTTTTATTAAACTGATCTCATAGTCTAAGTAAGGTTTTTCGCTGGTTACCAATGCCAGCAGGGTCTGTTTTTCTGCGGCAAGCTTTTCATCAGAAATCAGTTTTTTTCTGGTGTTTGTTATATCCGTTTCTTCAATAACTATTTCAATTTCTTCCTTCTCTTCTTTATTGTAGGGAAAAATTTCTCTTTGTTTTAAACTATGGTAAGCAATATAACAGATGCCCACGAAATACAACACATTGGAAAATGAATCAAAGGCAGGAGAAGTGCTCGACAATTGAAATAGACCATCCATTAACCACAGCACCGCAATAAAAAAAACACAAATCACTACTTTTTTCAACCAACCTAAGTTCACTTTTTCTGTGTTGGAAGAATATAAGAAAAGGTTCTTTTGATACCTGGTTATTTTAAAAAAAGCAACAACGCAGTAAGGTAATACCTGCGCACAAAAGATAATGGTAAATACAACCATCACTGTTGACTCTAATTCTTTATCTGCCTGGCTTTTGACCGGGGTGCTGCTTACCCTTACCATGAAAGTCAGCAGCGTTAGGATGAGCATAAGGAACCCAAAAAGGAAATGGAGGTTGTCCGTAAACCGCCATTTTCGGTTGGGTTCTACGAAATAAACTATACCGAAGAAAAAAACCGGGGCCACGATATAGTTTACAAGGTCCAGCAGTTCATAAATATGAGGATACGAAACAAAAAAATGATGGTCATATACAAGGCCATTGAATTGAATCAAAAAAACGCACACAATAAAAATACCGAACCATCTGTTGGCGGCGATATTTACTTTATTAAAATTGGAAAAAATTAATAATGCAACTAAAAATGTGGGTCCGATGAAAAGTGCACTTATTATAGGATTCATGTTAATGGTTTACAGAAATGTCAGATTTTGCTGCGCCTCGGTTCCTGTCTTCAAGCGTATTCCAAACCATCTTATCTTTTCCAAAAATAGTTTACACCAAAATTAAACTTAATCGAATAAACAAGCCAAATAGAAAACAAATCTAAAACTCATAGCTTAATACGAATGACGAATGATGAATGGCCAGATGTATATGATTAGGAGTGAGGTGCCATTGTTAATTACGAATGACGAATTACGAATGACGAATATTGAGGACTGTTTGCCCTCCCATCCTGCCCGATATTGACCATTGACTTTTGACTTTTGAATTTTGACTTTTAACTTTTCACCATTCTCCGCTTTTCTGAGCAAATAATTCTACAACATTTTTTTATTCTAACCGGCACCGAGCCTGCCTTCTATGAAAATTTAAGTGGCAACATCTTTGGTGCATTGCATGTGTAAAGTAATTTTTCATTCTTAATTAATTTTTATGCCATTTATTAAATCAGCTCAAAACAATACAGACCCAATAAATATTTATTATGAAGACCTGGGAAAAGGAAAGCCCGTTGTTTTTATTCATGGCTGGCCACTAAGCGGATCTATGTGGGAATACCAGGTCACGCAACTGCCTCAACAGGGATTGCGCTGCATTACCTACGACAGAAGAGGTTTTGGTAAATCTGACAGGCCTTTTGGAGCATATGATTACAATACCCTTGCAGGAGATTTAAAAGCGTTATTGGATGAATTGAATTTAAACGATGTTACGCTTGTTGGATTTTCAATGGGTGGCGGAGAAATTGCCAGGTACTTTTCTCTGTATGATGGAGCCAGGGTTTCTAAAGTTGTTTTAGTAAGTGCAGTTGTTCCCTACATGCTTCAAACAGACGATAATCCTGATGCTGTGCCACAGGAAGTATTTGACAGAATGACCAAAGGTATGATAGACGACAGACCGGGATTTTTGGCTGATTTTAATTTAGATTTTTTTGGAGTAAGCCTTACCCATAAACCCGTAAGCGATGCTTTTTTAGCAAACAGCTTAACCAAAACAATGGATGCTTCTCCCATTGCTACGCTCAAATGTGCTGAAGCATTTGCTACTACAGATTTCAGGCAGGATGTTATTAAAATAAATGTGCCCACACTTGTTATTCATGGAGATAAAGACAAAACCGTACCCATAAAAGCTACCGGGGAAGTAAGTTCTAAATGGATACCAGGTGCCAGGTTTGTAGTATATGAAGATGCCCCGCACGGTTTATTTTACACACATAAAGAACAATTAAACCAGGACCTTATTGATTTTATTTAAATTGTTAAGTTCTTACCTTAATAAAAAAAACTCCCGAAGCTTCGGGAGTTTTTTTTATTAAAACGATGTATCAATGCTTAATTCTTTTTATCCGGTACAAACAACATAGATATAGAGTTTACGCAATGCCTTGTATTTTTTTGGGTAAATCCTTCTCCCATGAATACGTGGCCAAGATGTGCATCGCAATTGGCGCATACAATTTCTGTACGCATACCATCCGGATCGGAAATCCTTTTTACCGCTCCTTTTATTTCATCATCAAAACTGGGCCAGCCACAATGCGAATCAAATTTTGTGTCAGACTTATACAAAGGCGCATTGCAACGCTTGCAGATATAGGTTCCTTTTTCGGTATTTTTAAGCAGGTCGCCGGTGCCGGGGTATTCTGTTCCCTTTTTTACAATTACTCTTTCTTCTTCGGGTGTTAGTTTATTCCATTCCATGGGATTTGTTTTTTTTGAAGTGGCAGTTGCGGGTATGTTAGATGCCTTCTGTCCGCAGGCAGAAAGTACCACAACCATAAAGCAGAAAAGACAATTAAATATTTTCATAATCATTACAATTTACAATAACATACGGAGAAGGGATTTGTTGCGGATGTTAAAAAACTGCTACAGCTTAAGAAAATTATCCTAAAATAATTCAGGGTACCGGATCGTGCCCATGCCCTCCCCATGGGTGACATTTACTGATTCTTTTTAGGGTGAGCCAAAAACCTTTAACAGGGCCATACTTTGTAAATGCCTCAATTCCATATTGAGAACAGGTAGGTGTGTACCTGCATTTAGGGCCCAGCAATGGAGAAAGGATCCATTGATATAATTTTATCAAAAAGATAAAGGGCCAGCTAAGTATTTGCCTGAGTGTTGTCATTACTTAGTTTTATCAATCGTTTTATTGAGGTTCCTATTTTCTCAAAAAGGAGTTCATAATCAGGCAAATCTTTTCCTACATATAAAAAAAATACCGACATCGTTTTATTGTTATGCAGAAGGTATTGCTGTAAGTCATTTTTCTGCAGCCTGTAAGCTTCCCTCATCAATCTTTTAATCCTGTTTCGCTGGGTGGCTTTTTTAAAGTTTTTGCTGCTTACCCCCACGCCAGCCTGCAACGCAGCCATCCTGTTTTGTGGCAACCAAATAGTTTTTATTGGAAACCCCGAAAAACTCCTTCCCTTACCAAAGATCTCATCTATGGCTTTGCGGCTTTTTAGTTTATCTGCTTTCTTATAAAAATATCGTGTGGTTGTATTCAAGTACTAAAATTAAAAAAGCTCCCGTTATTTACGGAAGCTAATATACTTTATCTCTTTAAAGCCCCGGGGCTGTTAAGGATGTATTATTTTTTTGAACCGTGTTCATCAGAAACAGATAGTTTATGACGACCCTTTGCTCTGCGGCTGGCTAATACCTTGCGGCCATTAGCGGTAGACATACGCTCACGGAATCCATGTACAGATTTTCTGCGGCGTGTATGGGGTTGGTAGGTTCTTTTTTTTCCTGGCATTTTATTAATTTTTTCCCTTTACAAAATATTGTTTCGAAATTTCTAAAGCCGGGCACCATCCCTGCTTATTGTGAAAGGACGGCAAAGGTAGGGGAAAATGCTGAATGGAAAGGAGTGAATGTTGAATTTATTATTAGTTTCCTTTAATACTATTGTACTATAGCTGCAAATGGGTGGATTTTACGGGAACTCCAAAAAAATGAGCCGCATGTTCATCAAAATCCAGGGTGTCACCGGTTGTATAAAAAGCAATATCAGCTCCTTTTGTGCATTGTTTATCTATTTGAGGATGGCGCTGCAGGTATTGCTGCAGGCTTTTGGCTACGATGGAACCCTGTTCAATGATGGCTATCCCCTGGGGTACAAACTGTTTTATCTTATTTATTAAAAGCGGATAATGCGTACATCCTAAAAGAACAGTATCAATTTTATTGTCCAGGGTTAATAGCTGATGGATATGTTTTTTTACAAAATAATCGGCGCCCCCGTCATTATATTCATTGTTTTCTATCAATGGAACCCACATGGGGCAAGCCTCTTGTGAAACCTTTGCTGCAGGGAAAAATTTTTCCATTTCTAACACATAAGATTCAGACTGCACAGTTCCTTTTGTTCCCAATACCCCTACATGACCGGATTTGCTGTAATTGCCTATTACTTCTGCTGTGGGTCTTATTACGCCCAATACTCTTTTTCCTTCTCCCATTTTTGCCAGGTCATTTTGCTGAATCGTTCTTAATGCTTTAGCAGAAGCTGTATTACAGGCCAGTATTACGAGTGGACAACCCTGTTTAAAAAACCATTGAACAGCCTCGAGGGTATATTCATACACCTGCTCAAAACTCCTGGTACCGTAAGGAGCACGTGCATTATCGCCCATATACAGGTAGTCGTATTGTGGCAATAACTTTACTATTTCTTTTAATACGGTGAGCCCGCCGTAGCCACTATCAAAAACAGCAATGGGTTGTTTGTTCATGTTATGTAAAAATAACAAAGCCTCCCTTAGCAAAGGGAGGCTTTGAAAATATATTTATACTAAATCGTATTATTTTTTTGGTACTGCAGGAGCAGGATCTTTAATTCCGAGTTTCTTTTTTACCAAACCTAATACATCATCGCCCGGAGGAGCTACAATAACTGCATTCATATCTAATATGTAGTTGTAACCATTTTCTTTAGCTACTACACGGATGGCATCCATTGCTTTTGCCCTGATAGGAGCAATTTTTTTCTGAGCTTCTTCCTGGTATAATTCCTGTGCTTCGGTTTGAAAACCCTGAACTCTTTGATATAGTTCAATCAGTTCTTTTCTTTTAATTTCTTTCATACTGGCAGAAAGTTTGGCAGAATCTTTTATAAAAAGACTGTCTTTCAAACTAAGTTCTCTCATTCTGTCTTGTTGTTGCTGTCCCAATGCAGCCTGGTATTCTTTCAATTCTGCGTCAGCTTTTTCTGCTTCCGGCATTACTCCAATTAGTTCATCGGTGTTGATATAACCAATTTTGGTTTGTGCAGATGCACTAAAGATTCCCAATGTCATCAAACCTGCTACGATCAATTTTTTCATCATTTGTTGGTTGTTTTTTACTGATTAATTTTCTTGTTGTTATGATAAAATTAAGGTTCTATTTCCATACCACATGTTGCATGATACAATACGATTACCTTTTATTTAACACCCAGGTTTTTAAGCACGTCTTCGCTTTTATCAAGTTTTGGGTCGGCAAATATAATGGTAATTCCTTCACTTTTATCTAATATAAAATCATATTGTTTATCTATAGCCAATTTTTGAACAGCATTATAAACCCTGTCCTGTATAGGCTTAATCAATTCCTGCCTTTTTTTAAACAGGTCACCTTCAAAACCAAAGCGTCTTCTTTGCAGGTCTCTCAGTTCTTTTTCTTTGTTATATAATTCGTCTTCTCTTTTTTTCTTCAGGTTATCTGGCAGCATAAACTGTTCTGCATCATAGTCTTTAAACATTTTATCTACCGCTGTCTGCTTTTGGTCCAGCTCCTGTTGCCAAAGCTGGCTAAATTCATCCAGCTTTTTTTGTGCTTCCTTATAATCCGGAATTTTTTCCAATATGTACTTAGAGTCTATAACTGCATAACGCTGGGCATTAGAGGTAAATGCTGCAAAAGTTAAGCAAAGGGCAATTAATAATTTAGTACGCATGATTATTATTTTTTACAAATAAACAATTTTACAATCAGAACTATTAGTTAATTATTCAGGTTCCTGACCAAGCATGAAAGTAAATTTAGCTGCACCTTTTAAACCAGATGTTTGGTTATACCTGTCTAAACCTATACCGTAATCAAACCCTAACAAACCAAACATAGGCAGGAAAAAGCGCATACCCACACCTGCAGAACGACGCAATTTAAATGGATTGTACTCCTTAAAATCATACCATCCATTGGCTGCTTCAAAAAATGCCAAACCATAAATGGTACTGCTTGCGCCTGTACTAAACGGATACCTCATCTCTACAGTATATTTATTAAATATGGTAAAAAACTGTGTTGGTTGAATCCCATCGGGGTTTACCCTTGGATTAGAATTGTTGTAAATGGGGTAACCTCTATGCGCAATAATATCATATCCTAACAATGCCTGTGTGTTACTTAAACCGGCATCACCCACCTGGAAGCGTTCGAAAGGAGATATGCCCAACTTGGAATTATACCTGCCAATAAAACCATATTTTGCTGCTGCTTTTAAAATAAACTGTTTGTTTTTATCTGCACCTCTGGCCCTGCCAATGGGTACATACCACTCCCCGTTAAAACGCCATTTATGAAATTCCGGAAGGCTATATGGATTTTCGCCTATTTTAGTAATGCCCAATAAAGAGTAAGGAAGGGTAAACTGCCCACTCATCATAAAGTTAGAACCGCTGGTTGGGAAAATAGGGTTAGGCCCTGCAGAGTTACGTAATAAAGTAAGTTTAAGACTGATATTGGTAGATGTACCATTACTGATGCCATCAAATATCCTGTCGTAGTTCCTCAGTTTATATTGCTGAATGTTTAATGAATATATCAGGTTAAAAAAGTCATCCGGCCATTTTAACTGCTTACCCAGCGATACGCCAAAACCTACTGTTTTTACATAAGAAGTATCTCCGCAAACCTTACAATACTGACCAGTTTGTGGATTAAATGCATTGGCATATTTGGTATTATAATAGTTTACAGAAAATGAATTTCTTTTTTTACCTCCAAGCCATGGTTCTGTAAAAGAAAAATTATAAGATCTGTATGCCCGGCCATTTGACTGAATCCTCGCACTCAACTTTTGACCGTCACCTGATGGAAGTGGATCCCAGCTTGATTTTTTACCAATATTTTTTAAAGAGAAATTATTAAAGGTAACACCTAAGGTACCGGTAAGACCAATGCCGCCACCAAATCCTGCAGACAATTCCAACTGATCGGCAGATTTTTCTTCTACCTGCCAGTTAATGTCTACCGTGCCTTTGTCCTGGTCGGGAACCACATTTGGCGTAATGGTTTCAGGATTAAAGAAACCTAATTGCGATAATTCCCTTTGTGTACGGATGATATTTTCACGACTAAATTTTTCGCCCGGTATGGTTCTTAGTTCCCTGAGTATTACATAATCTTTTGTTTTATCATTACCGGTTACGGTAATGTTTCCATAAGTAGCCTGGGGACCTTCGGTCATTCTTATTTCAAAATCGATGGTATCATTATATACGGAAGTTTCTACAGGCTCTACCCTGAAAAAAAGATACCCATCATCCATATATAAACTTCCAATATCACCACCCTCTGGCGAAAGTTGTTTACCTAAACGCTTGTTTAGTGTTTCTATATTATAAACATCACCCTTTTTAATAGCAAGTACTAAATTGAGTATAGAGTCGGCATACTTGGTATTTCCTTTCCATACCATATTTCCAAAATAATATTTCCTGCCTTCTTTTACTTTGATATCAATATTAAGATTGCCTTTATTATCGTAAAACTGGGTATCTGCTACCAGCAATGCATCTCTGTAGCCCCTGGTATTATAAAAGTTAAGAATACGGTCTTTGTCTTCAATATATTTTGTTTCATTAAATTTTGAAGAACTGAATAATTTAAAGCGGAAATAAGGATCGAGATAATCTTTTGTTTTTGTAGGAGACATATACCCCACTTCTTTTAAGTAATCTTTAAAGCGTTGTGATTTTATCGAATCTCCATAAGGGCTTTGTATGGTTTGAGGAAACAAGGTAATCCTGGTCATTTCCTTGGTGCCCTTCATTTGCTTTTTAAGCTTTTGATCTTCTATAGTAATATTGTCTGTGAAGTTGATAGAATTTACCCTTACTTTTTGCCCTTTATTAATATAAAAAGTAAGGTTCACGGCATTGCTAACATTTGCTACCGCTTCTTCTTTCATTTCTATTTTTACGTTTCTGTACCCTTTGCCAAAATAGAATTTTTCAATGGCTTCATATGCACTCATCTTCATATTTTCTGTAAGCACACGATCTTTGGAAAGCCCGGTTTTAGTAGTAAGATCATCTTTTTCAGCCTTTTTAATTCCCACAAATTTAAAATCTATCAACCTTGCTCTTTCGGTAATATTAAGTTCTACAAAAAGATCTGTACCTACCAGTTTGGTAAGGTTAATCTCTACATTAGAAACGAGGCTTTGTTTCCAAAGTTTGGCGATGGCTTTTCCAAAAACATCCGTACCGGGAATGCTGATTTTATCTCCTACTGCAAGGCCGGAGATTGATATGATTAGATTTTGATCAAATGCTTTGGAACCTGTAACCGTTATACCGGCAATGGTATATTCTTTTGGAATTTTACTATTATAGATATCCTGTAGTGCCGGATCTATTGATACTGCTGGTATAGTATCATTTTGTGCAGCCAATTGCTGGGTGGTAATAAATAAAGCAATAATAAGTAATACGTTCTGGTAAATCCTTTGCATCAAATGTATTTTACGTGCGGCAAATTAAGCCCATTAATGAAAACTATTTGTTAACCTCATCCTAAATCATAGTTTAGGAAAGATGGGCTGTATGGTAATTAAATTTTTGTTGGTAATTGTTCTTTGATCTGCTCCCCTGTTTTTCCAAATCTTCTTTCTCTTTGCTGAAAGTCTATAATGGCTTCATATAAGTTTTCTTTTCTAAAATCGGGCCACAGGGTATTGGTGAAGTATAACTCAGCATAAGCCAACTGAAACAATAAAAAATTACTAATCCGGTATTCGCCACTGGTACGTATCATCAGTTCCGGGTCGGGAAAAGCACTGGTACAAAGATGCTGCTGCAGTGTGTCCTCCGTGATTGTATCGGGTTGTATTTTACCTTCCTTAACTGCTGCTGCAATGCTTTTAACTGCATTTACTAATTCCCACCGGCTGCTGTAACTGAGGGCCATTATAAGATTCATGCCGGTATTGCCCGCTGTTTCTTTTAAAGCTTCCTGAAGTTCTTTTGCAGCATTTTCCGGCATCATAGTTAAATCACCAATCACATGCAGTTTTATATTATTCTTATTTAAGGTAGGCACTTCCTGTTTTATAGTATCTACCAATATTTCCATCAGGCCACTTACTTCATGCTCAGGCCGGTTCCAGTTTTCTGTACTAAATGCATACAAGGTAAGGTATTCAATACCCAGTTCTGCGGCACCTTCTACTATATTGCGAACACTTTCCACTCCATGCAAATGCCCGTACAGGCGGTCCTCGCCTTTCTCCTGTGCCCACCGGCCGTTGCCATCCATTATGATTGCAATATGCCTGGGCAGATATTGTATGTCTATACTTTGCTTTAAACTCATATGATTTAAAAAAATGAGCAGTCAGGCACAGGGCCTCACTTTGGGCGCAAAAGTAACAAAATTTAGATGAAAAATTTATCCGTATGTTTTATTTAAAAATAATACCCATGAGGTGCACATCAATTAAGGAGAATTTTTAAAAAACCAGTCAATTTAAAACTAATTGGCAGTAGGGCAGCGGTAAGTGCTAATATTGAAAGATAAACCCAGTTCTACAATCATGTACTGGTCTTTTTGCTTACTCATTCCACGCTGGCGCCCTTCTATTCCTATTAAATTATTAGGATCTATTTCGTAACTACGGTCTTGTAATAACTGTGCAGTTGGGCCATTTCCTGTTGCGGGAAACTTATTGGCTCCTACATAAGTGGTGCTCACATCATCCAGGTAATCAGTAAAAGTATAACGATGGCTTACTTCAAAAGAGAGATTCAACTTTTCACTAATATTATATTTGATGCCTGCACCAAAAGGAACGCATAACGCCATGGTACTATATTGCTTTCTTCCCTTGTAGCCGATGGTTTGCCCTTCGGTACCCATAGGGCGAAGAAATTCTTTTTTCCCATCAAGGTAGGCATACGGATCATAAGAAAATACACCCACACCCAATGTTATATATGGCGTAAATAAATAATCGGGATTATTGGGAAGAAATTTAAAGAAATTAAAATCGCCCATTGCAGCAATCTCCCAAATATTGGTATTAAAACTAAGGTTGCGTCTTTGCTGATATTGATTCTTGCTGTAAACATCACTATAGCCTAACTGAGCATAATGAGCCGCTATTCTCAATCCTACATAATTACCAAATTGCTTGCGAAAAAATAGTCCTATGGCAGGTTTCGGCCTGTCTATGCCTGCCCTTGTATTGATATCTCCAAAATAATGAGCTGCGCCTACTGTTATACCAAATTCGCCTTGCTGCACATACTCTTCATTTTGAGCTAAAATAGTATGGGATACAACCAATAAAAGGATACAGGTAAGAATTTTCTTTATCACTTGACTAAAATATTTTATTTTTTTTAAACACAGGTATTGCGGAGTGCAAAATAAAGAATTGTTTTCTATTAACGTCAGCAATTGAATTTTGTGTTGCAGGTTACTGTTAATTATTTTTAACAACTTAAGGTGCTTTTTCTACCCTTAAGCCTGCACTCATTACATTTTTTAATGGTTCGTCCCTCATCATATGCAGGATACGGAATTGATATGTTCCTTTTTTCTTAAAGCGCCTCGGTTCACCGCTCAGCGATTTTCTTACTTCCCAAATATCATTCATGCCGGTGCCTTCCCATCCATCTGCATCATTTCCCAGGGAAAGGTCTATCTTTTGAAAGTACAAAGTATCGCCCGGCGACTGCAATCCTACATTGAGCCAAATATTATTATACCGGTATGCATCTGTGTGCCTTAATACAATATTTAAATTATAAAAGGCTGCAGTATCTTCTATTACAAAAGTGCCGGTGGCTGCAAAGTTTGTTTGCCATTCGTAATTAGGAATGAGAGTAACTTTTTCATAAACATTTATTTGCCTGCACGAAGAAATGACAAGTATAAGACCAAGTAGGAATGACAAAACAGGCAGAACGAAGCATTTATTTTTCACTTTGCTAAAATATGATTCTTTATAAAATTTTACAATACGTTCAGCACCTGTTCTTTGGCTTTCTCCAGTTCATCTTTCATTTTTACAACACATTTTTGAATACCTGCGTCATATGCTTTGCTGCCGGTTGTATTTATTTCTCTGCCTATTTCCTGTAAGAGGAAGGACATTTTTTTTCCTTTTCCTTCTTCAGGTGCATTCATGATCTCGCTGAAATATTCACAATGTTGCCTGAGCCTAATCTGCTCTTCATGAATATCAATTTTTTCCATGTAGTAAATAAGTTCCTGCTCCAGCCGGTTGCCATCAATATTTTCTTTACCTACATGATCAGTTAGTAGCTGGTGAATTTCTTCTTTAATCTTTACCATGCGGGCAGGTTCCAGCACAAGAATATGCTCCTCCTGTTCTTTTATATTTTCTATCCGCTTCAACAGGTCTTTTTCAAGTGATGCTCCTTCTTCTACCCTGTGAAGATTTAATTCTTTTAATGCAGTTTGCAATACCAAACTAAACTCTTTAAAATCACCTTCGCTCAGCACATCCATCGTGGGTGATACTACTTCCGGCAACCTAAGCAAAGAACTTAATACTGCATTGGTATCAATATTTAATTCGCCGGCCAATACTTCTATTTGTTTGTAATAGGCTTTTATCAAATCTGTATTAATGTTTACAGGTTTGGTAGTTCCGTTTTGTTTAATGTTCACATAACAATCAATGGTACCCCTTGTTAACTGTTCCTGTAAAATATTCCTTATTTCAAATTCATAAGGTCTTAATAAAGGAGGTAATTTTAACTGAAGCTCAAATTGTTTTCCATTCAATGCTTTTATTTCTACCATAAAAGTTTTTTCTCCTACGGTTTGCTCTGCTCTTCCAAAGCCTGTCATTGATTTTAACATGTTGTATTTATTTTATTGCAAGATAACTCATTATTCTGCAGCGGTGAAAGCTTATTGCAAACAGACTTTTTTTTGGACAATGTTGATGACGAGGTATCCATTTTAAAAAAAGGAAATTGAATTTTATTGCATTAAAAAAGCTCAGCAAAACTGCTGAGCTTTAATATATATTTGGGTTAGTAAGTACCAGGAAATAAATTTCCTTACACAATATTAAAAATAAATATTGCTAACCAAAAAAATATTTACAACTATTTTATGCACATTTTTAATACTGCTGTGGATAAGGGCAGTAAAAATGCAACACTAAAATGAGAAACAGATACCACATATATTCCATACGCTCCTTCAATTAAAAAAAGCAATTTGCTGTAACCATTGATTTTACTATGCTTTCAGAAGATTTTTATTTTCACTCACTCTATTCATTTTTAAAATGCCTGATTTTACTTTGATAAAACAGCCACGCATATGTTGCTTTTTTTACCATATTTTTTTTTAAAAATATTTTTTTAATTCGTGTCCAAAAAGTGCATAAATGATAGTAATTACAAATAAAACAAAGGATAGTACCTTTGAAAAAAATTACATCATGCAATTTCCTTCACCGGTACAGGTACAATGGATAGCCGGATTTATCCAGGCAAAAATAATTGGAAACATAAATGGCAGCGCTACCGGGATTAACGAATTACATAAAGTGCAAACCGGCGATCTTGTTTTTGTAGACCATCCAAAATATTATGACAAGTGCATAAACAGTGAAGCCAGTTTTATCATCATCAATAAAGAAACTACAGTGCCCGAAGGAAAAGCCTTACTTGTTGTAGAAAATCCTTTTGAGGCTTACTGCAAAATCGTAAATCATTTCAGGCCATTTGAGCCTGCTCTTAAAACTATCAGTGATACTGCTGTGATTGGAGAAGACACATTTATTTATCCATCAGCCTTTATAGGACATCATGTAAGCATTGGAAAAAACTGCATCATACATCCGCATGTAAGCATCCTGGATTACAGCATCATTGGCGACAATGTGATCATTCAGTCTGGTACCGTTATAGGCAGCGATGCGTTTTACTACAATACCAAAAAAGACCGGGATCTATGGTACAAAAAAATGCCCAGTTGCGGAAGAGTAGTTATAGAAAAAAATGTAGAGATAGGAGCCAACTGCACAATAGACCGTGGCGTAAGCCACGATACCATCATTGGCGAGGGCACCAAGTTTGACAACATGATACATATAGGTCATGATACAGTGATTGGAAAAAACTGTTTGTTTGCGGCCAATGTGGTAGTAGCCGGTGTGGTAACAATTAAAGATGGGGTAACTATATGGGGTGGTGTAATTGTAAACAAAACACTTACCATCGGAGAAAATGCAGTGCTGCTGGGCAGAACTGGTGTAGGCGGCAGCCTGGAAGGAAACAAAACTTACTGGGGCGCTCCTGCACAGGAAGCAAGTGTTGTAAAAAGAGATTTGGTTTGGATAAAACGCATCCCGCAATTATGGGAGAAAGTGATGACTAAGTCCTGATAACACGTCCCTTGTTTTCTAACTTTTTTTGTAGAAGAACAAGAACGGATTTTTTATCATTCACTAACAGGGATATAATTGTAAGGTAGCTGGTTGGCCATTTTATCCCAGGTCCAATAGGCACTTACAGAAATATCATTCTGCTCAAAATAGTAACCGTTCTGTTCTATGCCAATAGATTCCTGTGGTAAAAATGAAAGTATAGAAAACTGAAAACCGGAAGGCTCATCAGGAAAAAGCCCGCTATACTTTTGGGCCGGTTTTTCTTTTGAATAAATAACACCTACTCTTAATTGATTGGGCCATACTACCACCAATTGTGTGCTGTCTTCTTTTGTATAATTTAATGCAGCATAAAAATCTTTAAGCGGCAAGGCTGTTTCTTTTTCCTTTACATCTACTATAAACTGCACTTCAAAACCTTCATGTTGTAAAGTTTTATTATAAAGGCTGCGCATAAAATGTAACATAGATCCTTTATAAGACTCCTGCCTTGCAGTCATCCATTTTACAAGCTGGTTATTATCGGCAGGCATCATTTCTTCAAATAAAGGATAACCGGTGTATAAGCTTACCTGTGTGTTATACTCATGTGTAAAAGAATCGAGACTGTATTTAATGTTGTAACCCAGTGCAGTATTTTCTATCAGCAATGGTTCTGTGGCCAATACCTTTAAGCGGTTTCTTTTTTTAGAATAATAAAACTTAACAGCTTCTTTATTTTTAATGCTGCAAAAAGCACTGTTGGTTGTTTGGCCAATAAACTTTTCTAAAAAATAATCGCCGTATTTATTCCACCCATCCTTTACTTCTGATGTGGCAACAATGGATACTTCTTCCATTTGTTTTTCTTTTTGAGACAGTTCATACACAACAGCTCCTTCATGGGCATCTGCATTACTTATCCTTTTGCTTTCTGTATTGTATCCTGTAAAAGTAATTACAAGGCTATACCCTCCATCGGGTAAGCTCAGTTTAAAATTTCCCTCTACATCGGTGGCGGTTCCAATCGTTGTATTTTGTGCAAACACTGATGCTCCCTGCAATGGTTGTTTTGTTTCATTGCTGATAATTTTTCCTGATACGGTGTAATAAGACTGGGAAAATCCTGTAACGCAGCTAAACAATAAGAGCAAAAAAATATTTATTTTTTTCATTGGATACTATGTGGTTTATGAAGGTATTAAAATCGAAAATACATTATTCCCTGTTAAGCTTTTGTTGCAATATGTTACAGGTATCTGCAACCGTTTGCTGCAAAGGCATGTACTCAAAATTATGTAAAAATTTCAACAGCTTACTGTTATCAAATTTTACTTTGGCAATGGCTGTTGCTGCTGTTTCTTTTGTAACGAGTGGCTTATTACCGGTAACACTGCTTTTAATGGCTTCGAGCCAGCTCACCAGTTTGGCCAGCATAGGCGTTACTTCTTTATGTGGCCTTTTTTTATTGAATGCATCGGCAATCGCATCAAAAAGATTTCGATATGTTTCGTTGTGGGCGCTGATGATAAACCTTTCCGAAGAAATATCACTCTCCATTAATTGGGTCATTGCTTTTACTACATCCCTTACATCTACAAATCCGGTGGTACCATTGGCATACCAGGGGAATTCATTATACGCCGATTTAAAAATTGCCGTAGACCCATCATTCCAATCGCCTGGGCCAAGAATGATGGTTGGATTTACAATAACCGCTTGTAATCCTTCTGCAATACCCCGCCAAACTTCCATCTCTCCCAGGTATTTGCTTTCTCCATATTTGCTGTTGCTGGTTTCAGGAGTCCAATTCATTTTTTCATGAATAGCTTCTTCTTCCCGCAAGCGTCCCAGTGCCGCTACAGAACTCACATGCACTATTTTTTTTACATCAGCATTTAGTGCGGCATTTACAATATTGGCAGTTCCCTCTACATTTATTTTATATAGATGATCTACATCTTTTTTATTAAATGAAACCAGCCCGGCACAATGATAAATATAGGTTACCCCCTGCATTACATCTTCCAGCTCAATCACATCCAGTATATCGCATTGTACCTGTTGCAAATGTTTACTGTTAAAAAGCTGCAAAGGAGTTTTGTTGTAAATAGCTTTTACTTTTTTTCCCTGCTGCAGCAATTCCCTTATCAATGCGGTGCCCAATAAGCCAGAACCGCCTGTTACTAAAATCATCGTAAATGTTTTACTGAAAACAATTATGCATTATAAATATAAAATCCTTTCCCTGTTTTTCTGCCCAATTCATTTTTGTTTACTTTATCAATTTGCAGTGCAGATGGTTTAAACCGTTCTGCTTTATCAAATGCCTCGTATAAAGAAGTAGAAACCGCCAAATTTACATCCATCCCTATTAAATCCATCAGTTTAAACGGCCCCATTTTAAATCCGGCTGCTTCCATAGCGGCATCCACATCTTCAATAGCAATGCCGGTGTTTTGCACAATCTGCATCGCTTCCAGGTAATAATGCCGGGCCACCCTGTTCACAATAAACCCCGGCGCATCTTTACATAACACCGGCACTTTATTAATTTGTTTGCAGAAATCTATTAGCGTTTGTGCGGTTGTATCATCTGTATGTTCGCCTTTTACCACCTCCACCAGTTTCATGATATGAGCAGGATTAAAAAAATGTAAGCCTGCCATTCTTTGCGGGCCAGGAACATTTTTTTGTATCAATGTAATAGAAAGCGAAGAGGTATTGCTTGCCAATATTGTTTCAGGAGAGTTGATGGCAGCCAGTTGTGCAAACAGGTTGGATTTTATTTCCAGGTTTTCAAGAATGGCTTCGATGATAAGATCTGCTTTGCAGGTTTTAATATCTGAAGTAAAAATAATGTTTTGCCAACAGGCTTCTTTTTGCGCTGCCGTTATTTTTTGTTTGTCTAACAGGAAATTCAGGTTGCTGGTAATACTTTTTTTAGCTGCTTCTACCACTGCTTCATTGATATCGCAAAGGATAACCTGGAAATTTTTTTGTGCTGCAGCAAGGGCTATTCCGCTTCCCATGGTGCCAGCTCCTGTTACGCATACCTTTTTAATCATGCGCAAAAATAAATAATATTTTGCCAGATGGCTGCTGTGATATTTTCGGGATCATGAAAGTGTTTTGCTGAATAGTAATTAACGCCTCTTAATTACCGTTCAGATGGAGATCATATAACTTTCATTAATAAAAAAGCCAGACAAAATTGTCTGACCTTTTTTTTATTATAAGGCTCGAACATTCCAGTTCGATTGTGTAATGCTTTTATTGGTTAGCTTCTGCCTCTGCTTTTGCTTCTGCTTTCATTTTATCGTTGGCAGTAATTACAAACTCTACCCTGCGGTTTAATGCCCTGGTTTCTGCAGTTGTATTTTCTGCTATAGGCTGCATTTCGCCATACCATTTGGTAATTAACCTGGAAGATTGGATACTGGTTGTTTTTAAGTAATTAGATACTGCTTCTGCCCTACGCTGAGATAAGCTGAGGTTATACGCTTCTCTACCCACATCATCTGTATGACCTTCTATCAAAAGATTGGTTTCAGGATATTCATTAAATATGGTCACCATCTTATCCAACGCTAATTTAGAATTGGCATCTATATTATATTTATTAGTTTCAAAATAAACACCTGCTTTAGAACCATCCGGGTTGGCTTCATCAAAAGTTACCCTGATACCTTCTCCAATTCTTTCAACTTTGGCACCTGGTATTTCTGTTTTAATTTTTTCTGCCTGCCTGTCCATTTTATTACCGATAATACCACCGGCTACTCCACCTACAGCAGCACCTATAATAGCGCCAAGGGCTGTATTGTTTTTATTGCCTACATTATTTCCTATTATGCCTCCAATAACAGCACCGCCTGCTGCTCCCACTGCTACACCTTTGTCCTGTTTGCTCATTGTTCTGGTAGTTTCACAACTGCTGGCTGCCATTGAAACAACTGCAGAAAACATCAGGGTTTTTATAAATACATTTTTCATTGGTAATTGTTTTTATTTATTAGTTAATTGATTTTTGATTAGTTTTTAATAAAATTGTAAATGAATGAAGCAGGTTTGCCTTCAAAAGTTACATCGTTTCTTAATTGCATCCTGGTATTATCCAATTGTAAGATGGTAAACCGATAACCGGCACTACCTTCATCTATTTCTTTGTATTTATCATCCAGTTTTTTAAACTGAAATAATTTGGGCTGACCCTCAGCCTCAAAAATAGACCATCTAAAATTCCTCGTTACTCCCACACATTCCCCGGCATTTTGGTTAATGCTGTAAGTTCCAAGACTATTATTCCGGTTAAAACTCCAGCTACTTCCAATAAAGCAGTTCATAGCTGCTTCATTTAGTATCTGTGCTTTTACTTTTCCGGTGATGCCTTCTGTTACAACTGTTTGTAGTTGCCATTTTCCATCAATATTGTTTTTGTAAGTGCGGGCTTCTTTTGAGGTGGAGCAGGAAGCTAAAAAGAGAACAGCAATAAATATGCTGAGCGCCAGGCTGATTTTTTTCATGAAAATTCATTTAAGGTTACAATAGAATTTTCAATTATAATGCCAAATATAAATTGACAGAAAAAGTCAGCCGGTTATTATTAAAATCGTAAAAATCAAACATGAGCAAAATCAGCCACAGCAGGGCTTTAGGTGACTGCTGTGAACTGGTTTAAAAAGCGAATATCATTTTCGCTAAACAAGCGCAAATCCTTAATCTGGTAACTCAACATGGCAATTCTTTCTACACCCATCCCAAATGCAAAACCTGTGTATTTATTGCTATCTATACCACAATTGTCTAATACCTTTGGATGAACCATTCCGCAACCTAATATTTCTACCCAGCCGGTTTTTTTACAAACATTACAGCCTGTGCCGCCACAAATAAGGCAACTAATATCCATTTCTGCACTTGGTTCTGTAAACGGAAAATAAGAAGGGCGAAAACGTACTTTTACATCCGCACCAAACATTTCCTGTACGAAAAAATAAAGCGTTTGTTTTAGGTCTGCAAACGACACATTTTCGGCGATGTACAAACCCTCTACCTGGTTAAAAAAACAATGTGCCCTTGCGCTGATGGTTTCGTTTCTATAAACCCGCCCCGGGCATATAATGCGCAAAGGCAGTTTACCTTTTTCCATTTCTCTTATCTGCACACTGCTGGTATGGGTGCGCAATAACCAATCAGGATTTTTAAGCACATAAAACGTATCCTGCATATCTCTTGCAGGATGATTTTGTGGCAGGTTAAGTGCAGAAAAATTATGCCAGTCGTCTTCTATCTCCTGTCCTTCGGCTACAGAAAACCCAAGGCGGTGAAAAATAGAAATAATTTTATTTTGAATAATGCTGATCGGGTGACGGGAGCCAATTGTTTCTGATGAGCCGGGAAGCGTAAGATCTATATCCGTAGCAGTTGGGGCTGTATCGGAGCCTGCAGCAGTTTTTAGCTCCTCAAATTTTTCTTCTACAAAAACCTTAAACTCATTTAGTAACTGACCCGCTTCTCTTTTCTTATCGGCAGCTACTGTTTTCATTTCGCCCATGATGGTTTTTACCAGGCCTTTTGTACCAAGGTATTTGATACGAAATATTTCTACATCATCCTTTGATTGTGCAATAGCTTCTTTGATCTCAGTTTTATATTGCTCTACCTTTTGTAACAACTGTTCCATGCCGCAAAGGTAATGGGAGCAGGGCAAAAGTCAATGACTGGTAAAAAAGTCTATGAATCAATAGGATATTATGTTTTTGTTTAGTCCTGCTACAGGTTTTCCCAATAAGAATAAGACAAAACAAGTGTGCAGTTTGTATGTGATGGATACTACTCATTTTTACAGAGAAAAAAACAGAGCACAATTTTTATAATATTTAACAAGCTTGATTTTAAAGTGATTAAACCCACTATTAACTTCATATCCTAAACCAACAATTTTTATGGACCCCGACTCGGGAGCCTTTTTAAAAAGCTCCAACATTGCCAAATTCACGCTACTCAGCTTCGTTTTTACCACCTGCTACTTTTACAAAACAGAACAAAAAGAGCCTCCTGTTAAATGGATCGTATCTAAAAAAGATACTGCTGCTATTATTGCCGTAAAAGAAAAACCGCCGGCTAAAAAAAAGAAAAAGAAAACTATTTACCTCACTTTTGATGATGGCCCCAATAAGGGCACTCAAAATGTACTGGACATCATTAACAAAGAAGCTATAGATGTTACCCTTTTTGTGGTGGGAGAACATGTATATGGCAGCAACCAGCAAAGTGCAACATACGACAGCATACTCAGCAGCCGTTTTATTGAAGTAGCCAACCACAGTTACACTCATGCTTTTCACAACCGTTTTACAAAATATTATTCGGTGCCCGATAGTGTGGTAAAGGATTTTGAAAGATGTGCAGACAGCCTGCAATTGCACAGTAAAATTGCAAGAACACCTGGCCGAAACATCTGGAGATTAAGAAATATCCGGCAAACAGATATTAGCAGCAGCATTGATGCAGCCGACAGCCTGCAAAAAAAAGGATATGCTGTATTGGGCTGGGACCTTGAATGGTTTTATAATGACCAATTGCAGGCAGTGCAAACCAGCGAACAAATGGCCAGCCAGGTAGACAGTATGTTTACATACAATCATAACAAAACAACCGGGCACCTTGTATTATTGGCGCATGACCAGGTATATGCTGATTGTAAAGATTCTGCAAGCCTGCACCGCTTTATTAGCACCCTAAAGGAAAAAGATGAATATGATTTTGCAATGGTAAATCAATACCCTGCCATCCATCATCTTTATACAAGGGATTCGGCTATCAATAAAAAATAATTCATTATTTTTATCTGACTAAAAAATTAAAACATGGCATTATTTAAATCTGGAAACCCCACATTAGGAGAAAATAAATTTCGTAGCACCGTTTTGGACGATGTGCTTGTTCACGAAAATGCAATGACCATTAAAGGAACCTTACAAAAATTTGGTTTTCTTTTTATAATGGTATTGGGCTCCTCTTTTTATTCCTGGAAACAATTTGCAGAAGGCGGCAATGTAACTACACTCATCTGGACAGGCGCCCTTGGTGGTTTGGCAATAGCTATCACTTTGGCGTTTAAACCTGTTTGGTCGCCATGGCTTGCTCCATTATATGCATTGCTGCAAGGTTTATTTATTGGTGCTATTTCGGCCATGTACAATACTGCCTTTGCAGAAATGGCGCCCAATATTATCATCAATGCGGTAGGGCTCACTTTTGGTGTGGCCGCAGCAATGTACCTGTTATTTAGTTTTAGAATTATTAAGGCAACAGAAAAATTCAAGTCTGTAGTAATATCTGCTACCGTAGGAATTGCCCTGTTTTATGTGTTGGTTATGATCCTGCGTGCATTTGGCTTTGATAATATGCCTTTCCTGCACGAAGGAAGTGTATTGGGCATTGGTTTTTCACTTTTTGTAGTGGCCATTGCTTCTTTAAATTTAATTCTTGATTTTGATATGATAGAAAAAGGGGCAGAAATGGGTGCGCCCAAATACATGGAATGGTATGGTGCCTTTGGCCTGATGGTAACAATGGTGTGGTTGTACCTTGAAATTCTAAGGCTGCTTTCTAAAATTAGCAGCAGAAATTAAGCAGATAATATTTTATAAGCAAAGCCCCGAAAATTTCGGGGCTTTGCTGTTTTATACCTTTAAAATTCAATTTACAAAATAGTTGGTTAAGCCATAAATACCTGTACCATTCCTAAAACGGATGCAAGCATCACAACACATTTCCAACAATAGGTTCTGTTCATAATTGATTATTTTTTTTGAAACATAAAATTATGCATTGCTGCTACAAGGGTTTTGTTAACACCAAACGGAATTTCATTTTAAGCTCCCGATTATATCCTACCGTGTGGACACATCTTCGATGTGAAAAAATTTGAACACTGATGAAACGGACCTTACTGCCGGAAGGTTTGCAGAAAAATTTGGATTGTTTTGCTGATCCAACATCCTGCGAAGCAGGATAATCCTGTGTTTATAAAATTTAAAAAGCTAATTCCTGGGTTAGTAAACAATTTAACTAATTATAAAATCATACAAATCCATCACATCCGTGTCATCAGTGTTCCTATTTTATTTGTGTCCACACGATAGGATTCTCCTAATTGTAAACACAGGTAAGGTTTAAATGAGCATAAAAATTAACTGCTAAAATGGTTACACACATCAACTTCACTGCGCTAAACCCCCGGATAATAAAATAAGTATTGCCAACAGGTATTTAGCATTTACATAATCTTTCTGTTGATATATGATTTCATATTTTTCATTTAGAAAACATAATGTTGGATAGGATATTGTTTTATCTATGGTAGCCAAATGCTCTGCCAGTTCATGTATCCCTGTATTGGCACCCGTTTGTTTGTTTTTAAAATGATAACTATTCAAAGTAATCGTCTTTTTCTCTTCCGCATCCAGTTCAATAAAATAAAAATCTTTATTCATTTTTTTGATAACATCCTCCTGCTTAAAAGTGGTACTAAACATAGCAGCACAAAACTTACACCAGTTGGTATGAATAAACACCACAACTGTTTTCTTTTCTATTTTCTGCAAACTGTCTATTTGATTAAAGCTATAAGTTTTTATCTGACCTAAACTGCAAAAGGGTTGAAGTATAAAAACCGTTAGCAAACATTTTATTACATATCGTTGTAGAATATTCATTACTTAATATTTATCCTCACTCCAAAAAATCCCCTCAGGCCCTGGTTAGGTGCATACATGTAGTTAGGATCAAATGTTAACCCATAAGGATTATCTACAGTAGCTTTAACCTGGCCATCAGGATTAAACTCCACATTTTTATCAAAAGGATCGTTCGTTCGGGCTATGATAAATGGATTGCCTTTATTAGGTGTAAAATTTAGTAAATTTTTTATCCCTCCATAAATTTCCACTTTTTTAAAACCGGTGTAAACCAATTGAATATTTTGCAGGCTCCATGTAGGGCTGTTGGGCTTTCGTGGATCAGAAGGGCCCAGTAATGGCAAACGCATAGGCCCATAAATATTACCAGTATAATCTATTGCCAAATTAAGCGGCTTTATTTTATAAGATACAGCCCAGGTTCCTGTAAATTTCTCCGTAAGAATTTGTTGTTCTTTTTTACCATTATTAATAGTGGATACATCCTGAAAAGTTGCTCCAGCCAATACTTTCAGCCCATTACTAAATGCTACATCCACATTGGCACTCACACCCTTACTTTGAGCAAAACCAGTGAGGTTATTATAAATAATTTTATTAGGGTCGGTATCATAATCGCCAATGATACGGTTGTTAAAGTAAGTGTACCATCCTGTAATATCAAGCCCTATAAAAATGCCATTGTTGGAAAATATTTTCTTTAGATAATTTAGATTTACATTAAAGGTTTGCTCGGGCTTTAATTCATTTTTTATTTCCACCGTTCTTGCACCGGTTAATGCTGCATGATCTTCTGTAAATAAATTAACTACCCTAAAACCTGTTCCTGCATTTAAGCGGATAATATTATTTTTATTGACAGCCCACTTGTAGGCAAGCCTCGGCGTGAAAATATTTCCATGATCGGTATTATAATCATACCTGATACCTAATAACAATTTATGCTTTTGAGACAGGGTCATTTCATCCTGCAAAAAAACACCCGGCAACCAAACTTTTTGTGGTTGGTTTTTATCCGTTATTGTAGCCGTAGCAGGGCTGTTGTCATCATAAAAAGTATAACGCAGCGCAGCGCCAGCAAGCACATCGTGTTTTTTAAAAGCTTTATCCCAGGTAAGCTGAGAAAAAGCAATACGTTGCTGAGCAATATAGGAAGTGGTTCCGTAGCGGCTGTCCTGGTCATGATTATTATATGAAAAGGATAATAACAATTTCTCTTTGAATGGTAATTGGTAATTACTTAAAAGCTCCATACGCTTTGTGTAAATACTTTCTCCGTAAATGCTATCGCCGCCTCTGAATGTTTTGTTCCACCTCACATCTCCACCCCACCTTTCTTCGTTAAAATACCTAACCGCCATGGTAAACAGGCGATTGTTTTGTCTGTCAAAATTCCATTTTTGAAAAACGGAAATACGATCCTGCAGAGTTACATCTGTAAAATTATCTTTATTACGATCTATAATATTTCCATATTTAAAATAATTTATTCCTGTTAATGCAGTTGCTTTTTTTCCTGCTTTAAATTTAAAACCCAGGTCTGCATTAAATTCCTGCCAGGTGGTAGTAAATATATCTGCAGATAATACAGGAGCATTGGATGGATTTTTTGTAATAATATTTATCAATCCGCCCACAGCCTCGCTTCCATATAAAGATGATGCAGGGCCTTTTACTATTTCAATTCTTTCTACCAGGCTGTTGGGTATTCCAGATAAACCATACACGGTTGATAAACTGCTTACTATTGGCATCCCATCAATCAAAACCATGGTATAGGGACCTTCCAATCCATTAATATGTATATCGCCTGTATTACAAACATTGCAGTTTAACTGTGGCCTCACTCCATTTACATTTTGCAACGCATCAAAAATATTGGGCGTGGGATTTTTTTTAAAGAATGCAGGTGTGTATACTTCCACCGGTACAGGGCTTTCCATTCTTTTTACCTCCTTTAAAGTACCGGTTACCACCACTTCATCCATGCTGCTTTGTGTTTCGGTTAATTCAAAATTTGCTGCTATATTTTCCCCCTCCTTAATTCTTATATGTTTGGTAACCGTTAAAAAACCAACCCTGGAAACAGATAATGTATAAGCACCGGCCTTTACATTTGGTAATGAATAAAATCCCAGGCTATCGGAAACGGTACCTAAAGATGTTTTTAAACCCCTTATGCTGGCAGATGCTACTCCTTTTGTATCACTTGTGATGATGCCCGAAATGGAAGCAGTTTGGCACACAGCTAAACTGCCTGTAAAAACCAATGTTAAAGCCAATAATATTTTATAAAAAAAGCGATGCATGATAAATGAATAGTATGTTTGAAGAACAAATATATAAACTTAGACGGTTCTAACAATATTAATAGCCTGGTATTTTTTAATTTTCCCAGAATAATTACTTTATTAATACTTTTGAACCATGCATTCCTATACAGAAGAGAATTACCTGAAAGCGCTTTTTAACTTAGCCAATGATAAAGGAGAAGTGAGTGTGAATGAACTGAGTAAAAGGCTGGAAATAAAAATGCCTACCGTTAACAGCATGATGAAAAAGCTGGCGGATAAAAAACTGGTGTTTTACGAAAGTTATAAACCTTTGAAACTAACGGAGAAGGGTAAAAAAGAAGCGGGCCTGATTATAAGAAAACACCGGCTTACAGAAATGTTCCTGGTACAAAAAATGGATTTTGGCTGGGAGCAGGTACACGAAATAGCCGAACAGATAGAACACCTGCACTCCCCGCATTTTTTTGAAAAAATGGATGAGATGCTTGGCTATCCCACCATAGACCCCCATGGTTCGCCCATACCCGACAAAACAGGAAAAATAGATTGGGTACATTATGAAAAGCTAAGCGATTGCAAAGCAGGCGACACCGTAAAACTTGCAGCGGTGATTCACACTACAGATGATTTTTTAAAATTTCTCAACAGCCGGGAATTGCAACTGGGATTAAAAATTAAAATAAAATCGGTTGAAATATTTGATGGCAGTATGGTAGTTGCCTACAACAAAAAAACAGCAGAAACCCTGAGCCACACGGTAAGTGAGCGGTTGCTCGTAGAAAAAATTTAAAATGGATTTAATAAGCCCCGTCAAAATAAACTGTTCACATGGGGCTTTCATTTTAAATTTCCTTCAATAATTCCTTTACCTTCTCTTCAATAAAATCTCTCACCCCGTTAAATTCCGTTGGCTCCATATGTTTGGGATCAGGTATCACCCAGTCCACAAACTTTTTAGCAGGCATCCAGGGGCAGGCATCGCCGCAGCCCATGGTAACTACGGCATCAAAAGGTGCAAATTCTTTTACCTCATCAAGGCTTTTGCTGTCATGAGTGCTAAGATCGTAACCCAGTTCTTTCATTGCAGCAATGGCTTTAGGATTTACGATACCACTCGGGTTACTACCCGCACTATAGGCTTCTACATTTTCGCCGCCATGAATTTTGGCAAAGGCCTGGCTCATTTGTGAGCGATTGCTGTTTTCTATACAGACGAAGAGGAGTTTTTTGGGCCCCTCCGAGTTTCCCGAGTGGGGAGGATTATCTAAGCGATCAGGTGATGTTGTACTCATATTGATTAGGTATTTAGATGTTAGATAAATGATTTAGACGATAGCCGTCTGATTGCTGTAATATTTTTTGCGGAGCCAAAATGCAACGTTTACCAGCGCAATCAGAGCCGGCACTTCTACCAATGGCCCAATCACCCCGGCAAAAGCTTGCCCACTGTTGATGCCAAATACAGCAATGGCAACAGCGATGGCCAATTCGAAATTATTACCGGCAGCAGTAAATGCAATAGAGGCATTGGTTGAATAATCGGCACCCATTTTTTTGCCAATAAAAAAACTTATTACAAACATGACAGCAAAATAAATAACCAATGGAATAGCAATTCTAATTACATCCAAAGGTATCTGCACAATCAGTTCTCCTTTTAAACTAAACATGACCATGATTGTAAACAGCAATGCGATCAATGTGATCGGAGAAACAAAAGGAATAAATTTATTTAGATACCAGTCTTCTCTTTTAGCCTTTAATAAAAAATAACGGGTTAAAAAACCTGCGGCAAAAGGAATACCCAGGTAGATGCCCACACTCTCTGCAATTTGCCCGATGCTGATATCAACCACAGCCCCTGTGATACCAAACAACGGCGGCAACACCGTAATAAAAACATAGGCATACACACTGTATAACAATAC
>Ga0335397_10001844_pt1 | contig 28867 bp, 28 predicted proteins | sample MAT04_FD_205740 | JGI IMG/M metagenome (GOLD analysis project Ga0335397, IMG submission 205740) | Freshwater microbial communities from Lake Fryxell liftoff mats and glacier meltwater in Antarctica - MAT-04 (spades assembly) (version 2) ... | reverse complement strand
AACCCGCGCCCTTCGCGAAATGCTCGCCAGTGGCAAGTTGTCGAAGCTCATGCCCGTGAAGACCGGGAACGGGATCGAAACACAGCTCATCGAGCAATCGGGACCGATCAGTTTCACAGAAACGACGACACTGACGACCGTCTTTGAAGAAGATTCAAACCGCGCCCTGATGTTGCAGACCGATGAAAGCGCCGCGCAGACGAAGCGAATTATCACCGCGCTCGCTCGGCGGCATACCCGCGAACGAGAAGACACCGGCCGCATCGTGAGCGTCCACCACGCGCTACAGCGGCTGTTGCCGCGTTCCGATGTGCGAGTTCCGTTCTCGGATCGGCTCGCGGCTGACTTCTTGTGCGAGCGGGTCGAGGTGCGACGTGCGTTTCCGCAGCTAATCTCCCTGATGCAAGCGTCTGCTCTGATCCATCACAAGCAGCGAGGGAAGGGCGACGACGACGCGATTCTCGCGGACGCCAGAGACTACCATCTGGCGCGTCGGCTCATCATCAAACCATTCTCGCAATCGTTGGGTGGTGGACTTTCGCAATCGGCTCGTGACTTCCTGGCGATCCTGCCGTCTAGTGATGTGTTCACGTCTTCAGGAATTGCGAAGACACTGAAAAAATCGAAGTCATCGACTTCGGGTTGGATCTCCGAGCTACACGACGCAGGCGCTCTGGAAGTTATCGAGGAGGGTCGCGGACGAAAGGCGACGAAATGGAAGCTCACCGGGAAGACACCCGATGCGGGGGACGAGGCGATCCCGACCATGGAAAGTATGTTCCCGGAAGTCGCTGGACGCATGGACGCAACGCGAATTCGCTAGGATTCCCAGCGTGTTTGCGTCCAGCGTGGTTTTTGTGCACAACGGACGCAAAACCACCCTGACTCGGTTGTGTCCGTTGTGCACAAAACCCACGCTGGACACAAATCGCCTTGGATTCCCAGCGTTTTTGCTTTGTGTCCATGCGTCCAGAGGGGAAACGGAAATGAAATTACTCAACTTGGATGCCGTCTTCGACAATGACCGCGACCGCGTGGTTCGCCGACACGAACTAACGCCGGACGACCTGCCGTCCGACTGGAGAGTCGAGTACGAAGAACGGGCTGCCATTCGCGAATACGATGGCAACATGACCCGTGAACTAGCGGAGCATTACGCCTTGCTCGAAATCATCGAAATGATGAAGACCAGAGCGTAGACCCAACTGGCCTGCCGCGCCACGGTGGAACGGCAGGCTATACCTCCAGAAAGGTTCATCATGGCATCAATCAGCAAAGACGCTGCTGGCAACATCCGCATCATGTTCACCGGCACGGACAAGAAACGTCGAACCCTTTACCTCGGCACCGTGAACAAGAAAATCGCCGAAGCAATCAAACTCCGGGTGGAGACCCTGATCGCTTCGACCGCCTCAAGATCGCCACTCGACGGAGAAACCGCCGCATGGGTTGGCAACGTCGGCGACGAACTGGCAGAGAAGTTGGCGGCTGTTGGGTTGATCCCGACCCGTGAATCTCGCAAACTCCGTGACTTCCTCGACAACTACATCGCCGGACGGAAGAACGACGGCCACACCAAGAAAGCCACCCTCATCACCATCCACCGCGTTGCCGACGATCTCGCAACCGTGCTGGGATCGAACGCTGACCTCCGGGGCGTCAGCGTGGAAAATGCGGAGGGGTTCAAGCAGTTCTATCAGGACAAGGAACTCGCTGGTGCCACCACTTACCGTCGGTTGAAGATGGCCAAGATGCTCTTCAATCACGCTGTGAAGTTGAAACTCGTCAACGAGAACCCTTTTGCCGACGTGAAGGGGAAGAACTCTAATCCCGTCGAGCGCCGGTACTACATCACCGAGAGTGACACGCTCAAACTCATCGACGCAGCGAATCCCACATGGCGCACCATCGTCGCCTTGGCACGCTTTGGTGGCTTGCGGTGCCCGTCCGAGTTGTTACTCCTGAAGTGGGAGAACGTGGACTTCGTCAGCGGTCGCATGACGGTTTCCTCACCAAAGACCGAGCATCTCGAAGGCCGAGAGTATCGGGTGGTTCCGATCTTCGGCAGGCTTCGCCAGCACCTCGAAGACGCTCACGAACTGGCAGCACCGGGCGAGGTGTACGTCGTTGGAACGAAGCAGGGCGACGGCTACCGGGAAGCCGCACAGGGCGATGGCGGCTGGGCGAACGCGAACCTACGAACAACATTCGAGAAACTCATCCGACGGGCTGGGCTTCAGACGTGGCCGCGATTGTTCCAGAACCTGCGGGCGAGTTGTGAAACCGACTTGATGCAGAATCACCCGATTCACGTTGTAACTGCGTGGATCGGGAACACCCCGAAGATCGCCCTCGGGCACTACCTTCAGACGCTCGAAGCGGACTTCGAGAAAGCAGTGAGGGGTGTCGCAGGCGACGCAGATTCCGACGCACTCGTAACGCAAAAAGCGACGCAGACGGGAGCGGACGTAAAAAGACCGGAGCGGACAACATCAGATGAATTGCCTTGTATTAAAGGCGATTCGTCCAATCCTGTCCGCTCCGGCCTGATACTGTCCGTCTGTTCATGTGGCCAAGGTCGGACAACCGAAGCCCGGGAATGCCTCCGCGCCGCGGCGAACCTCGACCCGCACTTGCTCCAGGTCGGGCATCTACTCAAGCAATTGGACAGCCCCGTATCGGCCGAGAAGATCACGCCCGCTTCAACGAAATGACTGGTTTGACAAGCGTTAACGGGCCGGGGTGTTGGGGGCATCGCACCCCGCACAAACGAAGTGGCCACCGCGGAGGAACCGTTTCCACCTCACGCGGTCCGCGTCTGGCAGGATGTCCGGATCGGGAGATAGCTCCTCACGAACACCACACTTCGCACAGGCGATCAGCCGATTGTCCCGAAGGATGGGCTCGAACATGTCGGCAATTTCCGAGGACACCGTCCCGCGACCAGCGCACAACGGGCACTTGGCGACGCACTGGGCTAGTATCGCCGCCCGGATGAATTCGCTTTTGTTGGTGAGCGCATTCAGCAAGTCGGCAAGTTCGTCCTCAATCCTGATCGCGATGACCTTCGTCATTGCCGAGTGAGGCATGATCGCACCTTGATCTGTCGGCACTCCAGGCCGACTGCCTGTCGATCGCTTCCAATCTGCCCGGTGCAAATCGGAAGCGATCACGGGTGAAGTGAACTGCCCGCCGTCGGGTGGTAGCACTTCTGGCACTTGCGGTAGGCTTCCTCGACTGCCGGGATCAACTGCTTCGCCTTATCGACGTCGTCCGCCAGCATTGCGTCTCGCAAGTCCTCCAGGCGCTCGCGAAGATCCTCGGTTGCCTTCCCCGCTTCCTCATCCAGCTTCCCCGTGCGGATGAACACGCCGACTTGCAGCTTGCGGGTCAACAGATCCCAGTGATGAATTTGCCGGATCGCCTCCTCCTTATGTCCGGTACGGACGGCGGTGATGGCGTCCGTGCGAACCCTGACAATTTCGTCGAACGCCTCCTTGGGGGCCGGGTAGTAGAGGTAGAGTGCGACGACGCTGAACACGACCAACCCCAGCAGAGCCACGACACCGAGTACCGGCCCCGGCACATCTCGACTCAACACGGACTTCGGGCGGTCCGAGGGCGGCGGTTGCGCCGTCAGCCAGCGTTCAACCGCCACGGTTCGATCGAAGATCGCCACCCCGCAACCAACGAGGACCAACAGGAACAGCCCCGCGAGGGCGACCGGTTCCAGTACCTCGACCTTCGCGAGCAGCTTGCCGCGCACGATCTGCCAGTTTGCCCCGGATTGGGCGACGAACGGACTCGACCATTCGTCAAAGGCGTGGGTGTGGCTGGCCTCTTCCTTGGCGAAGTAGAGCGGGTTCTCGGCCGCGTAACCCATTCCCATCGTGGCGAGCGCGATCAAGGCAACCCAGACCAGAACCCGCTTCCACCCGAAAAGGACGGACAGCCAGACGATCAGCCCGAGGTTCACGCCGATCCCCAACTCGAACAGTGCGAACGCCGCACCGACCGAGTTGCCGTGCTCGAACATCAGCCCGAGCCGCATCATCCCTTGGAGCGGCCCCGAGTAGAGTGGCAGGGCAATTGCCGTCATCAGCGCTGTGGAGGTCGGGTCGTCGTGCCGCATGCTTGTACCCAGGCAACCGTGCGGCAGCAACCCGGCCAGCACCCCCGTGAAGAGCAGTCCGATCAGCACATATCCTATCGTCGGGTTGACCGCTTCGCGGCCCGCAGTCACGACCACCGCCGCCAGTCGCTTCAGACCGGGTGCGGGCATCGGCTCGTCACCGGGCGGTGCGGTGTCGGCGTCGTTGGCAAAGTAGCGTTCCCAGAGCAACCCTGCGGACAGCGCCAGGATTAGCGAACCGGCCGCGAAGCAGACGATGACGACCGGTTCGGACAGCGTCAGACCGTAAAGGAGCGAGAGCGGGTTGATGTGCGGGGCGGCGAGAACAAACGCCAGGATGGTGCCGCTTGGCACCCCGGCACGCCGCATCTCGCGGGCGATGGGGATGACGCCAAGCGAACAGACGGGTAGAAGCATGCCCACGCCCCACGCCCGGAACAGCCCCTTCCACCCTTTCCCGCCGAACAACTTGCGGGTGCCTTCCGCACCCAGCATCCGCCGCATCACGCCAGTGACCAACAGACCGACGAAAAGCGTCATTGACGCTTCAATCGCAATCTGCCCGGTGCGGAGCAGAACACTCCAGACGTAATCCATGATGCCACTCCGCAGGTTGAACAGGGTTACACCGGTACCGGGACAGTTTCGAGTAGCTGCTGAATCACGCCGTGCGTGGCGTCAGCGGCGAGGCCGAGCCGAACGCCGAGGACCGGACCGGCGACTTCCTGAACGTCGTCCGGGGTGACGAACGGCCGGTCTTTGAGGAAAGCCCACGCCTGTGCGACCCGCTGCCAGATGAGCGTTCCGCGCGGGCTCAACCCGAGCGTCACCTTTGGATGTGAACGAGTGGCCCGGCCCAGATCGACGAGGTACGCACGCACGTTCGGTTGCACCGCGACGGCGGCCACACGCTCCTGCAACGCCGCGAGGTCGCCGTCAGCCAGCACAGCATCCCGGCTCTGTTCGCCGGAGACGTTTCCGACGGCGGCCGCGAGCAGGTCGAGTTCGTCGCCCCGCTCCGGGTAACCGACGGACAGCTTCATGGCGAAACGGTCGAGTTGTGCTTCCGGCAGCGGGTATGTGCCGTGGTGTTCGACGGGGTTCTGGGTTGCGATCACGAAGAACGTCGGTGCGAGCAGGTGGCAGACGTTGTCCACCGTCGCCTGCCGCTCGGCCATCGCTTCGAGCAGTGCGCTCTGTGTCCGGGGCGTGGTCCGGTTGATCTCGTCGGCCAGCAGCACGTCAGCGAACACCGGCCCCGGCTGGAACTCGAACTCACGGGTCTTCTGGTTGAACACGCTGAACCCGGTGATGTCGCCGGGCAGCAGGTCCGGGGTACACTGCACGCGGGCGAACTTACCGCCGACTGCCGTGGCGACCGCCTTGGCCAGCGTCGTCTTGCCCAACCCCGGCAAGTCTTCGAGCAGCAGGTGTCCCCGTGCGAGCAAGCAGGCCAGCACCTGCTCGATCACGTTTGCCTTGCCCCGAAGCGCCCGGTTCAGCGAGACCCGCAGCGAGTCGATGTGATCCACGCGAGCGGCGGTCCGGGTCGGCGCGGTTTCGGCCAGCAATTGCGTCACGATGAAACTCCCATCTTGAGTCGGATCAGAACGCTGCGGCAGACGGTTCGCACGTCGGCTTCGGGCCAGGGCGGAGGCACGTCCGGGGCGTAGGCCGCCCACTCGGCCATGCGGGTGAGTCGGTCGAGGTCCGCGTCATTACCAACGAGCGTTCCCGGCAAACCGCGTAACCATGTGGGCACCGTCCGCCGGTTCGATCGCGGGGTACCGGCCCAGCGGCCCCGGCGTTCGAGGATGCGCACCGCCCGTCGGACGTGATCCCGCCACGTCCGACCGGGAAACCTCTCCCACAGCCGAACAGCCACGGCGTCGATCAACTTCCGACGACGAACCCAACCGACGATCAGGACCGCCACCGCGAGGGCGAGCTGCCCGGCGTGCCCCCACGCCCACATGACCATTGAGGTGAGGACGTTCCGAATGCGGTCGGAAAGCGGCAGACTCGGACCCAGCACCTCGTAACCCGGCGTCGGCTCGACGACCAGCCAGTGACCGTCGCTCAGCCGCACTTCGGGCCAGAAATGCAGGTCAGCAGCGGTCACTGGCGTGTGTGCCGTCTCCGGGTCGTAGGCGGCCGGGGCTGCGTAGTAACCCAGGCACACGCGGCTCGAGTAATCGAGCGAGCGGAGCAACATCGCGGCTGCCGTGGCGAACAGGTAGTCCGGCCCGCGCCGGGATTGGGTCAGAAACCAGGCCACGGGTGCGGGGTGATTGGGCGGTGCGGTCGCTGTAGCGTCGAGGGTGTACTCCGTGCGGAGCTTCGTGAGGATCGCCTCGATCTGCGGCCACCCTCGCGGCTGGTCTCGGACCCACTCACGGGCGAGCTGAACGATCTCGGGGCGGATCGCGGCCTGCATCTCACCGGCGACTCCCACACGACCGAATGCGGACTCGGGAAGGCGACCCGGATCGAGCGTGCGGCACTCGGTGGTCACGACAACACCGGGCGGCGTCTTCTTTCGACCGGCCAGGGCCAGAACACCCTCGTAGTCCCATTCGTAGTAGTGGGCCTTGCTCACCTTGTTGATGCGGAAGCGGGTGAGCATCGCCGGCGTCGGGACGAGGTTGTCTTTCAGGTCCGCCGACTTGAGTTTGTGCTGCTCGTCGTTCCGATACCACCCGGCCGATTCGTGGACGAGGCTGACCTTCATCCAATCCCCGCCGTCAGTCTCGGCTTCGATGAACTGGCTGACCGGTTTGCGGGCGTTGACCAAACGATTCGCATTCGAGTCGTAGCTCTCGTACGCCACTACACGGATGTGCAGCGGGGTCCGCCCCGAGACCTCGAACAGGGCGCGGGCGTCTCGGCTGAGCGGCTTCTTGTCACCTTTCGGCCCCTTCCGGGAAGTGTCGAACTCGCGGCTCGGGCGGCGATTGTCTGGGAGTTTGCCGTGGAACGGGATCATCTCCACCATGCCCGCGGCAACCATGCGTTCCTGTTCCTTGGGCGGCTTGTGCGGGGGGCCATACATGTCGCCAGCGGCATCAATGAGTGCGTGTTTGTTGTCCTCGATCATCTTGTTCGACTCGACCATCCCGGCAGATTGGGCGTCGTCGCCGGCCGTCTCCTCCGGTCCGTCGCCGATCCCGGAGCGGGCGAAGGGGTCCGTGTCTCCCGTACCGCCCGACGTCGGCATGAGTTCACCAAGAGTGAATGCGACCCGCTTCGGACCAACCAGGGCCAGCGCCAACCCGCACCCGACAGCAAGGACCAGGAGCAGTAGCCCAGTCCACGGGACACGCTGCCGCTCCGGTTGCACCTCGACGGCGACGACCCGGTCGGCGGACACCAGCACCCCCTTCAACCCGGTCCAGTAGATAAGCATCAACCACACGCCGCCGGTCGCCGTGTACAGCCCGAGGGTGACTTTGACTGCCGGATGATTGGTCATCGTGGCGGCGAACAGGATCAGGAACAGGCTCACGACACAGGACAGTCGCAGGCAGAGAAGCCAGCCACCGCAAGCAGCCAATCCCAGGCCGATGTTCCGCAGCCCGGCCACCATCTGAAGTTCGAGCGGGTAACCGTCCCCGGTCCAACTCCGGCGCAGCGGCTCGACCGCGAACGGGGTGACACCGAGGCCAACAAGGACCACGAACACCCACGTCGGCGGCGACTCGCGTGGGTTTGCGGGAAGCGACACGAAGCGGCCGACAACAACGGCGACAACGATCCAGATCGAAGCCATCCCGAGGCTCGCGGCCACCGGCCGGGTATCGCCTGCCGCCACCTCCACGGCCACCGCTGCCAACGCGAGCAGCACGAACGTGACGCGCCGCACCAGCCTCGCCATTTCAGGAGCCATGTCGTGCCTCCCGCCAGCCGCCCCGGAGCAAGGCCGGAACGTTCTCCGCCGCATCGACCGAGAGCCACGCCGTCGGGCAATGACCGCATGATGCGGCGACATCGACCGTATCCGTGAACGCCCCGGCCGACAGCACGACCCATCGCTGATCTTCGACCTCGCACGCCCCGCACCCCGCGTGCGAGTGGGCGCGATCCGTGGTGACGATTACCTGAAGACCATCGCGAAATCCGCGGCACCTCGGGCACGACAACACCTCGGCGAGTGGCGGCAGTTTCTCACTGGACAGCGCGGCCAGGGCGTCGAGGATCTTGTGCAACTGGGCTTGGCCCGAGGCGGGTGGAATGTCGAAACCGCCCCACGCCAGCCCGACCTGAGCCCCATCGCTGAGCCATCCTTTCGCGAAGCTGGCGACGATGCGGATCGCCCACTCTCGCGACGAGTCCGGACCAGTGCCCGCATGCACGCCCGGGTCCGCATCGAGGACAAGTTGGATCACCGGTCGGGAGTTCGACTGGAGTTCGCAGACGATGAGCCGGTCATGCCGGGCCGATTGTGCCCAGTGGATTCGCCGGGGCGAATCCCCCCGGCGGTACGGCCGCACTCCCAGCACGTCCCCGTTCGTGCCAACCTTACTGCGAGAGACGTTTCCCTCGACCTGGTGATCGCCGCTCACCGGCGGGATCGGCCCTACCGGGTATGTGCGTGGCCAGACAATCAGCGGCGTCTCGACCGATAGCTCCCGACGTTTCTCCCACAGTCCGAATGGGAAACCGCTCGAGAGTAAGGGCGGAGCTAGCGGGTACACGCCCCGGTGGGCCGGCCGGAACGGCCAGTGGCAAAGCACCGTTCGCCGCCGCAGTGCCGAGGCGATCCCGGCGACCGGTTCAGACGAGTCGCCGCCGAAGCCGTTCCGCACGGCCAGCCCCCACGCGGCCCACGGCAACCGGTTTCGGAGCGTCAGTCGCACATCGACGCTTTCGCCTTCGGTGGCACGCCCGCGGTCGAATGCGACCGAGCCGTCCAAACCGCGAAGGGAGAGCCACGGCCAGATCACCCCGAGCGCGACCACGACCAGTACGCCACCGCAGAGAATGAACCCCTGAGGATGGAGGAACAGTCCGCAGAGCAGTGACACGAACCCCGCCATCAGCAGGATGCCGAGCGGATGGTAGACGAACCGCCGGACCTTGGCACTGAACTCGGGCGAGACGTCGTAGGTGGCAATCGCGTTGAACCACGTTCGCTGTCGGGCACGGGTGGATGGCTTCACCTGGCAAACTCCGGCCCAACGGGGCAATGCGACTAAAATAAAACGTGGTATTTCTATGTATTACATTTGTCGTACTTGGTGTGTTGTACGGATTTGATGGGCCGACGGTTCGGTCCCGGATTATTTGGAATTGAACAAAGGGCACCAGCCCGCGAAACCTCACCCGACTCGAAGCATGGCGAGTTCACCAGTGTCGGTGCCGACGGCGAGCCGCGAATCGTCGCCGGACCACACGGCCTGCGTGACTGCGGCTTCGAAGCGTGCCTCGGCGAGTTTCGCTTTGCCGTCCTGCGGTCGCCACAACTGCACGCAACCATCACTCCCGCCGGACGCGAGTATCGCGCCTTGCCGCTGAAATGCGAGCACCGACACCGCGTCTTTCTCGGCGTGGGCGTCGAGCCCAAGCGGGCGAGTGCCTTCCGGACCATTCCCGGAACAATCCCACACCGTCACCCGATGTCCCCCGCCGGTCGCAAGGAAGCGGGAGTTGTGATCCCAGGCCAACTGCATCACCTTCTTCGGATAGCCCCACATTTTGAGGTCCAGATCGGTGCCTGGAATCCAGAAGTGGATGGTCAAATCCTGGTCGCCCGTGGCGAGGTACTTCCCATCCGGAGACCAGGCTAAACGCACGACCGAACCCTTCCACTGAAAGCGGCCCACGGGTTCCGTGCTGGTGGGCGACCACAACGTGACGCCGCCGTAAGCAGAGGCGGTCAGTTCCAATACGCCGGGCCGCCAGGCGAGATCGGTGACTGTGCTGGCAAGTTCCGGGTAGTCCTGGAGCACGCGGTCCTCGCGATCCCACAGCCGCACTTTCTTGCCGGCCGCAGAGGCCAAGAACGTACCGCACGGACTGATAGCAAGGCGCTCAACCCACTTCGCGCCGGCATCGAGGGCGAATCGTTCACTCCCGCTCGCCGCGTCCCAGATGCGAACCCGGCCGTCCTGACCGGCTGAGGCGACCGTGCCATCGTCCGCCCACGTCACCGTGGTCGCGCCGACCTTGTGCCCAGGAAATGTGTGGCGAGTCTCCCCCGTGTCGGCATCGATCAGCAGGATGCCACCGGCTACTCCGGCCACAGCGAGATGGCGATTGTCGGGTGACCATGCAAGCGAAATGACGTGGTCCTGGGTTGCGACCCGCCACGCCTCGTTCAGACGCACTCCACCCCCGAACCAACCGCTCAGGAGAGGCATGACCGGAACCCCTCGGTCAAGGCCGCCCGGTCCAGATTCCGGCCGATGAAGATCAGCTTGTTCGTGCGGGGCGTCGTGCCCCACGGCCGATCCTCTCGTGCATCGAAGAGCATGTGGACGCCCTGGAACACGAGCCGGTTCTTGTCCCCCTTGATGCTCAGAACGCCCTTCATCCTGTAGATGTCCGTCCCTTGCGTCTGAAGCAGGTTCGACATCCACTTATTCAACTTTTCAGAGTCGAGGTCACCAGGGGTCGTGATCCCGACTGACGTCACTTCGTCGTCGTGTTCGTGATCGGGTTTGTATTCGTGAGTCGCGGTCGGCGTGAGTTCGCCCGCGGGACCGATCAACTTCGCCCCGAACTCGTCCGGCCCATGTTCGGTGAACAGGGCGTAGCACCCCGCTGTGGGGATCGTCACGCGGAACCGCTTCTCGCCACCCTCCGGAAGTTGAAGTTGCGAGAGTCGCTTGCCGACAGGAATCGTGTCGCCGGGACCGACCGCGTGTTCTTCGTCGCTGAACGCCAGCACCGCGACCATCTCGACGGTCTTTCTCCCAACATCGTCGGCCGAGGGGCAGGCGAGCAGCGCCACGTTCATCGCCGGGTCGGGTCCGGTCTGGCACACGAACTCGTAGCTCCCCGCGTCGAGTCGATAAACGCCGCCCCACTCGAACGGGTACTCGGGTTCGAGGAACTGCGGGTCCACCTCCATTGCCCGATCGAGGTTGAACCCGCCGACGTTCAGGATGCGGTCCATCTCGACGACCGAGTTCCGCGTGCGGTAGACCTTCGCCGCCGCGTTCATGACCTTGATGCGCGACTCCAACGAGTCCACTTCCTCAGGTGTGACCAGATCGGTCTTGTTCAGCAGAATCACGTCGGCGAACGCGATTTGCGTCTTCACCTCGTCCGAGTCCCAGTGGTCGTGAACGTGCTTGGCGTCCACCAGCGTGACGATGCCGTCGAGCCGCGTCTTGCTCCCGATTTCGTCGTCGACGAAGAACGTCTGCGCGACCGGCCCGGGGTCGGCCATGCCAGTCGTCTCGACCACGATGTAGTCGAACTTGTCCTTCCGCTTCATGAGGTTGCCGAGGATGCGGATGAGGTCGCCGCGGACGGTGCAGCAGATGCACCCGTTGTTCATCTCGAAGATCTCTTCCTCGGCGCGGATGACGAGGTCTTGGTCGATACCCACCTCACCGAATTCGTTCTCGATGATGGCGATCCGCTTGCCGTGGTTTGCGGTCAGGATGTGGTTCAGGAGCGTCGTTTTGCCCGACCCGAGGAAGCCAGTGAGGACGGTCACCGGCACCCTGTCCTGCGTTGCGTTCGACATCGCCATACTCCCGTTGCCGCGAGAAGCAAAACACCTGGGCCACCCGAGGGGTCCAGATACGAAGCGATGCTAATTGTATTTAGTTATACCGAGTGATCCAAGATAAAATCACGTTTCTCTTTTTGCTTCGACCCAACAATCGGGTAGGAGGCGGGTTTACCCTGCCGTCCTCCCACACCACCGGACGTACTTACGTGTCCGGCGGTTCCTAACTTGGTTGTAACGCTTCATACCGACAAACGAGATTCACCAGACCGAGTTTCTCCCACCAACTCGTGGCCATCGCCTGGTTCGCCGCCGGCGTCCCAGACTTGCGCCACCAGCCCTTCCCCGACAATGCTGTACACCACGCAGTACGCAGTAACACGCCCTGTCGAACGAAGAAATCCACCATCGGCTTCACACGCTTACACTGCTTCAAACGCACGCAACGCAGCTTCCGACGAACCCAACCGTCCAGATCGACCAGATGACTCTTCATCGCCGCATAACGAAAATACGTCACCCAACCGGTCAAAAACGAATTGAGTTCGCGGATCATCCGCTCAAGGCTGATCCCTCGATTCCTACGGGTGATCCCACGGATGCGTTCCTTCGCACGCTCCAGACTCTTCGGCGCGATCCCCAATCTGCCGTCGCTCAGAAGTCGATAGCCCAGGAACTTACGCTCCTCGACTCGTGCTACCGCACTTTTCTCCCGATTGACACGCAACCTGAGAACCGTTTCCAGGAACTGACACACCGACGCCATCACCCGATGCCCCGACGCCTCCGACCGAACGTAAATGTTGCAATCGTCCGCGTAACGGCAAAATGTGTGACCCCGACGTTCCAGTTCCTTGTCCAAATCGTCCAACAGCAGATTCGCCAGCAATGGCGACAATGGACCCCCTTGCGGTGTCCCCTCGTGACGGTCGATACACACGCCGTCTTGCATCAGCCCCGCTTCCAGGAAACGACGCACGATACGCAACAAACGCTTGTCCGACACACGACGAGCCAGCCGAGCCATCAAGATGTCGTGGTTCACCCGGTCAAAGAACTTTTCCAGGTCCACATCCACCACAATCGCTCGACCATCGGCCACGTATTCCTTCGCCCTCAACAGTGCTTGGTGGGCACTGCGTCCGGGTCGAAAACCGTAGCTCGACTCCGAAAAGAGTGGGTCCAGCAAACGAGTCAGCACTTGCAGAATCGCCTGTTGAATCAGACGATCCACCACGGTCGGTATCCCCAATTGTCGCTCGCCCCCGCCCGGTTTCGGGATCAAGACCCCGCGAACCGCTTGAGGACGATACGAACCATCGAGCAGACTCGACAGCAGTTCCTGCTTGTGCTCGGCGATCCAGGGGAGCAAGTCATCGACGGTTAACCCGTCGATGCCCGGCGCACCCTTGTTCGCCTTCACCCGAAAGTAAGCCTGGTTGAAATTATCTCGCTGGCACACCTCCTCCATCAGTCGATCCGTCAAGGCTCGTGCTGGCTCCAACGCCGCGGATGCTTGCGACTCCACGATCACTCCAGGTCCGGTTCTGCCTTCGCCAGATGTGTCGTGGCGCAGGTCGGCCTCCCAACCCTCGAAGAGGGACGGTTGGTCCGATCTGCCTTGCGGTCGCTTCACGCCCATCGAGTCGGCTCCGACTGCTCCTTGGCAAGTTAAGTTCGGCCCTTCGTTCATCCTTGCGAGGCATGGTTGGACCTCCCCGGTAAAGTGCCCTTCACCGGACGGACAAACTACTACGACCTCGGCTGACTTCTCCGGGACTCATGCCACGACGTTGCCGTCGTGGGTGCGAAGGTCGCCTTCGCGAATCGGGAGATCTCCCAGGGTAAGTTGCGTTGCTTCGTCGAGTGACCGCCGGATTTACTGTCGTGTGTGTCCGAGTGAGATTGGGCTTTGCGGTCCCATGCCCGCTGACCCCACCACGACAGCCTTGTATCCGGTTCCTGTTCGTCGGCTCCCGACTGGGGGCTTCGGCTTCCTTCAGATTCCGTCTCGCGACGGACACCCTTGCCTCGCCTTGCGGTTCCGCTCACCACGGCCCGCGGAGGACTTGCACCTCCTCATACGCAACATGCCTGGCACACACGAACGAAGCCCACCCGATCATCGGGTGGGCTTCGTTAATCGACGAATGCTCCACAATCAGCTCACGAGGTTGACCGAGCCGTGATTATCGCAGTGACCGTTGTGTTGGAAGTGCAGGTGCCCCGCCACGATGTAGCAGGTGTGGTCGCCGTGCGGAACGGCCTCGTGCCCACAGCCCGGACCGTGAACGTGGTCGGCCGTGTGCGCGGAACAGACGTGACCGCCAGTGCAATTCGTCGGGTTTGCGTCGCTGACCGGCAGCGCATGTTCCTCGACCTTGCCATCCGCAGTCATGTGGTGCAGGTGGCCGTCGTGAACGTAATCGACGTGGTCGCCGTGCCGGATCGCGGTGTGCCCGCAACTCGGGCCGTGCTGATGGTCGTGGTGGGCGTGGAGAGTGCAACTCATTCTTCATCCTCCGAAATAGGGTTCGAGGCAGGTCGGTTCAATTCTTCCGCGTGAGCAAGAGCGTTCGATACGAGGTCTTTCACGTGGTCGTCGGCCAAGGCGTAGTACACGTGAGACCCCTCTCGGCGGTGTGCGACCAAACCCTCGGAGCGGAGAATCCGCAGCCGTTGCGAGATGGTCGAGAACTTCTCACCGAGCGTCGTCACGATTGTCGATACGCACACCTCACCGGCCAGGAGCATGTGCAGAACGCGAAGGCGCTGCGCATCGCCCAACGCACTGAACAGCCGCGCGGCGCGGTCCAGGCTCTTCGCATCCGGGACCGATTCCGAAACCAACACAACTTGTGTGTGTGAACATGTCGGCAGGTTCCGCCCGATCTTGGATTCGTCATTACGCGGTTTCATCAATTCATGAAATAACAGACTCCGCTCGCGGCGTCAAGGAGAATTCCCAAGACTTCACGCGGTTGGCGTGAGTTCTGTCAATTGATTCGAGGGCTGAGTTGAGGCGGGAGTCTTGCGAATTATCAATGTGAAATGTACTTAACCATGCGTGCCGCGAGCCGCGAGAGACAGCACGTCGAAGAATTGAACCTCAGCCGCAGACTTGGGCAGTTTGTGGTGCCGTGCCTTGCCCGGTTCGCCAAGGACAGCGATCACGGTTTCCACGTCGGGGCAACCGTCCTCGGTACACCGAAGTTCGGTGACCAGGATGACGTCGTGCGGTAGCCGGAACACATCACGTGCCCAATCCTTGATCCTTGCGATGACTTCCGGGTCCGGCTTTGGTTTGTCGAGAAGAAGGTTCATCACCGCGAATCTCCGGTTGCGTGAGCCTGGTCTCGGACCACTGCCACCTGGTCGGGCGTGGGCCATTCGGGGAGCGGGTCAACAATCTTCGACCAGACGTCTGGCCCGCCGCGCATTTCGCCATCCGTCATGAGAGCAGCGTCGAGGGCGGCGCGGATTGCGGCTTCGTCCAGCTTCTTTCCGATGAACACCAACTCCTGTCGGCGGTCGCCGTACTCGCCGTCGAAGTTCGCCAGGATGTCGGCGCGTTCGTCCCGGTCGGTTGGCCACTCCGCTCGCGGCACGTCGGCCCACCACACGCCCTGCGGGGACAGATCCATCACCCGCCCCGCCTGCGACCATAGCGCTGTCCACTTCGGCCGGGTGACGATCCAACAGAACCCCTTCGAGCGGAGCAACCCAGCGAGGAGCGACTTCTCCAACATGAATTGGTAGAGCCGTGCGGGGTGGAACGGCTTGCGTGCGCGGTACACGAAACTGGTAATGCCGTACTCGGCCGTCTCGGGTTGTTCTTCTCCGCGTAGCACGGCCATCCACCCGGGCGCGGCAGATGCCTTGTCGAAGTCGAAGCGCTTCGTGTCCAACACCTCGCGGAGTTCGATTCGGCCGAACGCTGCCGGGATGATCTTCGCACTCGCGTTCAGCTTCCGAAGAATGGCAAACAGTTGATCGAGGCGCTTTCGCGGCACCCCATCGATCTTGTTTAACACGATCACGTCGGCGAACTCGATCTGATCGACAAGAAGGGTGACCACGTCCCGTTCGTCTTCCTCACCGAGCGATTGCTTCCGGTCGGCCAGCGACTCCGACGATTGGTAGTCGTCGAGGAAGTTCGCGGCATCCACGACGACTACCATCGTGTCGAGTCGGGCAACTTTCGAGAGCGATTCTCCGGCCTCGTCCTCGAAGGTGAACGTCTCGGCGACCGGTAGCGGTTCCGAGACCCCGGTCGATTCGATAAGCAGGTAGTCGAAACGGCCTTCCGTGGCCAACCGACTCACCTCCTTGAGCAAGTCCTCGCGGAGCGTGCAGCAGATGCAACCGTTCTGCATCTCCACGAGTTTCTCGTCGGTTCGCGAGAGGGCGGCGGCACCCGTCTTGACCAGTGCCCCGTCGATGTTCACCTCCGACATGTCGTTGACGATGACCGCCACCTTCAGCCCTTCCCGGTTGGTCAGGACGTGGTTGAGCAGTGTCGTTTTCCCGGCTCCGAGGAACCCGGACAGGACTGTGACGGGAAGTTTCTTGGCCGTCTCGCGGTTCGCAATCGTAGATGCGGTGGTCATGCGGTGCGGTACCTCTGCTGTCGAGATTTGATCGCCCATTCCCAAGGGCGGGGTTGGTTCGCGATTGCTTCGCTGTTGGCGGACAGGACAGCGAGCAACTTACTTCGCGCCCCGATGAGCGTCGGCGGCGAGAGCGTGAGTCGCGTAGCCTTCTTCGCCAGGTGTTCCCAGGCCGCTGCCATTTCCTGAGCGGGCACGACCGGCGGCTTGTCGCGAGCGGCAAGAATCGCTTCGCGGTAGGCGGTGCCAAAGGTCTCAGCGATCCAGTGTTCGTACCCAGCGATCCACGCGGCTACAGCCCGTACCAGCGCACCGGCCGTCGCACGTTGTTGAGCCGTCGTCGGCCGGATCAGCGGCCCGAGTTGTTCAGACGAATGGACGGGTCGCTCCGGAGGCGTGTCGACCAAGAGCGGCTCGAACCCGTTGCGCCGCAGGAACACCCCGCCCCGTTTCGGATCGCAGTACATCAGCCCGAAGCCCCAAAGCCAGACCGTGCCGTCACCGGCAACTCGGCCGGTGTACGCGGTACGGTCCGGTCCCTGCTCGGCGGATCGGTAGCGGCACATGCCCAGGTCGAGCAGCACGTTCCCCTCGGGACGCGCAACGTCTCGCCCCCAGCACCAAAGTTGCTGGTCGAGCAGAGCGACCGCCCGGCGACGGAGATCGGTGCGGGCACGGCGGGTCGTCATCCTTCACCTCTTGCGATAGTTGGCGATCGGGGATCGCCAACTCGTTTCATTCGTGAGGAAACCCACAGAACCAACCCGACTAACACGCACTGGACAACCGGCAATTGAGTGCTGGTGGCGATCAGAAAGAAGAGCCGAAATCCGATGAGCCATGCGGTCAATTCGCCGTACCAATCTTGCCAGGTGGCAATCGCCCAACCCAATAACGCGAGCAATCCCACAAGCCCGACCGTGCAAGCAATCGCCCCAACACGTTTGAGGCGCTGGCGGTCCAAGTTCAGAATTGCCCACGCGACCACGGGGGTGAACACCATCAACCAAAACGCGTGCAACGCCGCCAGTGCAGCGGGTGGAGGAAGACATCCCCACGGCCCTTCGAGCGGGCAGGATTCGGTGTACCCCGGGGTGTCGCCCAGACGCAGGATGACGAGCGAGATCGCGAGCCACGCTGGCAAGGCGAGCCACCACAGCAACTGTGTCCGGGTCATCGCGGTTCTCCGTCCGGGTCATTTCTGGATGTAGTCTTCCGGCGGACGAATCGTCGCGGGCCTTTCCTTTGCCTGTTTGACGAACTCGTCCACGCACGGGGGGCAGCAGAACTGGTAGGCCTTCCCGCCGACCACCCAGGAACAGCCCTCGTGGGCCTTGGTGTCGGTTACCGGGCAGATGCGGTCGCCGGCCTTCGGGTGCGAATCGTGCTTGGCCCGGAACCCCTTGAACTTCTCCGACGCGGTCTGTCGGCCGTTCGCCGCGATGTCGTCGGCCGTGTACGCCCCACCGGGGGTCAGGTACAACCGACGTTCGTCGTCGTCGGTCACCTTGGCCGGCATCTCCGGCGCGTGGTCGGCCGGGCCAACGGTCATCGTGAAGCGGAACCGGCCCTGCTCGATCGTCAGGCTTGGGACGGTCAGTTCCAGCGGGCGAGCGGTTACCTTCGAGGGTACAGCAGCGATAAACCGGGAAGTCGTGCCAGGCGGGTCACCCGCTTGTGGGAACGGTGCGAACGCGACATCGACCGCAACGGGGTCACCGACCCCCTTGACGAGCGCCGGCAGCGACTCGGCAGCGACGGTCTGAACGCGGGTCTCGTCGGCACCCAGCGTAAACAGGTGGAGCCTGCCGTCGGCAGCCAGCACCACTTCGACGTGGTACTCGTCATTGCCGAGCGAAACGACGTGGTTGTGACCGCCGAGGCCACGGTCGGTCGTTCCGTGGGCATGGTTGTGCGGGCGACGCGCGGATCGTCCTTGCTGCGCCTGGTACGCCAGCCCACCCACCGTTCCCATCAAGGCAAGAACGCCGAGGATCGTTGCAACCCCGCTGCGGTCGATGTTCATCACGCATGCCTTCTCTATGGGGGAACCGGGATCAGCAATCCAGGACGACGCACAGTCGCTTCTGTCCGACCGTCACCGCAGGGGAGCGGTGGTGGACGGTGTCCTTGTGTTTCGGGTGTTTATGTCCCTTCAGGAACACCATCGCTCCAGTCGTCGCCTGGCGGATATCGCTTGGGTTGTTCGCGTGGACGTACTCGGTTCCCGGCCCGTGGTACGTTGTCACGAATCGGATCCGGACGTTGTCGCAGTGGAACTTTGGGCAACTCGCTCGATCCACCACCTCGATCCGAAGTGACGCTTCCGCCTCTCCGAACTGAACCAAGAAACTGCGAGTGACGGCGACGATGTCGGCTGCAACTGATGGGCATTTCAAGTTCAGATCCGCCATCGCTTCGGACACGTGTGTCTCGACGTCGGCTCCACACACGACCGCTCTCCAGTCGTGAACGCGGGCGGCCACCATCGCCACGGCCACGTCAGGAATCGGCGGCCGCGCCACGACGAGGATGTCTTCGTTCCACTGATCGAACAGTGAAATTGTTGGTTGTGGCCAGAGCGTCACCAGAGACTCCGTGGACATCATTGGCATCATGCACTCACCTCCTCGGGTGCGAACCGCTCGAATCGGTGGGTGTTGAACCCAACCGGCAGCGGCAGCAATCGGTTCTCTCGGTGGCAGCCACGCGCCCACTCAATGAGGGCTTCGTAGACGCTGGCCCCGTCCAGCCCGCCGAGCCATTGGTTGCCATCGGGCGCGATGAGCAGAGCAACGTTCGCCAGGTCGCACGGCCCGAGGCAACCGGAGATCGTCAACTGCACCGAGCGGTTGAGTTTCTCGGTTTGCCAAACTTCTTTGAGCCGCCCAACCGGAAGTTCAGGTCGACCACGGTCTGTGCGACCACAGCAGCAACCCTGGCAAAACACCAGTTGCGCCAGGGGCTGCCTGTTTATCGTCATCGGTGGCAACTCCAGCGGAATTTGGTTCATCTTGCCAAACGCGGTAATACAATTTATAACCATCAACTCTGGTTCTGTCCACTCAAGTCCCGGAGACTTCTCATGCGAGAGTCCCGTTTTCGCTATCAGCCACCGAGTCCCCTGCTCGAGTTGCCGGTGCTTTTTGGCTTTGGTCTGTTGATGGTGATTCTTCTGATATCGCTGTTACAGCGGTAGGTGCCTTGGGCTCGACCCGCGCGACGAGGGCGCGTCGTGTCGGGATCAGGACCACGACCAACACTACCCAGCCCGCCATGAGTGGTAGCCCGGTGTGCGGGCCGGGCCACCACGGGAGGTGCTCCGTCAAGAGTCGCCAGCAAACGACCTGCATCGCAACTGACCCCACCGCCAACGTGACAGGTTGTGCCTTCGGTCGGAAAACTCCGACCAACGCCGTCACAAGTGCGACAGACACCAAAGCCTGCCAGCCGAGCCACGCCCCCGCGAGAGACAGGACGACCGCGAAATCCCATCGGGTGGGGATCGCCAAACGCGAGCCGAAGGCTGACCTGTGAGCAGGTGGTTTCGGCCACGTAATCCCCAGTGCTGTGCCGAGCGCGATGCCCACCGAGAGCCCAACCAACGAATCCACGAAGCCCGTGGTCGGCACGCCACGAGGAGCGCCCTCGCTGACACTGCCCCAGGGAACCTGTTGGAGCGTCGGAGACCAGATGGGGAGCAATGAAGCGAGCAGCAACCCGGCCAGGACAAGGAGGCCGGGGAGCCGCTCCCCGCGCCTGACGAACAAGAACAGTGTGGCGAGGAAAGCCGCAAGCAGTGCGTGGTATCCGTAGATACGCAGTATCTCGGGGTTGGGATACCAGATCGTCCACAGGGCTCCGATGTGGTGCGCCCGAGTTTTCAGTGGAAGGTTCCAGCTTCCCGTGTGAACTTCCAGGTACATCAACGCGAGGAACAGTAACCCAAAACCAACCTCGATCCGAAGGTAACTACGGGGGATGGCCGCACCGCAGTGCCGGCACTTGCCGCGCAGCCTGAGCCATCCCACGACAGGAACGTTATCCACAAGTTTTAAGCGGTTCGCACACGACGGGCAGCGAGAAGGTGGCCACAACAGGTTCATCCGCCGCGGCATGCGGTACAGAACCACGTTCACGAAGCTCCCGACCATTGCCCCCAAGAAGAAAACAATGCCGAGCGTTGCGGTCTCGACGAATACGTTCGAGACCACATCCGCGACGGTCAAGTCTTCCCACATCGATGGCTTGGGTACGGGCACCTGTGCTCTCCGCCGAAGCCGACGATCAGTTCGGCTCCGAGGGTTAGTTGGTTCACGCGAGGCAGGGAATGGGTTTGAACTCACCGCCGAGAACCGCTTTGGCGTCGGCCTTGAGCCAGTTGCTCAAGACCGACGAGTACACGGAGCGGAAATCGGTCTGGAACCTCAGGTCGCCCTCGTCAAGGTCGGCGAGGTTCGGGCGAGTGCCGAGGATGCCGGCCTTCACGCCGCCACCGGCCAGGAACATCGGCCCCGCGGTGCCGTGATCGGTGCCCAGTTGCTCGTTCTCGGCCACCCGGCGGCCGAACTCGCTGAAGGTCATCACCAGAGTGCGGTCGAGATGCCCCATCGCCTTCAGGTCGGCGACGAAGCTCCCGATGCCCTGACTCAGTTCCTGGAGCAGACCCGCGTGGCGACGGTCCTGGGCGGTGTGCGTGTCGAACCCGCCGAGGCTCACGTAGTACACCCGCGTCGGCACCTCGGCCGCGATCATCTGGGCGACGACTTTCATCGACTGCGAGAAGTTGAACGGCGCGTACTCGGTCGCCGTCTTCGTCTCCTTCAGTGCGTCCTGGATTCGTCGCGACAGGGTCAGCGTCTCGTTCGCGGAGCGTTGCAGAAAGTCGAGCTGGCCGTTCGTTGTCGCCTGCACGCGGTTGAGGCGATCCATTGCTTTACCCGTCGCGCCCGTGTCCCACTGGAACAGGCTGGGGTTGGTCAACGTCACGGCCCGACTCTTGGCGTGGGCGAACGTCATCGCTGGCTTCTCGCCGAGTTGCAGCCCGAGCATCGGCGACGGATTCTCGCGGCACTCCGCGTCGAAATAACGGCCAACCCAGCCGGTGAGCGTTTCCTGCTCGGGAATGCCCGTCTCCCATATCTCCGTGGCGCGGAAGTGCGAGCGGTTCGGGTTCGGATACCCCACGTTCGTGACGACGCCGAGTTGACCCGCGTCGAACAGCTTGCGGAGTTCGCTGGCCTCGGGGTGCAGGGCGAAGTCGTCGGCGATCTTCAGCGACTTGGTCTTGTCGATGGCGATCTTCGGCCGGGCCTTGTAGTAGGCATCGTCCCGGAACGGAACGAGGGTGTTTAGCCCGTCGTTTCCCCCCGCGAGTTGAACGATTACGAGGACACGCTCCTTGTCAGAGAGCGATTTTGTTTGGTCGGCCAGGAGTTGGCCGGTCTGCGTCAGGAAGCCCGGCACGGTGGCGCTCATCGCCCCGACACTGAGGAACCGGCGGCGGTCGATCTTCGGAAGCATGGGAGTCTCCTCAAGCCAGTTGGTATTCGGGGGTGGTGATGATGAGCCGACAGGCGAGTTTCACGCGCTCGGCCGGTTCCACTTGCTTCACGGCGTCGAGCAGGGTCGCCCGCGTGTCCGGTCGCGGTGCCACGACCAGCAATCGCACGAGCAGCGTATCGACCAGTTCCTCGGGCTTCTCGGGTGCCTTGCCGCCACAAGCTTTCGCGGCGTCGAAGACGACCTTGAACCCGTCCTTCTTGCGTTCCTCGCGACGCTTCTTGTCGAACTCCTGGAGGCGGGCGATCAGTTCCTTGCGGGCCTTCTCGTCGGTCGGCAGAGCGAAGTTGCGGTCGGTCGCGATCGGCTCGAAGCCGGCCGGTTCCTTGCCATCGAACAGGGCTTCGGGCAGGTGGTAGCGCACCGCGAGCGTGCCGGAACTGATCCAGTCGCGGCCGCCGGGCCAACCCTTGACGTTCGGCGGGTTGAACAGTTCCTGACCCATCGCGGCCGTGACCTGCGAAAGACTTGGGGTCGCGGTGACTTCAAGGTTCAGTGACCGGCACGTGCCGACGAGCAGGTGAATCGGCGACTTGATGAGCGTGCCCCGGCTCTCCTTCGAGAAGAACTCGGGCGAGGTGAGCAGCACCGTGAACACCTCCGAGATATCCCCCTTCGTCTTGGTGAACGTCTCGGCCATGCGGTCGCGAAGTTCGTTCTTCGGGTCGTGAGCGCCGAAGTAGGCGATCATCTTTCCGCTGACGAACTTCGCCGTGGCCGGGTGTGCGGCGACGATGTCGAGAACGTCCTTCACCCCGAACCGGCCGGTCTTGCTGAGGATCGTCTTCTCGCCGCCGTCGTGCTTCTCCTTGATGAACGTGGCCACCAACCCGTCGCGGCAGAAGGCACGCGGGGCGTCCGCAACCAGTGGCCGCTTCTTGGTGCCCTCGGGCACGTCGAGCATCCACCCGGTCATCGCCCGTGCGATTTCCTTGATGTCTTTCTCGGAGTAGTTGCCGATGCCGAGGGTGAACAACTCCAGGAGTTCCCGGGCGAAGTTCTCGTTCGGCTTCTTGGCGTCCGAGTCCTCCATGTTCAGGTACATCAGCATCGCGGCGTCGAGCGTCACGGCTTCGAGCAACTCGCGGAAGTGGCCGAGCGAGTGCGTTCGCAGTGCGACGTTCTGGGTGTACAGCGGTTGGGCGACGAACATCCGCTTGGCTTCGGTCGTGAAGTGCCCGTGCCAGAACAGCGTCATCACCTCGCGGATCGGGGCCGGTGTGCGGATCATGTGATCGAGCCACCAGCACCGTAGTTCGTTCCGCTCCGTGTTCTGCCGCTGCCCGGCCTTGCGGTGGTTCTCCATCCGCTCCATTGGAGTCGTTTCCGGATACACGCGCTCCGTGTTCACCCACGGCTCACGCACCCAGGCGGGCTTCGTCGGAGCTGTCGCCGCTTTCGCATCGTCGAGCATCGCGGGGACATAATCGACCAGCGACCGGGCGGCAACGGCCTCGGCTTGCTTGGGTGTGCTGCCGAAACTCGTTCGGCTGAGCAGGTGGGACGCGGCGGCCACGTCCCAAATCATCTCGGGCTTCATGTTGACGGTCCTCTCGGGTTCGTTGGGTGGTGGAAGGATCACTTGGCGACGTCCACAACGAGCGTTGCGTAGTGGCGGACCTCCTCGTACTTCTTGCCGTCGTGTTCGCCCGCCTTCACTTCGTTGAGTTTCAGGTAGGCAGCGAAGCGGCCGGTTTTCTCGAACGCGGCGGTGTAGCCCTCGGCGTCGGTCTTCAGCTTCTCTTTTGCACCGTCCGGTAAGATGACGCCGCCTTCCGCGTCGGCGACGGGCTTACCCTTCGCCAACAGGCGGAACCGCGTCTTGCCGGCTTCCGTCACCGGAACGATCTCGAGATGGGCCGCTTCGCCGACGGTCGCGGACTTGGCGTCAGTTCCCGCGAGAATCGCCTTCGGGTGGTAAATCAGCAGCGTGGGCTTTTCCGACTTGGTGAGCAGCCCGTAGACGGCGGTGCCGTAAGCCGCGGACGTGGTCTTGGTGACCTTGGCCGTGAACGAGTGCTCGCCCTTGGTAAATTCAACCGGTGAATCTTTGCCGTCGATCCGGGCGACGAGTTTCATCCCGGCGAACTTCTCCATCTTGACCTTCTCGTCCGCGTCGAGCGAGTCGCTGAACACGACCGTGACGGACTGACCGTCCTTCGCCGGGACGATGTAAACCATGTGTGCTTGAGCCGCGACCGCGCAGGCGGCAAACACAACAACAGACAGGAACAACCGATTCATGATGCGCTCCGAGAAACGAGGTTAGGGTGTTCAACGGGTCAGTTTGAATGTGGGAAGTACGCAATTGCCGTCACCGCCTTTGACGACGACGGCTTTTATGGGCGAGGTTTGTTTCTGGGAGAAATTGGCGTTCACCACGCTCTTCCCCTCGACAGTTTCGTCCGCGTCGCGGGGTTTCGTCGTCCACAGAACCGTGACGACGTACTCGCCTTCCGGCAACCCGTCGTCGGCTCCGTAGGTGCCGACCTGGAAGTGACCGTCCTTGCCGACGGTCGCCCGCGGTAACGCGGGCAACTCCACTGGCGTAACCGGGTGGAAGATGAACATCGCTCCGGCAGCCGACTTGCCATCGAGCAGGGCTTCGCCGCTCGTTGGGCAAACGGGAACGTGAACGGTTCCGCTCGCGCCGGCGCAACCGAACACCCCCAGCGCGACAAGGACAATCGCCGAAAGGGGTCGCATCAGTTTCCCCCTGGGATGATTTCGCCACCGGCTCGCGTCGTCATCGCCGCGAGGGTGCCGATCGCAAGTCCGGAGGTGAGGAAGCGTACCGAGCCGTCGGTGAACACGGCGTTCGCGCCGCCGGTGTGGGTCGCGTAAATCTCGTATGCGTTGGTGCAGTTGATGGCACAGGTGCCGGGCTGCGTTACGACGCCCGTGGCGCTGATGTTGACCCCGTCGATGGATAGCCCTTTCTGATGTTCCGCCCACACGCCGCCGGTGACCACACCTGGGCCGCCGCTTCCCGACGGCACAACACCGGTCAGGTCGCGTTTACCATTCACCCAGAACTGCGGCCGGTTCACGCACTCGGCCGCGAGGATTGTGTTCGACGTGCCGTCCGAGATCTGGGCCATGCTCGAACCACCGGTCGTGATCGAGCCGATCCGTGAGTTCGTATCCGTCGGTGAACCGACGATGGCTGCCAGCCCGGCGCTGATGCCCCAGGTATTCGTGTAGTCCCAGGCCGCACCCTCGAACGGACCCTGGGGCACTCCGCTGATTGTGAACGTCGAGGAACCGACACGGCCTTCGTCGCCCGATGGACACAGGAACGTCTTCACCTGACTCGTCCGCGCCGTCAGGTTGAGCGGGTCGTGCCAGTTGGCGGTGTCGCGGATGTAGATGTTGCGGATGTTCTCTTGCTCCAGATACGGCAGGATCAGCGCGACCCAGCCGTGGCGATACGGCGTCGTCACTGAGTGTTCCGGGAACCGCTGGAACGTGGACTCGTAATTGTGGCAAGCGAGGCCGAGTTGCTTGAGGTTGTTGGAGCACTTGGCCCGTGCCGCCGCCTCGCGTACTTTCTGCACAGCGGGCAAGAGCAGGCCAATCAGGATCGCGATGATCGCGATGACGACAAGAAGCTCGATCAGAGTGAATCCGCGGCGTTTCACAGGTGCCTCTCGAAACGGGTTGCGTAAGGGACGGCAAAGTTGCGACCAGCGTTGTCCAGTTCTTGGTGTCAGCTCAGGATTCCATACATGGCGATGCCGAGTGCGGTCGCGGCAATCGCACCCTGCCTACACCACTGCGGGAGCGTCGGGAACTCGTGTCAGCGTTTCTCGGTGGTCACTGTCAATTTGTGGTTGGACAGCGTGAGCCGAACTGTTTGCGGACCGAGGGCCGCGGCAGGAGCATCGGTCAGAGTCGTCATCTTGATCGCGGACGTTGGCAGGTCGTACATCCCAACACGATTCCAGGTGTGGAAGTTGGCATCGCTCTTTACCAATTTGCCCGACTCGTTGTCGAAGTACTGCACGACATGGCTCGCCGGAAGCAACTTGCCCTCGACGTTCTTGATGTTCTCGATCGCCAGGATTACGAACCGCTGCTTCGGCATGGTCCGCTGCGTGACGGTCAGTTGCTTGTCGCGGATGCGGTAACCCGACTCGTACTTATCACCGACGACGCGAATCGCCTTGCCGAGCGGACTCTCCCCGGCCGCCGGGTCGAAGACGACTGCGGGGGTGGGTTCCTTGCTCGTGTCCTTGCGATGCCCGACGACTGAACTCAGTTCCTTCCGTGCCGCGTCCTCGAGTTCTTTGGTCAACCCGGCGAGATTGAGCTGGTAATCCGCGGTCACGACCAACGTGCCGGAGCCCGACTTGCCGGCGACCTCAACCGCGATGTCTGCCGTGAAGCCTGGAAAGTTCACCCAGTGGGCGCGAGCCAGGCGTGCCTCCTCAAGGAGTTTGATGGCTTCGGGATCACCCTTTCTAATCGGCTCTTCATCGCCGAACGCCGGGGCAAGGCACAGCAGCAATGTCGAGAGCAACGTGGCACGCATGGTCTCATCTCCAGAAGAACGAATTCGCGATGTCTGATATCGAGATACACAATATAACTAAGTATTACTTACCAGTACGCAGCAACTTGGCAACGGGTTCGCGCGACAAAACTCTTGAGGGAGTTTTCAGTGACGGATTAGGTGGTGGAGTCCGCTGAGAGCAAGGATCGATAGACAGAAGCACCAAGACTCACGATCAGGAATGTCGTCGTACACGCCAGGACAATGCTTGCTCCCGATGACGCCTCCAGCAGATATGAGGCGACCAGCCCAGCAACGGCGCAACCGGTCGCCAGCACGGCCGCGATCAGCATTCGGCGAGGGAAGTTGTCCGTCAGGAGTGCCGCGGCCGCAGCAGGCGTTACGAGCAGCGCGTTCGTCAGAATCACACCCACGGCCTGGATGCCCGTGACCACGGCGAGCGCGAGCAACCCCAGGAGCAGAAGTCGCATCAGACCCGCTTTTAGGCCGATCACCTCGGCGTGGGTTGGGTCGAACGACGTCAGTTCCAATTCCTTGTGGAACAGCCACAGCACCATCAGCACGACGACGGCAACGCCAGCGATCAAGTACAGGTCTTGCGTCGTCACGCCAAGGACGTTGCCGAACAACATGTGCGACAGGTCGCGGTACGACCGCGTGCGGCTCATCAGAAGCACGCCGACCGCGAACATGCCGGTGAACACGACGCCGATGGCCGTGTCTTCCTTCACCTGCTGTCGGCGAGAAACCCAGGCGATGCACACCGCGGTGACGACCGCGGCGGCCAGTCCGCCGACGGCGAGGTTCCACCCCCACAGGTGGGCCACCACCAGACCGGGCAACGTGGTGTGCGCCATCGCGTCGCCCACGAATGCCATCCGGCGCTGCACGACGTACACACCGAGTACCGCACACGTCACGCCGATCAGCACGGCCGCGAAGAGCGCATGCTGCATGAACGTGTATCGGAACGGATCGATCAAGACGCCCACGAAGCCTCCTCGGCAACCGGGGCGCAACAAGGCGCTCCGCAAAACGCCCCGACCGGGGCCGGGATCAATGCCCCGGCCTGGAGGTAGACGGCCGAATCGAACACGTCCGCCAAGCGGCCGAGGTCGTGGGTGGCGACCAGTAGCGTCTTGCCCTCGCCCCGGAGATCGGCCATGACCGTGTCGATGATGTCCCGCGTCTCGGCGTCCACTGCGTTTAGCGGTTCGTCAAGCAGGAGCAAGTCCGCCCCCTGAGCGAGAGCACGGGCCAGGAGCGCCCGCTGCTGCTGCCCCCCGGAAAGGCGACCGATTTGTCGGTCGGCGAGATTCCCGAGACCGAGGCGGTTGAGTACGGCCGTCACGACTTCGCGGTCTCGGTTATCGGGCCGCCGGCACCAACCGAGGTGGACGTACCGCCCGGTGAGAACGAAACGCGAGACCGGGATCGGGAACGACCAGTCGATATCCCCGCGCTGCGGCAGGTACGCGACCCGGTGATGGCACGCCCCGACCGGGTTGCCGTAGATTTGCACGCTCCCGGAAGCGATCGGCAGCAACCCGGCCACAGCCTTCAGAAGCGTACTTTTTCCCGCCCCGTTCGGGCCGACGAGCGCGACCCGTGACCCGCGGTTGGCGCGAACGGATACTTCCCGCAGCGCGAACCGCTGCGTGCCGGGGTAACAGACTGTAAGGCGGTCTGTCACCAAAGCCGGTGCGTCCGGTGTGGGGTCGGCGTGTCGGCCACGGGAGTATGGGAACAGCGGATCACTCATGGCTTCAGCGCCGCCACGATGGTTGTGACGTTGTGCCGCATCATCTTTTCGTAGGTGTCGCCACTGGTTCCCGGTTTGCCGAGCGCGTCGGTGAACAGCGGTGGGGCGAGTTTCACGTTCGCTTCTGCGGCGAGTCGTTCCATGAGTTTCGGGTTGTGGACGTTCTCTGCAAAGATGGCCGGAGCCTTCGCGGCCTTCACCGAATCGACCAGTTTCGCGAACGCCGCTGCTGACGGATCGCTCGCCTCGGTGGACAACGATTGCAGCGCGGTGCCAACGATCTTGAATCCGTAGCGACTCGCGAAGTACCCGAACGTGTCGTGGTTCGTGACGAGATTACGCCGGTCCGGGGGGAGTGTCTCGACCGTCTTCTGTACCCAGGTGTGAAGGGCTTCGAGCTTTGCAAGGTACGCCGCCGCATTCGCTCGATACGTCTCCGCATGCGGCGGATCGAGATCGCAGAGTCGGTCGCGGATGACCCCAACCATGTGAATCGCGTTCTTCACGTCGTTCCAGACGTGCGGGTCATCTTCATGCGTGTGCGGCTCGCTTATCTCTCCTGGCTTGTGGTGGCATTCCCCCTCGCGGAACTCCAGCCCCTTCG
>Ga0335397_10001843_pt1 | contig 28870 bp, 23 predicted proteins | sample MAT04_FD_205740 | JGI IMG/M metagenome (GOLD analysis project Ga0335397, IMG submission 205740) | Freshwater microbial communities from Lake Fryxell liftoff mats and glacier meltwater in Antarctica - MAT-04 (spades assembly) (version 2) ... | reverse complement strand
CGCCCCTAACCCCAACGAATGAACCCGATGTTCGCTCGCCGGCTCGTTTTGGGCCGGCGAGCGAGCACGCCAGCTCCCACTGACTGAAGTCTCCGCTGACTGAAGTCTCCGCTGACTGAAGTCTCCACTGACTGAAGTCTCCACTGACTGAAGTCTCCACTGACTGAAGTAGAGTCCCGCCCATGATCCGCGTGCTCCTCATCGACGACGACCGAAAGCTCTTCGAGCTCCTCAGCGAGTACTTCTCGACGAACGGCGTCTCGCTCACCTACGCCGAGAACGGCAAGAAGGGCCTCGAGCTCTTGCGCCCCAACGCCACGGGCGGTTCGGGCGGCGCGTTCGACGCGGTCCTGCTCGACGTGATGATGCCGCAGATCGACGGCCTGGAAGTGCTGCGACGCATACGCGCCGAGAGCCGGATGCCGGTGGTGATGCTGACCGCGCGGGGCGACGAGACCGATCGCGTGGTGGGCCTCGAGCTCGGCGCCGACGATTATGTGCCCAAGCCGTTCTCGCCGCGCGAGCTCTTGGCCCGTCTGCGCGCCGTGCTGCGACGCGCCGCCCCCGATGCCACGAGCGAGCGCTTGAGCGCCGCGGGGATCACGGCGGACGTGGGCACCCGCGAGGTGACGGTCGACGGAAAGCCCGTGGAGCTCACGGGTCTGGAGTTCGACATCCTCGTCGCGCTGCTGCGGCGCGCAGGGCGGATCATCCAGCGCAACGCGCTCTTGGCCGAGGCCGGACGCGACGACGTGGTGGTAGGCGAGCGCACGGTGGACGTGCACATCTCTCGCCTACGCAAGAAGATTGGCGACGAAGAACAGACCCGGATCAAGACGGTGCGAGGCGTGGGCTATGTACTGTCGAAGGAGTGAAGAGCGCTCCGCAGGCGTGCTGCGCCTGGGCCTGGCGCGCTACGTCCGCGCCCGCCTGCATCGCCGCATCTTCATGTGGTTCGGCGCCTCGATCATCCTGACGCTCGCCGCGGTCTGGGTGGTGATGTCGCTGTTCATCCCCGAGGGCCGCTACCGGGAGGACTGGGAGCGTTTCCGCTCGTACGTCGGCGAGCGCTTCGCGGACGTGTGGGACTCGCCCGCCGAGCGCGACAGGCTGGCCCAAGAGACCGCGAGTCACCTGCGCTTGGACGTGCGGTTGGTCGATCACACTGGCGTGGAGATCGCCTCGTTCGGCGAGCGCCCATGCGACGAGCCGCGCTTCATCGCGCTCGTTCGTCACGGCAACGAGCCCGCGCGCGGCGAGGTGTGGGTCTGCCCCAGCCGCGATCCCCACCGTGCTTCGGCGTTCTACTTCGTCATGGCGCTGCTGGTGGCGGGCTGCGTGATCTGGGGTCTCACCGGGCTTGCGGCCAGACGCATCGCGGGCCCCGTCTGGGACATGGCGCTCGTCGCGCGCGACATCGGTCAGGGCAAAGTGGGGAGCCGCGCGCGGCTACCGCATCAGCACCACATCGGCGAGATAGGTCTGCTGGCCGAGTCGATCAACGACATGGCGACCCGTATCGAGAAGCAGCTCCGCGATCAGCGCGAGCTCTTGGCCGCCGTCTCGCACGAGCTCCGCACGCCGTTGGGCCACATGCGGGTGATCCTCGAGACGATGCGCACCCGCGCCGAGTTGCTCGAAGAGCAAGGCCACCTCGAAGGCGACGCCGCGGCGAGGAACAAGAAGGATCTCGATCAGCTGGAGCGCGAGGTGCTCGAGGTCGACGATCTGGTGGGCGAGCTCCTGGCCAGCTCCCGCCTGCAGTTCGACACGTTGAGCACCTCCAAGCTCGAGGGTCTCGATGTCGCAGGCCAAGCGCTGGAGCGGGTGGGGCTGCCGCTCGAGCTGCTCTCGAGCGACGAAGAGGCGCTCCCCTTCGAGGGCGACGCGACGCTGCTGGGTCGCGCGCTCACCAACCTGCTCGAGAACGCCAAGCGCCACGGCAGCGGGGTGACGGGCGTGAATGTGAGCGCGACGGACGACGAGATCGTCTTCGTGGTGGAGGACGACGGCCCCGGTTTCTCGCAAGCCGAGCTCGACAAGGTCTTCGCGTCCTTCTATCGAGGCGAGCACCGCGTGGGCGCGAGCCACGGATCGCTCGGCTTGGGTCTGTCGCTGGTGCGGCGCATCGCCGAGGCCCACGGTGGCCGCGCTTGGGCGGAGAACCGCGAAAGCGGTGGCGCGAAAGTGGGCATCCGCATCGCGCGACGACGTCCCCCGACGACCGAGGCCTGAGGCGCTCAGCGGCGGCGCTCCCCGGCGGCGCTCAGCAGCGCGAGCGCGAGGAGTATCCCCGTCCAAGCGGGCGCAGGCGATCGCCCTGCGTGGCAGCTGCATCCGGCTCCCGGTCCGCTCGTGTCGACATCGCCGCCCGCGTCGTCACCGACCTCGAGTCCCACGTCGATCGCGTTCGCGTCGATCATCTCGTTCGCATCCGATCCGGCGTCACGCGCCCCGACGTCGGGCGGACCCGCGTCGGGCAGCGGAGGGCCGGCATCGAAGCAGCCGAGCACGTCGCTCGGGCAGCTGAGCGCACCACTGCAGTACTCCGCGACATCGCACGCATCCGCGGCGCCGCGACAGAGGCGCTCGGGTCCCGCGAATGCATCGAGGGGACATGCCGGCGAAGTGCCGTCGCAGGACTCGGCGATGTCGCACAGATCACGCACCGGCCGACACACGAATCCCCCGGGCACCAGCTGGTCCGCAGGACAGGTCCCGCTCACCCCGTCGCACTGCTCGGGGAGATCGCAGTATCCCGACGCGCTCCTACAGAGGTGCTCGGAGGGCGCGATGCCGCAAGTCCCGGTCGCAGGCGTGCCCCCGAAGTTGCAGGTGATGCAGTCGCCCTCGAGGCCGCCGCCGCAGCTCGTCTCACAGCACACGTCGTCGACGCAGACGAAAGCGCCGGGGCACTCACTGCTGACGGCGCAGGGTTCGCCTCGCACCGGCATCACCGAGAACCCGCCCGGGGGGGAGAGCAGCGCGCGGGTGGTGGTGCGCCAGAAGCTCGGGTCGTGCACCTGCGCCAAGATCTCCGCGCGCGTTCCCGACGTACGCCCGAAGTACTCGTACGCCTCGGCGCTCGCACTCAGCACGATGCTCGCGAGGCCCATCGCGGGGTCGAGCGCGCCGGTGGTGTCGCTGGTGGCGTCGGCCGTGAACGGGCCGCCCCAGGTCGCCTGAAAGGTGACCCTGCCGCCGCTCAGCTCGCCCGACGTCACGTCGATCCTCCCTTCGTAGATCGCGATCTGATCCCGAGCGCCCATCGACATCGTCCCTACGTCGATGGACATCACCGTGCCCCGCGGGATGGACATGCGGACGGCCTCGAGGAGGGAGCCTCCTTCGTTGCGCCGAAACGTTCCGTCCGCGCGCAGACCGTCGTCGGTGAAGCGGAGTTCACCATCGACGTGCAGCGGCGCGAGGAAGGCAACGTAGAGGATCCCTGGGCTGCTGCCGTCGCTGGTCGCTATCCCCACCACCACCACGTCGCCGGGGCGCAAGACGGCGTGCGCGCGCACCACGCTCGGCGCGAAGAGCGCGAGCGCGAGCGCGAACGCCACCAGCCGAGCGAGCGCGCGGCCTTCACCCGAGGTGTCCGATCGCACCTCGTGGTGAAGGTCCCGCATGGTGCTCAGCGCTTGTTGCGACGCTGCTTTACCATCAGGCCCAAGAGGCCGAGGCCCAACACCCAGAGACCTGGGTGGCGGTTGCCGGTGCCCGCTGCGCTGCAGCCGCATGCGCCGCCGGACAGACCACCGCCGCTCGTCTCCCCGGCGTCACCGCCGGTTCCGCCGCCGTCGCCCGTACCTGCGTCGAGGTCGCCGCCATCGCCGCCATCGACCATGCCGCCGTCGGGATCCACGCCGGCGTCGGGACGCTCGCTCGGGAAGTTGGGATCGAGGTAGTCGGGGCGTCCATCGCCGTCGCTGTCGAGGATGCCCTCGGTACGATCGTCGACGTCGTCCCCATCGGAGTTGGTGTCGAGCCAGTTGGGCAGGCCGTCGCCATCGACGTCGTCACCGCCGGCGCCGATCTGGACGCCGTCCGCGATCTCGCGCGCGGTCAGGATGCCGTCGCCGTCGTCGTCCCCGTCGAGGAAGTCGGGGGTGCCGTCCATGTCGGTGTCGCGGCAGGGCGCGGCCACGCACTCCTCGAGGGTGGGCAGGCCATCGCCGTCGTCGTCCGGATCGAGGTAGTCGGGCAGACCGTCGCCGTCCGTGTCGATCGAGATGTCGCCCGGTCGCTCGTCGCGGGTGGGACGGCCGTCGCCGTCGTCGTCCGGATCGAGGTAGTCGGGCGTTCCGTCCTCGTCGGTGTCCTGACACGCCGCTCCGCCGTCGCACTCGATCGCGGTGGGTACGCCGTCGCCATCATCGTCGGGATCGAGGTAGTCGTCGGTGCCGTCCATGTCGGTGTCGGGGCAGCTGCCCGCGACCGGACACTCGATGGTGTCGGGAATTCCGTCGCCGTCCGAGTCGAGCACGGTTCGGTCGTAGGTGAAGTCGTGGGTGACGCTGTCGGTGTTGCCCACCGTGTCCACGGACGAGGCCGTGAGGGTGTGGGCCGACTCGGTGAGGTCCGTCGGCTGGGCGAACGACCAGAGGCCGTCATCACCCACGACGACGGTGCCGATCTCGGTGCCATCGACCGAGAGCGTCACGACCGCCCCCGGCTCGCCGGCGCCCGTGTACGTCGGGCGAGGACCGCCAACGGTGCCCTCGTCCTCGGGGCGGATGATGGTGACGGTGGTCTGGGTGTCCACCACGAACACCTTCGTGTCCGTCGCAGTGTTGCCGACCGCATCCATCACCACGGCGCGCACGGTGTGCTCGCCGTCGGTGAGCACGTCGGTGGTGTCGAGGCTCCAGGTGCCGTCGCCTGCGGTGATCACCGAGCCCACCAGGTCGCCGTCGATGAAGACCTGCACCAGGACGCCCGGATCGGCCGTGCCGGTCACCGTCGGCGTGTCGCTAGCGGTGCGGCCCTCAGGCGCGATGATCTCCACGCCGGGCGCGGTGAGATCGACCTCGAAGTCGTGCTCGGCCGTGGCCGTGTTGCCGCCAGCGTCCGTGGTCGTGGCCAGGACGGTGTGCACGCCTTCGCTCAAGGCCGTGGTGACGGGCAGGCTCCACATGCCGTCCGCGTTGGTGGTCGCGGTGCCCAGCAGCATCCCGTCGACATAGACCGCGATTTGCGCTCCCGGCTCGGAGGTGCCGGTGATCGTGGGTGTGGCGTCGCTGGTGGTGGTGCCATCGCCTGGCGAGAGGATCTCCAGCGCGGGCACCATGGTGTCGACCGTGAAGTCGCTGCTGTCGTTCGCGGTGTTGCCCGCCACGTCGGTTGCGATGACCTCGACGGTGTGCGGTCCATCGGGGAGCGGCGCGAGGATCTGGAAGGTCCAGTTGCCCTCGGCATCGACTACGGCCGTGCCGAGCACGGTGCCGTCCACTTCGACGGAGATGCTCGCGCCCGGCTCGCCCGTGCCGAAGACGTTCGGCATCGGGTCGCCGATCGTACCCATGTCAGCCGGGTAGACGATCGCGACGGTCGTTCCGGTGTCGACGATGAAGGGCTGGCTGTCCGTCGCCATGTTGCCGAGCGGGTCGGTGGCCATGACCGACGTCGTCCACGCGCCCTCGATCAAGGTCGGCGCGGTGAACGACCAGGTGCCATCGGGCTGCACCGTCGCGGTCCCCGTGAGGGTCATCCCGAGCGGGCCCGACAGCGTGATGTCGATGCTGGCGCCGGGCTCACCGGTACCGGTCACGTCGGGCGTGGTGTCGTTCACCGAGCCGATGGGCCCGGTGATGTTCACCGTCGTCGCGGTGTCGATGGTGAAGGTCACCGGCATCGCGCCCATCGTGGGCACCGTCGAGTCGGCGACATTGCCCGCCGCGTCGGTCGCGATCACGTCGATGCGGTGCGTGCCATCGCCGAGCGCCGTAGGCACGGTGGTGGACCAGGTGCCGTCCGCCGCCACCGTGACCGTGGCGATCACGGCCATGTCGACGATCACCTGGACCATCGCGCCGGGCTCACCGGTGCCGGTGATGTCGGGCGTGGTGTCGGCCGTGGACGAGCCCATCGTGGGCATCGTGATGGCGACCGTGGTCATCGAGTCGAGCGTGAAGCTCCGGCCGGCCATCGAGATGCCGCCCAGAGAATCGGTCGCGGTGACCGTGACGCTGACGGGGCCATCCGCCAGCGTGGTGGGCGTGACGCTCCAGCTGCCCGTTCCGCTCGCCGTCGTGGTCAACGTCTGGCCGCCGACCATCACCACGATCATCGCGCCCGCATCCGCGGTCCCGGAGATCGTCGGGGTGTTGTCGTTGACGGTGCTGCTCGCAGCCGGCGCGGTGATCGCCACCTCGCGCCGACAGGTGCTGTTGCAGCCATCGCCCGCAGTGGTGTTGTTGTCGTCGCAGGTCTCCGTGGGCGCGACGATGATTCCGTCGCCGCACACCGCGCGGCACGCGTTGGTCGGCGGACCCGAGCAGGTCGTGCCGGCGGCGCAGCTGCCTGGGCTGCCCGGAGGCAAACCGGTGCTCGAGCATGCGCCCGCGCTGCACACGTCGGTGGTGCAGGGGTTGCTGTCGTTGCAGGTCGCAGTGGCGCCGTTGTCCACGACGCCGTTGCAGTCGTTGTCGAGGCCGTCACAGGTCTCGGCGACAGGCGTTCCGGCGATGGCGCTGCAGACCGCGACGCCCGGGCTGCTGCACACGATCATGCCGCTGCGCTGACAGGCGCCCACGCCCGCGGAGCACGCGGTGCCGAAGCCCGCACACACGGGGACCTGCACCGTGAGGTAGCAGGTGCCCGTGAGCGGGTTCCCGAGCAGCGGCGTGCTCGAGTAGTTGATCTGCACGATGCGCGTCGTGCCTGCGTCAGACACCGCCGGGGTCCACGAGAAGGTCGCGCCGAAAGGCGAGGTGCCCGTGCTGCCGCTCGCGGGGACCAGCATCGCGCCCGCCGGTACACCCACCCCCGAAACGGTGCCCGTGAGGCCGCTCGTCACGGGCCAGGTCCCGACCACGCTAGCGGAGAAGAACGCACCGGGCTGCGCGACGAAGGTGCCCCCTCCCGCGCATGCCGGCGGGGCCAACGCGATGATCTGCACGATCAGATCGATCTGGGTGCTGCTGATGACGCCACCGTGGGTGGACTCGAGGACCACGTGGACCACGTACTGCTGACCCGCCACGGCGGACGTGAGGTTCCACGTCATCACGCACCCACCCGCACCCGCAGCCACCGACGGCGACGCGCCGCCCGCGGGCACGGACGGAGTGGCCGGGGTGATGCCCGCTTCGGCGTTCGTCGCGAGGCGGCACGAGACGGGGTCGCCGTCGACGTCGACGATCGGAAACGTGTACGTGCGAACGGCGCCCGCCTGGAGGTTCACCACCGCGGTCGACGATGAGACCGGCCCAGCGGTGTTGCCCGCAGCCAACGAAACCTGCGCCTCGACTCGGAAGTTGCCGTTCGCGCCGTTCTGAAGGCCCGCGATGCGCGCGTTCCCAGAGAAGAACGCTAGAAAGGTGCCCGCCGTCGCGTAGGTGTGGGTCGCGGTGTATCGGTAGACCGAGTAAGCGTTGCCGAGGCTGTCGGTGCCGGTGCCGGTGAAGGTACCGACCGTCGCGCCGTTGGTGGTGGCATCACCGAAGTTGAGGTTGGTCGAGTCGACCGGAGCGAAGTTCGAGCGCCACGCTACTTCCACGGTGAAGCGAACGGTGCGCGGTGCGCCCACAGGATCAGGCACGCTCCAGCTGATGTTGCCGTAGCGGAAGTGCGAGGCCTCCGCGTGACTGGTGGCGCCGAGGAGCGCGAAGAGAACTAGAGCAGCGCTGACAGCGACACGAGCGAAGACATGCATCCGAGCAGGGTACCGGGGAGTCGCCTACAAAGGGAACACTGCTCACGTCGAACATCTCGACTTCAGCCGAGGTGTAACGTCACCCCGCGCTGCCTGAGACCGTCGCCGACACGTCGACGCTCACGCTGACCGACACCCCGAGGCTCGCGCCCGCATCGATCGCCTGGGCCGCCGCAGGTGTCGCGCAGCCCGTCGCCGCCACGCCGAGCGAGAGCGCGTCGCCCGCCGCATCCTCACACACCTCGATCAGCGCCAGCACCGAGGTCCGCGCCAGGCGAGCACGCACCCGAAGCTCGAGGAGGGCCGAGGCGCCCGAATCGAAGGCTGCGATCACCCGGTCGGCGCGGGCTCGAAGCGCGCCATCCAGCCCGCCATCGATCGACAGGCGCACCTCGCCGCGGGTGCAGGTTGCGTGGGCGCTCACTTGGCTCTCGCAATGGGTCTGACACTCGATGCTCGCGCTGGGGGCCCTCACCTCGCCCGTGCAGCGGGGCTCGCGCATCTCGATGGAGCAGGTCCCGCGGCACTCGCCCATACAGCTCGCTTCACTCTCGAGTACGCAGTGACCGCGGCAGGTGCCATCACACGACCCAGCGCAGCTATCATCGTCGTCGTGGTCGCCGCAGGTTCCATCGCACGCGCCCTCGCAGCGGCCTTCGCACACGGCATCGATCGCCACCGAGCAGGAGCCGGTGCGCATCGCGTCGCAGCGGCACCGGCTCTCTCCGCCTCGCAGGTGACGTCGATCTCGCCAGGATCGACTCGGCCTCGTACTCCGCGACGCAGTCGGGGGCGGCAGAAACACGTCGAGGTGCTTGCGCCTTCCCCGAACCGCTTGCCGACGCTCTCCCTTCGCTCGACGATGCGCGCATGAGTTCCGAGACCCCGATCGCCCAAGGCGCGATGTGCATCCCCAACATCTCTGCCGCCGGCCGCAAACGTCGCACCCGCTTCGCCATCGTCATGGCCGTAGTCGCGACAGTCTGGATTGGAATGGCCATCGCGATGCACGCGAGCCCCTGGATGCGCGCGCTGGCCGGGCTCTTCGTGGCAGCGGCGGTCGCCACCTACCTGCAGGTCACGCGCAACACCTGCGTGGCGCACGCGCGCGCCGGCACGATCGAGCACGACGACTTCTCCACTAGCTTGGCCCCAAAGGAGGAGAACGACGCGAGCAAGAAGGTGGCGAACAGCATCCTCCGAGACGGCGCGCTAGCTGGCGTCTTCGCGGCCCTTCTCTTTTGGAGCACCGCGTGGGTGATGCCGTGAGCGAGACCCGCATCGAGACCGACAGCCTGGGCGAGGTCGAGGTGCCCGCCGACGCCTACTGGGGCGCGCAGACGGGTCGCTCGCGCCAGAACTTCCCCATCGGCGATCAGCGGATGCCCAAGGAGATCATCCTCGGGCTCACCAGGCTCAAGAAGGCCGCCGCCCTGGTGAACACCGAGCTCGGTTTACTGCCCCCCGAGCTGCGCGCGCCCATCGTGCAGGCGGCGGATGAGATCTTGGCGGGCGCGCTCGATGATCAGTTCCCGCTGGTGATCTTTCAGACCGGCTCGGGCACCCAGAGCAACATGAACGTGAACGAGGTGATCGCCGGTCGAGCGAACGAGATCCTGGGCCACGGCCGCGGCGGTAAGTCGCCCGTGCACCCCAACGATCACGTGAACCTGTCGCAGTCGTCCAACGACGCGTTCCCCACCGCGATGTCGATCGCGGCGAGCGAGCGGGTCGAGCATCACGTGCTGCCTGCGGTGCGGCGCCTGCGCGCGACGCTACACGGCAAGAGCGCGGCGTTCGCCGACGTGGTGAAGATCGGGCGCACCCACCTGATGGACGCGACGCCGCTCACCCTGGGACAGGAGATCTCGGGCTGGGTCGCGCAGCTCGATCTGGCCATCGACGCCATCGAGCGGAGCCTCCCGCCGCTCCGTCAGCTCGCCGCGGGCGGCACCGCGGTGGGCACGGGCCTGAACGCGCACCCGGACTTCGCCAGCAAGGTCGCGCTGCGCCTCACCCAGCTCACGGGCCTGGCGCTGACCAGCGCGCCCAACAAGTTCGCGGCGCTCGCAGGACACGACGCGATGGTGGGCACCCACGGCGCGCTCAAGCAGCTCGCCACCGCGTGCATCAAGATCGCCAACGACGTGCGCTGGCTCGCGAGCGGTCCCCGCGCTGGCCTGGGCGAGCTCTCGATCCCCGACAACGAGCCCGGCTCCTCGATCATGCCGGGCAAGGTGAACCCCACCCAGTGCGAGGCGCTCACGATGGTGGGCGTCGAGGTGCTCGGACGCGACGTCGCCATCAGCGTCGCCGCCTCGATGGGCAACTTCGAGCTCAACGTGTTCAAGCCGGTGATCGCAGCGAATTTCTTGGGCTCCGCGCGGCTGCTCGGTGACGCCATCGACAGTTTCGATCTGCGCTGCGCGAAGGGCATCGAGCCCAACCGCGAGGTGATCGCCGAGCACGTGGCCCGCTCGCTGATGCTGGTCACCGCGCTCACCCCGACGATCGGCTACGACGCCGCGGCCAAGCTCGCCAAGCACGCCCACCACGAGCACCTCACCCTGCGCGAGGCAGCCATCGCGCTCGGTCTGCTCGATGGCGAGACCTTCGATCGCCTGGTGGTCCCCAAAGACATGGTCCACCCCAGCCGCTGATGTCACGCTCGGTGCGGGCTGCTCCGTCTTGGTCTGCATGGAGACCCACATGGATGCCGCCAATCCCGACGATCCCCCCCAAACCGCCTCGCTCACCTGGCGGCGCGCCCAGGCGCTGAGCGGCATCTTGCTCGCAGGGTTCGTCGGCCTGCACCTGATCAACCTGCCGCTCGCGTTGATCCCCGGGGGCTACGACGCCTACCAGCGGGTGGTGCGGGTGCTCTACCAGTCGCCCTACTTCGAGATCCCATTCGTGATCGCGCCGCTCTTGGTGCACGTCGCTTGCGGCGTTCGGGCGATGGCGCGCCGCGATCGAACACCGGCGCGCACCTGGCCAGCGCGCCTCCATCGCTACGCGGCTTGGTACCTCCTCTTGGTGATCGCGGGGCACGTGCTCGCCACCCGTGGTGCGTCGTTCTTCTACGGCATCTATCCAGAGAGCCTCGGGGTCGCCTTCGCGCTCGTCTGGATTCCGGTGTTCTTCTGGCCCTACTACCTGCTGCTCGGCGTCAGCGGCGTCGTCCACCTGGGCTACGGCTTGCCGCGCTCTCTCTCGCTGATGCGACGCATGTCCGATCGCAGCCAGCGCTCCCGCGCCTTGGCGATCGGCGTCTGCGTTGCTGCGCTCGTGGTGGCGCTGGGGGTGGTGGGCTTCAGCGGCGCGCTCTACCCGATCGAGGATCCGTTCTCGAGCGACTACGCGGGCATCTACCGCGACATGGACTCACCGCTGGTGCCCAGCGTCCCCGACGCGCGCTGATCGCTCTGGGCGACTACTCCGGGTCCGGCGTCGGATGGGCCTCGACGTCCATCCCGCCGCCAGCCTCAGGCGGATCGCCGAGCAAGCGCGTCGCGCTCTCGGGGGTGGGCGGCGCGTAGGACGCGAGGATCACTCGTGCGCCTGCGGGCGCCGTCGCCTCCACCTGGAGCTCGAGACGATCCACCGGACCCAGCGCGGCCATCAACGCCGAACTTCGAGCATCGGCGAGGCTACCGCCCAGCACCACCAGGACCGGACCCTCGGGATACGACGCGAGCAGCGCAGCCAGGCGCTCGAGGCGCGCCGTGCCCTCTCGGCTCGGGGTGCGCGACGTGCCGGTGAAGTAGGACGCGACGTCGATCGAGACCCCGCGCTCCAGCAGCACGGCCGCGAAGCCCTCACTGGTGCACGCCTCCATCAGCGAGCGTACTTGGGCGGCGGCGACGGGATGTCCTCGGCGAGCGACCCCCAACGCGGCGCGCGCAGCGTCGTGCGCCGCGTCGGCGTCGTGCAGCATCCGCAGCGGATCAGGTGCGGACTCGGAGCTCGACAGGAGGCGCTCCGCGTCCGTTCGGGTCACCCCCAAATCCACGCCGTTGCGCCCAGCGATCACCACCGCAGCGGCGAGCAACAGACGGGCGCGCCCGCGAAGATCGCGCGCCGCGTTGCGCATCGCCGCTGCGTCATCGAGCGAGACGTGGGTGGCGCGCCGTCCGCGGGCCTCGTCCTCTTCGGCGCGCATCAGCGCGCGCAGCGCCTCCTCGCGCGCCGCCCTACCTGCGGCGACTCGGTTGGCGTCACCCTCGAGCACCTCGGCCTCGCGATCGAGCGCGTCCGCCTCTTCGAGCAGCGCGGCCGCTTCACGCAGCGAGGTCTCCGCGGCCTCTTCATCGGCCCGTGTGCTCGCCACCGACGCGGCGCTCGCGCTCAACAGACGCGCGCGCGCTCGGTGCTCGGCAGCCGCATCGAGCTCACCACGCGCCTCGGCTGTCTCGGCGTCGTCCAGCGCTCGCTCCGCATCGGCCACCAGCGGCGCTGAGCGCTCGCGTGATTGCTCCAGCGACGGCATCAGCTCCGCCCGCAGCGAGCCCGCGGCGCCGAGCGTGCCGCCGCACCCGGCGGAGATCATCACGATCACGAGCCAGCACGCGGAGGCCTTCCTCCTGAGCGAGCTCTTCACGGGCGAGATTGTCACGGGCGAGATGGTCACGGGCGAGATCGTCTCGGGCGAGATCGTCTCGGGCGAGATCGTCTCGGGCGAGATCGTCTCGGGCGAGATCGTCTCGGGCGAGATGGTCACGGGCGAGATGGTCACGGGCCCTCGGGACCTTCGGCGGCATGCTCGCTTCGAGCGCGACGTGCCCGCGCTCGCTCGAGGGTCGTTCGTGCGCTCACCAGGCGCGCTTCCGCCGCCTCACGCGCGCGATGGCTGGCCCGCTCGGCTCGACGTCGCTCCAAGAGACCTATCGCAGCGCCGGCCAGCGCCCGGGCGCGCTCGCGGCCCGCCTCGTCGCGCTCCGGGTCGTCCATCGCCGACAGCGCGGCCTCGGCCTGATCGAGGAGTGCTCGCTCGTCCTCGGAGGCGTCGGCGCGCAGCGTCTCGAAGCGATCGGCCTCAGTGCGCGCATCATCCGACTGGGCGTGGGCAGAGGCGCTGATGAGCACGAGCAGCCCGGTGAGGGCGAGAGATGGACGCATCCTGATCATCCAGCGTCGAGGCTGCGCGCGGCTTCCACCACGAGCTTGTCGAAAGCGCGCCACCACGAGGTCCGATCGGCGGTCTGGCGATCCCGCAACTCGCGGGCGCGCTCCATGAGCCGCTTCTGGTCGGGCGCCTCGAGCCCTAGCCGTTCACCGATGCGCTCCAGCACCTCGGTCTCTTCGCTCTGTTCTTCGTTGTCCGCCATCGCCATCCACGAGGCGCAGAGGAAAACGAGCTCGCGATCCCGACTCCCCAAGGGCCCGACGTCGAGCTCATCGAGGGGGATGGGCTTGCGATCTGGCGAGGTCAGGTCGCGCTCGCTCGGGAGCACCAAACCGAGCGCAATGGAGGCTGCCTGCGCCGCCTGCCTTTCTTCCGGCATGAGCTGCCGGTCGGCCCAAGCCACGTGCATCATCACCTCGAGCAAGATGCCCCGGGCCTGCATGGAAACCGCGTCGATCGCCGCCATGGCGCGCATCCTACTCCATCGAGACCGATGTCGAGCCGCCCTCGGTCGCCTCGCGCATCCCATGGAGGCCGAGATCCGCCTCCATCTCGCGGCCCTGGGTGGCGAGGCGCGCCGACTCCACCTCGAGCGCGGCGAGGTTGCGCTCGATCCGCCGAATCAGCGACGGCCGACCCGACGCGCGTGCGGCCTCGAGCTCCCCGCGGAGGATATCGGCGCGCACCGTGATCACGTCGAGCACGAACGCGTTGGACTCGTAGCGCTCGTCGGGCGTCAGCACCCGAACGGGACGCGCGCTCGCGGGCTCGATGGCCTCGATGACGACCAACGTACCTGCGTCGCCCCCACCCGCATCGCCGCGAGGCCCGACCGCCACCGTCGCGATCGACGTACTCCGCGTGCGCTCGACCTCGATGGATTCGGGTGATGCCTCCTCGCGATCGGAGTCCCCTTCGGGTGCGGGCGAGCGGGTCTCGACGGGACGCTCCTCGAGCGTGAGGATCTCATCGTCCATCGAGAGACCTCGGCTCGCCTCCACCGCCTCATCACGGTTCACGCTCATCAAGATGCCGACGACCGCGAGCAGGCCCAGCACCGCGGCCGCGACCGCCACCTGGCCCGCCCGCTGCGCGTCCGCTCGCTCGCTCGCGGCCCGAGGTTGATCGTCCGGCACCCGGGTGGTCTGACACATGAGCAGCGCCCAGTCAGGACGCGCTATACCTCGGCTCCATGTCCGCCAGCTCCCTCCCTCCTTGTGGTCTCTATCGAACCCTGAGCGCCATCGGCAGCATCCCCGAAGGGCGCTTGGTCTACTTCCACAACCACGGCGAACCCGGCCCCGGCATGTACTTGCCCGAGAGCTGGACCGGCAACCGCGCCCGCTTCGCGCGCCAAGGGCACCTGTTGCCCAAGCCCGCCGACGCCGATCAGCTCGTGCCGCTACCCGGCGAGGGCTTCTACCGAGTGGGCTCGAGCTTCCATTGCTGCGAAAAGAAGTGCCGCCTCTACGAGCCCGACATGCTGGTGCAGCTGGGCTACGACGGAGCCGCCCACCCGATCCTCTTCGATCCCACCTGGGAGGGCGCCGCCCTGGCACTCCCCGCCCGCGGCATCCGCATCGATTTTGATGGCCTGCTCAAGCTCGAGCCCCTCAAGGTTCAGTTGGCCCAAGGCGAAGGCGCCCCCGACCCCTTCTTCGTGCACTAGCGATTCGCGGGGCATCCTGTAGCCTCGTTCGATGCATCGCTGGCTGCTTCGCTTCTTCGCGCTCTCGATCGTCCTGGCCGCTTGTGAGCCCGCCGGGCCCGACCTCTGCGCCGACGTCACCTGCGAGCTCGCGGGCACCGTGTGCGCGCCCGAGGATGGCACCTGCCACTGCGGCGACGTGACCGGTTCGATCTGCGCCGAGGGTTACGCCTGCGACGTCTCGAGCACGGCATGTGTGATCCCCGCGAACTGCGGTGAGAACGCGCGCTGGTCGGCGGGCACGCCGGCGTTCACCGAGATCACCGACGCAGCGGGCCTCACCGGGGTGCTCGGGGTTCGCATGAGCGCCATCGACTACGACGGCGACGGCTGGACCGATCTCTTCGTGCGCAACCCCTCGGGCTGGGACGACTTCGCGGTGGGCGGCACCCGCTTCACTTGGCTGATGCGAAACCTCGGCGATGGCACCTTCGAGGACGTCACCCAAGCGAGCGGCATCCTCACCTCGCGCACGGGCTTGCCAGGTGGACGCCCCGTCGAGGTGCACGCGTTCGGCGACGTCGATGGCGATGGCGACCTCGACGCGTACCTCGGTCTCCCCAACACCGACGCCGCGCGCACCATGGGCGAGAGCAGCGAGATCATGCTGCAAGAGGCCGATCACACGTTCGTGCTCGGGCCGGCGGGCAGCGCCATTCGCCGCATCGAGGCCTACGACACCGTGGCCTCGGCGAGCTTCGTCGACGTGGATCTCGACGGCGATCTCGATCTCTGGACGCCGCACCACGGGTTCGCCAGCGCGAGCGGCAGCTTCACGTTCCAGGGCGATCACCTCTACCTCAACGACGGCACCGGCAACTTCACCGACATGACGGCCGCGGCGGGCCTCACCACCGTGGGCTGGACCACGATCGACGTGATCAACGACGCGCGGGCCCACAGCCGCGCGTGGTCGGGCGCCGCGTGTGATTTGAACGGCGACGGATATCCCGAGCTCATGGCCGCGTCGTACGGACGCGCCCCCAACCACCTCTGGCAGGCCAACGGCGATGGCACCTACACCAACCGCTCGGTCGCCTCGGGCTACGCGTTCGACGACGACCAGATCTGGCAGGACGATCAGTTTGCCCGCTGCTACTGCGCCGCGAACCCTACCGCCACCGATTGCGCCGACGTGCCCGCGTCGCTCTTGGCGTCACCGTGCGCGGACAACTGGGACCACGGCAGCGGTCGCGAGCCCTTCCGCCTCGGCGGCAACAGCGGCACCACCAGCTGCGGTGACGTGGACAACGACGGCGATCTCGATCTCTTGACCAGCGAGATAGCCCACTGGTGGGCCGGCCAAGGCTCGGATCACGCCGAGCTCATGGTGAACGCGGGGACCAGCGACGTGACCTTCTCCCGCCCGGGACGGGAGGCGATGAGCATCGTGATGCCCCACGACGATCCCGGGGGATGGAACGAGGGGATCATGACCAACGCGCTGTTCGACTTCGACAACGACGGCTGGCTCGATCTCTTCTTTGGGATGAGCGACTACCCGGGCAATCACGCCGAGCTCTTCCATCAGGTGAGCCCCTTGGTCTTCGAGGAGGTCCCGCGCGAGCTCGGGATCGATCACCACCGGAGCCACGGCGTCGCGGTGGCCGACTTCGATCGTGACGGCGATCTCGATGTCCTGCTCGGGCACTCTCGTTCCCGCTGCGGCGCGCCCGACGACTGCTACCCGACCTTTCAGGTGCGGCTCTTTCAGAACCGGCTGTCGGGCAACTTCATCTCGCTCGACCTCGAGGGCGTGACGGCGAACCGCTCCGCCATCGGCGCGCGCATCACCGTGGTCGCGGGCGGCGTCACCATGACCCGCGAGATCGAAGGTGGACACGGCCACTACGGCTTGCAGGACGATCTGATGCAGCACTTCGGCTTGGGCGCGGCGTGCGAGGCCGAGGTCACCGTCCGCTGGCCCATCGCTGGCCTGCCCACCCAGACATTCACGGTCCCCGCGGGTCACCGCTACTTCGTCCGCCAGGACGAGGAGCCCGTCCTCGCCGACTGAGCGCACATCGACTCGAAGGCTAGCGAACGACGAATTCACTTCGTCGGGGGAGGGTCTGCTTCAGACCCTCGAACTAAATGGTGACGCCGCTGCCCGCAGCGGGTGCGGTCTCGGCGATCGCCTCTTCGAGCGCGGCAGGGTTGAAGCCCAGGATGATCCGACCTCGGAAGTCGATCACCGGGATCCCCGTGGGATGAAGACCTGCGGCAGCGGCAGCGCGACGCATGTCGCTGGCGGCGGTGGGATCTTCTTCGACGTCCCGCTCGATGAAGGCCACACCCCGCTCGCGAAGGAAGCTCTCGGTCTGGCGGCAGGCGCCGCACCACGAGGCGCCATACACGATGACGTCGCCCGTGCTCGCGAGGGCCGAGCCCTCACCGCGCGCGCCGGCGACGTACGCATCGATGTGCGCGTCGAAGTCCGCGCGGGCCACGCGGCGAACGGTGTAGTTCCCGTCGTCACCGCTGCTCCGGAGATCGGCCACGTACACCGAATCCTCATCGAGCGCGTCGGCGTCGTCGACCGCGAGCGACTGCACCCGCACCTCGGCGCGGCGCTCGGTGGGCACCTCGCTTCGGCCGATCGCGGTGTGTGGACCTTCCTCGTCATACCAGACGAGCATCAGGTTCTCGGCGTTGCCCCGCACCGCGAAGGGCGGCCGGACCACTTCTCCGCTGGCCTCCCCGCTCGCTGCTTCACCCGCCGCACCAGCGCCCTGGCTCGCTGCGGTCTCACTCGAACCACACGCAGTGAGGGTCGTGAGCGCGAGCAGAAGAGCGACCAGGAGAGAGGAGTGGCGGGTCACGGCCGAGAACTATAGGGCCAATTGCGGACGGTGACACCGCAGCCATCGAGCCCGTCAGGACTTCTCTTCCAAGCCCGTGATCCCGGACTCTTCCCACCGCGCTCGCACGAAGGCCTCGGCCCGCTCGAGCGGCTCACGCAGCTGGGTCGCGAGCTGAATGACCGCGGTCATCTCGCCATCGAGCAGGTGCACCTGCACCGAGAGCTCGATCTCCACGTCCTCGTTCTCGCGCTCCAGGCGCTGGCGCAGCTCGACGAGGTGACCTTCTAGCTCGTCGCACTCCGAGCCCTTCTTGCCGAGCTCCTCTTCGACCGCGGCCAGCTCCCAGAGCAGCGCGTCCGCCTCGTTGGACCGTGCGCGCGACGCCTCTTTGTCGGCACGGGTCGGGTTGGGTGGAGCTTGCCTCAGATCATCGCGCACCGCCTGACCGGCGGCCTCTCGGCGCTCGGTGAGATCGGCGCGGCGCTCCACCAAAAGCTGGAGCTCACCCCGTCGCTTGCTGAGCTCTCCCGCGTGCTCATCGATGGTCTTGCCCAGCGTGGCGCGCGCATCGCGTCCTCGCTCCACCAGGCCCTCGATGGATCGCTGGTGCATCTGCGCCGACCGCACGCCCTCTTCGAGCGCCTCGAGCGAGCGCTCGGCGTGGGCCATGCCGTGCTGCACGTCGGTGGACGACGCCTCGACCTCGGCTATTTCGTCGAGTGACTCACGGATCGCCACGAAGCGCTCTCGCCACTTGCGCACGCCCGCCAGGCCGTGTTCACCGGAGCTCTTGGCGCTGTCGGTCAACATGCTCAGCGCGGTGGCGACGGGCTGCACCTCGACGTCGATGGGGATGCCCTCGCTGGAGCGCGGCTCGTCGAGCAGATCGTCCTTGGGCGCGACCGGGATCGGCCGTCGGTCGTAGCTCGCGGTGACCGGGCGCGAGATGGCGGCGCGCTCTTCGCGCTCGGCCCGCTGCTCGGCCTCGAGCTGGGCTGCCTCGAGCTGGGCCGCGAGCGATGCGCCGAAGGGCACCTCACCGGGGGGCGGCGGCTCGGTCGGCGCGGCGGTCGAAGCGCGGAGCCCCTGGTTGGTCTGGGCGAGATCGACGTCTTCGTTCATGCCCCCCCAGGAGAGATCGGTGCCGATGCGATCGCGCGCCAGCCGAAGCTCTTCCAAGAAATGGAAAGCGTCGCGGAATCGATTCTCCGGATCCTTCTCGAGGCATCGCAGGACGAAGTCCTCCACCGGCTGCAACAGATCGGGCCGTCGAATGCGCGGTCGAACCGGGAGCTCGGTCACGTGCTTCACCAGCAGATCACCCGGGTACTCGTAGTCGAAGGGCAGGGCTGCGGTGACCATCTCGTAGAGGATGACGCCGAGCGAGTAGAGATCGGCGCGCCCATCGATTGCAGTCGACTGGATGTACTCGGGCGCGATGTAGCCGGGCGTCCCGAAGATCTGCTGGCTGCCCGTCAGCGACGGCGCGTCCATGATCTTGGCGATCCCAAAATCCAGGATCTTCACGAAGTCCACCCGGCCCTCTTGCTGGACCAGGATGATGTTGTCGGGCTTCAGATCGCGGTGGATGACCCCCATCTGATGGGCGCGGGCCAGCGCCAGTCCCACCTGCTCGGCGATGTCGAAGGCCCGGTGCGGGGTGAAGGGCGCGTCCTTCAGGTTCGCCAGGAGCGAGTCGCCCGCGATGTACTCCATCACCAGATAGACCAGGCCGTCATCGGTCTCACCGAAGTCGGTGATCTCCACGATGTTCGGGTGGTTGATCCGGTTGACCGCTCGGGCCTCGCGCACGAATCGGTCCCGCTGGATGGGATCTTGGGCCAGATCGCGGCGCAGGGTCTTGATCGCCATGAGGCGATCGATGAGCACGTGACGCGCGAGGTAGACGCTCGACATGCCGCCAGAGCCGATGCGCTGGAGCAAGCGATAACGGCCGCCGATGGTGCGGCCGACCAACGGGTCGCAAGGAGAGCGGCGTTCGAGGTTCAAGCGTGCCCTTACCGCCCCCCGTCCCCAGTGTCGTGTCCGTCGGTTAGGGGCTCAGGTGCCCACATCGATGCCCGTGTCGCCCGCGTCCGTGGCCGCGTCGTCGTCACCCGTGTCGTCGTCAGCCGCGTCGAGCCCGGTGTCCTCGGGAGCATCCACGCCCGTGTCCATTGGTGCATCGATCCCCGTGTCGATCGGCGCGTCCAAATCGAGGATCGGCACGTCGGGCACATCGGAAGCGTCGGACACGCCGCTGTCGCGGCTGTCGACACAGGCCGACATGAGGGGCTGGCAGACGCCTCGGATCGAGGCGCGAAACCCGCAGCAGAAGTTGCTGGCGCAGTCTGCATGCTGCTCGCAAGGCGAGCCGTTTCCGTACTGACAGCCGGCGACGCCGACGCTCGCGGTGAGCAGGGCGAGACCAAGGAAAGCGAGACGAGACGGAACCACGGAGACCTCCAAGCGGGCGCCACCGTATCAGCAGGTGGCAGGCTCCGCACGTCCGAGGCGATCACCTCAAGCCCAGCCGTACCCGGGTGGTCTCGCCCGGGCGGATGGTGACGTCGTAGCTCTCGCTGATCCCCTCGGCGGCGTTCACCAAGCGGCACGCGTGGCGACCGGACGGCAGGCTCACGTGGACCAGGGGGGTGTCGCCGAGGCTTCGGCCATCGCAGGTGACGCTGGTCCACGGCGAGGTCGCCATGGTGAGGAATCCGTCGCCCGACGCGGGCGGCTCTTCCGTGCCCGTGCTGCTCGGGATCGTGCCGGTCGCCGCGCTCGTGGTCGTCGCGCTCTCCGGGGTGCTGGCCGCCGTCTCTTCGGTCTCGCCGCCTCGCCGACCTCGACCGCCGCGCCTCGAGCCGCTGCCTGACTCGCTCGGACCGCTCGAGGCAGGCTCGTCCGATCCCGTGCCCGGCTCGACGCTCGGTACCACCGCGATCGGCGGCACGGGTGCGGAAGGCTCGGAGGGAATCACCGGGACGATCACGCCCACGGCCGGCACCAACGTGGGATCGGCCGCCGCGGGGTCCGCGCCAGGATCACCCGGCGCACCGAGCACCCGCACCGCGACGCTCCCATCGTCGGGAACCGCGGTGCCACCTCCTAGCTGGGCCATGAGCACCGCCCCGAGCACGGCGGCGATCGCCAGCGCGCCGACGCCCACCAGCCACCAGCCTACCGCGCGGCGTCGCTGCTCGGGCGGGGGTGGCTGCTGCAGGTGACCCGGCGGCGCGGCCCCATACGGGTTGCTGGGAGACGGCGGAGGCGGAGGCGCGACGTACGGATTGCTGGGATAAGGATTGCTGGGATAAGGATTGCTGGGATAAGGATTGCTGGGATACGGATTGCTGGGATACGGATTGCTGGGATACGGCGTCGGGGTCGGATAGGGCCCATAACCCTGCGGCGCGCTCGCAGGCAGGGCGACTGCGCCGCTCGGGGTGTAGACGCCGGGTGAGCTCTGGCTCATGAGCGCCGCGTGCTCGGCCGAGGCCAATACACCACCCGCCTCGATGAGGCGCTCGAGCGAGTTCTCGCCCTGCGCCACCGCGGCCAAGCACTCGCGCAGCTTCTGCTTCTGCAGCTGCTGGATGTCGCCGAAGCGCTCGTTCATCAGCGCGGCGATGCTCCGGCGATCGGGGGTCGTGGGTTGACGCGACAACCACCCCTCGAGATCCGCCTTGAAGGCCGACGCGGTGGGATAGCGCAGGTTCGGATCGCGCTGCAGCGCCCGCATCGCGATGGCGTCGAGCTCCGGCGGCACCTCGGGCCGCACCGAGCTGGGCGGGTGGATGTTGCCCCGCAGGGTCTCTTGCAGGGTCGCGAGCTCGTTCACGCTCTTGAAGAGCCGACGCGTCGTGAGGAGCTCCCAGAAGACCACGCCCATCGACCAGAGATCGGCGCGCGCATCGAGGTTGTTGGCCAGCGCCTGCTCGGGCGCGATGTACGCGTACTTGCCCTTGATGACGCCGGTGCGGGTCTCGACCACGTTGCTCGCGGCCTTGGCGATCCCGAAGTCGAGGACCTTCACCACGCCGGTGTAGGTGACGAACAGGTTCTGCGGCGAGATGTCCCGATGCACGACGCCCAGCGCCTGCCCATCGAATCCACTGAGCTCGTGCGCGTAGCCGATGCCATCGAGGGCATCGAGGCAGATGCGCGCCGCCATCACCGGCGGCAGCGGCTCGTTCCTGGCGGCGGCCATCCGGAGCAAGCGCTCGAGGCCTTGGCCATCGAGGTACTCCATCGCCAAGAAATGCTGGCCCCCGACCTCGCCGACCTCGACGGTCTGCACGCAGTGCGGGTGATCGAGCTGCGCCGCCAAACGCGCCTCGTCGAGGAACATGTCGACGAACCCTGGCTCGGCCTCGAGATGCGCGTGCAGGCGCTTGATCACGAAGAGCTTGCGGAAACCGCCCTTGCCGCCCGTCACCGCGAGGTTGACCTCGGCCATGCCGCCGTGACCCAGCTTGCCCACGAGGACGTACTTGCCGAACGCCGTCGGCGGCATGGCCGCCAAGGTGTAGCCCTTGGCATCCTCGGCGGAGACCTCGGCGGAAGATGACGATCGGGGGTTCATGAACGACGGGACGTCAGTGTCCGACCCTGGGACCCGAGGTGTCAAACCTGGATTGGCTCCACGCAGATCGCCAAAGGACCTGGCATCATCGCGCCATGCTTCGCCCGACGTTCCCCTTCGCGCTCTCGATCCTTCTGCTTTCTGGCTGCGGCTGCGAGACGCCGCCGATGGACGACGCAGGCACCGATGATGCGAACGTCGATGGAGGCCGCGACGCGGGACCGCCTCGTCACTTGCTCGACACCGTCCCCGAGACCGTGGTGCGCAACCTGCCCTGCCTCACCGAGGAGGCGGTGGTGGTGCGGACCGAGGGCAACGTGCCGCACATCTATGCCCGCTCACGGGCGCAGGCGAGCTGTGTGATGGGCTTTGTGATGGCCCAAGATCGCTTCTTCCAGATGGACCTGACGAGCCGCCTGGCGCAGGGCCGGCTCTCGGAGCTCCTCGGTGACGCAGCGCTCGGTACCGATATCGAGCAGCGCATGAACGGCGGCGCGTTCGTCACCGATCTGTACTTGGCCGGGGTGAACGAAGAAGAGGGCGCCGAGCTCGATGCCTTTGCCGAGGGCGTCAACGCGTACATCCAAGCGGTGCGCGATCGGGCGCTGCCCGCGCCGAGCGAGCTCGAGACCGCGGCGATCTTCCTCGGGGTGCGGCGCCCGCAAGATCTGATGTTCGACTGGGATCGCCGCGACGTGGTCGCGACCGGGAGCACCGTGCTCTACGGCACCAGCTTCGAAGGCGGCGATGTGGGTCGAGCCCGCGAGCGCGCCCGCGCGGATGATGCGATCAGCGCGAGCGCGCCCGATCGAGGCCTGCGCCTGGCGGGTCTGCACGACGAAGTGATGAACCGCATCGCGCCGCCCAACGACAGCAGCTCCGCGGGCGGCTGGGGCCTCGAGACGATCGACGGACCGCCCACGCCGCCGGCACCGAGGCCGTTCGTCGGCGGTGCGCCCTCGGACGCGCGCTTCTCGATCGAGTCGCTCGATCGTTTGATGGGCCACCTCGACCGGTTCAACGCGCGCACGCCGCGCAACCCAGGTGAGGGCTACGGATCGAACGTGTGGGCGGTCTCGGCGCTGGGCACCGGCGACGGGCACTCGCTGCTCGCGAGCGATGGACATCTTCAGCTCAGCTCGCCCTCGCTCTTCTGGCAGTTCGGGCTCGACACCGAGTTCTTCGCCGAGATGGACGGCGAGCCTGGGGTTCGGCTGATGGGCGCCACCATCGCGGGTCTTCCTCTGATGGGCGTGGGCACCAACGGTCACGTCGCCTGGGGACAGACCGCGTACTTCGCAGACGTCACCGACTGGTACACCGAAGAGATCGTCCTGGGCGACGACGGGCGCCCCGTCTCCACCATGTTTCAGGGGACGGCGCGACCCCTCGTCACACGGGACGAGGCGTACGTCATCGCGAACGTGCCGCTGCTCGAGAGCGTGGGCCGCACCGAGTCGCTTGCGCGCTTCACCACCTTCGATGGGCGCTGGATCACCTCGATCGAGGGCACCCCGGTGCCGAGCGGCGAGACCCCGCCCGCCAGCGCGGTGAACCTGTTCGGTGAGTGGATCGTGCCCGGCGACATCAACGGCGACGCTGTGATCTCGGGCATCAGCTTCGACTACGCGCCCTTCGACGGCGGCACGCTCCTGCGCGCCTTCCGCCTCTTCACCGAGGCTGAGGACGTCGAGGACTTCCGCCAGGCGATGCGGCACTTCATCGGCTACGGCGGCTCGATGATGGCCTCCGACGATCACGGCGACGTGCTCTACAGCGCGTATCACGCGGTGCCCTGCCGCGCGCACTTGCCCCGCAACCCCGACGGCAGCTGGGTGGAGGGCGCCGATCCCCGATTGCTGATCGACGGCACGCTGTACGGCGGCTTCCACATCCCGCTCACGCCGGATGGTCGCGTCGATGAAGTCGCTGCCGCGGCTGCGGGCGGTGATGGCTGTGTGGTCCCCGAGACCGACTGGCCCGAATCGCTCTCACCCGCGCGGGGCTATGTGCACCACGCGAACAACGATCCTGCGAGCATCGCGACCGACGGCGATCTCTTCGATGATCCGCACTACATCGGCGGCCCCTGGATCGAGGGCTACCGGGCCGAGCGGATCGAGACCCGCCTCACCGAGCTCATCGCGGCGGGCGAAGCGACGTTCGCGGCGATGCAGGCGCTCGAGGGCGACCACCACAGCAACCTCGGCGCAGCGTTCTTGCCCACGCTGCTCGCCGAGCTCGACTACGCCCAGGCCCTCAGCGGTGCGACCGGCAGCGACGGGCGCACCCGCGCCATCTACGACGGAGAGATGGCGGCCATCGACGACGTCGAGTCGCGTCTGCGCGCCTGGCAAGCAGCGGGTCTGCACACCCCCTCGGGCGTCGAGACGTTCTACTCGACGCCGGCGCCCACCGACGCGACCAACGCCGTAGCCACGATGATCTTCCACGTGTGGTTCTCCCGCTACGTGCGGTTGGTGCTCGACGACGAGGGCTTCGGCTCGGGCGTGAGCTTCGCGGTGACCGGCGACACCTTCCGCATGGGTCTGATGCAGCGCCTGCTCGATGGACGCGGCCCGGGCGATCCGCTCGCCCTCGGCAGCTACGATCCGGCCCGCGAAGAGTCGGTCTTCTTCGACGACGTGCGCACGACGGATGTGGAGCTGAGCCACGAGATCGCGCTTCGCGCGCTGGTAGAGACGCTCACGTTCCTGCGCTCCGAACCCACCGCGGCGGATGAAGGCGGTTTTGGCTCGAGCGACCCGAACGACTGGATCTGGGGCCTGCGCCACGGGGTCCGCTACGACTCGCTCTTGGCCGACTTCCTCGGCGGCGATCCGATGTTCGCGTTCCTCTTGGATCAGTTCTCGGTGACCCCCGAGGACCTGCCCTTGGCGCCCGATCTGACCGCGACCGACCCCCGCTTCGGGCTCACGTTCTTTCCTCGTCCCGGCGATCAGTTCGACGTCGACGCCGCGAACCCCGGCCTGTCGGGCGAGCGCTTCACCCATGGATCAGGCCCGGTCTTCCGGATGGTGATCCGGCTAGGGCCCGACGGCGTGCGCGGCGAGAACATCCTGCCCGGCGGTCAGTCCGGGCTGACGACCAGCCCGTTCTTCACCGATCAGACGGAGCTGTGGCTCGCGAACCGGACCATCCCCATGCGCTACACCCCCGAAGAAGTGGTCGAGGGCGCTATCGGCCGCGAGACGTTCTTGCCCTGAGCTCTCGCGAAGGGGCGAACACCCGTCTGGGTCGAGATCGGTCTCGACGAAGACGTCGTAGCCGCTCGTAGCCCGCTGGCTCTAGACCGATTCGAGCAGCTCGGCGTACACGCGGACCTTGTCGCTCAGGTACGCGTCGAGGCCCCGCATGTCCTCTTGGGTGTGAGCAGTCATCTCGACCACGTGGCAGCCACGTTTGATCGCTTGCTCGATGGCCTTCGTGTCCTCACTCGCGGCCCGAGTCACGGAGCACGGGGCGTACTCCTCCATGATGACGTCGGGCTTCAGTCCACCACGGACTTTCAGACCCTGGCTCAGCGACCGACCGAGCCGTCTCGCGATGGGTGGCTCGTAGTCTCGACTTCGCTGCTGGCCCTTGCCGGCGAAGGACGTCGAGAACGCCTCGAAGGCCTCGCCTCCGGTTCGCTGCGACAGCAACTGGTTCACCGCGTTCAGGGCTCCCTGCTGTGTCGCCTTGAGCTCCCTCGTGTCTGCGATGCTGGGCACGGTACGAATGGCGTCGACCAGCGACTCGGCGATCGGGTCGTCGTCTTGTCCGGTGCACAGGATCCAGGTTGCCCTGAGGTCGAGTGCGACCCACCGCATCGCGAACTCCGACTCGACCAGGCTCGCGCGACGTGAATGATCGGTCGACTCGGCACGCAGCGCCGACGCCCAGCGATTCTTGAAGAACCACACGCCGACGTGGGCTCCCACATCGGTCTCGTCTGCCTCCAGCTCGTGGTCGGCCAAGAAGGCGACTACCTCCGCGGGCGTCGAGCCGAGCGTGACGAGCGTGAGGAGGTTCTTGTTCGCGGGCCGTCCCGACCGCTTCCCCCGTGATTGAGCCGCAAGTGCACGGCTGATGGCTTAGAACGAGTCGATGAAGCCGCGCTCGCCCATGAGCGTGTTGTACGCGTCGACCTTCTCCTCCGGACCACCCTGATCCAGGCAGAACCAGTAGCTGCGCTGGTTCAGCTTGTTGGTGTTCGTCCGAACGATCTGCTCCTTCACCGACGGGTCGGGCAGCGGGAGCTCGACGCGCTCGGCAAGCCCCACGTGGGACCTATCGAGGCCGTTCTTCAGCTCGTCCAGGTAGGCTGCGTCGTTCGAGAGCAACACGAAGAGCGACTTCTTGAAGTCTCCTCGGCAGTCCTCGACGATTCGCTCCGCGACGGACTCGATTGCCACGTCGCGTCGCCCCTGGGCCTTCAGCGATGCGTACTCGCCCTGGGTCAGGCCAGCCCACTCCCGAACGAACGCATCCTTCTGGGCATCGTCGAAGAGAAAGACGCGCATCGCGTGTTGGCTGTCGGTAGCGAACTGTCGTTCTTTCGCCAACCATCCAGCGGTCGCCTCGACCCTACGTATGGTGGTGGCTGCAACCGCCCGCTCGCCCAGGGTGACATCATGCTTTGCTCCGCCGGCAAGGTGATACCAGAGATTCTCTCTGTCGCGCAGGCCACCTTTGTGGAGCTTGTCGAAGTCCTCGTCGAGGGTGCGCACGAAAAGGCTCTTGCCGTTCCCTTGCGCACCATGGACCAAGAGCACGCGCGCGCTGCTCCGCTCGTAGACGACTTCAAACGCGCTCCGGAAGCTCGCAGCAAGCCCGGCCCAGTGCTCGAGGCTGACCTCGTACGACTCGAAGCGCCCCTCGCCGAGGTACTCGGCCCGCTCGGGAAAGAGCACGAGCTGCGTGTACATCGGCTGGTGCAGAGGCGCGGCACTGCGCTTCCTTGCGGGCATCGCGGCCAACCTACCACAGCCTCGATCGGCTGATGGGCTACCTCGACAGGCTCATGGCCCAGCGCGAACCTGCGATCAGGCCTTCTTGGCGGGCGGAGCGGCGACGACCTTCTCGGCCTGCTTGGCGCGCCACTTGGCGAGCTTGTTCCTGCGGCGACGCATCTCGTGCTGACGGGCGGTGCTGTTCTGGGTCATAGGGGCGCGACAGTAGCAAGGGCCCGGAGATCTGCCACGCCGCTTTGCGCCCTCAGAGCAGGTAGCCGAGACCCAGCGACAGACCCAGCGCGAAGCGGTCGGGGTAGAGCGGCTGGCCCACCCGATCGGGCGCGAGGCCTCCGCCCACCGTGAGCTCCGCGAAGAGCATCGCATCGCGCGCGAGCAATCCCTCTACGCCCACTCGTCCTTGAAAGACCCCGATCGGCTCGACCGACGTGCCCTCGACATACGAGAGGCCGACGCCCGCGTCCGCGCCGACGAAGAGTGTGAGGCGGGGATCGGGGTGCCAGCCCAGGAGCACGCCGGCATCGAGGCGGCTCGAGAGCCCAAAGACGTGGGCGAAGATGCCGCTCTCGCCAAAGAGCACGCCCTCGCCCACCGCGATGCGAGGACACAGGCGCAGCGCAAAATCACCCTCGCCCTCACCCCAGAGGTGGATGCGCATCGGCACTTCGAGCTGACCGCCGCCGCCGATGCCGAGGCCCATGTTCGGCGATCCGTAGAGCACGCCCGCGCGCACCCCGAGATTGAAGTCCGAGCTGGGCGCGATCTCCACGTGAGCCCAGAGGCCCGGAAACCCGATCGCCGCCGCGATCAATACCTCACCGGTGCCGAGTGTCCGTCCCGAGAGCAGCGAGGCATCACCGCTGGTAGGCCTGTCACCCTCGGGCGGCGCCCACCCATCGGCCTCGGTCTGCGCATTGGCGCTCGATGCGATCAGGAGCGCGACGAACAAGAAGAGCAAGGAGAGCCCAGCACGCGATGGCACGGGGCCGACTCTACGCGAAGAGGCCAACAACGCGCCATCGAAGCCGCGCGAGCTGCTATAGCTGCGCGTGGCCACCAAGAGAAAGCCCGCTCCCGAGGTCGAGCAGCTCCGCGTTCGTCGTGGACGTCCGGAGAGCAAGCCGCTTCCGCCGCACATCGAGGCGTTCGCCCGGGGCGACGACGACGCCCTCTGGATGCGTGAGCGGCGCGGCGCGCGCCTCAACGATCCCCGCCCCGTCGCCTTGATTCCTGGGGTGAAGAACTCCGACGCCCGGGTGGTGTTCGACGCGCGCCTGCGACGGATGCACGAGGCCCAGCACCAGAACGACGAGACGCTCCTGGCCGAAGAGTTGGCCGAAGCGCACGTGCTTGGTCTGTGGCGCGCGAACAACATCGTGAGCTTCGACGTGATGGTCGAGGTCGCGCTGGGCCTCGAGGCCCGAGCGGCCCGAGCGCTGGTCACCGAAGGCCGCGCCGCGCTGGGTCTGCCCGATCGCATCAGCGAGGCCGAGCTCGCCGTCTGGATGCGCGCCGAAGCCGGCGTGCTCGAAGCCGCCGAAGCCGGACGCGTGCGTCTATTCGCCGGCAACCTGGTGGTCTCGGTTCCGCTGGAGTGGGCCGCCGGCGCGCTCGCCGCCGCAGGCCGCCGCGAGGCCCCGCTGGCCGAAGTCGCGATGGGCCAACACTCGGTGATGGACCGCCCTCGAGGTGTGCCTTCGATGAAGGAAGTCATCGAGCGAGAGCGCCGCATCAAGGACGAGGATTAGCCCCTCAGCCGGGACAGACGCCGACGGTCTCGCAGCCGTTGG
>Ga0335397_10001842_pt1 | contig 28889 bp, 27 predicted proteins | sample MAT04_FD_205740 | JGI IMG/M metagenome (GOLD analysis project Ga0335397, IMG submission 205740) | Freshwater microbial communities from Lake Fryxell liftoff mats and glacier meltwater in Antarctica - MAT-04 (spades assembly) (version 2) ... | reverse complement strand
GTCACCACGTGGAGCCCGGGCGACAGCTCTCGCTGGTGAAGCACGGTGCCGTCGTGCCAGGTGAGAAATGCGCGCACGCCGTCGGAATAGAAAAGATGGAACGCGTTGAAGCGCCGCGGCGCCAGCGTCGAGAGCGTCGCGTGAATCGCCTCGGGCGTCGGGTGGCGCAGCGCCTCGAGCACGAGCTGGCCGCGGGATTCGCGCAGGTCGTCTTTCGGCGCTGCGAAGCGGTTGGTGACGGCGACGAAGAGCCCGCGCGTGGTGAGCCCCAGCCACGAGCCGCCGCCCACTTCGTCGCGCGGCGCCACGAAGCCCTGCTTAGGCCACAACCTGGGCGAAGATGCGGGCCGCACCAACACCTCGTCGCGGTTCGCCGCCACCTGCAGCCGCCCGTCGCCTGCGAACCGCGCGATGACCGTGCACATGCCCTTGGTATAAGACCTTCGCCGTGCGAGACAAACAACGGGAAGAGACACGGCGCAGGGTCTACCGGGCGGCGCTGGAAATTTTCCGGCGCGACGGCGTGGCCAACTGCCGCATCGACGACATCGCGCAGAAAGCCGAGGTCAGCCGGGGCGCCTTCTATTTTCACTTCGCGACCAAAGACGACGTGCTCATCGAGTTGCTGCGCGAGGGCGAAGCGCCGGTGGCCGAGGCCGTGAGCGCGCTGCCTGCCGACGCTTCGCTGGTGAAGGTGCTCGAAGCAGTCGACGAGGCGCTGGCGAAGTTCTGGGAACACGAGCGCACGCTTCTTCCCGACGTCACCACCGTCGCGATGCGCCTCTACGCCGTCGACGACGCGCGCGAAGTGCAGCCGGTGCGGCTCGTGCTCGCGCAGCGTTTTCGGCTCGCGGCAAAGCGCGGCGAGCTCTCACCCGTGCTGCCGCCCGAAGTGCTGTCTGACTTCTTCCTCGCCAACTCGCTGTCGGCGATGTTGGCCTGGTGCGCGAACCCGGCGCTCGGCCTGCCCTTCGTGCTCGGCGGCGTGAGCCAACTGTTTCTCGAAGGTGCTCGAGGCCGCGGCCAGGTCGGGTAGGGTCCGCGCCCATGAGCGCGAGCGTCTTTCGAGAAGGGCTTTTCAAGGGCAAGTCGGTGTTCGTCACCGGCGGCAGCAGCGGCATCAACCTGCGCATCGCCGAGACCTTCGGTGCGCTCGGTGCGAAGGTCAGCATCAACGGCCGCAAGCCCGACAAGCTCGAGGCCGCCGTCGCGGGCATGAAGAGCAAGGGCATCGACGCGCGCGGCTACGTCGCCGACGTCCGTGACTTCGCGGCGTTGGACGCGGCGCTCGAGGCAGCGGTGGCGGCGCAGGGCCCCCTCGACGTCCTGGTGTGCGGAGCGGCTGGCAACTTCCCCGCTCCTGCGATGGCGATGTCGTCGAACGGCTTCCGCGCGGTGCTGGAAATCGACGTGCTCGGCACCTTTCACGCCTGCCGCGCGGCCTTCGAGAAGCTCAACAAGCCGGGCGCGTGCATCTTGAACATCTCGGCGCCGCAGGCCTCGATTCCGTACCCGATGCAGTCGCACGTCTGCGCCGCCAAGGCCGGCGTCGACATGCTGACCAGGTCGCTGGCGATGGAATGGGGCCCGGCCGGCGTGCGCGTGAACTCGATTTCCCCCGGCCCAATCGAAGGCACCGAAGGAATGGAAAGGCTCACGCCCGACCAGGCCTCGCGCGAGAAGGTGCGGGCGATGTTGCCGCTGCAGCGGTACGGCACGCGAGACGACGTGGCGCAGCTCGCCGTGTTCCTCGCGTCGGACGCGGGCAGCTACTGCACGGGCACGGTTCACTCAGTCGACGGAGGGATGGCCCTCGTCGGCGGCGCGATGATGATGGCCTTGATGTAGCCATGCACTGGCTCGACGCGATGTGGTTGTACGTGCCGCGCGACCGCCTCTTCGCCGGAGGCTTCGGCGATTGCGACCGGGTGATGAAGGTGGCCGAGCCTTTTCTGGCGCCGCACGAGGCGCAGCCGCTGGACTTGAAGTGGGGCGCGCCAGTGACGAAGAACGGGGTGGAGCGCCGGCTCGGTACTGCCGCGTCGCCCTGCCCGCTGGCCGTCGTCGAATCACAGCAGCTCACCGTGCTGCGGCTCACCCCGACCGATGGCCCGGTGCGCGGCCGCGCGATTCTTCCGCCCTCGTGGAGCGAGCAGGACTTCCGGATGCGCGAGCGCCTCTACCTGCCGCTGGTGAAGCAGGGCGTCGAGCTGTGGCTGCTCGAGGCGCCCTTCTTCGGGCTGCGCCGGCCAAAGGGCCAGGTCGGCGTCGGGCTGCGCACCGTGGCCGACCTGCTGGCGATGGGGGTCTGTAGCCTGATGGAGCTGCGCGGCATGGTCGCCGCCGCGCGAGAAGAAGAGCCGTCGCTGCCGGTGGTGCTCTCGGGCTTCAGCATGGCGGGGCAGTTCTCGGCCCAGGTCGCCGCGACGCTGCCGTGGGACGTGCCGGTGGTGACGATGTCTCCGTCTGATTCGGCGATTCCCGTCTTCGTCGAAGGGCCGATCAGCAAATCTGTCGACTGGAAGACGCTGGAAAAAGAGGGTGGGAAGGAAAGGCTGGTGCCGCTGCTCGAGCAGTTCGGGCTGCTGAACCTCGCGCCGCCCCCATCGAAGAAGAAGATTCTGCTCGCGACGCGCCGCGATGGCATCGTGCCGCCCGCTGCGTTCGAACGGATTGCCGGACATTGGAAGGTCGAGCCGCGCTGGCTCGACTGGGGCCACCTCGGCGGGTTCCTGTTCGCGGGAAGCTCGCTGCGTCAAGCCGTGCTGGAGACGCTGACCCAACCTGCTGCTTGACCCCCCTCGTCGCGTTGCTAAGCCGCAGCTTCCATGGCGCTCCAGGCTATCGTTCGTTGGCTGCTACCGAGGGAAGACCACTTCTACTCGCTGGTCGAGAGCCAGGCAGCGGCGTGCGAGTCGGCGGCGATCGCGCTGGCCCGGTCGAAAGACCCTTCGACGAAGCCGGAAGACATTCGCGACGCGGTGCAGGTCATCGAGCACTACGCCGACGACCTGGTGCGGCAGATGGAAGACGCCCTGGCCCGCACCTTCGTCACCCCGCTCGACCGCGAAGACCTTCACAAGCTTTCCAGCGAGCTCGACGACGTGGTCGATTTGACCAACCTCGCGGCGCGCGCGGCGGTGCTCTACGGCGTGAGCCGGCCGACCGAGCCGATGCAGAAGCTGATGGACTGCCTGGTCACCTGCACTGGCATTCTGAAAGCGGCGCTGCCGAAGCTGCGCAGCCACCAATACAGCGACCTGCTGGACGACGTGCGGAAGCTGCGCGCGCTCGAGAAAGAGGCCGACGGCGTGTTCCGAGCGGCAGTGAGCCAGCTTTTCAAGGACCCCGCGGTCGACGCGAAGGTGTTGCTGCGCGAGAAGGAAGTGCTCGAAGACCTCGAGGACGCGGTCGACCACTGCGATGCCGTGGCGGGCACCCTGGCCAACATCGCCGTCAAGCACGGATAGCGCGATGACGATGGGCCTGCTCATCGCGGTGATCGTCGCTGCGCTGGTGTTCGACTACATCAACGGCTTTCACGACACAGGCAACGCGATCGCCACCGTCGTCTCGACGGGCGTGCTCCCGATGCGCACCGCGATTCTGCTGGCCGCGGTGCTGAACTTCGCCGGCGCGATGATGGGCACCGCGGTGGCAAAGACGATTGCGTTGGATTTCGCAGACCCAGGCTTCGTCACCCAGCAGGTCGTGCTGGCGGCGCTGTTGGGCGCTTCCCTCTGGAACCTGATCACCGGGTTCTTCGGTATCCGCTCTTCCAGTTCGCACGCGCTCATCGGCGGCCTCGCCGGAGCCGTGGTCGCCCACAACGGAATCGACGCCTTTCACTGGATGGCACTGGTGACCAAGGTGCTGGTGCCGCTGGTCGTCTCGCCGGCGGTCGGTTTCTTCGGCGCCTTCTTCCTGATGGTCGGCCTGCTGTGGACCTTCAAGGCCACGCGGCCGCGAACGGTGGTGAAGGCGTCGCGCCGCATGCAGCTGGTCTCGGCGATGATGGTGGCCTTCGGGCACGGCAGCAACGACGCGCAGAAATCGATGGGCATCATCACCCTCGCGCTGACGGCGTGGGTCACCGGGGGTGGCGCGCCGCTGCCCGACTGGATGCACGCGGGCGCCGACGCGGTGGTGCCGACCTGGGTCATTCTTTCCTGTGCGGCGGCGATTGCGCTGGGCACGGCGGCGGGCGGCACGCGCATCATCAAGACGATGGGCACCAAAATCATCCGCATCACGCCGCTGCAGGGCTTCGCGGCCGAAGCGGCCGGCGCGATCACCATCATCACCGCCAGCCACTTCGGCGTGCCGGTGAGCACCACCCACTGCATCCACGCGTCGATCATGGGCGTCGGCGCGAGCAAGCGCATCTCGGCCGTTCGCTGGGGGGTCGCCGGCAACATTCTCGCCGCGTGGATCTTGACGCTGCCGCTGTCTGGTGGGCTGGCGTGGGTGACGATGAAGGTTTTGTCAGCCGCCCTCTGATTGCGTTGCGGTAGCTTCGCGAGCCGTGGCTGCGCACGGCAGGTACAACCTGTTGCGCAAGATCGCCGACGGCGGCACTGCCGAGGTGTTTCTCGCGCACATGGAAGGTTCGGCAGGCTTCAAGCGCCTCGTCGTGCTCAAGCGCGTGCGCCCGGCGCTTTGGGCCGACGAGAACTTCCGCCGCGGGCTCGTCGACGAAGCGCACATCGCGATGGGCCTTCACCACGGCAACATCGTGCAGGTGATCGACCTGGGGGTCGCGGCGCAGCGCTACTTCCTCGCGTTCGAGCTCGTCGACGGGTGGACGCTGTCGCAGATTCTGAAGCGCGCAAAAGCAGCGAACCTGCCGATGCCGCTGAGCCTGGTGCTCTACGTGATGACGGAAGTCTGCCGCGGGCTCTCGTACGCGCACAGCAAGACCGAGAACGGCGTCCCGCTGGCGATCGTGCACCGCGATGTGTCGCCGCAGAACGTGCTGGTGAGCGAGCAGGGCGAAGTGAAGCTGACGGACTTCGGCATCGCGCGCGCGCGGACGCGCAGCAACACCTCGGAAATCGGCAGCGTGAAAGGAAAGCCCGCTTTCATGTCTCCTGAGCAGGCGGCCGGCCATGCGCTGGATGCGCGCAGCGACCTCTTTCCGATCGGGACGATGATCTACCTGATGGCGACGGGCGAGCTGCCGTTCACCGCTCCGACGGCGCTGGAAGAGATGGCGCGCGTGGTCAACGGCAAGTTCGCAAGCCCGTCGACGCTGCGGCCGGATCTTCCCAAAGAGCTCGTCGCGCTGATCAACAAGACGTTGGAAAGGAAACCCGAGAAGCGGTTTCAGAGCGCTGAAGAGCTGCTGCACGCGATCGAAAAGGTGCAGCGGTCGGTGCTCGACCCGGCCGGGACGACCGAGCTGAAGGCGTACCTCGGAGCGCTCGCGAAGAAGGACGGCGAGCTGCCGTTGAGCCGGCAGGGCGAATCGACGCCGGTGCCGATCGAGCCGACGAACACGGATCCAATCGAGCTGCAGGACGAAGACATTCTGATCTCGTCGCAGCAGCTGCCGATTCACGTGGTCGAGCCGGCGCCGAAACGGAAGGCGGGGTTGATCGCCGCGGTGCTGTTGTTCGGACTGGTCGGGGCGGCCGTCGCGCTTCCGCTGGGCCGGCGCGTGGTCGAGTCGGCACCGACGCCCGTGGTCGAGGTGCCAGACGCGGGCCTTCAGGGTGCGGTGGTCGAGCCGCCGCCAAAGCTTGTCGCGATCACCGATGATGCGAGGGTGGTCGAGGTGGCGGATGCGGCGGTCGAGGTGAGCGCGGACGAGGGAACCAGCCCTCCTCCTCTTCCTCCTCTGGCGATCGAGACGACCCCAGAAACGAAACCTGTGGTTTTGGCTTCACCGAAATCCGTCGAGACGGCGGAAGACAAAGTTTCGGTGTTGGTCGAGAGCGAGCCCGCGGGGGCCCAGGTGCGGATAGATCGAAAAGTGTTCGGACTGACCCCGGTTCCGATACGGCTGAAGGTCGGAATCGCTTTCGAGCTGGTGGTGTCGAAGCCGGGCTACCGCGAGCAAAAGGTGCTGCACTTCGTCACGAAACGAACCCAGCAGAAGGTTCGCGTCGCACTGGTGAAAAACTAGTTGCAGCCGCGGAGGAAGAAGATTCCGAGCAGAATCGGAACGGGCACGCCGAGCAGCCACAGCATGGCGTAGCCGATTTTTCCAGACTGCATGCGCTTGGGGACGAGGTTGTAGGGGTTCATGCTCAGCGACATGAGCATCGTCCGTGCCACGCTCGAAACACCGGGCGAACGGCGTGGGCGCCCCGAAAAGCCGTGGCAACGCGTCCCATCGGGGCAACCTGAGACCCTAGCGAGCCCTTCTCGCGCCCGAGATGCCGTCGGCCTGGGGCCACCCGGTGGTGAGCAACGGCAGTGCGCCGGTGTCGTACGTCTCGAGTTGCCACGGCCCGCCGTTTCTTCGCACCAGCACGTGGAGGTTGCCTAGGGTAAAGGCGGCTCCGGCGAGCTGGGTGCCTTCGAGCATCGGGCACAGCAGCACGCGGTCGCCGTCGGCAAAGCCCTGCAGGTAGGCCTGAGGGCCGCCATTGAGGCTGACCTGAACGAGGACGCCCACTGCGCCCGGGACGACCCCCGCGAGCGCGACCTCTTCGATGCGCCCTTCCACCTGGGACGGAAGGACCTTCGCGCGCCAGAGGAAGCTGCCGTTGCGCAGCGAGAACGCGTGCACCCAGGTGTCTTTGTCGGCGTCGGCGCAGCTCATCACCGGCGTCTCGCACTCGCGGTAGAACGCGAGGCCTGCCCCGACGCCGCTGACCATCGGGCGCGGCAACACCTCGAGCGCGGCGCCCGCATCCGACAGCCAGGTGAAGCCGACCCGGCCACCGTCCTGCAGGTTGAGCAGCTGGGTGCCGCCGGTGATGACGCTCCGCTCGGCGACATTCAGGGAAGAGAGCCCCACCGGCGCGGGCTGCCACGACAGCGCGTACGTGCCGCCGTCGACATCGGGCACCACCGCGCCCAGGGTCCCAGCGTCGGGGCCGTAGAGCCAGGCCGCGCCGAGCTCGTCGATCGCCAGCAGCGAAGCGCCCGCGTCGAGCACGACCGGCTCGACCAGGCCGCCATCGGCCCAGCGCACGAGCCTGGTGCCCGCGTCGGAGTTCACCACTGCCCACACTTCGAAGTCCGGCCCCTGCGCCACGCCGCGCGGCACGGCCTGGCCGCCCAGAGGAATGTGGGTGACCGCGCCCGTCGACAGCAGGTGCACGTCGAGCGCGCCGTCTTGCAGCAGCACCACGCCCCTCGCGCCCGCGTAGACGAGGCGGCGGGGCGCGTCGTCCGGGTATCGCACTGTCCACCGTTCGAACCCGGTGCCCGTGAACGAGACGAGGCCGCAGCCCGTGTCGGCCTGCGGGCCTGCGTCCGGGCCTCCATCGCTGCCGCCGTCAACTCCGCCGTCGCTTCCGCCGTCGGGCACGTCCAGGCCGCACAGCTGGAAGAAGAGGTTGCCGTTGTGGGCGACGAGTGACGGGCGCTCGTTCACGACGGTGCCGGGCAGCTTCACGATCGTGCGCGGCATCATGGTGCCCGCGTCGGGCGCGACGCACTTCTTGTTCTTGCACTTGCTCTCGCCCTGACACGGCGTCGCCGGGCCGCAGACGAAGCCTTCGGGCGTCGCCACTGTGGCGCACGCACCGCTGACGCAGAGGTGGGCGTTGACGCAGTCGAGCGTGCCGCAGATCTGCCCATCGGGCGCCGTGCCCTGGCCGCAGCCCGTCGCCGCGTCGCACGTCGCGACCTTGCACGCGGCAGTGGGTACGGGGCACGACTTCAAGCTGTGAAGGCAGCCGACCTCCATCGAGCAAGAGTCGTCGGTGCAGGCGTTGTCGTCGTCGCACTGGCGCGCGACGCCCTGGCAGACGCCAGCCCGGCACTCGCCTTTCTCGAGGCAGAGGCTGTTCGGCTGGCAAAGGGCGCCTTCGGGCTGGTCGGACTCGACGCAGCTGTCGGTGGCCAGCGAGTACTCGGACTTCTTGCAGGGCGTGCTCGCGACGCAGATTTTCGGCTTCACGCCGACGCCCTTGAGCTTCGTGGTGGCCATCGCGCCGTTGGCCGAGATGCGCACTTCACCAATCACCGCGGTGGTGCCGGCGATGAAGCGAACAAGCACGGTCAGCGACGAGCCGCCGGGAATCGTGACCGAGGCCTGGACGACGAAGGGCCCGTCGGTGGCGAGGTCGAGCGTGATGTCGGCGCTGCCGGTGGCGACCAGCGAGAGCTCGCGGTCGACGATGCCGCCTTCAGACACCCGGCCGAAGTCGATCTCAGCGGTGTCGACGCGGAACCCTGCCTCGGTCGGAGTGATGGTTCCGCCCGGACACCGGCACCCCGCTACCGCGGTGATCGCGACGCAGAGCCAGAGGCGGCTCATGCCAGCTTCCGCTTTTTGACGAAGTACCGGATCACGAGGGCCAACACTGCCACTGCAATGACTCCCAAAGCGACCCGGTTGTACTGGCTGAGCAGCGCGGTGAGCTTCTCGACGTTGCGGCCCACGGTGTAACCGATGGCGAGCATCCCCACGTTCCACGCCATCGCCGACAACGTCCCCAGCAACATCACCTTGCCGAAGGGCATTCGCGCGGCGCCGGCGGCGACGAACATCAAGGCGCGAAAGGTTGGGAAGAAGCGGTTGGCGACCAGCAGCCAGGTGCCGCGGGTGCGCATCTGCTCCTGCAGCTGACGAACCTTGGCGTGGGAGATGCCGATGAACAGAGTACCTTCGGGTTGCGCGTCGATGCGAGAACCGACGAGCCGGCCAACTGCGTACATGCCGGCGAGCCCAATCATGCTGCCGACCGTCACCGCGACAAACACCAGCACCACGCTCTTCTCGCCGCGCACCGCGTACGCGCCGCCGAGCATGGTCACGGTGTCGCCGGGAAAGGGCGGGATGAGGTACTCGAGCAGGGCCGCCGCGCCCAGCAGCAGGTACCCGAGGCTCCCGAGTTGTTGGACCCAGCTGTCGAACTGCTCCACCATCTGGTCCAGCATCGTCGGACGGTCCTAATCGAATCGGAGGCGCAGCAGTGCACCAAAGCCAGTCGGCCCGCGATCTGACCCGAAACGCCGCCATCCTCATGGCACTGGGCCTCCTGACCGGAGCCTTCGTCTCTGCCGCGATGACGGGCAAGGTTCCCGCAGATTCACACGCGGCACTGGCGAGCCACCTCAACGCGTTGATGGGCTGCTTCTGGATGGTGGCCGTCGCGTTCTCGATGCCGATGCTGCGCTACGGCGAGAAGGGCCTGCAGCGGCTCGTCTGGTTGACGACCCTCGCCAACTTCTCGAACTGGATCATCACCGCGTTCAAGGCGTTTCTGCGCGTGCCCGGCGTCGACTACGTGGGCGAAGCAAAGAACGACCTCGTCTTCGGCCTGCTCACGCTGTTCGTCGTGCTGCCGTCTTTCGCCGCCGCCGGCGCCTGGGTGTACGGGTTCTACGGGAAGAAGGCGTAGTCACTCGTCGACCGCTTCCGGCAGCTGCGCCGGCGGTGGAGCGCCGTAGCCCACGCTGTCGTCCTGGTATCGCCCGGCCCAGGTCGAGATCGCGGGCGCGGCGAATCGTCCGAACAGAATCAGCACCATCGCGAGCGCGATTCCGTACGTCGCCGGCCGCGAGGGCCGCGCGCGCCACGCCCACAGCCGTTCTTTGCGCCGCTGAAACCGCGGAGCGCTGACGTACTCGTTCCACGCTTGATCCCGCATCATCGCCGCCGCCGGCGCATCGCCGAGGCCGAGCAACGACTGCGAGAGCAGGACGCGCCCTTCGACGGTGCCGGTACGAATCGCCACCGCGCGCTCGAGCGCCTCGCGCGCACCCTTGAAGTCCTTTCGATGCAGCCGCGCGCGGCCGATCGCGAAGTCCAGCTCACCCACGCGGAAGTCGGGGTCGGACTCGGCGAGGTGGGCGAGCAGCTGTTCGCCCTGCTGCTGATGCCCCGCGCCCATGCACGCGACGCCCATCGTGAACACCGTGGCGTGGTCGTCGTCGCCGGCTTCGAGGTTCGGCTTCAGCGTCTCGACCGCTCTCGCGGACGCGCCGCGCATCACCAGCAGCTCGGCCAGCTCGCGCCGCGCGGTGCGGTCATGCGGGTTTCCCAGCAACGTGCGCAAGAGCTTTCCTTCGCGCCGCCGGCGCTGGAACCACTTCCACCCCTTCGGCACGAAGCCGAGGGCGAAGCGATCTGTCACCAGCACGAAGAGGATGATTCCGATCGCCGCCCCAATCGGGCTGCCGGTGACGGCCGAGAGAATGATCCACAACAGCCACGTCGACATAGGCGCTCGAAGCTACATGAGGCGTGCACTGACAGCGCTGTGCACGTCGAAACCTTTGGGCGTGAGCTGCACCCGGCCGTCCACCTGCTGCAGCAGTCCGTGCTTCGTCATCAGCGCGACCTGCGCGCGCCGCGGGCCGAAGTCTTCGCCGTACTCCGCGCACAGCGCCTCGAGGTTGACCCCGTTGGTGAGCCGCAGCCCCATCGCCAGCCGTTCGCGGAAGAGCGTCGCCCCGTCCAGCGCCTCGTCTTGCGACGTGGGGGCTCCGTGCGCTTCGACCTCGGCCAGGTACTTGTCGGCGCTGCGCTGGTTGGAATAGCGGAGGTGGCCGAGGCGGCCGGTCGCTCCGACGCCGAGCGCGAGGTATTCGCCGCCCGTCCAGTACAGCGCGTTGTGGCGCGAGTGGCGGCCGGGCCTCGCGTAGTTGCTGACCTCGTACCGCTGAAGCCCGGACTCTGCGTAGACCTGCTCGACGCCGCGCTGCATCGCCGTCACGTCTTCATCGGGCGGCAGGTGCACCTCGCCGCGCGCGAGCTGCTTCGCCAATGGCACTTCTTCTGCCAGCGCTTCCTTGTCGAGCGTCAGCGCGTAGGCCGACAGGTGTTCCGGCTGCAGCGCGACGGCAGCCTCGGCGTCGGCGATCGCCCCTTCCGTCGACTGCCCGTGCACGCCGTAGATGAAGTCGAGGCTGACGTTGTCGAACCCTGCCTTTCGCGCTTTCCCGAACGCGGCGACGGCCAGCGCCCCGTCGTGCTCGCGGCCAAGCGCTTTGAGCGTCGACGCCTCAAACGACTGCACGCCGATCGAGAGCCGGTTGATGCCCGCTGCGCGGTAGTCGGCGAAGCGCCCCGCGTCGGAAGCGCCCGGGTTCGCCTCGAGCGTCACCTCGGCGTGACGACCCAACGGGAAGCGCGCCGCGAGCGCGTTCAACACCTCGCCCACCAGCTGCGGCCGCCACAGCGACGGCGTGCCTCCGCCGAAGAAGATGGAGTCGATTTCGCGGCCCTTCGCGCCGTCCGCGCGCTGCGCGAGCTCGCTCAGCAGCGCGCGCGTGTACCTTTCTTCCGGCACCACCTTCGCGTGCGTCGACGCGAAGTCGCAGTAGGGGCACTTCGAGAGGCACCACGGGAAGTGCACGTAGACGCCGAACCGCGCCGCGCGAAGACCCGTGAAGGGGTCCAGGGGGCTGTCAGGGTGGGCTTCGAGAGACAAAAGGTGTAGGGGTGTAACCATGAGTGAAACCGAAGTTCCAGTGACGAGCACCCCGAAGTTGCGTTGGGCCCGGGCCCAGCGGTTCCGGCTGACCGGCAAGGGGGCCGATGGCCTCAAGGCCTGGCGTGCCGCGATGGAAAAAGTGCAGGGCGCGGATGGCCGTACGGCGTTCGATGCGATTCGCATCGTCTGGGCGAAGGAGTTCGGGGTCGAAGCGGAAGACGGGTTGTTGGTGTCCGAGCTGTCGGGCGCGCCGATGCGCCTTGAAGACCTGCTGAAGACGTTGGAAGACACGGGCACGACGCGCGACCAGGTGAAGTCGGCCTTGGAGCGCCTGCACACGTCGGGGCTCGTCGAGCCCGTCGCCGCTACTTCGCCTTGAGCTGATTCTCGAGGCGAGCCACTTTCGCCTTCAGAGACGCGGCGGCTTCGATCGCGGACTCAGCGGTCGCCATCTTCTTCTTCATCACCGCGAGGTCGGCGCGCAGCTTCTCGACCTCGGCACCGCTCGAACCACCTGCAGCCGGCGGAGTCGCCTTCAGCGCCCCGAGCTCTTTCTCGACCACGAGCTTCATCGTCTGGGTGGCGCGCAGCTGTTCTTCGAGGGCCTTGAGCTTGTTCTCGACCGCCGACGAGCTGCCGGCCGACTTCGCCGACTGGCTGGCGCGGAGCTCGGCGGCCGCCAGCTGGTCCTGCGCCGCCTTGAGCTTCTCGGCCATCTCGGCGTGGGCGGCGGCGCGGGCCTGGGCGACGCGGCCTTCGGCGGCCGATGCGTGCGCTTGAGCGGCGTGCAGCTGGTCATTCAAGTCGCGCAGCTTCGCTTCTGCCGCTTCGCGCTTCGCATTCGCGTCGTTTAACTGCCTCAGGGACTGCTCGCGCTGCTCCTTCTCTTTTCTGGCGGTGGCTCCCGATTCCATCGCGCGCTGGTTGGCCTGGTTGAGCTCGGTGCGCACCTTCTTCACCGCGCCCGTCTCGGTGTCGCTGCGCGCCCTGGTGAGCTCGGCGTCATGCTTCGCGACGAGCCCGCGCAGCTTCTCGTTCTCGGAGGTCGCGACGTCGAGCGCGTCGCGCGTGGTGGTGAGCTGGGCGTCGAGCTCGGCGGCGCGGCTCAGCGCGTCCGACTTCTCGGCCTCGGCGCTCTCGAGCTCTGAGGTCAGCTTCGAGACCTGGCGCGTGAGGTCATCGACGGTGCCTGTGTCTTCGGCGGTCTTCTGCTCGAGCTCGGCGACGCGCGCCTGCGCCTGGTCCAGCGAGCTCTGGGACCACTCGCCTTCACCTTCGAGCGCGGTGACCTTGCCCTCGGCCTCGGCCAGCTTCTCGCCCAGCTCTGACACGCGCGCGGTGGCGGCCTCGAGCTCGGCGCGGAGCTCGCCGGACAGCGCGACTTCCTGCCGCAGCGTCTCGGCCTCGAGCTGCGCCGTCTCGAGCTCCTGCGAAGTGAACGTCAGCTGCTCGGAAGTGGCCTCGAGGGAGCCCTGCGCTTCCGAGGCGCGCGCACCCAGGTCGGCGACGCGGTCTTGCGCGGTCGACAGCGCTTCCTTCGCTCCGATGAGCTCGTCGGCCAGCGCCTCGCGCGTCTTCCTTTCGTCTTCGAGGCGGTGGTTCGTCTCGGTGAACTGAGACTCGACCTCGGCCAGCGCCTGGGTCAGGTCTTTCCGTTCGGCCTCGCCTTCCGCGAGCTGGGTCACCAGCGCGTCCATGCGCTTTTCCGCGTCGTCGGCGCGGATGGTGTCCTTCTCGAGCATCTCTTTCAGTGACTGAATCTGCTGCGGGTACTCGTTGCCGCGGGCGGCTTCCTGCAGCGCGAGGTCGAGCTCGACTCTCAGCTTCTCAGCGACGGCGCGAACAGCGAGCGCTTCGTCGTCGACGGCTTTGTAGAGCGACCGGCCGCGCGCCAGCGTCTCTTCCTTCTGCTTGAGGATGAGGCGGAAGGTCTTGAGCTTCTCTTCGGGGTCGCCACCGGCAGCCAGGCGCGGCTCGGGAGGCTCCTGAAAAGGGTCCTGCCCCTGCAGCGGGCGCACGATGGTCTGGGGCAGGGGGTGAAGGTCGGCGCCTGGAGGTGCGGGCCGGTAGCCAGCGGTCGTCTTCATCGAAACGGCGGGCTGGGGTCCGGTCGCGGGGGGCCTCTTTCCCGGAGGCAGTGGCGGCGGCGCAGAGACAGGCGCGGTGGCGGGGTGAGCGCCGCTGATGGGCTGGGCCTGGCCATACCGTCCGGTCGCAGGGGCGCGGCCCGCTGCAGGCGGAAGTCCCTTTGCGGGCGTGGCTGCGGCAGCGGCGGGCCGGGAAGGAGGAGCGAAAAGCGGCTCGTCACCCTCTTCCAGGCTGTCGCGCAACTCGAGCAGCAGATCGTCGTCAGGCTGGCCAGACATCGTGTTTTTCCTGCGGCGTACCCTACCCCGATTCTGCGAGCGCGCCATTGAGGTATGAGCCTTTGCCAATGCCGATCACTTTCGAACTGTCCAATGGCCTCAAGGTCGTCGCCGAGCCCCGCGACACCGCGAAGGTCGCCGCGTTTCAGGTCTGGGTGAACGTGGGCAGCGCGGACGAAAGGCCCGGCGAGGTCGGCCTCGCCCACCTTCACGAGCACCTGCTCTTCAAGGGCACCGCCCGCCGCGGCCCGGGGGAAATCGCCCGCAGCGTCGAGGCCCACGGCGGCGAAATCAACGCGTGGACCAGCTACGACCAGACCGTCTACCACGTGGTGATGGCGAGCCAGTTCGCGCGCGAGGGGCTCGACGTGCTCGCGGACGCAGTGCGGAACTCGGCGTTCGACCCCGAAGAGCTGACGCGCGAAATCGAAGTCGTCTGCGAAGAAATCAAGCGCAGCCTCGACACCCCGTCGCGCCGGGCGAGCAAAGAGCTGTTCGCCACCGCCTTCACCAAGCACCCGTATGGACGCCCCGTGATCGGCTTCGAGGCCGACGTGCGCGGCCACTCGCGCGAGAAGATGGTCGGCTTTTATTCTCGCTGCTATTCGCCGAAGAACATCGTCCTGTCCGCGGTGGGCGACTTCACCGAGGCGCAGCTGCGGCAGTGGGCCGAGGAGTTGTTCGGGGGCGACTGGGGCCGGCCGTATTCCGTACCGCTGCACCGCGACGTCGAGCCTCCGCGCGCCGGCCGAATCATCAAGCTGCAGCGCGACGCGGTGAAAGAGGCGTACCTGCACCTCGCCTTCCCGTGCCCGCCTGTCGACCACGAAGACGTGCCGGCGCTGGACGTGCTGGCGATGGTGTTCGGCCAGGGCGATGGCTCGCGGCTGTCGTTGGAGGTGAAGCGGCGCCGTTCGCTCTGCAACGACGTCAGCGCGTGGGCGTACACCCCGAAAGACCCGGGCATCTTTGCGCTGTCGCTGACCGCCTCGAGCGAGAATGTCGGCCTTGCGTTCGACGCCGCCGTGCAGGTGCTTCGCGGAGCGGCCGAGCGCGAGGTCGACCCAGGCGAGCTGCAGACGGTGCAGGCGCTGGTCGAGAGCGAGAGCATCTACGCGCGAGAAACCGCCCAGGGCATGGCGCGGCGGCTCGGCTACTACCAGACGATGGGCGGGCTCGAGCTCGAGGCCAGCTACTACGCGGCCGTCGCGAAGCTCACCCCGGCGTCGCTGCTGGCGGTGGCGAAGAAGTACTTCAAGTGGGACGAGGCGGTGGTCAGCGGGTTGTTGCCCGAAGGCTGCAGCTTGAGCGAAGCGGACCTCACGAAGGTGCTCGACGGCGCGCAGCCGATGCAGGTGAAGCGCGTGGTGGTGCAGGCGCCGCGCAGCTCGGCGTTGTCGACAGCGCCCGCCGTGCCGCTGGTCACCCACAAGCTGTCGTCGGGCGCGACGCTGATTGTCCGCCGCGAGACCGCGGTGCCTCTCTTCGCGGTGCGGGCGACCTTCCCCGGCGGGCTTCGGTACGAGACGCCAGCAGCGAATGGGCTGACCGCGCTGCTCGCGCGCACGTTGTGCCGCGGCACGGTCGAGCTCTCGTCCGAGCAGGTGTCTCAACGGGTCGACGCGCTGTGCGGGGGAATCTCGACGGTGCCGGGGCGCAGCAGCTTCTCGCTTCGGGGCGAGTTCTTGAGTCGGTACTTCGAAGACGCCTTCGGGCTCTTCGCGCAGGTGCTGCGCTTTCCCGCTTTCGACGCCGGGGAAGTCGAGCGCGAGAAGCAGCGCCAGCTGCAAGACATTCACAGCCGCGATGACCGCCCGTCTTCGGTGGCGTTCGAGCTCTTCGCGAAGACGCTGTACCTGACGCACCCGTACCGGCTGTCGATGCTGGGCGAGGCCGAGACAGTGTCGGCGCTGACGCCGGAATCGCTGCGCGCCTTCCACGTGAAGAACCTCGACGTGTCGCAGATGACGCTCGCGGTGGTGGGCGACGTCGACATCGACGCGGTGGTGAAGCAGGCCGAGGCGGCGTTCGGGAAGAGCGCGGGAAGTGGGGCCGCTCCATTCGTTCCGCCCGAGGCGCCTTTCGATGGGCCGCGGTCGGTGCGCAAGCAGCTGCAGAAGGCGCAGTCGCACGTGGTGCTCGGCTTCCCCGGCGCGAAGGTGACGGACGCGTGGCGCCGCCCGCTGGAAGTGCTGTCGACGATGCTGTCTGGCCAGAGCGGTCGGCTGTTCATCGAGCTTCGCGACAAGCAGTCGCTTTGCTACAGCGTGTCGTCGATGACGGTCGAAGGCGTCGACCCCGGGTACTTCGCCGTCTACATCGGCACGAGCCCCGAGAAGGTCGACCAGGCGCTCGCGGGAATCCGGCTCGAGCTGACGAAGGTGCGCGAGGGGCTGGTGTCCGAGGCCGAGCTGTCGCGGGCGAAGCAGCACCTGATGGGCACGCACGAAGTCGGGCTACAGCGAAACGGCGCGCGCGCGGGAGTGATGGCGCTGGACGCGGCGTACGGCCTGGGAGCCGAACGGCACCTGCGCTACGGCGACGAGGTCAGCGCCGTCACCGCGCAGCAGGTGCAGGACGTCGCGCGGCAGGTGATCGACTTTCAGCGGTCTGCGCTCGTCGTGGTAGGACCCTGAGCCGATGCGACGGCTGAGGTTCTGCGCGGCGGTGGTGGCCTTCACGGGCTGCAGCTTGATGACGGGCTTCGACCCTGAAGGTCAGCCCTGCGACAAGGCCGAGCCGAACCCGTACCAGCAGTGCTTGTCCGATGCGGGCTACTTCTGCGTGAACGGGCTCTGCAAGAAGGCGACGGGGCCTTCGTCGGACGCGGGGTTCGTCGATGCGGGCCAGCCAGACGGCGGCAACACCCAGGGTTAGCCCGAGGTCGAAGCGGTCACGGGCGCAGTCAGGCCAGCGGCTGGGTCGCGATGATGTTCCGCAGGGCCACCATCCAACCCGCGTGGTCCTTGACGATGAACCCGACTTCGATGCCGGCCTTCGTCTTCAGGATGAGGTGCAGGCGGCCGCTTTTGTAGCTGCGCAGAAACCACTTGTCTTCGCGCACGGCGGCGAGCTCGGTGAGGTCGACCTCGAGGCGTTTGCCGAACACGCCGCGGAAGACCAGCCGTTTTTGCGTGAGGGCGATGACACCCAGCCCCGTCACCCTGCCGTAGTGGCCGCTGGCGCCCCGGTAGGTGCCCAGCTCGGGGCCGCGCACGGCCGGGTCGCCTTCCGCCGCGAGCTCGGGGCCCAGCTCGGCGATGCGCTTCCTCAGTCGCGATGTGATGGGAATCCACACCAGCGCGAACGCCAGCGCTGTGCTGGCCAGAATGCCGAGCACCAGCAGCGCGACGTTCAAAGGTGCACCTCTGAGAGGTCGAGCCGGCCGTTCGTGACCCAGGGCATCGAGCGCCGCACCATCAACGCCGGGGGGTCGAAGCTTTCTTGCGCGGCGCGCTTCACGTGCGCCGTCACCGGCGCCTCGGCGAACTCTTCGTTGGTGGCGTGGCGGCGGCCAAACGTGTCGTCCTGCTGCGGGCGCCCGAACCCGCGGAAGGTGCCGAGGTCGTGCACCCACCGCTGCACCGCGACGAAGCTCGAGCCGTCGAGGCGAATCGCTGCCGCCTCTGCCTTGTCGCCCTTCGGGTCCATCGCGTCATCGAGCACGAACCCGTCGTCGAGCAGGCCCAGCGCCGTCACCGACATGTCGAAGAGCGTGCCGCGGTCGGCGCCCTGCAGAAGAAGCCACAGCGCCTGCTGCGTCGACGGCACGTTCGGCAGGGGCGCGAGAATGCCGGGCTGGGAGGACATGCGAGCGTTCTACTTGCTACGACCTCGGCATGGCCAAAACCAAAGACACTGGCCTGCTGTACCTCGCGCTCAGCTGCCTGCAGGGTCGGCCGATGCAGGCCGCGTTCGAGGCGCTCGACGTGGCGATGGATTCGGGGCTCACCCTCGCGGTCGACGTCTCGCACGTCTTCATTCAGCGGCACGCTGGCGTCATCGGCGAGGGCGCGGGCACGCCGGTGATTCTCGAGTCGTACTTCCACCGTCTCTCACTGGATCAACGCCGCGCGCAGGTCGCGCTGCTGCTCTCATGACCGCCTACCTCGACATCCCTGGGCTGCGCGCTATCGACGAGAAGCACTTCCTCGAGGCCGCGAAGAAGAAGTTCGACGCCGACCCCAGGGTGCAAAGCATCGTGCTCGCCGTTGCGCAGTATTTCGCCGACGAAGCGGGCGACGCGGTGCACACGCTTGGCGTGCTCTACCCGACCCGCGAGCCCACGTGGCCGCACCGCTGCCCGGAAGAAAACGAGGTCGCCGCGGCCGACGGAAGCCAGTGCGACCGTTGCCTTCGTGAATGGAACGCGTTCGGGCAGCTCGATTCGAACCTCGACGCCGTGTACGCGTACTCCGCCTACTGCGGCGAGTACGGCGGCGGAGAAGGCGAGTCCTGGCTGCACGACCCGATTCTCGTCGCGCGCCGCGAGCTTGACGGCGGCGTGAGCCTCGAGCACGTCGGCCGCATCGTCCGCCCGTGGATGGACTTCCCGAATGCCTTCGTCGATCGCGAGGACGACGGCGGTGAGGATGCGCGGCCTCCAAAGCCCGAGCCGGCAGTCGTGCCGTGGACAGCGGAAGAGGCGCCGATGGTCGAGAAGATCTACGCCGCTCCGTGGGACGACGCGCCGCGGAGGGTGCTCGTCGACCACTGGCTCGAGAGAAGCGACCCGCGCGGTGCTTTCGGCGCGCTTTCCTTCGGGCCGAAGCCACCGAGGGACTTCGACCGCGCCTGGCTGGGGCCGCTCACTGCGGTCGTCGGCTATGGAGGCGCCGAGTTTGCCCGCGGCCCATTCGCCCACCGCGTCAGCGCCTGCTTCCTCGACGTCGAACGGCTGAAGGCGCACGTCGGCCACCGCGAGTGGTCGACCGTCTCGTCGCTGCGCTTCGCCATCGGGCCGGTGGGGTTTTCCCCCGCGATGGCCGGCCTCACCGAGGTGTTCAGCACGTGCGCCACGCTGCCCGCGGTGAAGACGCTGGTGCTCGAAGAGGTCGACTCCGACCAGGACCTCGAGCCGCTGGGTGACGGGGAAGCTCTTCGTCTTCTGCGTCCTGGCCGCCCTGCTCGGGCTTCTGCTGGTGAACTTCCTCAAATGAAGCTCACTCCGCGCGCTCGACGACCTCGACCACCAGTTGCTTGCCGGGCTTCGCCACCCCCTTGAGCACGTACCACTGCTCGACGGCGCCCGAGCTGTAGCTCTTCGCCTGCCGCACCACGCGCTCGGGCTTGCCGCCCTTCTTCACGTAGCCCCGCAGCGGCAGCCCCTTCGAGCTCGAGCCTTCGGGCCCGGTGACCTTGAATGCAGTGAAGAGGTCCTGCGAGACCTCAGGCAGGTAGTACTGGCTGTCGATGTCGTTGAAGACCACCTTGAGCGCCACCCGCCTCCCCACCAGCTTTTCCCAGTCATCCTTGCTGGCGGCGACGTTGTCCCAGGTGACGTCGGTGTAGTCGAAGCTCAAGACCTTCCGTTCGACGCCGGTGAACGACACCGGCAAATCGCGGGCACGGGCCCCGGCGGTGACCTTCGGATTCTTCGGAAACGCCTGCAGCGCCTTTTCCCATGGGTAGGCCGGCGAGAGACCTCTTCCAGCGACACCGCCGGTCGCCATCACCGGCTGCCCGAGCATCTCGCGCAGCTGGTTCCAGTCATCCATCTTCACCTTGCCGGGCGTCATCGCGGTGCGGCTCAGGTAGACATCGAACCACTTCTGGTCGACCACCACGCCCGAGGACATCAGCACGTTGCCGCTGACCTTCTTGAACTTGAAGTCAGCCAGCTGGGCCCAGTTGTTGTCGTCGACCGTGACCGAGTCGATCGGCCGGCGCACGTGCGAGTAGAGGTTGTGGCCGAAGACGTTGTTGGTCAGCTCGATGTCGCTGGCGTCGTTGGTGGTCCCAATCCACACCGCGTCGTTGTCCGAGAACTCGAAGATGTTGTTGTCGATGATTGACTTGAAGCCGCTGCCCACGGTGAGCAGGGTGCCGCCGCGACCGTGACCTTCGCCAAACTTCACTTCCCACGAGAAGACGACCGTGTTGTTCCTGAAGATGAACGGACCTTCGAACGCGCGGTCGGCGTGCACCGTCTGCTGGTAGTGGTTGATGAAGATGTTGTTCTCGATCGTCTGGCCGCTCTGTGCGCGGATCGCTCCCATCGCGCCGTTGACGAAGATGTTGTTGCGGATGACGACGTCGTTCTTCGCGAACCAGATGTGATCGGCGGAGTCGGACCGCGAATAGAGAAGGTCGCCTTCAGGCGTGTATTGGTTGTTGGCCACCTTGTCGAAGACGAAGCCGTCGACGACAGCCCCGGTGTGGTCATCGACGCCCTCGATGGTGTTGCCGCCGCGGCGACCCTTGTAGTCGGGCGGGCAGGTGAGCCGCGTGGGGTGCTTCCAGGGGTTGCGTTCCTTGAAGCTCGCGTCGTAGCCGCCGAGCAGGGTGATGTTCGTGGTGTCGATCTTCCAGATCCCTGCCTTGAGCTTGCCGAAGTAGTCGCCCTCGGCGACGTGAATGAAGTCGCCCGACTCCATCTTCTCGAGCGCCTGCCAGGGATCCTTGAACGGCCTCGCCTTGCTGCCATCGCCGCCCTGCGCGCCGGCCCGAACGAACCAGTCTTTTCCCGGCGTGCGCGCGGCGCTGGCCTGGGGCGCTTCGTATTCCTCGATGCTGTCAATGAGGAAGGCAGCCTTGGGCACCCACTTGATGGCGTACGCGACGCCCTTCACCACGAAGAGGCGGTTGGGCTTGCCCGAACCGCGCCAATAGCCCATCGCCGGAGTGACGGTGCGATCGACGCTCGAGCCAGTCTTGAAGAAGCCGACCATCGGCGCGTAGTCGCCGTCGGGCTGGTGAAGGCTGACGCCCGCGTGCTCGGCCTTCTTGAATTGGGAAGGGATGCCGTCAATGTTGGCGACGCTCGCCAGGGCCACCACCATCTGAAAGGCCTTGCCGTCGGCGGGGCCCGGGTCTTTCACCCAGCTCTTCGGCTCGACCTTCACGTAGTCGCGCTGAACGGCCGATGCGCCGGTTCCCTGGAAGCTCACCTTCAGCGGCAGCACCCGCGCACCGGCCTTGCCGGCGTTCTTCGGGTTCAGCAGCTTGAGCGCGTCATCGAGATCCATCGCCGGAGCGACGCCGCTCGGAGGCGTGCCTCCTTTCTCGATCAGGTTGAGCCCGAGCAGCTTCCGGGTCTGGTTGAAGTCGTCCATCACCAGCTTCCCCGGCGTCGCCGAGGTGCGCTTGCTGACCGCGTCCATCCACTTCGGGTCCAGCGGCAGCTGCGGGTTCTTCACCAGGTTCCCTTCGAAGGCCTTGAGGCCCACCTCTTCGAGCAGGTCCATCGACTTGTCGTCAATCGGCGTGTCCTTGTTGTCGACGTAGACCTTCGCGTTCGACCAGAGGTTCATGAAGAAGACGTTCTGGGTGAGCGAGACCTTCTCGTTCGAGGCCGTGATGTAGAGGCCGTTGCTGTCAGAGAAGGCGATGATGTTCTGGGTGACGTTGGCGGGCCCCTTGAGTGCGATGCCTGAGCCGTCGTAGGCGCCCTTGCCGGGCTCCTTGAACGAGAAGGTGAAGGCGACGGTGTTGTTCTTGATCGTCGCGATCGCCTGGTTGTCCGTCGTCTTGTTGATGTTGATCCCCCAGTTGACGGCGTTGACGATGAGGTTGTTCTCGAGCGTCGAGCCTGCCGCGGCGACGATGCCGTCGAGCCCGGGGTTGATGACGACGCAGTTGCGAACGGTGGCCGGAACCCAGAAGTGCATCGCGCTCTCGCACGGCTTTTCCGCGCGGCCCGTCTGGGCTTCGGTTTCGTAGCGGCACTGATCGCGCTGGTCGATGACGACGCCGTCGATCACCGTGTTCTTCTTCGTCGAGCGCAGCCGCGCCTCGATGGGGCTGCTCTTCGACGTCTTCTCCCACAGCAACTGGGTGAGGTTCTTCCAGGGGTCGCGGGTCTTGAAGTCGGCGTCGTAGCCGCCGAGCAGCGTGACGTCGTCGAAGGGAATTTCCCACACGCCGGTGTTGGAGCGCCCGAAGTACTTGCCTCCCGCGACGTGAACCGCGTCGCCCGCTTCGCACTTGTCGAGCGCCTGCCACGGGTCGTTGAAGGGCCGGGCTTGCGAGCCATCGCCTCCTTCCGCGCCCGCGCGCACGAACCAGTCGCGCGCCTCTGCGCTGGCAGAAGAGAACAGCCCCAGCAACACCACGGCGATCAGCGAGGTCGTTTTCACGAATCGCCGCTTTGCAACCGCCTCACCAGCCTCCAGGCGGTTGAATCTGTTGATGTTGGGCCCTTGGCGCCCGCTTTCGTCACGTGACACTCGGCCAGGTGTCTCGGGTCAATCGAGACGGCGACTACAGCGGCGACGGCGGCTGCTTGTCGACGAGCTGCAGCGTGCCGAAGCACATCTCGTCGTTGGTGCCTTCGCCCCAGGTGACCATCGCTGTGCCCGGGTTGTTGTACGTGCACCGAATGGTGATCGCGTCGGTCGCCTTCAGCTGCACGGCCTGCTGAAGGTAGTACGTGCCCTGCCAGTGGAAGTCCCAGGCGGGGATGTCGAGCAGGGTGTGGTCACCCGTCGCATCGCTGCGAACGAGCTCGATGCGCGTGCCGAGCAGGTGCATGTGGCCGGCGACGCCGATGATCCACGCGTCACCGTCGACGGGGAAACGATTGGAAGACCAGACGGTCGCCGGGAACTTGTTCTGCTGCACCACGTTCATGCTGCTGGGCGGGATCTCGAGGTTGCGGCGAATCAACGGCAGCCCCACGATCGGCTGAAGGGCCGCGCCACTGGTCTTCGGAACCAGCTCGATCGTCAGCCGGGTGCGGTCGGGCCCGTGACCGCCGGCGAGGTTGTAGTGAATCTGCATCACGGCGATCGCGTTGGCGGGGATCCGATTGCCGGTGCCGGCCGGGTAGCGCACCGCGCTCACGCCGGGCACCCACGCGCCGATCGAGCCGACAGCGTCGGCGGTAGAGCCCGTCGGCACCGCTCCGCCGAAGCACTGCCAGCCGGGCCCGGGCGACTGCGCGTCGAGCGCCTGCAGCGCGGCTTTCGAGCTGCCGGCGTAGAGCGTGGTGACCACGTGGTGCACGACTTTGCGATTGCCGGGTGTCACCTGGAACGCGGCGGCCATCCGGTCTTCGGTGACGCCCAGCTCGACCAGGAAGCAGCGGTAGTCGTCGGCAAGCGCAGTGTCCGGCACGTAGTCGGCACCGATATCGGTCGCGACGTCGGCAGACCCGAACGCGACCACTTCGGGCGGGGGCAGCGGCGCGGCTCTCGAAGGATCTCCTTCGGGAGCTCCGTTCTCGGACCAGGCGACGAACGTGGCGATCTGCGCGGCGGTCAGTGTCCGCTCGTGCAGCAGCGCAGGCGTCTGGCCTCCGGGCATCCACGGCGGCATCTTCTTCGACTCGACGTCCCTGGCGATCGCCGCGGCCATCGGCCTGGCCTGCGCGTAGGTCTCGAGCGCGAACGGCGCGATGCCTCGCTCGGCGTGGCAGCTCGAGCAGTGCTCCGACACCAACGGGGCGACGTCGTGCGCCCACGTCGGCCCCGTCGCTGCGACGCCGCCACCGCCGGCGCCACCCATCGGGCTCGACGGACCACAAGAGCAGAAGGCACACAGGGCGACGAGCAGGGCGAGCGGGCGCATGCGACAGGAACCCACGACTCCGAAAACAGTTGCGGGGTGCGCTGAGCGAGCAACGCCGGCGTGCCGCGCCCATGGGGTCGCTGAAGGTTGATGAAGCAGGGGAAGATCCTGCTCTATTGCGTGTTTGCCGCCCTGCTCGGGCCCTTGCTGGTGAACTTTCTCAAATGAAAATGCTGCTCGCGCTGGTGCTGCTCGCTGCCCCCGAGATGGTCCCACCCCAGAAAGCAGAGCTGCTCGGCCATTCGGCGCCCGAGGTGACGCTGACGCTCGCCGACGGAAAGACGACGAAGCTGTCGGACCTCAAGGGCAAGCCCGTCGTGCTGTCTTTCTGGGCCAGCTGGTGTGGGCCTTGCCGCAAAGAGCTGCCCGCGCTGGCCGCCCTCGCCGCGAAGCGGGGTGACGTTCACTTCCTCGCGGTGAACGTCGACAGAGACCGCGCGCCGGCCGAGAAGTTCTTGAAAGAGCTGAAGCTGCCGCTGCCGATCGCCTTCGACCCCGACTCGGCGGTCGTGTCGCAGTTCGACGTGGTCGTGATGCCGACGATGTTCATGGTCGACAAGAACGGCACCGTGAAGTTCCGGAAGACGGGGTTCGCGGCTGACAAAGGGTTGGTCGAGCTGATCGCCGCGCTGGACGCGAAGTGAAGAGACGCTGGCCGCTGCTGGTGTTGTTGCCCGCGCTCGCGTTCGGCGTCTTCGCCGGAGGCCTGATGACGTGGCACCACGAGCGACAGGCGTACGGCAACGGCACCGACGGCCCACTCGTCGGCTGCGAGGCGTCGGCGACGGTGAACTGCGACCTCGTCAACACCAGCGAATGGTCCGAGCTGCTGGGCATCCCGCTCGCCACCTTCGGAGCGGCCACCTACCTCGCCCTCATCATCCTCACCCTGCTCGTCCTCCGCGGGCGCAGTGGGCTGCTGGGCGTGCTGGTCGTCGCCGGCGTGGGCGCGACCATTCTCTCGGGCGTCCTCTTCTATGTGTCGAAGGTGCAGCTGGGGTTCGTCTGCAGCTGGTGCCTGCGGATGTACGCGGTGAACGTCTCGATTCTCGTGCTCTCGCTGCTCGCCGGCCGGCCGCCGCGGCCGTCGGGTCAGACGCTCGCGACTGCAGCGGGAATCGGAGCCGCGGTGCTCGCGCTCGCCGTCGGCGCCCAGAACCTTCACCGGCGCTCGCTGCTGTCGGGGACTTCGGCCCTCGCGGTGGGCGGCAAGGCGAGCTCGTCGGACGAGAAGGTCGCGCTTCCCGCGCGAAGCTACGAAGTCATCAACGAAGACAACGTGCCCGCGACGATGTCGCTGAAGCCCACCGACGCGTGGAAGGGGAACCCGCGCGCGAAGGTGGTGCTGGTCGAGTTCGCCGACCTCGAGTGTGGCTTCTGCAAGCGCGCCAGCACCGAGCTCAAGCGCGTCGTCGAGAGCTACGGCGATCGCGTGCTCTTCGTCTTCAAGCACTTCCCGCTCGACCCCGCGTGCAACCCGGTGGTGAAGAACAAGAAGCACCCGTTTGCCTGCGCCGCCGCGCTGGCCGGCCGCTGCGCGCAGGAACAGGGCAAGTTCTGGCCCTTCCACGACCTCGCTTACAAGAACCAGCACCAGCTGGGCTCGGCGAACCTGAAGCAGTACGCGCAGCAGGCGGGCGTCGACCTGGCGAAGTTCGAGGCGTGCCTCGCCGCCGGTCAACCGAATCAAGACATCCGCGCCGACGCCGAGCTCGGAGGCAAGCTCGCCATTCACGGCACGCCCCGCATCTTCATCAACGGCAAGGTCTACCGCGGCGGCAACTCGGCCGAGGCGATCGCCCGCGTGCTGGAAGAGGCACTGGGGCATTCGCCCGCAGAAGCCGTCTCGGCCGCGAGCGTCCTCTACACCGACGCCGGGGTTCCAGAGATTCGTGCCGATGTCCCGGCGACGCGGACGTTGAAACTCGGCGCGCTTCAGTTCGGCATCGACACCTTCGAGGCGTCGCTCGACGGCGGAGCGGCGCTTTCCGGCAAGCACCTCGTCCCTGCCACCCGCATGAGCTGGTACGCCGCGCGTGACGCGTGCGCCGCCGCCGGCAAGCGTCTGTGCACGGAACAGGAATGGGTCAGCGCGTGCCAGGGCGCCGAGGCGAAGGACGACAACCGCAGCGGCTCTTTCGCCGACGACATGATCGAGGGCACCGCCTACCCGTACGGCGATGACCACGAGAAGGATCGCTGCTGGGACGACAAGGTCGGTGACGGCTTCCGGCCCGTCTACACGGGTGAGCTGCCCGGGTGCGCCGGAGCGACCGGGGTCTTCGATCTCACCGGCAACGTCGAAGAATGGGTCGGCGAGAGCCCCGAGCGCGCCGCGTTGATGGGCGGCGCCTGGGACACCAAAGACGATCACGCCCGCTGTTACCGCAGAAACGAGCAGTTCGGCGCCGGCTACTCGAGCCCGCGGTCGGGGTTCCGATGTTGCGCCAATTAAAGGCCCGCGCACTCCGTCGGGCACTTCGAGAGCGCGCACTGCTGCAGTGCATCGAACGCCGGCATCCCCGCATCGTACGTCGCCCGGCACGCGAGGCCGCACGCGTCGGTGGTCGAGCCACAGCCCTTGTGGTCGATGCACTGGTAGATGAACGCGTCGCACGAATCGGTCGCCGCGCACGCTGCGCTCTCGGCACAGCACTGCTGCTGCACGCAGGTGTTGCAGCCCGCCGTCGTCAGGCCGATGCCTCCGCAGTTCCGCGCGGGCATTGCGCACGCGGAAGAGCACCTGCTGCTCGAGCAGATGATCAGGCCGCTCGCCAGCCACAGACCTCCAGGGAATTGGTTGCGGCAGTTGGTGAGGCACGCGTTCGAGGTGCAAGCCCGCTGGCAGGTGTAGAGGCTGCTGCACTGGGGATCATTCGAGCAGTTGCTCATCGTGACGCAGCAGTCCGCCGCCTGGCAGTTGGCGCACGCTGCCGTGGGGTCGACCGCCGCCGCCGCGCACGCAGGCAGCCCCGCATCGGGAGGTCCGGCGTCCGGGGTCCCAGCGTCCACTGGCGTTCCCGCGTCCACCACCGTTCCCGCGTCGGGCACTTCGACCGTGACTTCCCCGAGCTGCGCCTGAAACGTCGGCGAGACTGGTACCGCACAACCCAGCAACAACCCCGCACTGACAATTCCGTAACGGAATTTCCCCATCCGGAGCGCTACTGCAGCTTCAGAGCCACTTGTTCTCGCGGTACCACCCGAACGTGCGGGTGATGCCGTCGCGGATCTCGACCTTCGGCACGAACCCCAGGTCTTTTCTTGCCGCCGTCGCCGAGCACGTCCACGCCGACTGCGCGCCCATGATCGCCTTCTGCTTGTTGAAGAGGCGCGGCTTGCCGTCGAGCCGGCTCATCAGCTCGCCGAAGAACGCCGCGATGCCGACGAAGAACTCGGGCAGGTTGATCGTCATTGCTTTGCGGCCACTCAGCTCGACCAGCATCGCCTGGAACTCACCCCAGGTGAGGTGGTGGTCGGTCGAGAGCAGGTACCCTTTGCCCACCGCTTCCGGCTTCTGCGTCGCGAGCAGGATGACGTCGATCAAGTCGTCGACGTAGATCGCCGACCAGTAGCGATCGCGATTTCCGAAGAACACGTTGCGGCCCTTCGACACTTCGCGGAACAGGTTCAGGTAGTCCGCGTCGCCCGGCCCGTACACTCCCGCAGGCCGCACGATGGTCCACTTCAGCTTCGAGGCCTCGATCGCACGCTCTGCCTCGAGCTTGCTCTTGCCGTAGAACTCGATCGGGCTGCGCGTCGCCGTCTCTTCGTGCGGCTTGTCGATCGCAGACGGCCCGAACGCCGCCAACGACGAGACCAGCACGAACCGCTGCAGGTCCGGCAGCTTCGATTCGGCCGCCTTCAGCAGGTTCACCGTCGGCATCACGTTCGCGTGGGTGAAGTCTTTGTAGGTGACGCCCTTCGTTGCACCGGCGACGTGAAGGATGACGTCTGGCTTCTCTTCTGCGAGCAGCTTCTCGATCGAAGGAAGGTCGCGGTACTCGAGCTCGACGCTGCGGCCCTGCTTCGAAGGTGGCGAGCCCTTGCGGCGAATGCTCAGTACGTCTGCGCCATCGGTGAGCAACCGATCGCGCAGGCGCCCGCCGATGAAGCCGCTGGCGCCGGTGAGTAGAACCTTGCCCTGAATTTTCACAGCCCGGTCTCTACAACAGAATGCCTTCTATCGCTGCGCCTGGCTCGCGCCATATGCCGACGGGCGGATCGCGTGGATGAGCCCGCTGGGCACGATGCCTTTGTCCGACTGGTACGGGTCGAACCGCAGCTTCACCTGGTCGACCGCCAGCATCTGCTCGCACGCAATCGTCGCCACCGGCAGCCACGGCCAGTGAAACACCGGGCGCGCCTCGAGCTGGAACACCGCGTCGCCATCGATCACTGCTTGCGTCAGCCGCTGCACGCGCGAGCCCGTGGTGAGGTGTGGCCGCTTCATCGGCACGAGCCGGAACTTCAGCCGGCCCACGCCTGCGACCTCGAAGGGAGACACCGCGTAGTAGCGGTTCGAGAGGAAGTCGCCGCTGCGCGTGGTGAACGGCGACGACGGCATCGTGAACGGGCTCAGAATCGTCGCGAAGAGCAGGTCTTGATCTCCCTGGTGCGGAAGCACGTCGGTGGCCCACTCGCCTTCCGCGCGGAAGCGAAGCGCGATACCGAGCACGTCGAAGCCGTCATGGCCGCGGCGGCGAAGGGCTCCGGAAAAGCGAGCCATGATCGGGCCGGCGAGCCGCGCACCGAGCGTCGCGTAGGCGCCGGTGAGAGCAGGCACGGCGTGGCCAATTGTCACATCTCCGTCGGGGTGGAACATGCGGGCGTGACGCGCGCGGGCAATCGCCGCGACCATGGGCGCCCAGGCCCGGCCGATCGCGGCACCGAGGCGTTCTCGTACCAGTGTGTTTGGAGTGTCCATGCGCAGGGGTTGAGCAAGTTATGTTCCGCGCCATGAGAGCTACCCTGCTGAGTCTGCTGGTCCTCGCGGGTTGCGCGCATGCACCTGCGTCTGCGTCGGTCTGGGTCGTCAGCGCGGCGGATCGCACGGATGCCGACCGCGCGCTCGACCAGGGCCGGAAGCCCGCAGAGCTTCTCGCCTTCCTCGAGCTCAAGCCCGGCATGCACGTCGCCGAGCTCGTCGCGGGCGGCGGTTACACCACCGAGCTGCTCGCGCGCGCCGTCGGCCCTGGTGGAAAAGTCTACGGCCAGAATCCGAAGTGGTTGC
>Ga0335397_10001841_pt1 | contig 28897 bp, 23 predicted proteins | sample MAT04_FD_205740 | JGI IMG/M metagenome (GOLD analysis project Ga0335397, IMG submission 205740) | Freshwater microbial communities from Lake Fryxell liftoff mats and glacier meltwater in Antarctica - MAT-04 (spades assembly) (version 2) ... | reverse complement strand
AGAGGAGTTACCGGCGGCACGCAGCGGCGCGGTCAGTTTCCGGTCGGCAACGACCATGGAACGGTATTGTGAGCAGGTGCGGACGGCGCAACGCTACATCGCGGCGGGCGACATTTATCAGGTAAATGTGGCGCATCGTTTCGAAGCAGAATGGAACGCGGATGCGTGGGGATTTTACGAGACACTGCGGCATTATTCGCCTGCGCCGCATTGCGCTTTTTTAGATGTGGGCGGACGCCAGGTGCTCTCCAGTTCACCAGAATGCTTTTTAAAAATGAGCGGGGCTTCGATCTGCACGCGGCCGATCAAAGGGACGCGGCCGCGTCGTTCCGATCCACTTGCGGACGAAAAGAGCGCTTACGATCTCATCACCTCGCCCAAGGAGGTCGCCGAGCTGGTGATGATTACCGATCTCGAGCGGAACGATCTCGGCCGGGTGTGCGAGTATGGAAGCGTCACCGTTTCAGAGCTGCTTAAGTTGGAACGTTACGAGCAGGTGTTTCATCTCGTCTCGACGGTGCAGGGACAGTTGCGTCCGGAGATCGATCAGGCCGAGGCGCTACGGCTGTGTTTCCCGGGTGGGAGCATCAGCGGAGCGCCGAAAAAACGGGCGTGTGAGATCATCGCCGAACAGGAAACCACGCCACGCGGGTTATACACTGGCGCGATTGGCTGGCTAGGGTTCAACGGCGAGAGCCAGTTTTCCATCGCGATCCGAACCGTGGTCGTAGAAGGAGACCGCGCCCATTTTCACGTCGGCGCCGGAATCGTTGCCGACAGCATCCCTGAAATGGAATGGCAGGAGACCCTGGACAAAGCCGCGGGGATCATCCTCGCCGCAGAGCGGATGGAAAAGTGAGAAGAGACTTTACTGCTTCCAATCACACCCAACGACACAACCACACCATCGACCCGCTTTGGCACTTGTCATGGCGAGCTTCGCTGCTAGCTTCCCCGCCCCTCAAACATGAGTCTTCATCCAGACAAGGAAGTGATAACCAGTTCTTCTGATGTTGAGCAGATTGCAACGCGTCTGCTCGACCGGATTCGTGTGGAACTGCTTGAACTGGATGAATCGTTTGGCGTGGACTCGGATCTTTTTGCGGCTGGGCTGGATTCCATGGCGATCATGCAGGTAATTTTGATCGTCGAAGAGGAGTTCGCTGCAAAGCTGCCCGATTGTTTGATCAAGCGCACGACGTTTGCCAGCGTGCGCCAGATCGCAGAAGCCGTGCGCACCAGCGGCGCTCAAAGCTGATGAACCCGCCATGAATCCGCCAAAAACCCGGCGGGCAGCATTGACCGGGGCGGACTGGTTTCTGGTTGCGTTGGAACGGTTGATGGCTGGAGCGAGGCAGGGGAGACATTACGGACTGACGGTGTTGCGACTTGGAGCCGGTTTTTCCGTGGATGCGTTCAGGGCTGCGGCGGAACGCATGGCGGCGGAGAGCCCGATTGTGAAAGCGCGCTTGAGTAAAATGCCTTTTGGAATTCCGTATTGGAAATGGAGCGATGACGGGCAGGTGAGTTTTCCCATTCGTGTTCATGAAGCAGGCGCACAGTGGGAGACGATTGCTCATCAGGTGCTCGGCGAAGAGTCAGGCGTTGCGATTGGGTTTGATGTTGTCCCGGAGACAAACGGAAGGACGACGATCTTGCTGCGTTGGCGGCACCTTCTTCTTGATGGAAAAGGCGTGGAGCTTTTCTTGGCAGAAATCGCCCGTCATGCGGATGGCCCGGATGTGCAGCCGGAAAAGACGGAGTCCTGGGGGCCGATGCCTTTGCGGGTGAATGGCTGGAAGCAGCAGCTTGGAGAGGCGGAGAAATTCAAAGACTACTTTTACGAGCTCTCGAAACGGAAGATAACTTCACTCGGAGGATCGAAACCGCAGTCTGGTGAAGCAAGATTTTGTGTGGAGGAGTTTTCTGCGGAAGAATCACAGCGGATTCGCGACCGAATTTCGAGTTCACAGGGGCTATTTCAAATCGGCTGGTTTCTCGCAGTTACGATGCGGATGCATCATGCTGTGCTTCAAGATCGTGGCGAAACGACGGAGGCGTTTCAGTCAGGCTGCGCTATTCAAGAGCGTAAGCGTGGGGCGCGTTACCCCATTTGGCAGAATCATCTCTCGCAGCTATTTTTCAGTATGAAACCCGAAGAGCTCGGAGAACTGGCGGAAGCCGCCCGTCTCATCCAGAAGCAATTTACCGACATGTCGCGACAGAAACTAGACACTGCGTTTGCTGTGGTGAGCCGGTTTTGTCGTCATCTGCCAGCCTGGCTTTATCTGCGAATGTTGAGGAGGAATTCCGGCGGTAATATCACCTCGTTCTTTTTTTCGCATACGGGTGATTTCATGCCAGAGTCTAAAATGTTTTGCGGTGCTGGTATTGAGCATGGCTGGCATATTCCGACAGTGAGCCAGCCGCCGGGAACCGGTGTGTTTTTTGGTCAAAGAGCAGGAAAGATTACTGCCACAATTTCATGGCGTAACGGTGTAATTAGTGACAAGGAATTGAAGTTGATGCGCGCACGAATGCGCGCCGACCTACTCGAAATATGAAATGTGATGTACTTATACTCGGTGGAGGCGGAGCAGGAATCGCTGCGGCGGTAGCTGCGGCGCGTCAGGGCGCACACACGGTACTCGTGGAACGCAACGGAACTCTCGGCGGCATGGTGAGTGCCGCGTTGGTTCATTCAGTTTGCGGGCTCTATCTGCTCCGTGAAGAATCCGACGCAATCCTTGCACACCCCGGGCTGCCGACTGAAATAGCAGGCCGACTGATCAAAGAGGGCGCATCTTCCGGTCCGGTGCGGATGGGGCGTCTGGATGTGTTGCCGCATTCGCCTCCGGGATTTGCCGCCATGGCCGACGGGCTCACGGCGGAGTGCAAAACACTCGAGGTGCTACTTCATTCGGAACTCATTGCGGTGCACGGGCTGGAGTGTGTGGATGAGGCGGAGGTGATTTGTCGGGGCTCGCGGATGAATATTGAAGCGGGTGTCGTGGTGGATGCCAGTGGCGATGCCGCGTTTGCGATGCTGGGTGGGGCAAAGTGTGAGCAGGCCGATTCCTTACATTTGCAAAGACCCGCTTTTGTTTTCCCGCTGCATTCAGTGGATGTCTTGCGCTTTGATGATGAGGCAAGGATTCGTCTTGCTGCCCTACTGGCCGATGCCGTGCATGACAACAAGCTAGCCGCCGGAGCGCTGGGCGCACAATTCCGGGCGACAGGACGTGGCAGCGAGGTGTATGTCACCGTAGATTTGGCATGCGGGGAGGACTATGATCCTACCGTTCCAGAACAGCTTGGGCAATTGGAGCGGACGGGACGCCTGCTCGCCTACCAGCTCACTCATTTTCTGCGGAAAAACGCCGACGCATTTGCGCATGCCGAGATCGCCGCATTTCCGGCGCGCGTGGGTGTTCGCGAGAGCCGTCGCGTGTGTGGAGAGGCAACGGTCACTTCAGAAGATGTGCTTCTTGGAAACGAACATCCAGACTCCGTGGCGCTGGGCACATGGCCGATGGAGCTTCGCGAAAAGGCGACGGGGCCGCGCTGGCGCTTTCCGGAAAATTTACGTCCCACCCATATCCCGCTCGGCGCGCTGAAAGTTGCCGGACTGGATAATATGTGGACGGCAGGTCGTTGTATTTCGTGTGAACACGAGGCGCAGGCGGCATTGCGGGTGATTGGAACCTGCATGGCGACCGGGCAGGCGGCGGGTGTGGCGGCGGCGCTACATGCAGCTGCTGATAAAGCACCTTTGGCGCAAGAGGTGCGCGATTGTATCGAGCGGTTGAGGCTATGAATGTGGCGGATATTGCAGCCGAAAATGCGGTTGCCCATCCGGAGCGCGCAGCGTTGATTCATAATGGAGTGACCCTGAAATTTGGGGAGCTGGTGAGCAATGCGGATGCTTTTGCAGCGAGACTAAACGAGCTAGGTGTTATTAGGAATACACGCGTCGCCTTGTTTTGTCCGAACAGCCCGGACTATGTCGTGATCGCGTTTGGAGTGCTCCGTGCGGGGGGCTGTCTGGTGCCCGTCGCGATCGAGCTGGCGGTGCCCGAGCGGAATGCCCAGCTAGCACTCACTGCTCCGAAGCTGATGATTGCAGCAGGAGATCACCCTTGGCTCCCCGTTCCGGGTGTTGAGGAAGAAGTCGCTGGAATTCGCTTTTCGTGGTGTGAATGTAACGGGGCGGCGGAATTCCCTGAAGATCGTCTCGCCGCTTTATCTCCGGCTTTCATCCGCTTCAGCTCAGGAACGACCGGCACGAGTAAAGGCGTGGTTCTCGGACACGAGACACTGCTCGCTAGGGTGCGCTCGGCAAACCGGCGTTTGAGACTGACCGGTGATGATCGCGTATTATGGATACTACCGATGGCTCATCATTTTGCCGTTACGATCATGCTCTATCTATTGGAGGGTGTGACGATCGTGCTGGAAGATTCGCATCTTGCGGAGGCAGTGCTCAGCACGGCCATCGCGTCGCAGGCAACAGTCATTTATGCTTCGCCATTTCATCTCGCGTTGCTGGCAGCAGAGGATTCCGGACGTCCGTGGCCTTCATTAAGACTGGCAGTGGGAACGGCGGCGGCGGTCTCAACCACGGTTTCCTCGGCCTTCAGCAAGCGCTTCGGAATTTCTCCGTCCCAGGGCATGGGAATCATCGAAGTAGGATTGCCGTTATTAAATATAGACGCGCAGATTGAGAAATCGGCCAGCGTGGGAAGGCCAGATGATATCGCCGTGCGACTATGCGATGAGAATGGCAGCGAGGTGTCTGCTGGCGAAATCGGTGAGCTGTGGCTGAGCGGACCCGGGATTTTCGACGCCTATCTCCACCCATGGTGCGAGCGTGCGGACGCAACGAAAGACGGCTGGTTCGCCACGGGTGATCTTGCGAATCAGGATGCCGACGGGCATGTATTTCTGCTGGGTCGCTGTAAGACAGTGATCAATTTCGGGGGGATGAAATTTTTCCCTGAAGAGGTGGAGGCAGTGTTAAATATGCATCCCGATGTCGCGGGGTGCCGGGTGAACGGGGAACCGCATGAGCGCTGGGGTACAGTGGCGGTGGCGGATGTCATTCCTCGTAATGCCACCATGCCGCCCAAGATCGTATCATTGGCGAAATTCTGTCGGGAGCACCTGGCGAGCTGCAAGGTGCCGGTGCGATTCCGAGTGGTCGCTGAGTTGCCGAAAACGGCGAGCGGAAAATTGAAGCGATGAATCCCGACAGCGCCCGTCTCAGAATCCGTGTTGCGCGTCGTTATGTCTGGCCGTGGCTGGTCGGCTACGCACATGGGAAGCTGTGGTTCGATCCGATTTACCCCACGGTTTGCGAACGTCTGGGCGGATCGAGCCAGCCCTTGCTCGATATTGGATGCGGGATGGGGCTGCATGCGTTTTATCTCCGTGATCGTGGTTTTGAGCCCGAAATCATTGGCTTGGATGTGGATGAGAAAAAAATCCAGCGCGGAGCGAAAGTCGCATCCCGGCATTATCCAGGGATCAAGCTGCTGCCTGGTAGCTGCGAGGAGCTGCCGGAGTTTTCTGGCAATGTCACCATGCTGGATGTGCTGCACTATCTGCCAGCTTCGAGACAGGCGCGCGTGCTGGAAGAAATTGCGCGTCGTGTGGCGCCCGGTTGCTGGTGTGTCATTCGCACCTCGCCGCGTGATGAAAGCTGGCGTTTTAAAGGCACGCTTGCCGTGGAGCGACTGGCCCGGACAATCTCCTGGATGACTGAACCAGCCAGGGAATTCCCAACCTTGGAGGCGATCAAAGCCAGTTTTCCGGAGTCCGAATTTACCCACGAGATCCGCCCGTTATGGGGCGTGACACCTTTTAATAGCTGGTTACTCGCGTTTCAGCGAAAGCAGTGAACGAACTGACCTTGGAAAAGATGGTTCTTACGCTTTGACCCACCTACGCCCGCATCTGGCTCGCTGCGCTCGGCTTAAGTGTGAAGTTTTAAGAAAAGGCAGCGCTCAAACGCAGTTGATTGGCGATGGTGGATGGTCGATTGAAGCGGCAGAGGATGGCTTCTTTTGAATATCATCTAAAAAACCGTTGCTTATACCCCCTGGTTTTTGGTGCCATACACGGCTCATCCGGCTCATCCCTGCCCCGACAACTAGTATTTCAAGCTTATGATTTCTCCCTTCATCTTCCGCCATCTTGCATTCGCCCTTGTCGCTGGGTTTTTGTATCTTCCTTTTGCGCACTCGCAGGAAGCAGCACCTAAGATCGCGCTCCCTGTCTCAACTCAAACCGGGGTGCCTATTCAGTTTGAGCTTTGGTCATGGGGTGCAGATGAAGCCGGACGTAAAAAGCTCCGGGATTTAAAAGACGGCGACCAGATTCCGATGGAAAATCTTCCCGAAGATGTGCAGTTCCGCTTTCGGGTTCCGGCAGATCATAACGGGATTATTTTCAAAGCTCGCTCCGAGGACGGTGAGCACAAAATGAGTTGGGATTCCAAGGATTTGAAGCCAGATGGAGAACCCATGGCTGAACGCCTTTATCGAGGTCAATCAAGCCCTTACTATCCCCAGGAAGGAAGGTATTGCCTGGAAGTGAAGGCGCTCAAGGGAGGCGCTTCAGTTGGAGAGACAATCGCCAATATCAAGTTTGTCAAAGCACCGGCCAAACCCGTGGTTTGGGATGCGGTTTATGCGAACTCGGTAGGCATGCTAACGCCGTTTCCAAAATCCATTCATCAGGGTGCTCCTGTGAAATATGAGCTTTGGGAGTGGACCGATAACAAGGACAGAAAACGACTAGGAGAGATTAAGGATGGCTCCAAAGTCGCAGTGGAGTCGCTCCCGGAAAGTATCCAATTCCAATTCCGCGTGGAGACCAGTTTTGATAAAATCACCTGGCTTTGTCGGACCAGCGATGCAGCTCCTGAGTCTGGATGGAGCAAAGACGAGATGACCGCAGCAGAAGGTCAGGCGAATCAATTACTAAAGGCGAGTAATATGGGATTTTTCCCGCAAATCGGCAAATACTGCTTAGAGATAAAGGCGGAGAAAGGCGGCAAGGTGATCAGCCATGACATCACGAATTTTGAAATCGTAAGCAGCAAGCCGGTTCCCAAAAACACGAACTTTCTCGTCGGGAAAAAAGATTGGAATGGCAATACGATCACTACCTCTAAACCGGTGGAACTCGGCCCGCTCAATGAGACGCCCAAACTCAGGGATAATGATTATCCTTTCGAGCCGCAAAGAGCCTATTACGTCATAAACTGGGAGCGATTCCCGCCGTTCCATTTAAACCCACGTTTTCCGATGACCTGGGCCTCTCGACGCTTTGATGAGGAAGATCAGTTTGGAGGTCCGTTGAATCGTGGATTCAACACACTCGCGGTGATTGATAACAAGCAGGACAACCTCAAAATCAGCGAGCGGTTTTGGTTCCATTACCCCGGTCAGTTGGAAAACATGGTGGACGAACTAGTGAAGAAAGATCCGGTGAAGTATAGCGACGTGAAAGGTTACAAAGACAACCGTTCCGCATTCATCTCCGAGAAACACTCTATATTGCTCGGCAAGATGTGTTACGAAGGCTGGGGTGTGGCGGGATGGGCCCCGTATGATCCCGGCATTTACGGGTGGGATGAGGAAGAAATGTTTCCGCCCATCGCCACCAAGATGATGAAGGAATGCCCAGACAAGCTGCCGCCGTATCTTTTGAAATATAAGGAGAAAGTGCTGGCGGGAGACAAGGGGGCGATTGCGGATTTAGAAGGGGAATACAGCAATGCGATGGCAGCTTTCATTGGAAACACCTACCGAGGCGCGCGCGAATCCGCCGCCTCTAGGGGACGCACTTTAAAAATCTGGCACTACGGGTCCAGAGCGCCCGCTAACGAGTTGTTTATGTATGATGCCGATAACGTGAAATTCGATGCGCAGCTCGGAAAGTATCGCTACGAGGATGTCGGTTACGGCCTGAATGAGTGGTTTAAAAGAGGGAAGAATATTGATTTCAACGCCACTGCGTTTGCGCGCGAGATTGATTATTTCCATACCGATTTTTACTACCATGTGCTTTTCCCTCAGGAGGCCAGTATGTATGAAAAGGATAAAGGCGCTTACGTACTCGACGAGAAGGGACGCCGTAAAATCCGTCAGAGTTTCATTCCAGAAACGCTATATGCCGATCCAGTAAAGATTGGCCAGGAGGACTGTGAAATCGGTCCTGTTTTCCTCAAAAGCTTCATCGCCAAGGGTGAAAACAACCAGTTTTGGTTCAATGGTGGCAAATACTACAAGACGCGCGGTTCGCAGATTACGAACAAACAACTTGGACCTTACATCCGCCCAGGAAGTCAGGAAACCTGGGGTGAAGTCAAAAAACTGGGATCGCGTCCCATCAGCCCGTATATGGCTGAGGCGTCTTCGATCTTCACATTCATGATGGGGAATGAGGCACTGTTTATTTGGGACGCCCGTAACCACAGTGCTCCGGTCGGGTTTCCCAGAGTAGACAAAACAAAGACCCCTGAAAAAGATACAATTGGCGATTTGGAGTTTGTGGTCAAAGGGCTCCACCGCGTTTCGCAGTTTAACAAGCTGTTCGATGGCAAATACTCGTTCATCCGTCCTACGCGACATTACCGGACTTATGACCGCGACCATCCCATTATCCGCGGACTGGTAAACGGACAGTATCTGATGCTGGGAATGACCAACCCCTACCTCGATCCAGGTGAAAAGCAGGAAGTGGAAATCTGGTATGACAGCCCCTATTCGATGAAGGCATCGAAGTGGTCGGACAAGGTGGCCATTCAAGCGCGCAAGAACCACATCTACCAGTGCAAGCTCCCGGCGCTGCCTGCAGGCCAGGCATACGATCCCGACAAGCTCTACTTCCGCTACACGCTCAAAGACGGTAGACACACCGAGACCTTCACGGTCACCGGGAATTACGACGTTAAATATCCGTTTCCGAATTGAGGACGGGGGCCTGTTGAAAAATGCACCTATTTGGAAATCTTACTCTTTGTCTTGCTCTTGATCTTACTCTGAAAATTCGGGAAGGGAGTAAGATCAAGAGCAAGACAAAGAGTAAGAACCTCCGACAACACACTTCGCAGTATTTCAACAGGCTCCTAGGACACGCTATTAGCGCGAACTAGGAGAGACTCTATACATTTACCTAGGTGCTACTGGCTTGTGCGGCATTGGATAACTCCGAGTTAACTGAGATTTACGTGCTGGCAGCAGGCGAAATTTGCTTTTTACATTATTTTTCAAGCTTTAAGGATCGGCATGTTCCTCACCGGAATTCTGCAAGACGTTTTCTTGATACAGAGACTTAAGAAAGGTGGGCGTAATGAGGATTACTAAGGCACCTTGACTTGCTTCATCAAACAAACCAGCTAGCGCTAGTGCGTTGTCATCCGAGGACTGATGGTAATCAGTAAAACAATTAGCCTGACTTCGCGGATTCGCGCTGGAAAACGGCTATTTTCGGGGTCTGATGGGCTGGGGAGGCGCTATTTTACAGGGAGGTATGTTGCAAAAGTGCTTGTGGTGGAGACCTAGCCTATTCCCATTTTGAAAAAGCTGGCTACACTGCTCGACCGTTATGTTTTTACGTTGCAACAAACGGATCAAGGACGGGAAGGAACACCTTTATTGGAGTATCGTCGAAAAACGACGACTCGCGCGTGGGGAGGTGGTGCAGAAGCATGTGTTGTATTTGGGGGAACTCAACGGACGGCAGGAAGCGTCGTGGCGCAAGAGCGTGCAAGGCACCCAGCCTGGCTCAGTTGGGTTCCAATCCTCCTGCTCTCGGAAATTTGGATTCGCTTGGTGTCACGACGCAGGCTGAAAACCTGAAAACAACAAAGGGCAGAAGAGCGACGCCTAGTCTTGAGAGCTTACTGTGATAAACAACAACGTTTTGTAATCATTATCTCTGCCTCCCCCAAATAGGCTAGGAATCAACACCACTCCGTCTCCACTTTTGATAGTGTAATCCATTATCGGTGGTGGCATCCACGAAGCATGAACATTGTTTACAGGGATTTCTCCAAAGGGAAACCAGTAGGAGTAAGCTAGCCGATCATCTTTTTCGGTAAATTCCTTTTCACTCGGGAGTTTAAATTGGATTCGAATAAACCCGTCAGCTTGCAACGTGGGAATGATGTAAAGGAAATCAACTTTTTTGCTGTCTGCGTCGCTTTCCTCTCCTTGATTTACTACAGATTTTTTGTCGTTGATACCGATTGTGACTTTTTGGTTCTCATTCACGACCTCGCTGGAAGTAATGAGAAATTCCACAGCTTTATCTTCTCTGAGCATTTTAAATATCACCCTTTGTTGAGGCAGCGTTAGAATAGGGAACATCATAGGTGCCCCAACCCCGCTCCAATTGATGCCATAAGACTGCTTCGGCGAATCCGCATTCGTTTTGATTCGAACCAGATGTGTTTCGATCACAAACTTTTGCACAGGCTTGCCCTTTTCTTCTGCATTCGCGATGAGTGCCAACGATAGAAAAATGACCCAATAAAGCCTTCCGAGTAAATGTCGCATGTGTGGAGTGGATTAGAGTGCGCTTGAAATGAGATGCAGCCCGAATGACTACCTACCGTCATCATCCATGTCATCCTCGGGTTCGATGTGAATGAGGACGTCGGCGACGGCGGGCTTGGCGGCGCGGATCGCATTGCGGACGGCGTGGGCGATGTCGTGTCCTTTGCGAACGGAAAGTTTCCCGTCCACGCCGACGTGAAGATCCACGTAGTAATCCAACCCCATCTTGCGGATGCGGCATTGCTCCAGCACTTGCACGCCTTCCACGCCCATCGCAATCGCGCGGATTTCCTTTTCGATTTCACCCGACGGGGCCGTGTCCATCACTTCGAGCAGGGCCGGACGAAATAGCGATATTCCATTCCATGCAATAATTCCGCAGGCAAGCAGCGCCGCCCAGTCGTCGGCGGATTCCCAGCCCGGACCACCGATGAGTGCAATCGTAATCCCGATAAATGCCGCCGCACTCGTGATGGCGTCGGAGTAATGATGCCACGCATCAGCTTTCACCACCGTGCTGTCGAGTTCCCCGCCGAGTCGCAAAACGCGACGGAAAAGCAGATGCTTCACCACCACCACGCCCAACAGCACGATCAACGTAAAAGGAGCCGGGAGTTTGTGGGGAGTCACAATCTGATCAATGCTTTCAATCGCGAGGAAAACCGCCGCGCCCAGCATAACGAGCGCAACCACAAAGACCGTGAGCACCTCCGCTTTGCCGTGTCCGTAAGGATGTTCGTCGTCAGGCGGAGCACTTGCGACACGGAGACCAAACCAAACGATCAGAGAACCGAAAACATCCAGAAGCGATTCCACGCCATCTGCGATCAGCGCATACGAGTTTCCAACGACACCCGAGATCACCTTGATCACCGAGAGGATGACATTCACCACCACGCCGAGCAGTGCCATCCGCGCACCGGACAGGTATTTTAATCGGCGATGTGAATCTGGCGGGTTCATGAGCTTGGCAGTTGCCTGCGCAGCCGTATGGTATTGCGGCAATGGAAAAAGTCAGGGCGATTATCATTCAAGAACACGGCGAACCAACCTTGGTGGCAAAACCTGGCGTATGGGAGTTGTCGGCGCTTGGCGCGGATGAAGCGCGCGTGCGAATTCTGTTTTCACCGATCAATCCGGCAGACATCAACGTGCTGGAAGGAAAGTATCCCGTGCGTCCGGAGCTCCCTGGCGTGCCGGGAGTAGAAGGCGTGGGTGTCGTGGAAGCCGTCGACGCAAATGTGTCGTGTGTTAAAGCGGGCACACAGGTGCTTCTGCCTGCGGGCATGGGCGCATGGCGCGAAGCGGGAAATGCAAAAGCGTCGGAGCTTGTTCCGGTGCCGCAAGGCGTCCCGCTGGAACAGGCGGCTATGCTGCGGATCAACCCGCCAACCGCGCTGCGGATGCTGGAGGATTTTGTCACTCTCAATGCCGGTGACTGGGTGATTCAAAACGCCGCAAACTCCGGTGTGGGGCGTGCGGTGATCCAAATTGCGCGCGAGAAGGGATTGAAAACACTGAATGTCGTGCGGCGAACAGAGTTGGCGGATGAATTGAAATCCATCGGCGCTGACGAAGTGCTGTTGGACGACGCCGCACTAAAAGAAAAGGTGCGGGAACTCACAGCGGGCGAAGGCGTAAAGCTCGCGCTCAACGCGGTCGGCGGCGACAGCGCGCTGCGGCTTGCCAGTATTTTGCAGGATGACGGAACGATCGTCACTTATGGCGCAATGGGACGTCAGCCACTTCGCATCCCAAATGGACTGCTGATTTTTCAGGATATTACATGGCGCGGCTTCTGGGTTACTCGCTGGTATAAGCGGGCAACCGCCGAGGAAAAGAACGCGATGTTCGCGCAGCTTTTCGATCTCGCAAAACGCGGACTACTTCACACGCCGGTGGACGCAATTTATCCGTTGGAATCTGCCGCCGAAGCCATCGCCCACGCCATGAAGGGCGGAAGAAACGGGAAAATTTTACTGAGGTGCAGCGAATGAGCGAAAGCTTTCTCGATTTCTCATTACGACCGCAACCACGTCGCCGTCTGTTCTTACTCATCGCGATACTCCTTTGTGTGGCCGGCGGTTGGGGGGTGTATGTCTGGAAAAAACACGAGGCTGCATACAGTCACCTCGGCCCGACCCCTTCCAGCGGTGGAAAGTTTTTCAAGAAACGAATCGAAATCGCCGTCCCGCTTTTCATGCAGGGCGACGATTTGTGGAGTGAAGACAAACTAGGCCCGACGGATGGAACCCTCGGCGCGGAAGGCTGTGCGGTGTGCTCCGCTGCGATGGTGCTGAAAAGCTACGGTTTCGACACCGATCCGAAGCGCCTCAATGAATACCTCACCGCGAACGAAGGCTACACACCGGAGGGCTGGATTTTCTGGGAGAAGGCGGCGGAGATCGGCGGCGGAAAAGTGCGTCACGCCTACGAAGACCCTCCAAGCTTCAAGCTGATTGATGAAAACCTCCTACGGGGAAATCCGGTGATTATCCGAGTCCGCATGCCCGGCGGCACGACGCACTTTGTCGTGATCGCGGGCAAGGAGGGTTACGACTACCTCATTCGCGATCCAGGCGGACGCGGCGCAGGCGGCTTGTATCCGCTCAAAGAGCTGGTGCCGCAAATCGAGGCGCTGCGGTTTTACGAAAAGACCGGGGGGTAAGCGGTGTGATTGGAAGTGATGAGAAAACGCGTCGGCTGGTTTGCTCGGCGAAACCGCTACGAAGGGGCACGAGCAAACCAGCCGACGCGTTTTCTCACCCACTTAAAATAACACCCCCTGAGGTCCCTGAGGTGCTTTTTAGGCTCGCTTTGAACGGGTTTGAGGTTTGAAACACCTAAAAGCTATGAGCCGCATATTTATCCTTTTGTTCTTTGCCCTGACGTTTTCCGTCAGCGCGCAGAGTCTTCCCATGAAAACGGTGTTCAAGGGGCAGAGTCGTTTCGAGGCACTGATCAAAAAAATCAAACCCAGTGTCACTCAGATCCGGGCGATGCCGATTGGCGAGCGCACGGCATGGTTTGGCCGCGTCTTTGTGGGAACGCCTTATAAATCCTTCACGCTGGAGATCGACGACCACATCGAGGCGCCTTCAGTAAACCTGAACGGATTGGATTGCTGGACGTTCTTTGAGGTCTCGTTAGCTATGGCGCGCATGGTCAATGAGCCGGAGGAAAGCTGGTCGCCAGCACTGATGCTTCAATACATTGAACGGGATCGTTATCGTGGCGGAAGCTGTGACGGCAGCTATCTTTCACGCCTGCACTATCTGGAGGATTGGGCGCAGGATAATGAGCGGCGCGGTCTCGTGAATGATCTCACCCGGAGTCTTGGTGCAAAGGGACTGCCAAATGCGGCGGTGGAGATGACGAATGGCTGGAAGGGCTATCGCTACATGGTTCACAATCCGGAGTATCGCGAAGGGATTGCACGCATGGAAACGAAGCTGCGGCGTAAACCGCTTTACACTATTTTGAAGGAAAATGTTCCGGCGATCGAAGCCAGTTTGAGGAGCGGCGACATCATCAGCATCGTGAGCAAGGATGGAAACGCCTACGCCACATCACATGTCGGTCTGGCTTTGCGCACTGACGACGGAGTGCTGCGCTTTATGCACGCGAGTTCACCTCGCAATGCGGGCAAGGTGATTATTGATACACGGCTTTCTGAATATCTGGAGCGCTTCCCAAAACATGTGGGCATCATGGTTGCCCGCCCGCTGAAGTAATTGGGATAAGGAGAAAGGAAGAAGGATAAGGGAAAAAGGGCGAGGCGCTTTGCGCTTGGTATTCAATCTTTCATACATCCGGCGGTCACAGATGTGTCGCTGTCGCAAACGCCACGGTAACGGCAATTCCAAATATATCCCCGCCTACGCTTCGCAGTTTTGCGGCTCCTGACAGGCGCGGAGCTCTTCGATGGACTGTTCCATCAGCGCGAGATCAATTTCGTGTATTTCAAAACGGTCGCCAATTCCACGAGGGAAAGTGACACACAACTCTCCGCCGAGATGTTCCTGGAAATCGCGCAACCCGGCGAATACTAGCCGCTGGCCTTCCGCGTCGCGGGCGTCGAGTTCGTCATGCCACAGCCTGAATCCGCTGGCGCTCATCCCTTCCTCAACAGCCTGCAGTTCCGCTTTTGAAATCCAGCCTTTGCGCGCGGCGTAAATGGAGTCGAGCAATACGCCACAGGCAACCGCTTCGCCGTGGCTGATTTGGAAATTGGAAAGCAGCTCCAGCTTGTGCGCTGACCAGTGACCGAAATCGAGCGGGCGCGCGGTGCCGTATTCAAATGGGTCTCCATTGGAACGGATGTGATCGAGATGCAGCTCGGCGCAGCGATAAACCAGATGCTCCATCGCAGCAGCATCGCGCTTTGGAAAACTGGCGGCATTTTCCACCAGCCAGTCAAAAAACACGCGGTCGCGAATCATCGCCACTTTCCAGGCTTCGGCGACGCCGCACAGCCAATCGCGCTGCGGGAGTGAAAGTAGGAAATCGAAGTCGTTTAACACCGCGAAGGGAGGCGCAAACGTTCCAATCGCATTCTTGCCGCCGAGAAAATTGACCCCGTTTTTAACGCCCACGCCCGCATCGTTCTGGCCGAGCACCGTGGTGGGAACGCGAATCTGCCGCAGCCCCCGGTGCACCAGCCCCGCTGCAAGTCCCACGGCATCCATCACCGCACCGCCGCCGATAATGATGATGAACGACTGACGATCCATGTGCTTTTCCAGCATCAGCCGCATGAACCCCTCCACGAGGGTAAAATCGTTTTTGACCGTCTCGCCTCCCGGGACTTGTTGCGGTTCGACTGCGAGTTCGATCCGGATGGAATGCGCTGCGAAATAACGCGAGACCTGCGCCGCAAGCTCCGGCTGCGCAGTGGCGACACGGGAGTCGATAAACACCATCGCGCGGTGACGCCGCTTTTCACCCAGCCTGCTCATCGTGTCCGCAAGCACCGGGTTCTCGGGCTTGAACAGGCCGTGCGTGAAGGTTACCGGGAAGTCCCAGTTCACCTCGATCTGCTGTCCTATGGTGCGGGTGGGAAAACTCATGGCTGCTTTTGCATCCAATGCTGCGTGGAGCGTGCGAGATCGAGAATCGTCTCCGGTTTGGCTTCCAGCTTGAGGGAAGTCGCCCAGGCGATTTCAAATCCCTTTCCAATATTGCCGTGCGTGCCGTGTATTTTTTTGGTGTCGAAACTCACGCTTCCCGGTGGCCAGCCGAAATATAGTTCGCACGGATCATACCCCGGCTTGTTGTGAATATCCACATGGCTGGCGTAGTCGGGCGCTTCCTTGCGGTCTGTAAACCATGGGTAGGCAAACCACGCGCCGTTCTCTGCGACTGCAACCAGTGCGCCGCTCCGTGGATTTTCCATACCGTTGGCTTTTTGCTCCTGCGCATCCCAGACGGCTGCGACGCCGGGGAGTCTGAGTAGGGTCTCTTTTGCAAGCGACGTTGCTGCCGCATCGCGACAATACACATGGGCCAGCTGGTGATCGCACACCGCAAATGCACCGCTGGTAAAAAAGTCCGTGTAAGCCATGCCCCGGATTTCGCGTTTGTGAAAAAGCCCGGCTTCGCGCAGCGCCCGATTTGGAAATATTGCGCCGCGTTTCGTCTGCTCAATGGCGTAGTCGCCAAAAATCAGCCATTCGTATCCACATTCCTCCGCCTTCGCTTTCAGTTGTTCTAAGTATCCCAGCAACAGATTCAACGCCTTGTCCGACTGGCGCGTGCCGGGCCCGTAGCGCTGAAGATCGTAGTCGAGATGCGGCAGGTAGGTGAATAACAGATCGGGCGCGACATCCTTCATCTCCATCACGGCGCTGGTGGCTTCCACGATCCAGTCCGACGACTTGTGATTCGCCAGCGGCCCCCAGTAATTCATCAGATTAAACGGTTTTCCGACCCGCTCGTTTACCCGCGCTTCAAGATCGTAGGGCTGGGTGTAGCAACTCTGAATCATCCCGCCGCTGTGCTTGTGAATTGGCGCTGGAGTCATCACGAGATCCACGTTTTCACCCATGCTTTGCTGCCAGAACATCAGCCCAACTTTTTTCCCACGTGCACGAAAGTCGTCCCAGATGCGCGGACCGCCTACGAGCGTTGCGCTTTGCTCCCAAAAAAGGACCTTGGTGAGATCGGAAAAATAAAGCCCGTTTGCGACGAGTCCATGCGAGGCCGGCGTCTGCGCCGTGCGAAACGAGGCCTGGATGGGACAGGTCAGGGCAGGGAACACGCTTTGAGTCGGTTGAAAATCTGATCGTTGCGAAACCAGATTCCATCCGAGCGCAGCGACATCGATCACCAGTAATTTGCTCTTTGCAGACATGAAGGGGTAAGGAGAAAATCAGTTTTTTGGAAAAATGCTAGGGAGGGATTTGGGGAAGTAAGATTTAGCATTTAAGATTTAGGATTTGGGATTTGGGATTACACGCGCATCCGCGTGTTTGAAACTATCTGCAACTCAACGAGGCATAGGATTACGGAAAAACTGAAAGTAGAACTGCTGAAACCTCCGAGAGCCTTTCATTCACTTTGATATGCACCTACAGAACAGAGGCGGAATGAAACCCGGAGGGTTTATTGGACCGTAGCCGGGGGTATCACCCCCGGAAAAAAGTTAGAGAGGAATGCACGCCGGAGGTGTGCTGGAGGGGATTTTTCACCACCCCTGCCGGGCCTGCCGGGGTGAAATCCTTTACACATCTTATACCAATTCTCCATTGAGAATGGAACGTCGCTCTAAGCCCCAACAGGGTTGCGACCAACACAGATATTCTTGAGGAAATCAGCACACCTGCATACCCATCAAGTCTGTCGCAACCCCGTTGGGGCTCAACGCAGAGCATGAAAACGTCGCTACTACAATGCTTCGTTCTCAATCACGAATTGGTATTAATCCTCGGGTGTTATCGGTGTTACCCAGGGCTACGGTCCGTCAAACCCTCCAGGTTTTCTGCAGCATTTGAAAGTATAACAGGCTGCTAGGGAAACGGGAGTCAGCGATTTATAGGCTGTTCCGGCATCTCGGCGATTTTTGCCTTGGTGCGAATCTCCTTACCTCCGCGCATAATGACGAGCGCGACGGTCTCCCCGATGTCCACTTGCGAAACCAGTCCGCGCAATGCCATCGGATTTTCCAACACTTCACCGTTGAATTCGCGCAACACATCGTTGGGTTTCAGTTGCGCCAGTTCCGCCGGAGAGCCGGGCATGATTTCCGTGATGCGTGCGCCACGCGTGTCTGGCAGCCCCAGTGTCTGCGCCGCCTGGGGGGTAATCATCTGTAGGTTTACGCCGAGCCAGCCGCGCACGACACGTCCGCGTGTGATGATTCCCTCCATGACTTGCTTTGCGGTGTTGGATGGAATGGAAAAACTGATTCCCTGCCAGCCGCCTGTCTTGCTCGCAATAATCACCGTGTTGATACCGATGACTTCGCCATAAATATTCACGAGCGGCCCGCCGGAGTTGCCTTGGTTTACTGCTGCGTCGGTCTGGATAAACTCCACGCCGCTGTCGCCACCGGTGCGTCGTCCTTTTGCGCTGACGATTCCACGGGTGACGGATTCCTCCAGGCCGAACGGGTTGCCGATGGCGAAGACCATCTGACCGACGCGTAGCTTATCGCTGTCGCCCAGCTTGAGTGCCTCGATATTTTTCGCATCGATTCGCAAGACCGCGATGTCGTTGCTGGGATCGCTGCCGATCAGGCGCGCCGCTTCGTTACGCCCGTCTGTAAGCTGCACGCGAATTTCCGTCATTCCGGCTACCACATGATGATTGGTGAGAATATGCCCTTCTTTAGAAACGATGACGCCGCTTCCAAGCGAGGTGCTGGTCGCGCGTTGTGCACGGCGGCGCCCCAACAGTGCGTCTTCCAGCGTGAGCGGGGCAGCCTGCAAGACTTCGCGTGACGAGGTGATACTTACGACGGAGGGCACGACGGCCTCCACGAGACGGGTGTATTCCTCGTCCATTCTTGCGAGCACTTGGACGTCTTCCGGATTGAGCTTTGCCGTCTGCGTGGGCGTAAACTTTTCCGAGACACGAGGAAGACGGGTGCGTTCGTAGCGCTGCCATGCGTAGCTCGCGAGGATGGCGACGAGGAGTAGGAGGAAAATGCGTCGGGATGCGCTCATGCGAAATCAACTGGTGGGAGACAATGCGAGACGTCGCTGTTGCGCGAGCAGGATTTTGCAACCGGCGTGCTCCGGCTGCGAAAGCGCGCGGTCCTTTTCCAGAATCAGGAAGACGTGATTGCGGGCGAGCTTCATTAAATCGGCATCGCGGAAAAGATCGCCGATGCGCAGCGGTGCGAGACCGCTTTGCGCCGTGCCCAGAAGATCGCCGGGACCCCGCAGACGCAGGTCGGCTTCCGCGATGTCGAAACCGTTCGACGTCTCCTCCAGCACGCGCAGCTTGTCGAGCGCTTCAGCGTCATTGCTGGAAGTCATTAAAATACAATAGCTCTTATGCTCACCGCGCCCGATGCGCCCGCGAAGCTGATGCAACTGTGCCAGCCCGAAGCGCTCGGCGTTTTCGATCAGCATCAAGCTCGCATTCGCCACATCCACGCCGACTTCAATTACGGTCGTGGCAATGAGCGCCTTGGATTTCCCGGTGCGAAAGCGCTCCATCACCGCATCCTTTTCCTCCGGGGAAACGCGTCCGTGCAGCAGCTCGCATTTCATCGGATCAAACAACTTCTGCCATTTCGCAAACTCCTTCACCGCCGCTTTGGCGTCTTCGCCATCGCTCTCCTCCACACGCGGATAGACAATGTAGCACTGGCGTCCGGCTTCGAGATGCTCGCGGAAAAATTTCACCGCATCGGGCAGCTTGGTGGGCGGACGCACCCCGGTTACGATCTTGCCACGTCCGGCAGGAAGCTCGTCGAGCGTAGAAACGTCGAGATCACCGTAAAGCGTCATCGTGAGCGTGCGAGGGATCGGCGTGGCGGTCATGACCAGCACATCGGGCGCAACGCCTTTTGCGCGGAGCTGCGCGCGTTGCATCACGCCGAATTTGTGTTGCTCATCAATCACCGCCAATCCCAGCCGGGTGAATTCAGTGCCTTCATACAGCAGCGCGTGGGTTCCGACAAAGAGGTGCGGTTCGCCGCCGCTGTCTTTTTCCTCAAAGAGCGGGAGCCCTGCGCCATCGGTCTTGCGGCTGCCGGTGCGCAAGGCGACGCGAATACCGAGTGGCTCCACGAGACGCTTGAAATTAAGGTAGTGCTGCTCCGCAAGAATCTGTGTCGGCGCCATGATGGCCGCCTGAAACCCGGCTTCCACGCAGAGCAGCATCGCGCTCAATGCCACGAGCGTCTTGCCCGCGCCCACATCGCCATGCAGCAGCCGGTTCATCGGGAGTTCCGATGTCAGATCGTCGCGAATCTCCGCGATGACTCGCTTCTGGGCACCGGTGAGCTCGAACGGGAGCGAATCATGGAGACGCTTCATCAGAGCGCCTTTTCCGCAATGCGCTTCGCCCGGCTCCTCCTTGCTTTCTGCGCGGCGATCCGCGATTCCAAGCTGCATTCCCAGAAACTCCTCCAGCACGAGATGTTTCCTCGCCTTCGCCAGCGTCTCCCAGGAGTCGGGAAAATGGATCTGCTGTAACGCCAGATGGCGCGGCATTTTATCCAGGTTCGGCGGCAGGAGCTGTTGCACACTCGCTGCATTTAGACGCTCCAGGGCGTTCCAGATCAAATGCCGGAACATACGCGGGGAAAACCCTTCAGTCGCAGGGTGAATGGGGACGATACGTTTGAGGTGAATGCTGATCTCCGCGTCGTCCTCCACGATTTCAAATTCCGGGTGCGCCATGGTGACCTTGCCCGCGCTTAATTTCGGTTTCCCGTGCACCACGATGCGTTGGCCGACCGCGATCATCTTTTCCACCCAATGCGAATTGAACCAGCGTAGCAGGATCGGCGTGCTTAAAGCGTGAGCGCCTTCCTCTTCAATCAGCACATCGAACATCCGGGTGGATCCTCGAATCCGCTTCGTTTGCGCCTTTTTTACGATGCCGCATACGCAAACCGGCTTGTCGGTTTCGCCGCCGGGGAAGCGATCAAACTGCGTCCGATCTTCGTAACGCCTCGGGTAATGCTGGAGTAAATCCTCGATCCGATGCAGCCCGAGTCGGGCGAGCACTCGCAGGCGGGGTGGCGTCACCCATTCCAGCGCATCCAGCGTCATATCGAGTGTGAGGGGCTTCACGGGCGGCGACGCTAAAGAGATAATCCCCGGTCTGGAACAATAAATGCCGCATTTTGTGGGTTAAAACTCGTTGACCCCTCGGCTCAGAAACCTACTGTAATAGTTGCAACCGTATTTCTATGACTGCAAAACAAGCTATTTTAAAATTTCATCTGCTGCTTTTAGCTGCTGTTCTCTTTTCTTCGCATTCGCAAGCGTCTGAATCTCTGTATGATACGAAGAAAGCCAAAAAGCTAGACCCAAGCCGGTTCACGATCTTCGGTCCACGTTCTTCCAACTTTAAATACGACTCCCGGATGATGCGAGCGGCGGAATTGGCGGCAGCACGGGCAGGAGCCCGGTCGAAAGGAAGCTGCTGGCGGTATGTAAAAGACGCTATGTTGAGTGCAGGATTGATCGATTCGCGCCCAAAAACGGGTTACGCGAAGCAGGCAGCTCAGGAGCTGACCGAGGATTATGGCTTTAAGAAAATCCGCGTAACTGATCCTTACAAGGCACCGATTGGCAGTGTTTTGATCTACGGTGGCCGCGGAGCCGGGCATATCGAGTTTCGCACACGGAAGGGTTTTGTTAGCGACTTCGTCTCGATCAAGCCTTCCAGACGTCCTCTGATCGGCGTTTACATCAAGCCGTCGTAAACTAGGAAGAGAGTAGCCTTTGCCGGAGGGCAGCGCTTACGGGATTCTATCCCCCGTTTTGTTGCAACCATTCAAGGCGGCGCTGTAGCTTCATTTGTCGCTCGGCGTCTGGGGTTGGATAGAGAATTGGATACCAGGCAGTGATGACCGCCGCGCGGGCAATCAGGCTCTGTTCAAGCGCGGTTTCATTCACTTTTCCATATCCGGCGAGCATGGAGTCTACCGTCGTATGATCTCCATCAAGGATTTTGGAGTTCCAGATGAGCGAAGCGACATCCCACTCAACCGGACCGCAAAATGCATCTTCCCAGTCCGTCCATAGTAACCCCCGGGTGGTATGCATCGCGTTGCCGACATGTGCATCGCCGTGGAGGGGCTGCATCGGGAATTGACGCAATACTTGCAGAGAAAGCGTAAGCCGGTCGTGAAGCATGCGCTGCGTGCTGGCGGGAAAGAGTTCCCGCTCCTCCAAAATCGCGAGGGTCTCTGTCAGGATGCCCATGGCGGGCAATGGCTCGGGGAAACTACGCAGAATTTCGTGGCATTGCCGCAACCGGCTACCCATCTCCTGCGGCTCCGGCTCCGAGTCAACGCTGGTTACGAATACCCAAAAGTTCATTGGAAAACCGTCCCGTTCATGAGGACCCGGCGGTAGCGCGGAATGCAGCGGAATGATTGGCGCACCCTGCACGGTCAAATGCTGTGCGATCGCGTTCTCTCGTGCGAACCACTCCGTGCCTTGTCGAGGACCGGCACGATCCTGCACCACACGCGCCACCAGTGTTTCTGTAAGGCGCAGCACCAGCGTGCTTCTGTCCTGTAAAATTTCGCAGCGGTCCGGAGTGATCCCATGTGCGGTTAATGTAACCACCGTGGCGTTAATGGCGTGCTGGCGGTGAGAAGTCATGGGAGGTGGCTGGGGGATGTCGGTGATTTCCAGGCTCGCTTGGGTGTCAGTGGTTGAAAGAAAAGCCCTGAGGGTGAAACAGGATTTCAGAGATTGCCGCGAGATGGTTTCGCCCCACAGCAACCATCAGAATGGGTGGGCGATTTGCACTGGCAGCGCGTACGGGATTCGAACCCGTGTACCAGCCTTGAGAGGGCTGTGTCCTAGGCCTCTAGACGAACGCGCCAAAATTAAAAGCCAGTTGCAGGGCGGGGAAGCTATCGGCTGGGCCGCCTGGGGGCAACGGAAATTATCTGTGCAAGCGACGCGCGCGCGGCGGGTGAGGTTTCTAGTCGTTCTGTCGCCGGAGTACGCGTCCTTGGGAATTGAAAATCCATGCGAGGACGAAAAGTAGGGTGCCGGTTACGACCATGGCTGCGCCGACGGAACAGTTGAGCCAAACGGCGAGGTGCATTCCTCCAATTGCGCAGAGAATGGAATGCAACACTGAAAGCCAAAGCATGGCGGGAAGGCGTTGTACAAGGAGAAATGCAGTGGCACCTGGCAGAATGAGCATGGCGACAACCAGGATCGCTCCTACCGAGCGAAATGCGCTGACGATCACGAGTGAAAGCACGCACATGAGGCCGTAATGGATGACTCCTGGGCGCAGTCCCAATGTGATGGCGAGCGCGGGATCGAATGAAGTCACCAACAGCTCTTTATAAAACAGCAGGAGCAAAACGATTACTCCTACACAGACGACGCCCATGATGCAGACAGACATCGGAGCAAGCTCGATCCCTGCAATGATGGCCCTTGGTTCGGCGCCGACGGAAACGAGCTCACCGTAGAGCACGCAGTCTGCATCCAGATCGACGTCCGCCGCATAAAGGCTGATCAGCACGACGCCCACGGCGAACAATGTGGAAAATACAACGCCTATGGCGGCGTCCTCCTTGATTCGTGACCGGCGATGCACGATTTCAATTAAAACACTGGCGACGACACCGGCCACCAAGGCGCCAGCGAACATGATGAGCGGATGGCGGCTCTGGCTGATCAGAAAAGCGACGGCAATACCCGGAAGGATACTGTGGCTTGTAGCGTCGCCTACCATCGAGATCTTACGAAGGACGAGGAAGTTTCCGACCAGTCCGCAGGCGAGCGTTACCAGAAAGCCCATCAGGACAATCCATCCAAAGGAGGCGAAATCCGTCGTCCATGGCGCGACAAATACTTTTTGAAAATTGAATTCCGGGATGAAACTCATGGCTCCCTTGATGTCGTAGTTTCGCGGACGCTGGGAATGACGCGTCCGTGCGGATCGGTCTGCGGGAAGTTCAGTCTGCGTTCCAGTTCGCGCACGGTGTCTTCGCCGAGTAGATGCTCCATGCGTTCGGCGTCGTCGTGGACGTGGTCGAGCTGATAATTGGCGCGTGAGGTGAGATACAATTCCCACAGACGATGATTGCGAACGATGATTTTTGCCTGCCGCCAGCCTTCGTTGGTAAGCCGCATAACACCGCGGACATCGTCGAAATCCACCAGTTTAAACCGGGCGATTTTGCGGGCGTCTCTCAGTGTGGTTTCGAGTGTGTTGTGGCGGTGTTTGGCAAGTTCAGCAGTGGTAACGCCTTCACTTTTAAAATCGGCTGCTTCCAGGACCTGATAAATTGCCTTGAGAGTATTTTCCCGCCCGATGCGATCCCCTTTTACTCTCCGCCGCCACCAGCGCGGGACGACGCCATGTTTCGGTGAAAACGCAAAGGCCCCTGCGAAAATAGTGCTTGCCGCCAAAACCATGAAGGGGCCTGTGGGTAGATTGCTGCCGAGAAAGGAAAAGAATGCGCCAGCCACACCGGCCAATACGCCGAAAATCGCCGAGAGAATAAGCATGCGATGCATCCGATCCGTAAGCAGATACGCGGCCGCAGCGGGCGTGATGAGCATTGCGGAGACGAGCACGACGCCGACGGCCTGGAGGGCGATGACAACCGAAAAGGCAAGTAGGAGCATAAACGCCTCATGCAGCAGCCGCACCGGAATTCCCGTGGTGCGAGCAAATGTCGCGTCAAAGCTGATCACGAGCAGCTCTTTGTAGAAAACGATAACTAGGAGACACGTCAGGATCGTGACGACACTCATGAGCGTAATGTCCGCCCCGCTCATCGCCGCCGCTTGTCCAAACATGAATTTATCCAGACCGCTTTTTTCGGCGGTTGGCAGTTTTTGGATCATCCCCATCAGGCACAGCCCGACTGCAAAGAAGCTCGCGAGAACGAGACCGAGGGCGGCGTCTTCTTTCAGTCGTGTAGTACGAGTGATCAGGCTGACGGTGAATGTTCCCAGCAGGCCGGCGGCGGTTGCTCCGATAAGAATGGCGACCGGATTTTTGGTCATCCCCCATAGAAAACCGAGCGCGACACCGGGCAAAACTGCATGCGACAGAACATCTCCGACCAATGCCATTTTGCGGACAACGAGAAAAGCGCCCAGCAGACCACAGCTGATTCCTAGTAAAACCGAGCCCGCTAGTGCGAGCTGAACGGCTTTGTCGCTGAGTGAAAAGAAGCGCGCCGCCTGCTCCATCGGTGTTGTCTCCACAATATCCCCGATACGAGCCGCCTCGGCATTGGCGAAAGATAGAATCAACAGGAGCAGGAAGATTCCCAAACCCGCCCTGTTCGCACCCAGCTTCATTCCGCTCCGCGCACGGTCTGCGCGACCTCGGATAGGATGGTCAGGCGTCCGCCATAGGTCTTTTGAAGCAGCTCCTGGGTAAAGGTCTGTTCCGTCGGCCCGAACGCCACGACGTGCATATTGATCAGTAAAAGCATATCGAAATAGCTCCGTGCAGTCGGTAAATCGTGATGCACCACAAGAATGGTTTTCCCGCGATCTTTGAGGTCTTGCAGCAGGGTGACAATTGCCGCCTCTGTTGTGGCGTCCACCCCCGCAAAAGGTTCATCCATCAAATACAGATCACTTTCTTGTGCGAGTGCGCGAGCGAGGAAAACGCGCTGCTGCTGTCCGCCGGAAAGATTGGAAATTTGCCGATCCGCGTAGGGGAGCATCTGCACTTTCTCGAGACAATCACGGGCGATCTCACGATCTGCTTTGCCGGGACGTCTGCATAGCCCGAGTCGCCCGTACCGCCCCATGAGGACGACATCCATGACGCTGACTGGAAAGTCCCAGTCCACCATTTCGCGTTGAGGCACGTAACCGACGCGCGTGAGATTTTCTTTATACGGCTTTCCGAAAATCTGAATCCAGCCGCTCATTAGCGGTACGGCACCCATGACCGCTTTGATCAATGTGGATTTCCCCGCGCCGTTCGGCCCTATGATCCCGATCAGCTTTCCTGCGGGCACTTGTAAATCCACCCCATATAAAACAGGACGCTTATTATAGGCGACCGTGAGATCGTGGATTTCGAGTGGGAAAACTTCGGGTTGCATTACTTAAAAGCGCCAGGAGACGCCAACGAACGGATTCCAGTCGTCGGCTGCCCTAGTAAGGCCAATGTTTACACCAGCATCAAGCTGGAGATTGTCGTTCACGGCGTAGGTAAATCCGCCCCCGATGCTTGCCACCCAGTCAGCGCCTTTGTCCTCGCTGAGCAGGTTGTAAAATTCAACGTAGCCGCTCAAGTCGCCGACAATCGCATGGCTGGTCGTGATGGATGTGATGACTTCCGCATGATGTCCGCTGCCGTCGGCGTCGCCTATCCAGTCTATTTCAGCCATCAAACCAAGATTCCATTCGTTCGGTAGCGAGATTCCAAACGGGATGATCAGACCGCCTTCGTATTCGTCATTTCCAAGGCCGTCAGAAGCGGTCGGGAATTTAACAAAAGGCATGAGCGCCATTGCAGTATTGCCGCCATCATTGCCCCAAAGGTTGATTTTTGTGCGGAAGGTGAGATCCCCGAAGCCCTCGCTCCGGCTGACTGCACCGCTGGTGTATTCATGGGACCGGGAACGCTGATAAGTCGGGACGACCAGTTGGAAGTCCACATTGTTGCTAATACCCAGCTTGAAGTTCATCGTCCCAAACGCCCAATCATTGGTGCGCACGTTGTCGCGATCCGGATTATAGCGATCGTAAGTGAAGGAAACCAAATCCATCTCGATTTGAAAATGTCCGGCGTCCACGGTGTAAGGGCTTTCCGTAAGGTCAGGACGATCGGTGCTGAGTTCGCGCATGAGATTTTGCGGGACTGGATTGAAAAGGTGGTAGCCACTTTTGTCGTCGGGTAACTTGCAGGAAGAGATTGGTCCAGCAAAAAGGGGAGCGCTGGATAAAGCGGCGAAAATGAGAAGTTTATGCATGGGATTTGCTACTTCAGGCTTTCAACTATGGTGTTGAGATTATGTTTGAGCATTCCGACGTAAGTGCCTTCGTCGTAGGTCTCTCCATTTACGGTCTTAATGCTTCCAGAGGTTCCGAGTGCGTCGGAAAAAAGCTCGCCGCCGACTTTTGCTCCAGAGTCCTTACTGATGCGTTCGATAGCCGCTTTCGGCACGCTGCTCTCCACAAACACGGCGCGTAATTGCTTTTGCTTGATGAAATCCACGATCTTCACGATGTCCGCCAGCCCGGCTTCACTTACCGTGGAGATTCCTTGTACACCGACTACCTGGAAGCCATAGGCGCGTCCAAGGTAGTTAAAAGCGTCGTGGCTCGTAATAAGGATGCGCTGCGCCTTCGGAACGGATGCAGCGCGTTTTACTGCCCACTCATGAAGCTTTGCGAGCTCGGCGGTGTAATCCTTGGCGCGTTGCTCGTAGGCGGCTTTTCCCTCAGGATCCGCGTCGGTGAGTGATTTCGCTACACCTGGGACACACAAGGCCCATAACTGTGCGTCACCCCAAATATGAGGATCGGCGTGGGCTTCACCCTCGGGTTTCAAAATTTTAAGGGCAGGAATACCGTCGCTCGCTGCATGCACCTTGCGCCCGCTTTTTCCCAGCTGTTGAAACATTTCCGCCATCTGCCCTTCAAGCATGAGGCCGTTGTAAAATATAACCTGCGCATTTTGCAGGCGGCTCACATCCGAAGCGGTGGGCTTGTAAAGATGTGGGTCCACACCGGGTCCCATCAGGCCCTGCACATCCACCCGGTCGCCACCGATTTGTTTCACCAGATCGGCCAGCATGCTGGTGGTGGCAACGACGGTTAGTTTCTCCGCAGCCTTTGTTTTACAGGGCATCCCGGCAATGAGGATGGCGAGAATGATAAGCAGAGGGCGGAGTGCAGACAGAAGGCGAAACGGCGACATGTGTAGATTTCATAAGCTACAATTTTCAGTCGTCAACAACAGAATTAGCCTAGGCTAATATTTGTAGATTCGGAAACTATTGTTTTCCGTGGGTTGACTTGAGTGCGATCCTTCATTTAGCAATTCCTTATGCCTCGCAAGCCAGCGCTCAAACACAACTCTGCAGCAGTGGAGGATTATCTTGAGCGCATTCTGGATCTTATTAATACCAAGGGTTATGCGCGCGTGGTGGATATCGCGCAGCTCCTGCAAATCTCCCAGGCGAGCGTGACTAATATGATCCAGCGCCTGGATGGCGAGGGGCTCTTGAAATACGAAAAGTATCGCGGACTCGCACTGACGGCGTCTGGAGAGGCGCTGGCCAAGAACATTACGCGGCGGCATCAGTTGCTTACGGATTTTTTCCGCCTTCTCGGTCTGGATGAAGACACGATCTATCACGATGTGGAGGGAATGGAGCATCACATCAGCCCGAAGACGCTGCGTGCAATTGAGGCACTCACCGCCTTGCTCAATAAAAACCCGACGTTTTTAAAGCGACTCCACGATGGCGAAGGAAAAGATTAGCTGGAAATGCCCCTCATTTCACACGCTTTTCTGTAAAAGGCAGACAGACCCCAGGGGCACAGCCCGTCCCGCCTGTGGGGCCATCAGGCGTCCCGCCTGATGAATGCACGTTTCATCAAAAAGTTAACATATTGAGCTGGACCGGACGGATTGTGCCCTGCTTGCCAGCAGCATCAGTTATATGGAAATAACCGACATTTCTCACACCTCTCTGTAGAAAGCAGACAAGGCGTAAATGCGACGGCGAAGCCGACGCATGGGGAGCGCATGCGCCTCGCATGCAGTTTCTGGTGACTCGCCAGAAACTTCGATCATACAATGCGGAGCATCACGACGTTGGAGAGATGGAGGCGGCGGTAGGAACAGCGTGGAGGCTCCGCGCAATCGCACGCGCCTCCCACCCGATCTAGCCGGTCTAATACCAATTCTCCATTGAGAATGGAACGTCTCTCCAAGCCCCAACGGGGTTGCGACCTTCAGCCCAGCGAGGTGGAGTAGGGAATAGGGAGGTCGGTGGGCGGGCTAGAACGTTGCGAGGCACGAGCTACCCTCAGAACTCCTGACCTACCGGAAATAAGGTGAGCCGATAAAATGGAAAACGAGGCGTAGGTTGGTTGGATCCTAGGAAAAGAATTTCTGTGTCGGATCTGTTCGCCAAGGGCGCAGCAGGCGGGGTTGGACGCGTGTGATCTCAGGAACTG